>Ga0179593_1351989_pt1 | contig 19491 bp, 22 predicted proteins | sample CZODoug2_1_08_16_FD_185931 | JGI IMG/M metagenome (GOLD analysis project Ga0179593, IMG submission 185931) | Vadose zone soil fungal communities from Angelo Coast Range Reserve, California, USA - CZODoug2_1_08_16fungal (PacBio error correction) | ecosystem: Environmental > Terrestrial > Soil >...
CGGGGTAGCGCAAAGTGGGCACCAAAAAACTTTACCACAACTTGGGACGACCAAGACGTTCAAAAAAGGGGGAGTGCAAAAGGACACGAGAGTGGAGGAGGCCCGGGGGCAAGGGGGGGAAATTCCAAACCCGGGTTGGGCCATCGTTTAAACGGCTTCGGGGACTAAAGGACCCAGCGAAGCCTCTTGGGGGTTCAAGGATCGACAACCGGCCCAAAAATTTCAAAAAAGCCATAAAGATGCGCAAAACAGGACCCTGTCCGACCGAAACAGATAGAGTTTTTCAGAGAAAAGACGTCCACCCCCCTCTTCCGCTGAAAGAAGTAAAAAATCATTGTCATCGGCAAAGACCCCGGACGGGACTCGGTCCAATAGCTGTTCTATTCTGGAACGTCTAAGCACAGGGGAGTTGCAGCCGAAGAGGACAAAGGGGGTTTTTCCCCGGAAGGAGAATCCAAGGGAACACCTGAAAGGAGAAAGGGCAGACAAGCGCATACTCTAAAAAGAAAAGAGAGTTTGAACGGAAAAAAAAAACCCATGGGGGCACCGACCTAATGGACGCAAACGTCAGTCACAAAAAAAAAAATTAAAAAAAAGAATTGGCTAGAAAAACTGGGACCGAACATGAGAGTTTTTTCAAACAAAACACAGAACCAGAAAAAAAAAAAAAACCAATTAAAGTCGGGGGGAATCGGTTCGGGGAAAAAAACGGCAAAAAGGACAAACTAAAACGAAAGCACGGGACCAGGTTTAATCGAAACCAGCACCGGACTTAAAAACGGGGAGGGTCTGGCAAAAGGGAAAAATAAAAAACATAGGTCAAAACGGAACAGATAATAACGAGTGGACTTCCTGACACGGGGGGAAAGGGGGCGAAAAATGGGACAAAAAAAAGCGTCAAAACCAGGAATCATCAAGAAGGAGAAACCTCCTCTAGAGCAAAAAAGCGGGCCTTAGGCAGAGGAGGGGAAAAAAAAAAACCCCTTGACTTCGAGTTTCACCGGGGGGGGGGGGAGTGTAGGAGCCGCTACGGGCTGGAGATCGGCAGGGGCCAGGAACAGCCAGGGGCTGTGGCCGGTTGGTAGGGGGAGGGGGAACAGCATGGACCCTCACCACCCTATTGCCAGATCTCTGGGGGGGGAGGGGTTGGCCCCGAAAAAATCGGATTTAGAACGCGAACTCCGTCAGGGTATGTCAGACACCATAGTACAAAGAGTTGAGTTTTATACACGGTGCAAAAGATTGAAGAACTAAATGGTGTCCAGTTCATCAAAGAAAAAAGGATGTCGGACCGCCAAGGGGAGAGCGGCAGAAACCCTTGTGTCCCCAGAAATGAAACATGCAAAAAAAGCATACTGAACAACCATGATTATTAATTAACCGCAGGAAGAGGGCTGTTATTAAGAAGACTAGGAGTGAGGCTGGGTTTGGTCAATGACAAAAGCAGAAAAAACCTCAGACACATAAAACGTCTACCTCGATCTGCTCAATGAGATTGGTGTGCCTTGGGGTTAAGGGGTGGAAGTGGGGCTGGAAAATGAACACACCTGTCAGTCTTTCGAGGACCTATTGTGGGGGCTTGCAATTTAGAGTTTTGTACCTTTTACCTTGTTCCAATACGGTGCCGGGGCGTGGGGGAATGAGGACATCAAAAAACAGGAAAGCGGGGCCTTGGGTTCAAGGAAGTCATCGGAAATCAAATTATACCAGGAGGGGAAGCTGGAGGTGATGAAGGGGGCTCAGTAGGGGGGGGTTGAACGAAGAGGGGCCCGAGGGGACGCATAAGAAGAAGAGCCGCGTATCGGAAGACCAAGAAGTCGGTAACAAAAAAAGCCTGGAGAAAAAAATAATCAAGAAAGAAAGAATCATGAAGGGGGAATCAGACGCCCACCCGAACAACTAAAAGGCCTCATAAAATTGAAAATGCCAAAAAACATGGGGGGTTGTCGGCAAAACCAGAAAAGAGCCTAAAAGGGAGTGGTTAAAGGAAATAAAGACCTTTGCAAAAACAAAACCAAAGTGTCTCCAATCCGCAAGTGCCGAGGGACGCTAAACGTTCAAAAGTTACAAAAGTAAATGGAACAGGGGGTGGACGAAGGTGAACTACTTGAAAAGAATAACTGTCAAAAAAGGGAGTATCGGACGAGTGGGCCCCGAAGCATACTAAACCGGAAATAACAGAAGGACAGGACTAATTTAGAAGGGTGGGAAGGAGAGAAGTTGTACGACTTTCGGCAGGACAGGGAAAAGGGTAAGGGGGAAAAAAAAGCTTGGGCTGGGGGTGCAAATCAAACAAAAAAATAACACCAGGGCAGAAAGTAAACAGCCGTTGTTAAGGGGACACTTGCACAAACCCAAAAATTTCCTGAAAGCAGAGCAACCTGCGAGGAAAGGGCAATCAAACGCAGCACAAGAAAAAAAACCTGGGGGGGGTGAGGGAAGACATACGAGGCTTTGACCATGGCTGAGCGAGGAACCTCGGGGATATTACAACGGTGGGGGGGGGAAAATAAAGTCAGACAACGGTAGATAGCGATGTCCATTTAACAATGAAAGGGCAATAAAACTGCCGGGGAGGAGCTGGTATTACCAGGTAGCCAAAGCGAACAAAGGGGTGAAGCAGCTGGCAACCAAACTCGGGGGGTTGGGGATGTCGAAAGGAAAACTGGAAAAAGAAAACGGTCGGGCACCGAAGGGACAGGGACTATTGGGGCGGAAAAGTGGGTGGGGGACGGGAAAAATGGGATACCCAACCTAAAAATTAAGGAGATGGGTGGGGGGGGGAGGCGTCACAGGGGGGGGGCAAATTCATCCCGGAGCAAAAAACAACAAAAAAGAGAACTAAGAAGAGGATTTGCCCCCCCTGGGAGAAATATCCAGCTCCAAATTGGAAAGACGCTCCCACGTTGGGGCCGACACGGGGGAATTAATAGAGGTTCGTTAACAGGCTAAAGAAAAAAGATACGGAACGCCAACCATGCCAACCACGCAACCCCGAACGCTGCACGCATTCGTGACGCCTACAAAAGTTGTCCGGAAAAAGCCTGGACCCAACTGGGGGGAAGCAAGACTTCCAAACAAGAAGCAAAAGGACTGCATGATGGGCACGGGGGAAAAAAGAGGGGATATCCTCACGTCCTTAATCCGCGCCTGACAACGGGGGATCCCAGAAGGAAAAAAGGGGACTGCAGCTGAACGCCAGGGGGGTCAAAACGCTTTCGTCTTCGAAGGGAAGAACAGAAAAAAAGATTTTGCCGCGCGTATTCACCCTTAAGCAGGGGTAACTTGAGCATAAGCGGGGGGGGGGTGCCACAGGGATAACAACGGCTGGTTAAGTTGCATGCCCGGGGGGGGGGGAATGGTGGAGATGCAGGCAACTGCCAGAGGAACCTCACGGAAAAACATCTAGAAGTCGGTACACGACTTAATTCAGGAAATAAAACAAAAGCACTGCAGGGTCGGAACGGGGAGAGGAAGGTTAAACCTCGGCCGAAGATCTCCGTTTTTAATCCTCAGGAGGGTATCGGGTGCAACTGGGGGTCAACAAAAAAGGTTGTGTAAACCGCCGAAGAGGTGGAAGGGACGGAAAAAATGAGCTGCTGTAAAAACCTGAACACCTTCAGTGAGGAAGGGGAAGATTGGCCTGCAAACCGGTCAAAAGGGGGCGGGAAACCGTGCGGGGGGTCAGGGAGGGGGAAACACCTGCAAGTCCGCGACGGATAGAGACCGAAGGGGCGGGATGCTGTAGCCACGAAAAACACTTTGGGGAATGATCCCTGCAAACTTTAAAAGGAGAGTACTAAACTGAACTTCCGCCTCGATAGAATAAGAAGGCCTTTATGGGGTCGGTTCACCCTACTCGGAAATCTCCGTACCCTAGGGCGCAAGGAAAGTAAGGAAGACAAGGTTGGCCGAGCCTTGCCAACTAAAGATGTCACGGGGAAGGGAAACTTCACGGAGAACTTTTAAGAGGGAAGAAAAAAAAGGTAACGCATCCCTTCCCCGGCCCGACGGAAGGCCATTGGTACCCAAAGGGGAAACAGCAACAAGGGACGCAACTGAGGAGCAACAACAAGATGTTATACAAAGAAACCCAAAAGAGGAAGCTCATCCCAATAAGAGGGGAAGAAGTCGGAGGGTACGAGCGGGGTTCTCGCGGGTTCCTTCTTTCAAAACCGCAGAAAAAGGAAGACCAAGGAACCTCCCGGCCAAGCCGACTAAGGGTCACCAACGGGGCTAGCGGGTTTCGTGGACTCGCAAAGGTTTTTGAGGGCCAAGGACCTTTCTGACCAAACAGGACAGAGGAAAGGCAAAAGTGGGGGGAGGAGTAATATGGGAGGAGGGAGGACCCAAGTTTAATTATACCAACTAATGCAAAAACCGGGGAAAAAGAACCTTGGGGTTCAGATCAAGGTCTGGGATAAAAGCGGACCTTCTGCGTCGAGACATCCAGAAAAGTACATGGGATCCTCTACAGCCTAAGAGAGTGAAAGACATACTAGGCATGAAGGGAAAATTCACGAACTAACAGAAAATCACCGAAAAAGAAGGAAAAATCAAAAGAAGAAAATAAAGAATTGAAAGAGACTTCCATATAAATCAACGGAGCCAGAAGGGGGGGACCAATCTTACGAGAAAAAGAGAATACCGCAAGAGACCGTTGATCACGTCGTGTCTACTTTGAGGGATGTGCGGGGGGAAGAGTGTCATTGAAGTTCGAGAAAAATCCAGAAAGGATTCCAAACGTGACCATCGTTTCCTTATACTCGTGCAAAGGAACTTTGGGAGACCCGAGAAAGGGGAAGCTGGGAGAAATGGCCTTTTCGTGCCAAATTAGATTAGGAGATCTTAAAATGGACGTACCCATAAATCCTAGGAAAACGATGGGCCCCAGCAAGGGTAGGGGTTTGGAGGAAAAACAATAGCCTATGACCTGGGGACCAGGTTAAAAGGACCTTAAGAGGAAGTAAACCAGAGCGGGTGAAGAAAAAAGATTCAGCTTTTGAAGGAAGAAAAAGAGGACCAGAAACCCACTGAGGACAGGCCATCTTTAAGTCGGATGCAGGGAGGATGCGAGGGGGAAGAACACTTGATATCCATAAAAGGAACGCCTTGGATTAGGAGATTACGAAGGGTGCGCAACCGAAGAAGAAAGAGGAAAATAATTATTGAGAAGAGAAAAAAGGTTGGTTTCGAGGCCATTGAAAAGACCAAGTATCAGGTAATGAGAGAATAACTATGGGGGGCGGGGGGTTGGCGCAAGATTCTCGGATTGGAAAAACTTAGCAGTGATAAAGGACGTGATAGAGGAGTCCGATTAATCAGAAGGACGCCCTAGCCTTTTCAGATGGACCACAAACTAAAGGAGAAATCCAACAAGGATCATGTGAGATAAAAAAATCACAACAAAGAACCAGTGTAGTTAAAAAATGTGGGGGTGGAAAATGGGAGGCTCTCGATGATAAAGGATAGAGGGTAGACAAAGAAGGACAAAAAAAAAATAAAAGAAAAATTCTACAACTTAAAGAAATACTTATAAGAAATGCCTACACTGGAGCGAATTGATAATTCATAGGAATTGACGCAGAATTCTCCCAGAAAGTCGATTAGAAACAGCCCCAAAAAACAGGTCTCATGAGCGGAACGATGGTTCCAACCAATCACACCAACCACCTCGGCCAGCGGCGGCCTGGGACAATAAAAGGAAGGGGGGGGGGCAACGGGAAGGTGTTTTGAGTAAAACGACGGCGCTGGAAAGAACGCGAGGTACTTTCCTTAGGAAGGAGGGGGGGTAGCGACAAAACCACAAAAAACACCCAGGAGGTCGGAGGGGTATACAGCCATGCACTAAGAGAAAACATCGCAAGATGGGGGAGAGCGAGACTAAAAGAAAAGGAACAACACGTTCCAGGACGTCAAAAGGGGACTCACGTGACCAATTAAAGACATAGAAGAAAAGGAGGATGTCGAAGGAAACTCCCGGAAAAGGCGGCCACACCGGGAGGGGGGGGAAAAAAAAACTGCCATTGCCTAGGGGGATAACAGGCGGAACTTCAAAAAAAAAAGGAAAAGTTTTGGAAAAAGCTGGAGGATTAACAGATAAACCAGGCCACAAGCTGACGGGACGGGAAGGGACAGGGAAGGGGATTGTCAGTGGAAGGGGTAGATAAAAAAAGAACTGTCCGTTTTTAGCGTGGATTGTGAGGGAGGAGGAAGGGGGGGACTTCTTGCGAAAAAAGAAAGGTGGAAGGTTCTCCCCGGTGGAAGTAGTAGCATATGGAAGGGCAGGTGACCGGGACAGCTTGCAAGGCTGCTGGGGGGGGGCTACAAGAAAGTAGGGTTGGAGTCAAATACAGAATAAGGGAGGGAAAAAAGCGGGTCAGAGAAACGGAAAGCCCCAAGGGAGAGGAAGAAACGACAAGGGAGGATATCATTGAGGTGCGAAAAGGGGCTGAGGGAGTCAAAAAAAAGAATGGTTTGCAATAAGGCGCTAAAGATTCCGATTGCACAAAAACCAGGCACATACTAAGGGGGAAGGGGCTTTTCAACAAAAACTTAAACGGCCTTTGAAAGATAGAAAAAATGGCAAGTCAGAAAGGGTCGGAAAAGGAGTGGCCAAAAAAGGAAATCGGGTCCAGCCCCCGCCTTGGGACCCTGCTGGAAAAAAAAGGGGCCAGATCTTTGGAGGGCAATCCGAAGAAGGGAGATTGAAAAAACGGAGTAAATTAGAACGCAAGGGGGATTGGAAGGGGCGCAAAACTACATCACAGACTCCCGAAGCCAACAGGTCCGAAAAAGGTGATGGGAAAGGGGGGTGGACCCCCTGTACGAAAGAGTAGCGGTGCGTTTGCGAGGCCAGAGGGAAAGAAAAGGTCGAAGGAGAAAAAAAGAGCTGGAGGGGATGGGAGGAAAGGGAGGAGTAATGATCGAACAGCAAGGAAAATACGCAAAACTGCACAACGAAGACGGTTCGGACGAGTGGGCACCCCAAGTCCGATTCGACGCTTTTGGGTTTTGGGGAGGCAGGGGTGATGTGGTGAGAACTAAATTACGACATTGAGGCCAGGGAAACACCGGGAGGGACAATTGCCCAAGCGCCGAAATAAAAAAAGAAACGGCAAAAACAACTTTGTAAGGTCCATCGTTCAAACAAGGCCGACATCGGTTTAATACTTGTGGAAGAAACGAGCTGCCGGCCCTAGCGGGTAAAATTAAACTGGGGAAGGGGAGGGGTGGTGAATAAGCAACCCAGTCCGGAGTTAAGGTCATTTTGAGTGGATGAAGACGTCTAGTGAGGGGCTAAGGGACCCTTCAAAAATGTTGTGAACAACTCCAGCAAAGCCACGGGGAGGGGCTCAAAAAGCTTGAGCATTTAGTGTCGCCCTCCTTTTTACTGCGGGGTCGAGAACAACGATGTGGGGGGGGGGGAGAAAATTGAGGGTTTGTGTATTAGTAGAATCCAACCCCGGAGCCTTGTCCGCAGAAGAATAACACCATGGAAGGGAAAAAAGAAAATCACTCTTTGAAAAAAGCGTGGTCAAAAGAGGGTGTCGACAACCGGGGGCAGGACAAAATTTTTTCAGAAAAGAGACCCACTTCCGTGCTCCCGACAAGACCAAACACCTTAGTGCAAAAAAAACAAGCCAAAAAGGGGTCCAAAGTTTGCAGGAAAAAGATCCACGCCAAAGACCTATGCTGGGGACAGGTCGTTCTAGTGGTTCGATCCGTGTGGGGTGAAAAACATAGTTTGGGAAAACCTGGGCCTGGTTTTAGAGCACAGGAAAAAAAAATGTCAAAAAGGCAAAGGGAGTGTGACAATTCCGTTTTCCCCCGAACATCAAGCGGCGGGCAGCCCGCTTAAACATCGGTTGTTCCTTTGGACAGTAAAGAATCCTTCGAATGAGGGGAACCAAAACATGGGTGGAGCGGGGAGAACACGAGTAGGGAGGGGTAATCCAAAAAGCCCTCTAAACCTGGACCGGAGGGGACCATCAAAAGGGAAGTTGGAGAAATCTACAACAGGGGGGTTAGCGGATCCGCTTAGAAAGGACGGGGGCTTCCTCCTTCTTGCAAAAGACCGCCAGGGTGACAAGACCGGGAAACAGGTCTGGGGAACCAGGCCGGAAACCCGATGAGTGGATCGGGGGTGGATGGTGAAGCACTCGCTACGGCTGACACGGTCAATCTTTTTGGGTCGGGGGAAAGTGGCCGAAGGAAGAGGGCCCAATAGCCGGGCCGCCGAAATCGGAGGAAAAGAGGCAAACCGGACCACTCTTAACACACGGAAAGAGAAGACTTCTGGTGGGGGTCCTAAATTAAGGAGGAAAGGATGTAAAACGGAACGGTTTCATAAACGGAGCTAAAGGGGCAACAAACACAGCAAAAGGACACTGAAGGGGGGTTGGGGGACCGTCGAGCAACAGAAAAAAAAAATGTTCGCACGAGGTCATCAGTTTAAAATCTGGAACCTAATCAAAGGCAAGCAACATTAAAAACATGCGAATGAGAAAATCTCTGTGACCAAAGGGGGTCTCGAACCAAAGGCCGCTAACAAGTTTTTCAAAAAAACAAAAGCCGATCACATTAGCAGGCGACAACCCCACAAGACTGGAAAAACCAGTGGGGTATCGGGAAAAGAAGTGAAATCGGCTTAAATAGTTAAAAGGGGCATCGCAAAAGGAGGAACGAAGATGCTAGGTAGGACATCTAGAGGAAAACTGTCTTTCCATCTACGAGATGGGACAATCACTGTCCCCAGGATCACAAGGGGGGAAGAAGGGGAGCAACAAGTAAAAAAACTTCATGGCCAAAGAGGGAAGAGGCATGAAATAATGGGGGGTGAAAAGTCCATAATGGGACTTTCTCAATCCGCAAAAGGCATTCCTGAAAAAGAAAGTGGGGGGGACGGGGCTCATCCTAAGAACCATACTGTGACCAGACAAAAACGGAACAACTTGGTGGTCGAAGGTAAACCACAAGAAACCTGGCCCAAGGGAAAAAGAAATTTTGAATCGGAAACTTTCAAAGACGGCCTACAGCGGCCAAAAACAGCCAAAAATCACAAGCGCAGGGGGTTCAGTCAACAAAACTCCGATTAAAGGGGCTCTTTGACGGCACAACCGCGAAAGGGAAGGGGAAGAAATAAACGGGGGTCAGCAAAAAAAAAACCTGAAATGTCAAACCAACAAAAGGGGGGGAAAGTTGAAGGTTTACGACGCATGCCAAAGATCAACCAGCAATAAAAGGAAACAAAAAAATTGGGGGGAAAATACGGCCGATCAGGGAGGGGGACGGGGGGGCACGGAAAAAAAGACATTAGGCGCGCCGGGGGGGAGGGAGGGAAGGAGAATTGAGGTGTTGAAAAGAATTCAGAAGAGTCCGGGGGGGGGAGGGGAAAGAACAAATCGGCTGTGAATTGAACGGACTGGAGTTGCCCTGGGGGAGGGGAGCATCAAAATGAAAAAAAAAACAAACATAGGGGGGGTCTCGGCGCCGTACCTGGGGGGAGGGAACAAGATGGTCAGGGGGGAAACCAAGGAAAAAACAGAAGCTTAGGAGAATCCGCAAGGCAGCAAAAAGAGTTTCTGGGGTATCAAGGGGGTGACCAACCGGAGGGTGGACAGAAAAGGGGTGTGTCCTCGGCAAGAACATCCAGACCTATCACTAAAGGCTTCACTGGGGTGAAAAGCAAAACTCGAAAGGGGAAACTCCAAAGGCGAAAGGGTTCAACCAAAGACAAACTAACAAAGAAACGCTGTCTAGGAAAAACGACCAAGGGGTATCACATGAAAATTACTAGAAGGGGGGTGGGACATGCCTCTTTTAGTCAGGGGGGTCAAAGTCACGGGAAAGAGGGTAGAGAAAACCCCTGAAGACATCGATCGCATCGTCGGGGGGGATGAGAAAAGGACGTTCAAAGATGGGGGGGGGAAGTGGTTGCTGAGGAACAAACGCCAGGCTCCGGGGGACGCCGGCAAGCACATAATTGGGAGTTGTTGCAAGGGGAGAGGGCGCCCACAAGGGTGACAATTTCCCAGGTAGGGCCCGGCGGGGGGAGGAAAAGGGGGGAAAGGAAAACAGACAAATCAAACAAAAAAGGGTCCCGGGCAAGGGGGGGGGGGTAACAAACAACTAAAAAATCAACTAAAAGGATGGAAACAATTAAAACCAGTCCCTTGGTCCAAATAGGGGGAAGAGGGTTGTTTGAGTCGGCATAGGTGGGTTCACGAAAGTGATTTTCCAACAAATGGAAACGCGGAAAAAAAAACTACCGAAGGGAATAACGGTTTGTATTCTGATTCAATATTAACCTCGAGAAATCAAATAATAAAGAAAACGTTTTTTGACAGGGCGGACAGCGAGAAACCAATAAGCAATTACGGCCCTTCAAAACCGTGTTTCACCCCTAAGATTAGTGTTTTCAAGCCAAGGAAAACACGCAAGGAGGGCAGGTGAAAAAAACTGAAATACCAGGTTGAAACAGGGCAAGGGGGAACAAGCCGGGGCAAGAAAGTCAGAGGTAAATACAAACTCTGGGGGAACGACTTGGCCGAAAGGAGGAAGACCATTTGCCAAAAAACAGGGGTAAACTAATGACCAGAAAGGAAAGTCAAGTGAACGGAGAAAACGAAGGGTGCAAACCAGAGAAACCCGAATAATATCTTTAACTTGTAGGGGGACTAAGGTCAGGTAGGGGGGGAAGGAGGGGGGGGTAAACTACTTCGTGTTAAAAAAGGGGGGGTTGGAAAGAGAATGGACAGGTTTGCCTGGTTGGCAAAACACGTCCACAAGTCAAAAACATGGCATCTAAACAGCCGGTGGTGTTACCAGGGGGAAACACAAAAAAAACGCACTTTACACCCTGTAAACAGAAACAAACAAACTTCCTTCTCTAACTAACAAAAACAGGGGAAAAAAAATGCAAAACGCAGGGAGGAAAAAGAAGCAAAACGGGGAGTTGGGGGGAAAAAAAAAAAAAAGAATCTGGCCCCACATAAACTCAAGTGGGCGGGGGGACAAGGGAAGTGGGAAATCAGTCCAATGGAAAGGGCAAAAGGGTCAAAAAGTGTGCACGGGCAGCTTTAAAAGGAACGGGTAAAAAGAAAAAGAAGGGGGGAAAAGAAATGAAAACATGCAACAAGTGAAAAAAAAACTAAAACCGGGAAGTTACTGGAAGGGTAAAAAAAAAAAAAGCGCGGAAAAGAGTGGAAGAAAAAAGTACCAGAGGCCAGAAAGGGTGGTTTGGTGACGGGGCACAAAAAGGAGCCGGCGACCGAAGCAGGGGAAAATGCGGACCAAAAAAAATGGGGGTTGGACCCCAAAGGTAGGCAAAACCCCGTTGCAGAGGGTGGACATTTGCAAAAGGGGACTAAAAAAAAAAACGAACACGGAGGAGGAGAAAATAAAGAGATTGGGGAACCAAGGGACTCCAACCTCAATGGTTGCAAAAAAGTAAAAAACAAGGGGGACAATGCCGGAAACATGGTCAAGCAAAGTCTTGCTTGAAAAGGCTAAAAAAAAAAAAACCAAGCCCGGCTCGAAACCTGCGCTCCCAACAAAACCGAAAGCGCGGGGGGCACCGATGAAAATGGGAAGGGAAAAAAAAGTCAACGCCTGCTACAGGTAAGAAAGGCACAAGCAAGGCGGAACTAACACTATTGGGAAAGTCACCATCAACTAGTCCCAAACGTCAGAGGAAAAAAAAAACTGACGACAAAATAGAGAAGGGAAAAAACGTTGCCTGAAAGAAAAAAAGGAAAGTCCACTTGCGGAATGCACCGCGAATTACCGAAAAAAAAAAAGTAACTTCACTGGAACCACGTTTTTGAACAGTGGGTGAGGGGGGGGGAGCATAAGACGTGGGGTGTGAAAGGGGGAGACAAACGGGGGTAGTCGCGGGGGAACCAAAAAAAAAAAACTGGGCCATGGGGTTGGAAGAGAGGGCAGGGGGGGGGGGGGGGGGGGGGGGGGGGAGGGGGGGGGGGGGGGGGGGGGGGGGGGGGGGGGGTGTGGTGAGAGTGGGGGTGGGTGGGGGAGGTCAACCTCTCCCCAAAAACAGACGAACCTAGGGACACGTCGTGGGTACAAGAAGAAGCAAGCCAATCGGTCGACAGGAAGAATCCGTTAATTGACCGGCCCGATGAGAAAAAAAACCTGCGTCAACGGAAAAAAGCAAAAAAACAAGTTGACGATGCCGGGGGGGGACTGGGGGGGGGGGGTTATCAATGGGAAAGGACACGGGGGGTGGTCCCAAAAAAAAAAAAAAAATTGGAGTAGAACCCGTACAAATGGCCTCCCGGCACCTGTCCAAAATGGAGGGAAGGGGAGAAGGAAAAACGGAACGGGCCTTGCACAAGTTGAGGGACTCCAATGTCGGAATTGGGGGGGGAACATGAAAACAAAAAAACTTCAAATGAAGGCGGGAACGGAGGAGGTAGTACAAGTGAAAAAAAGGCAAGTTCCGAAAAGGCCACACACCTTTGGGTTATAAAAGAAAAGTTAGGTAGCGGGAACTAAAAAAGAAAGCTTCAAAAAAAACCAGAGCAATGGTTCCGCTAAAGTTTAATGTCTCCTAAATATGGTACTCAATCATCTGGGGGCAAAACTAAGAGGGGCAAAAAAAAAAAACAACCTAAACGTCCAGGGAAAGGGGGGGAAAAAAAAAAATTCCAGGGTTCCGGGGCGGACCACAAGGCACTTTAAAACGAAGGGAAAAAAATGAGGTCCCTAGCCAAAACGGTACCAACGGCCAAGAGGCGGGGGCAAAAAAAACCACCCAAACCGCAGACTGATAAAAAATACAACAACAAAAATTCGGAGTCCGCAAGACGCAATGGGCAGATACCATAGAAAATCAAGACGATCGTCATCCAAGACGATAGCAGAATAAGGGGCGACCAGGGTGCGGCGAGAAAGCCGGCAATTTAAAAAGAACGAAACAAAAAGGAAGGGCAGAACGGGGGAAAAAAGCCTCAAAGGAATGGAACCACCTGGAAACTCGCGGTGGTCAGTGGCCGTCGTACCTAGGCGTTTTTCTCAAAGAAGGGGCTGGGGTCCACAGTCTCAAAAAAAAAAAAGAAAAAAACGAACCAGGTGAGACTGGGAGGGGCTCGGGGAATAGTTGACTCCCAAACTCGGGGGAAGGGAAACAAACACTTCTGGGGGGGGGGTGAAACAAAAAAGAACAAGGAAGGCAAAACACATGCGTTTGGCGAGACAAATAGAATACCCGGGAAGGGAAAAATTAAAACAGCTCATCCGATAAGTCCATCGATGGCGGGAAATGGTGAGCAACGAAAAGGAAAACTCAAAAAAACAACGGGCCACTCCTATCGAAACAACAGGAAGAGAGGCTTTCAGATAAAGCCCACGGGAGTTCAAATGAAAAAAAGAACAAAACGGCACTAAAAGAAACTCTCTACGCCTCCGAACGCTCCGTTGGAAAAAAAAATGCGGCCCGTCCTACTTGAAACGGGGGGGGGGAGGGGGTTGAGCAAATTGATGTCCGTTCAGCAACTCAAAATCTCCGAAAAACTGGAAGAAAAAAACGGGCGGGTAGACATATGAAAGAAAAGACAAAACTGGGGAGGGCAAAACCGCCGCAGTGAGCGTTGCAGGGGGAAAATTCATGACATACGAGCTGTAGGAAGCAACCGTCTGGAAGAACTACAACAAATAATTTTCGCAAACCGAGGGTGGGGTGGGGGACCACAGTGAAGGTCCCGTAGGTTTGAGAAGTGACGGCGAACTGGCACTCTAGGTGAAACCCGTGGCGGGAGGGGGGGTAGACCCATTCGGGGCCAAACACCATTCCAAAAAAAAGGGCTCCTAGTGCCGCAAGGGGGTCGCGGGGGGGCTAGCGCGTCACATGCCGTGAATTAATTAAGAAGGGGGACGGGGGCTCTCGTTGTATGGAAAAACGCCAAGTGGTGGAGAAGTCGGGGATGAGAAACTAGAACATCGGGAAGGAGGTAAGAAGCCAGGGGGACGAGCAAGGGAAACTGGGAAGTGGCTCGATACAATCAGATGGGGGGTGGAAGGCTGGGGGGGGGTACTGAATTTGACCATCATGGAAGGTGAACGGGGGGAGAAAAAGAAAAACTTAATGACTGAGTGGGGAACAACAAAATCCGCTGGGCATATGGAACCCCACGGGAAAACTCTGCCGCCCTTTAATGTAACTCCGAAAGGGGCAAAAAGCCCGTGTGACCAGGGTGGAATTAAGCGCACTCAAATTAGAAAAAGTAATCCGACCTAGCTGGACCGGTCCTACCGTGGACATAATAAGTCGGGCAGTGGCGGGGAAGCATTTGAAAAGGGGGTCGATTCCAGCAAAAAAAAAAGCAAAAAACCGGACTAGAAATCGCGGCTCTAAAAGCCAAAAAACCAAACGGGGAGCGAGCGAGGGCCGTCAAAACATAAAATGCACCAGTCGGCAGGGGGGGAGAACTGGGGGAAAAAAAATAAAAAAAAATGATGTTGTTTAACTGAGGGAACTCCCCGGGGGGAGGCCTGGGACCTTCAAACAGGCGCTAAAACAAAAATGGGGTTGGAAGTGGCGAGGAAAAAACAAAAAGTCAAGCACCGAAGAGGGGGGGCATGTTGAGGGGGCGAAAGCTCACAGACTCGTTTCCGCTTCAAAAAACAGTCCACCAAAAGGCGCAGGTGCAGAAAAGCATGAAAAAGTGATTGTAGAACTCAAGGGGACGGCTGGACACACCCCCCCCAAACACCCCCGCAGGGAAAAACGGTAGGGGAGCATTGGGAGGCCGTCTACATTATACTGACCAAGGGGGGTGCAACACTAGGGGGATGGGTCCTCAAAGCTAAAAATTCCTCAGCGCCTGGCCGAAGAGGGTGGCCAGCAAATGGAAAAACAGCAAAAAAAATGGGCGGTGACGAGAAAAAAAGGTTTGTTGGCTGGGGGAAGCACAAGACAGGTGGGGCCTCTTGGGAGGAATGACGTGGAGAAAGAAATACCGGGAAAAACGTCCTCATGAAGGGGTGGGCGTACAAAAGGGCAGCTTGTGGTATCAAACTGGGCAGGGGGCGACCCTGGCTATGGGAGCCATAACCAAAGGGGAAGGTCACGATTGAGTGCTCAAACCCCAGGAGAGGCACGCCGGCATCCTGACTAAAAGGTGAGCGGTCCGTGGCAAACCGGGGCTGTTGTCGTCACAGCTTGGGGCCGGGAACGCACCCGACGAACTTTGACAGAAAATGCAAAGGAAAGGAACTAACTGGGCCTGGAGGAAATTTCACCACCAAAAGTCCCGCCGCCTTCGAAAATTCGCCAAGGTCGACTCAGGGCGGGCCAACGATGGCCCTCCACTCAATGAGGGAATTAACACCAAAAACTTCAAAAAGGTGCGAGGATGGGATGGCCGATCAAGCACGCCCTGACGAAAGGTCCGTAAACCAGGAAAGGGGCCGGGTTTCTGCAAAGCACACAACAGGACTCCAACGCAAAAAATGTCGTTGACATGGGGGGAAAACGGGACCGCCAAAGCGTTTTTTTGAACTTATGCAGTGTGGGGGGAATGGAACTCAGGAAGCTCTCCAAAAACACCCCCCAGAGAAAAAATAATTGAGAGGGGGCGAACCGGAATCAATCAAAACCCCTAACCACAACTGCAAAAAAGCTAAAGGCGTAAGGAGGTTCGTGCCAAACGGGGGGGAGCTTGGAGAGACTGGGGAAGGGCCGAACTAAAACTCCCAAAAAGGGCAGTGGGGACGAACGGGTCAAGGAGACCCGGGTGGAGTAATCGGACATAAACCCGGGTCGGCAAATTTGAGGGGACGGCCATCGGGGCCAAATCAGGAAAAGGGGCATCCGTTTAGACAGGAGATGGCCTCTTGTTAAAAGGGTGAATTAAGGTGTGGGGTGAATCCAGCCGTCCCAGTTTTATTGTAAATCCTTGACATTTGAAAGGGGATCGGAAAAAGATAGTTCAGGCAAATGGGGTTTTCCATCACGGCCAAACCGGCACCATAGCGAAACAATAAGCAGGGGGGATCGCCTGAATTGTCCAACACTGGGTGGTGAGGACACGGGGTCGGGGGGAAGACGGGAAGGTGGTGAGGTCTGGGGGGGGGGGGAGGGGCCCACCGAGGGGCGGTCACGCCAAGACAGAGATCAAAGAACAGGGTAACTACCTCCACATACTCTTTGGGGGAAGACGTTTAGCGGCGAATGACATCAAAAAAAAAAGACTGGTGGGGAAAACAACACGGGGACGTGTCAAAAAACATCCACAAGGAGGAAGCCCGGTCCAGGGGTTCACGGGCTCTAACAAGCCCACACGAAAAAGTAGGAACAACGGCGTTGAAGGGGTCGGCCGGGGGAGGATGACTAAAACCAGAGGGGAAACAGGAAAGTTGAAGGGAGAAGCTTGTAGCAAGGGCAAGAAGTTTCCAACTGGGGCACAGGCCCCACATCCGAAACGGGGGAAAAAGTACCGAACATTCGTTTGAGTGAATGTTCGACAAACAAGCCACTTGAGGATCAATGCCCGGTGTGGAAAACTGCGACCACCATGGAGACGAAGCCGAACAGGTTCTTCGAGACACCTACTAAAATCTTGCGGGGGCGGGGGGGGGGGAGTATAGGGAAAGGTGGTGCATGTCCTACAAGACGATGGGGTAGAGCGAACGAGGGAAAAGGACTGTACTAGAAGCGGGCCCACCCATCAAGTGACGGGGTAAACAACACGCCAGCCAAATGAACTTAGGAAAACCAGAGCAAGGGAAAAGAGTGAATCCATGGTTTGAAAAGCAACTCACCTCAGGGCTCAGCTAAAGAAAAAAGTAACCAGACCGGTTTTGGGGGGGGTGCTTTTAAGGTAAGCGGCCTGGCTATCAGGGGGACGTACTATAACGGGAATCTTACAAGCCTCTGAAAAAGCCCTCAACACGAACTAGATGACTGCAAGGGGTAAAAATGGTAAGCGTATGAGTAAAAACTCTAGAACGGGGAATCATAAGAGCTGACGAAACGGGACGAAAAAGATTTCAGACAACTGGCTTTTGTGTGGCTTAGGAGTCCAATTCAAACGAGGCAACTGGAGCAAAAACAAACGGTGTGCCCCAAGAGACCAAGAGTCGGTCATGGCACGGCGGAGGACGAGAAGCAATGCGTTGCGGGAATGTCAAAGGGGGGGATCGCGACAACCAAAAGGCGAAGTTCAAAATATCCTAATCATCTTGCGAACAAACCGCCCGCCCACACCCAAATAAAGAGTAAAGCGACTTACTTTCAGGCATGCAAGGGACACACAAACTTCAACCGTAAATAGTAAGACGGTCACTTCCTAAGACGCGCTTGCGAAGAATCCCTTCGTGTCAAGAACATGGCAAAAAGCATGCTCCCAGGCTTAACTAAGAATCAAAACATCTCAAGACCACGTAATTACATAAAAAAGGTGAGGGACACAGATTTTCGCAATTCACAAGTAATGGGGAGGAAAAAAGGTAATTCGTAAAAAAAAGAACCTAACTTTTAACGAACATCGGGGGGAGTTCCAAAAAAAAAAAACCCCTGGAAAACGAAATGTCAGGTAAAGGTCCCACCCTACATCTTGACGCAAAGCCTTGGGAAAATCAGAAAAAGAACTCGCCGAATATAACTTTCAGGAGGACTCAGCGATGTATGAGATATATCAAAGAAGGGGGGAACGTCGGCATTCCAGGAGCCTGGAGGGTATTCGGGGGGACCTAAAACTTCCACAGCAAGACAAAACGCATAAAGGCCGATTTACAAGCCCTCCAAGCAATAGTTTGGGGAGGGGCCGGAGACAGTTAACTCAGGAGAACGGCAGTGACCGGGGGGGGTGGTATTTCGGTAAACTATCCTTTCGGAGACGGTGAGGGGAGACATCTTTACCTGGAGGGAGGGGGCAACCAGCACAGAGAGTATATACACGAAGTCTACTTTTGGGGGGACAGGAGGGGGTCATGTTGTTAATCAGTCCTCAATCAGAAAGTGGCTAAAATCACAAAAAACAAGCCAGCTACCCAGAGGGTGTGGTTATACACAGGGGGTGGACGAGGGTTTGAAAAGCTAAAATCCTCTTCCAATACTCAAGTTACGACTCCAGGGGCACCTATTCATCGTTTGCCCAGAAAAACCGGCCCCAAAACAGCCCAACATCCTCGTAGAATACAACGGACCTCAGGGAAGGCCTTACCTAACGGATTCTATGGTCTATCAGGAGGGAGGGGGTACAAAAAGAGGATCCGAAACTCGAAGCCCCCATGACCAGATCACATGCTCGTGCTTCCGTGGGGGCTGACAAGTCTATGGGGAATGTTGTAAAAGATGGAAAGAGTTGCGTTGCTACAGGAGCTTTTGGGGGGGAGCGGGGGCTGCGAGTGAAATTTCAAGTTCAGGGCTGGAATGGGGGGGAAAACGTTGCTTGGCCTCACACAGCTTTGAAACGCTAAGGAAGGTTGGTCTCAAGAAAAGGGAAATAGCAGGGGGCCAAAAGGCCGTAAGAGGGTTTCAGGTACAGGGGCGGCGACACATTTCAATAGTGTCCCTATTTAGGGCGACCTGAAACAAAGAGGGCGGGAGTATTCACCCTTATTTTCCATCACGGGAGGACAACTGAATACTAGAATAAAGAGTCACATCACGGGGGGGAACAGACGGGACCAGCAACGGGGAGGGAACCAAAGAGAATCCCCGCTCTACTTGAAAGGGGGGGGTTAGCAAAACCGCCGAACAGAACTTTTCCAGCAACATGGAGTCTCAAGTGGAGGAACAAGAAAACGGGAAGAAAAAATAGACCAGCCCAAAAGGAGGACCCGACAAGAACCTGTAAAATTGATAAATGAGTACGAAAGGTAAGAACAGTGGGAAAGATCAGAGAAAGAAGGGAAAAGGAGGTCAACCAATAGAGGGACTGTTTGCCGCCATCTCCCAAAGGAAAGGAAAAAAGAAAACTTGTGAAGTCCGGGGGACTAGGCCGTAGATTCAGGAAACGGGAACTTTCGCAATTGGGGAGAAGACGTCGAGTATCGCCAAATTTGGAAAAAAGGGCCCAGGAAGCTATTAAAAAGACCGGTGGGGGTTTAACCCTGGGGAACACCAAGATTCCGGAATATACATTAGGAAAAAACTGCTCTACCAACTGAACGTGGCAAAAAAGAGGTTTGATAGGGAGGCAAAGATTGGGGACCAAAGGTTGTGGCAGCGGCATCGGGAGTAGGAGGATTTGGGGGGGGGACTTAATGGAAATAAGAATTTTATGACTACAGAAATTGTGACCCACTGGACAAGTGAAGCCGGGGGGGAGGAGCTTACAGGTATCCATGGATCGAAATGGGGGGGGACATTCCAGTCTTTGGAACTTCGTGGGGGGGCACAAGAAAAGTCATAAAGGTCGGAGCACATACATTTTAATAGGGGGGCCATTTGGAATAACACCAAGTGGAAGACTCCCAAGGGTGCCAAAAGGGGAAAATCGGGTGGGGGGGGGGAAAAGGGAAGGT
>Ga0179593_1359999_pt1 | contig 19490 bp, 19 predicted proteins | sample CZODoug2_1_08_16_FD_185931 | JGI IMG/M metagenome (GOLD analysis project Ga0179593, IMG submission 185931) | Vadose zone soil fungal communities from Angelo Coast Range Reserve, California, USA - CZODoug2_1_08_16fungal (PacBio error correction) | ecosystem: Environmental > Terrestrial > Soil >...
AGGCCTTAAAAGCCGGAAAAGAGAGGAGGTCATACGCGTGATTTTAAGAGGGGGAGCGGGGATCCGATGTTTTGGTCAGGGGCTCGCCGGACGCGGAGATCGACGCGCGGGCTGCGGCGCAGTCGGTCCAGTAAGGGGGCTAGAAAATGTTAAAAAAATCCTACGGGGTGTAACGCATGACTATCATGGGGGCGGGAACCGAAGAGAACGAGGTGCACCATAAAATGCGGAGGAAAAGGAGGGAGCATACAGACTAGATAGGGGGAAGGCCTATGGACGAATTACCACCACAAACCCACAAACAAACCAGACCGACCTTAACGAGAAACAATGCAACTTCGAGAAAAAACGAGGCTCAAAATTAAATTCAGATTTGGAGGGAGGTAAGTGAGCGAATAAATTTGATGAAAAAAAGGGATATAATAGAAGCACGAGGAAAAAGGGGAAAGGAAGGGAATAAATTAGCTCGGCCAAGACTCACAGCAAATCAACACCAGGCGAGGGTCATAGGGGGAACGATCTCCTGGGGAACCAAAGGAGGTGGGGGGGAGGGCCGCGAAGGGCGCAGGTATGGCGTCGGAAAAAAAAACATGCGCAGTGCTTTTAAAGAGGCGAAGTCCGTGGGAGAATTATCTTTCTCCGAACAGGTGTGGGACTAAACAGCATGAAAGAAAGGAGGACCTGGCATCAAGGAGGGGGGTATGATGTCAAATTCTGCTAGGGATCGAGAACACGTGGGCTACCGTCATCAAAAAAGGAATGTTGCGTGAAAAAAACTTCGAAAAAAAACCGCGGAGAGAATGCAAAGTCAAGGGGCGAGTATCGGATCAAAATAAAAAAACCACGGAAAAGAAAAGGAAAATGAAGTCAAGATGCAGTGCTTCTTTTTAGGAAAGGACGCGGACTTGGGAGAAAGATCGGAAAAGGGAGATCAGGGAGGAAAGACAAGTGGAAGCTCTAGTCCGATGGCGACACATGCTAGGTGGGGGAAGTAGTGGCACTGGACATGTCGAATTTAATTGTCACCTGGAGAGTGAAGACGGAGTGGGGCGGAAAGCGACGGCAAAAAGAGCAATGATGATTAAAACTACCGAAGGGATGCTTGGGAGGGCCCCCAGCCCGCACATACGATGGGGCAAAAGCCAGGATCAAAAGCGCTCGGACTCAGGCATGGGGGGGGAAAAAAACCCAGAAGGGGACGGTAGAAACCTGGTGGTTAAGAGGAAAAGGGACCGGCTGTCGTAGAAAAGGAACTGGCAGGGTTTCTCTGCGCAGGACGACGTTACAAGTGCAAAAAAAACAAACCAGGGGGAAAGTTCACGAACGAGAACAAAAAGGAGAAGAAGTCAATAGCCTTAGGGGAGGATGAGTCATCGATGATGAACTGAATCTGTTAACGGAGCTAAATGTAGGGGAGGAACATGGTAACGGAGATGAAAAAGGGGATTCCCAAATGAGAGGAGGGTGATTGTCGGGGTTCGGGGGTCAGAGAGGGACCAAAATCCTGAAGAACAAAAAAGGAAGGAGGGTTGGGAAGCTAACGAGACATATGGCGGAGCGGACGGAAAGGAAGGAAAAAAGACATTCCTAACGGAAAGGGGTAGAGTTGGGAAAGAGTCGTCGGGAAAACTCAAACGAATTTGATGCGGTCAGGTCGTACGTCCTCAGGGCGCTGGGGGAATCGTGGCAGGGCCGAAAAAGCACGGCCGCTAGGGCTAAAAAACAAGCCGAAGAGGAGGGATGCGTGGCCAGATGATCTACAACCAATCCGAGAGGAATAGGCTGCAATAGGGGTCAAGGTGAAGGGAGGAGAAGAACTGAAGAAGCTCTTCGAAGGGGAGAAGGGACAATATCGCGTTTCCGTGAATTCGAAAGTGAGGCGACATTAGCATCGGATGGTTCTCAAAAAGGGAGGGAGGTGAAGCGACAAGACAAAACAATACTATAGGAGAAAGGAAAGAGAAAAGAACTCAAAGAAAACCCCTAGTGTAACCTTTCATGGAAACCAGGAGTCGGCTGGCGCGCTAGCTCTGCCACGATGTCAAAACAGGAAGTGAAACAAACCAGTGAAAGAGTGAGCGACAAAGAAAGAACAGCACGAATCGAGGGCCGCCGCCTGTTCTGCTTGGGTGAGCAGACCTCGACAGTTCTCTAATTGGAAAAACAGAGTCGGGGGGGGGGAAGGATTTGAAAAAGGATCTATGAAGTAAAAAAGAAGAAATCCAGACTACGAATTGAGGGGGGTTTTGAGCGAAAATACAAATCGGCCCATCCTATCTCTGAGAGCAAGGTGGCTAAGTTAGTTGAAGAAGGTCCCAAGAGGGACAGAGTCATACTAGGCGCCCAGTTAGGGGAGATCAAAGGTTCTATCAAGGGTGGCTGGACGGAAAATATATGACAGGAACGCGGAAGCGAGGCAAAGGATAGCGACTAAAACGAACTTAAAAATGATGGAAAGACAAGACGGAACGATATTCGTCCGCCGAACCATGAAAGCGAGGGGAAGCGGCGATGTACTGGTAGGAATTACGCCTTTGGGAGGAGGAATTACAATCGGAACGGCGAAGACACCCTAACACGCTCGACAACCCGAAAAAGAAAGGAAGCCGACCATGGCGTCGGCCAAGCTTGAGGACGAGGCGGCAGCTCGAACAACGCTTCTTGAAAAAGGGGATGACACCGGCAAATGGCCAGAACCGAACTATCTCAAAAAAAAACAAAAAAAAGAGGAAATAAAGAAGTGTACGGATAAAAGGGGGGGGAAGGGGGGGGGGGCTATTTCGGGTCGCCTTCTTGCAGCCCGCCTGAGGAATCAGGGGGCCTGACGACCTCGGTAGGGTCGACTGCCAGGAGAGTGAAAACGGCGAGGGGGCAAGGCAAGGATGGTGTTTCCGGGGTAGGGGCCGGTGAAGCACGTTTCACATCAAAGCCAAAAAAGGCCTGCCGATTTGAAACCAGAAATCAGCGCCAGAGCAAACACAGAGGGTCGGGACAAATAAATGCTGGGGTGAGACACCAAGGCTGGATGGGGATCGCGAGCCGTTCGGCATTCAGGAAAGGTCCCGTCAGGTGGACGGAAGGAGAGGTAAGAGAGAATCGAGAGGACGGAGATGGTGATCGACAAGAGGAAGAGGGGATGGCGGGGAACAAAGAGGTAGGCCGGGTGAACTACCAAAACATTCTCAAAGAAGAAAAATTCCGAGGGGGGGGGATCGAAGCATGGCCCGCCATGAAAGTTGTCGGTAAAAAGGGGGACTGAGCAAGGAATAGACTCCTTGGCACATAGAGGCGAAGAAAACGGACAATTTAAACAGGAAAGAATCACCAAGCACAGGCGAAAGACATTCGTGGGCCATGATCAGGGGGGGAAGAATTTGCGGGGCCACCCGTCGACATCCAAAGCCGAAGAAGGGGGGGGGGCTACATGGGAGAACTCTGGGGGGCAAGACGCCAGCAAGCTAGGAGAAAGAAAGGGCCAAAGGAGGCGTATGGGCGTCTTTTCTGAATCTGGGTAGCCGCGTCGTCTGGTGAGAGGGGGGAGGAAGAAAGTCAAAAAAATCCGCCCGCAGGGGCGATGGCGCGGGGAAGGTTCGCGGAAGATTTTTAGTAGGGACTCAGAATGAGCCGACGAAAGGGGTAAAAAAAAAGGAAGAGCAGCGACGACGAAGCATTTGAAAAGGAGCTAGTGTTATAGGACAAAATCGCGAAAACTCGCCGCTTTCGGAGGAGGGAGATGGCCGGCCGGAGGACGAAAAAGAGGCAAGCCAACGGCAATGATTTCTGCGACCGAAAGGGAGAGGAATCAAAAAGAAAGGGAACACCGGACATCGGGGTCAACGGTTAGTGGGGGAACATTTCGACCGCCCTCCCCTGGTCCAAGAAGCTAAGGTCCAAGGATTGAGGCCGGGTACATAACGCAAAAAGAAAGCGGAAGAAGGAAATGAAAACACCGTGACTGGGATCCATGGTTTGCCCTGAAGCAGGAATGGGAAATTCACGCCAGCAACGAAAGGGTCGCAAAAATCGGAAGACAAAAGGAGTCCTTTTACGATGCGCACATCCCACCTGAGGGGGAAGATAGCCGCCATAACCTTTGGACAAGGGCGAGAGTATAAAATGGTCACCACGAAGGACTTGGGGGGCGTTTTGCAGGGTGAACGCTTAGTCTTTACCTGTTTAGGGAATTAACGGCAAGGCAAACCAAAACCTAACCCTGATTTGGGGGGGGCTCGGCCACAGGAGAAGGTACACGCGAAGATCAACAGTGCCACAATCCAAAAAGTGTGGATGCAATTGGAGACCATGACAGTCCGAAAGGGTCCAGTTGATTTTCGCTCAAGGGGAGGAGGGGAAGAACGCTAGAAAAAAGAGGCCCAGTCGGTCACAGTGATCCCACAGGAAAAAAAATGAAGAAAGAGGCCGCGACGGGGTTAAAAAAGACATGGCGCATTTCAATGGAGGGAAATTGGTCCAGTGGGACACAATCCCCAAATCTCATGGTGCAAGACAAAATGGAGATAACAAGACCAGTCCACGGCTGCTGACAGAAGAAATAGAAAAACAGTCGAAGGGGGAAGAGCGACCCACTATCAAAAAAACCCTTAGGGGAATCAGTGAGGGGAACGTGGTCGGGTTTGCTCTTTTAGGTGCGGCGATGAAATCCGATCCAGGGAAGAGGTCAGGTGGAACGCGCGCTTTGTGGGAAAAGCCAAATAAAGAAGGAACCAGATGTTCTAAGGTAACGGCACCTCAGCATCCGCGCCAAAGGGCGCGAACTCCAGGGGTCCGGAATTTCTAAAAAGGAGCGGCAACGGAGGATCATCAAAAGAAATCGGCGGACCCGCAGCAGGGGGAACGGGCCGATCCGGCAAAATCTTAGGGGATAAGCCACAAGTTCGGCGGCAATCGTGGAAGGAATGACAAGGGGGGGGTGATGATCCATTGTAAACGGCAATCCACTCTATCACAGCTGGGGGAAAGGGTCAAAAAGACTAAGCTCGCGGAAGGAGGACAATTAGCGACGCAGAAAAGGCGTCTGCAAGATGCGCGGGGTCTCGTGGCCAGGTCGCCCGTGGGAGGGCCACGCGGTAAAACTCGGACGGGAAAGGCAATCGGAAGGGTTAGAGTCTGTGTCATAGGGGAACGAATGGGGAGAAAACGGTCGAAGTGTCTCTTCGTGATTCAAAATCATGATCGTCACGGGGGAATTTATTTATCTGAGGGGACAGGTGAGGCGCGAAACCTCCGACGGCAAGGCCGCCGCTGTAAGAGACGGGGCCCACATACACCAAGAGGATCACATGCGGCAAAGATCAAACAGAAAGGCGGCCCGTCCTGAGAACCTGTTTACAAAAAAAACAAACAGGAGGGGAAAGAGGAATAGGTCTCAAAGAAAGGGAGTCACCGCGGTCGCAAAGGGACTTTGGTCTTGAAATTGATCCGAGTGTGTGTAGGGCGTCGCGCGGGGAGGAGGCGCTGCTCGCCATGGGAAGCGGGGGAAAAAGGCTTCTGATTCTTTATAGGTTACTCGCTCCCTACGTGGGGGGGGGAGAGGTGTACTAGAAGAGGTCTAGAACCTGACAAAACACTAAGAACAACCAACCTAACGGAGGAAAGCTAGAAGGGTGAAAAGCAAAAGCAGAGAGGGATAGTATCTATCCTGCAGGGGGAAAGAAAAAGGTTGTCGGCGAAATTCGCAAGAGAAAACTCGCTCAAAAAGACATTCAGAGGAGGAGTATTGGATATTTCTAATAAGGGAGAGGAAAACTGTGATTACAACGCAGAACCAGCATACCGAAGTGATTGAGGAAAAGACCACATCCACACCAGAGGAAGAAAGGATCCTCACGGCCCTCTAAAAAAAACAGTGGAGGTTCGGGAAAACAGATCTGCCTATAGTAAAAAAAACTTAACATAAAAGGTTCTTGGTCGTCGGGGGGTAGGGAAAAGAGGCGCGCTGTCCGAGTCCCAGAATTAGGCCCGCAATGTTCTGCGCCCAGTGAGAGGGGGGAGTTGAGAAAAAATAGAAAATTGAAAGGGGGAGAAAAAAGGGAGTCAACCCCAGAAAGGAAACACGACCGCTCTCATTGATCCGAAAAGCGAAGCTTCACCACGACAAAGAGAACACCCCAAAGCACGCACGTGAAACAGGCGGCGTAGAGGGACGCGAATACTCAACGGAGCCTTGGAGGGGGGCGTCGGCGAAACGTAACTGGTAAAACAGGGGGAGGGCGGGATGCATCCAATTACCATGAAAAAGGTGGGGATTGTCAGTGGCATCGAAGGTCGAATTGAAGGGGAATCATCAACCCCGCAGGGGGAAGAAAAGGGCCGGCAAACGCAGTCCCAATTCGAAGGGTGGTGGGAAAACGACCGAATGGGAGAGTGCTGGTCGGGGACGCGAACAGAAAGGAGCCAATCCAGGAGACCCACCGCTCGGCAGAGCTGAAAAGGTCAGTTAGCGATGACGGGACCGAAAACACGTATGCGCTTTCAAACTGCATCGTCGAAGGGCAAAGAAGAAGTAACTGAGTCGGGGGGATGGCAGGAGGGATGCCGGTAAAAGGGTTAGGGAGAACGCAGTAAAACAATTTCCATCACAGAAAGGGCAAGCAATCTCTCGGTACACGGAAACGGTTAAAAGGATGATCGATGTAGAACGAAAGCCGACCGCAAAAAACTCAGGCCTGGGGAGGGGAGCATGGTACAATTGGAGAATGGAGAAGCACGCACAAAGTCCGTGGGTGGGGAGGGCGCCGGGGAACATTAAATAAAAGACGGAAATGGGAAGGCGAAGGTCAGCTAGGAAACCAAAGGGGGTCTCCGAAGGATCTAGGGAGAAAAAATGGGGAACTCATCCTTCCCGCGGGGTGCAGGGCTCGGAGGGGAACTCAACACGAGGCGGTGGCGTTTACAGGATCGCTCCGTCTGTAGGATTAAGCGGTCTGGGAAGGAGCTCAGCAGGGAAAGGGGGCAATAAGGAAGAATAGAAGGAAAATCAAACACCTCGGGGATTGCTTGGAGCTTCTAATCTACAAAACGAAAAGAGGAAAGGGAAGACGCCAAAGGAAAAGATGCGATCAAAAGAATGGGCAGATTCAAACCACGGGGGGCAAGCGAAGGACACGCGCTCCTTTCCGAAAGAGGAGGATGTTGTAAAACAGTCAGGAAAAAAGGGAACGACCTAAAAGAATATCGCGCGGGCTACAGATCAAAAAACACCCCTATCGCCGGTTCGGCAAGGGAAAACTGAAACGACATCGCAAGGTAGTGCTGCGCTCGAAGAGGGGAAAAGGTAACCTTATTTTGAACGAAACCAGGGGGAAAGGAGGGCTGTTTCGCCGAGGTGGGAAAAAGGGAGAAGATGCCAGCGAAATCGCGGATCCGCTGAAAGGGTGTTCAGCCCGAGGGAGGGACTAATTGTTGGGGGGGGAATCGGCCAGTGTCGTCTATCCAGTCGCCAGCGAGCGACACTCACGACATCACGGGGACACAGGGGCATGGAGGGGAAATGAGCAAAACCCGAGAAGAAGGGTCTCGAACTGTCGGTTAGGGGCGCCCGAGAGGCTAATGGGGGGGGGCCAGGCAGCCACAAATCCCTTCGGCGAAGGAGCATCGTCAAAATGAGGGTAGGCGTGTCGACGGATATATGCAAAATGACGGAACGCTTCCGACGCAATGCTAGACGACCAGGACTCCGACCCGATAAGATATTCTCAAGAAAAACAAAGGCGGGGCGTAAAAGACGGCGCTGGACTTGGAGTGAAAAAGAGGGAGGCGGGAAGTCACCGGCGATACACCAAAAAATCAAACCGAAGAAAAATGTTTCGACGGCCAGCAGCAGAAGGGGAAAGAAGGGCCTGCGCGGAATCCTAAAAGTCGCCGGAAATAAAGTCCGAACGATCCCGAGCAAAAACAACACGTATGAGGAAAGAGAGCGAAAGGCGCATTGAAAGCAGGAAGACGCGTTCAGCAACGCATAAAGGAAAAGGGGCCACCGGCGGTGGACCTCTTTCCTCTTACACGCTGATTGCAGGTCCGCGAATTGGGAAAAGTATAGAAGGAACGCACGATGAAATCAAGCCGGCAGCCGATTCCCTAACTCAGAAAATGCCCCAAATAGGACTCAAAAGGGGGCACTGAAAAAGCAAAGGGGGGCGCAGAGAAAGGGGGGGAAGTCGAGAGTTCGGCATTCGCATGGTCAACGTCATGCCACATATAGCATGCTCAGGGAAAGAGCAACGTGAGATTGGGAAGGAAAGCCCGGTGTCTGCCAGAGCCGGCGACGAGAAAGAAACTAGGAAAAATAAGATCAGAGCTCGTTGGAAGGGGGGAGCGAAAAAACTGGAGACGATGGTTCCGTGGGGGACTGCTTTCGAGGGGGCGCGGGCTTCATAGAAGGAAAGCAGGAAAAAAACCAAAGAGGAACGATAGGCAAAAGCGCGGAGTTCTCAGGAGACAAGACAGCGCCAGAGAGAGGAGGGGAGGATGCAGTCATGAATTTGCGCAAACAGGGAGCGGAAAAACAAGGCAATGGAAAAGGACTGGGTGGCCAGAGAGGTATCAGGCACGAACCTCTTGGACGTTGAAAAGGAAGGGCCGTACCTCACGTTCGGTAGGAAGAGACTGTAGAGATTCTTTTGCGAAGGAAAACGGTGAATCCTCCTCTGACGAAAAAAGGAAATGGATTGTCCGGCGAGGAAGGAAAAGCAGGCGTTATAGTCGTAGGGAAAACAGCGACATAGTTTGACGCATTGCAAGAGCAGGAGGGGGGGGTAATACCTCCACGCGCTCAACGAGTTCGTCCGGGCTCTGAGGACAATCACCTGCTTGTAGACACAAGGCCGAAGTATTCTCCGCGACAAAAGGGGGGGACCACGACCGCAACAACGACCAAGAGACAGAGCGTTGGGGAAATAAGGCGACAACAGAACGGGAATGGTCATCTTCCGGATCAGGGGCGCAAGTCAATATCTCGGGAGGGTAGGCCGCAAAAAAGACACGGGACCCCCGGGGTGGACCAGGGGGGGGGGAAGCGCTTGCATTATGTCAACTTGAGAGAGAAGACCTTCACCTCGCGTGGGGGCACTTAAAATCATAATCTAAAATCGGAAGTGGACGACCAGGCGCAACGCCAGAGGAGATCTCGGCGCACCTATTTACTGAAGAGGATATCAAAGGAAAGATACCCTTTGGTTGGCATGTGGCGCCCGGGCGGGTCGTAGACCCTGGGAGATGAACCTTGGGCATGCTCGCAAAGAAGCCCCATGGGTAAACTGGGTGACGGAACCAAAGGACTACGAACCTCAGCTCGAGAAAGGGAATTTCGGCCACCATCTAAGCAACCATTGTTGAAAGCGAACCATTCCGTAGAAAAAGGGGAAAGGAAATTATGGGGAGAAAAAAAAGCCGACAAAACATAAAGGGAAAGGCGTGGGGATACCAATAAATTTGAACTAAGTGCCTTTTGGAAGGGAAGGGGGGTTCGCCAATCAGGGCATGGACAGACCGGCAAAAACGACTAAAATTTGTCCAGGCCAAAACACAAAGAAAAGGGGCAGGATGGGCGACGCCGAGCGGTCAAACATGGGGTCTGTGCGTATCGAAGACGAGCAGTAAGGCTAGAAGGAAGGGGAAGTGCGAGCGCCAAAAGCCCAAATGGATCATTTCAAGGGATGCGTGTTGAGAAGTGTGAAAGGGGGTCGAGTCAAACAAGAAAATCAGAAAAAAGGGAGGACATGCGTTGCAGGGGGACCTCGTCGCAGGTGTGGAGCCACATAACGTTTTTGGATGTAGTAACTATGGGCAAAAACGCGCGAGAAAACGGCAGCATCAGCCAGAGTTGATCACGATCAAACATTGCCGCTGTCAGGTCGCCGGTGGCGTAAGAAGACTTCCGGGGGGCGGACCGAAACGTTCAGGGGAAAGCCAGACCGGCGCCGATCGCGCGAAAAAAAACAGGTTTCGCGATCTGGAAGTCCAGGCGATGCCCCCGTGTGATGAACTTTGGAAACTGGAGACGGGGGGATCGGTCGATCGGGGAAGAGAAAGGACGCACTCAGAGTGGGGGGACATAAAAGGGACAAAGTCGTTACCTGGCGGATGAATGTATAGCGCTGGGTTAAGAAAAGGGGCGAAGGTCGCTGGGGAAGCTAAGAATAAGGTAATGAAGGCTTCATCCATTTGGAAGGAAGCAGACGAAAAGTTCCTTCTTGGTGACACGGAAGGTTCGCTCGGTGAAAAGTGGCACGTCGAGAAAGTCAAGGAGGCGGCTTTTTACTGGAGAGAAAGAAAACTCAAGACTAAGCGAAGTGCGCAAATCGGAGTACAACAAACACAGCTGCCCATAGAAAGAGAAAAAAAGTCGAGCACCACCATTTGAAGCCGGAACTGGTAAGGGGAAATAATTTATCCTCCTCTCAACAACAAAGAGATTACCTCTAAGAGTAGATACATCGGTCGAGGGGGTGAGAGCGCGATGTTATCTGGGGGGGTGGGATGTTTAGGTCGCGGCGAGCGAGCTGCGCATGTCGGTCTGCAGGAATCGAGTAACTGGTTTCAAAAAGAGGGAGGGGGGAAGGGACATATCGTTACCGTCAGAAAAGATCATCAAGTTTGAAAAAAGGAAGGGGGCTGGAAGAATGACACAGACGAGGGCATGGCCGAACTATCTGTACCTATCCGGAAGGGGGGAAAAAATGAACTTCGAAGAAAAAAAGAAGACATCCGAATCGCGCAAACGAAATCTGCGTCGTCGGGGGGGGCTGTATAGGGGGAAGATCAGAGAAAAGGGGGATCCCGAGATAAAGGAGTCTTCAAGAATCTCATAAAGGGCATCTAGGATCTGAAAACGAAGGCAAGCAGTATCGGCGAACGGCAACTGCTGCCGTGCTGGGACGGAAGAGGGAAGTAGTAAATATGCACTGGAGAAAAGGCCAAATAGACCCCGCAAAGAGGAGATCCGATCGTGATGCGCAAGCTGGCGGTAACGAAAAACAGCGTTCTTAACTGTCATAAAACGGGGTGGCGTAAACAAAAACAAAATAGCGGGAAAGTCCGGGAGGAGTGAGTCTTCATTCGAGGTTCGCTCAACGTAAAAAAACCACGACCACGCAACAAAAAAATCAATAGGAGGTGCGTCAGGAGGGAAGAAGGGGGGACGCAGGAGAGGCGTGAGCTACTCATGATCGAAGATACGTCAGCAGGGAATAAAAAAAGGACTAAAAACAAAGCGAACAGATTTGGTGCTTTGACGGGGGGAAGTGGAGCAATGTCGAAGGGGTTAGGGCAAAATCTTTCAAAAAAGGGGCTAAACGGAGGAATCGCGGGTGAAGAAATTGATTATACCACGAGGGTGAGGGCGTCGTAAAGGGGAAAATAACAAACGATCTAATGGTGTGGGTGGTTTGAGGGGCCACACCCCTCTCCGAAGTAGGTCACCGAATTTAAAAGTGGGCCCCGGGTGAACATGACGTTGGCGAACAAAGTGTAAGGACAGTCAAAGCAAGCCGAAGGGGGATAGTGAAAGGGGTTTGGGAAAAACGAATGCGGTTCGGCCAAGAACAGGGGACTCAGACATTTCCGGCAGGCGCCTGAAACTCAGAAGTAACAAAAAAAAAAAAAACAAACAAAAACACAAAGAAAAACAACCTGCAGCGCGCTGGCTGTTCCGATGCAGACCTCGGTTCTGAAAAACGACGAAGCGAAGGAAAAAATTGCATAAGAAAGGTCTTCTAGATGGGGTCACTAACATTCAACCGGGGAATTGGAGTGGAAAAAAGAAAGGGAAAACCTGCACCGGGGCAACTGGCAAAAACTGCACGCTTTGATCTGAAAAACCAATAGAGAGCTGAGCGAAGGAAGAATGAACGAGCCGCCCAAAAAAGTGGGAGGGCGGGTAGAAATGAGCCAAAAAAACGCTCTCGGGACTGCAGGGAGCGGTTCTTTAAAAAAAAAACGACGGGGGAGCGGCATTAGGGAAAACAGGGAATGGGCGGGCTAATCGGGCGGGGGAAGGACAGAGAACTAAATCAGAGTCTCTGGACATAAAACGCATCAGGAGGAGCGAACCAGGAGCATAAGAGGAAGGGAAGAACGCCTGGTCGGTGAGCGTCGCCGAATAAGATTCCTCTAATTAAAACTCCCTGGGGTAATAAAGAGAAGAGAAAAAAAAAAGACTGTCGGAACTGGAAGAAGAATCTAGCTAAAAAAACAACACTCGATGACGATGTGAAAGGTCTTTTCAGGAGAGACGGGCTAGCTAGAAGACCACAGTCCGATAAGGAAATTGCCGCACCTGGGCGGGGGATGGGAGTTCGCCGCGTTGGCGAAAGTGCATGCCGAAATGCGAACAAAGGAAAGGGACTGGAGATTACGGCTCGAGGGGCAAAGAGGGGTTCGTGATTTTTCAAAAAAAGTGATTCAAAAATAGCCCCCTAGGAACCGCCTAGAAAGTCAGGCACATTAGGGGATGAAAGACTATCAAAGCAAAATCGCCGCGAGGTTTCTGCAAAAAATCGGGGGGACAGTAGACCGCAAGGACTGGGGAATGGAAGATCGGCGCCAAAGACTCAGATAATAGAAATGTGTTATCGGGGGGAAAAGAACGTATATCCGGCGACGACCGCGCATGAACCGAAAAACTCAAGAACTGAGAGAGGACGCAAATGGGACACCTGTCCCGGCATACTAAGGAAACCGCTGTATGCGTCGCTATGTGCAGAGGGAAAGGAGTAACGCCATGGGAACGTGGGGAAAGAAAGGAAGGCCGTCCGTAAAAAGTCGACCGGACCTTCTAGGTTCCAAGATAGGCCGCGCCAGAAACCGGGCCCGAGCAGAAAATAAGAGAAATACCGAAGGAAGAGAAAACTCTCACTCACACACAAGAAAAGAGAGAATCTGTTAGGTTATCGTCACTTTTGAATGGGGAAGGGTCTTAAAAAAGACGGTCTCGGTCCCGGTCAGCAGGGGGACGACGGTCTCAAAGAAAAATGGCAGGTGCATGACGGTGGACGGTACGGTGGACGGCACAAAGTTTGAAAGAAGAACGTAGACCAGGCACCAGCCGAAAGTAATCGACCCAACCGGGGGCAGGGGATAATATGCCTTACAAAGAGAGAAATGGAAAGACATGTCGAAGAGGACAGGCTTGAGGCGCTAACCCTCAGGGAAAAAAGTAAAACGTTTCGAACGCAGGATATTTGGGAAGAGAAGCAAGAGGAAGGACCGGGCTATCAGCGCGGGCGATCGAAAAAGACGGCGCAGATAGGCGATGGTCGGTGGGAAAAGTCATGACAAAAGGGGGAAAAAAAAAAACTGTAAACTTTATGTCGGCTGGAGATTGCGAGGGGGGATAGAACGAACTTGAAAAATCACAAAAGATCGAATTAGAAAAAAAAGGTCGGGCGATCACAGAAAACAACAAAAGTGCGAGATTCGTGAGGGCAGATCAAGAAGAGGCCACCGCGGAATCCAGCAAAGCATTTGTGGTGGCAAATAAAGGACTTGAAAGATAAAACCAGCACGATCGGCGTAGTGCCAAACCGGAAACAATGTGCCTTAAGATGAGTGGTCTTGAATTGGGAAGGGAGAGGATATTGATGGCTGGAAAAGGACTAAAAGCAATTGAGACACCATCCCGCGGCTTTTCAGAACTGACGCGTGACGTCATAACACTATTGGAAAAAAGGACTTCACGGACGCATTCGGTCTAGATATGAAGTCAGAGACAGGAACCGGTGCCGACGCAGGAGCGCTCTGCGTGGTAGAGAGGGGGGCGCCGGCCAAGAAAATCTAATAGGGGGAAAGGGTAAGCTCTGAAAATCGACTAGAGGGCCAGTGCCGGGAAAAAGCCCTCGAAAAGAGGGGGGTCCCAGGCTAGCAGACGTCAAAACGTAAAAAGGTCAAGCGGGGAGTTTGAGTGGAAATAACCCCAAACACTTCTCCGACCCGGGCCAGAGAGTCAATCTTAACCGTCAAGGCGAGAGCCATATCAGGTCATGGGGAAAAACAACAAGGCCGCCATTTTAAAGATGGGGTCACGGCTGTGCGACGCCATCACCATGCGGAATGGGGTGATGAATCATCATCGAAAAAAAGTTTGACTACCCTGGCGAACACACAATGAGAGAAGAATCGGCGAGAATAGCAAGCTTGAGGGACGAGGGGAGGCATTTTATTCGCAAGGATGGGAAGAGACCTGCGTGGGCTGAGATAAACGATCCAAGAGGTCAGTGTAGAAGAAGAAATGGACCGACTCAAGTACCAGGTTTGCGGCCGTCGCGACGAGTGGGCAGGAAATGCCTAAGTGAGCGGGGGGGGGTGGGGCGGGAGGGTGCGAAGAAAAACACAAGAGCTCGGTGAAAAGGGGGGATAAATGAGGAAGAAATTGGAGGCGGTGGGCCGCCGGTCGCCAAGGCAGAGAGCAAAATAGTTATCTACAGGGAGGCCAGAATCATCAGGCTGGAATCGACGCAAGAGCTACTTGGGCTTACGTAGGAAGGACAAAAGGCTCGATACTGGGGGGAACTGGGCGAGAAAAAAGGGAAAGAAAAAAGCGCCAGGGGCAGGGCATGCGTGGGCTACAAATAGCTGGGGATTGCAGCAATCCTTATCGCATGACCGCTTCGGGCTTGCCATGTGGGGGGCGCAAACTCAATTTTGGATTCCTTATAAAGGGGTGGGGGATGACCCCGCAGCAGCTCGATCACGTGGGGAAGACCGGGTCAGATGAGGGGGGCGTCAAAAATCGGAATAGAGACCGGAACTCTCCGCAAACACCGGAAGCATGGGCCGGGTCAAGTCACGGCGGACGGATTGTCCCCTTAAGCGTGAATCCGGAATGACCCTCGCGGGTTGGCGGGCGCGGAAACAGCCGCTTTGGGTCGAAGCGACAGAAAAGTCCCTGGACTCGGGGCTAGAAACAAGAACGATAAGGGGAGTGAGTTGGATACCGGTGAGGGCTCGGGTTGCGTAAGGCGGAATAAAGATTCGGGAGGGAAAGAGGGTAGGGGGAAGGCACCGTCAGCGGTCGTTGAGCAGGACGTAAAAATCAGATCGTCCGCGTAAAAAGTAGGTACGGGTTATCCCAGAAGGGGGGTGTCAAAGACGAAAAAAGAGAGCGACTCCACAGACGGGTCAGCAAATGCACGCGGTGCCAGTCCTGGAGAAGACGACGTTAACTCTCAACAAGAAAAGGAGAATACTCGAAAAAAAAAGAAGCAACCCAAGGGGAGAGGCTCGATGGTAAGGTGTGTCCTGTGGGGACGGCCTAGAGGAAACACTCGCTAGGCAGAATGGTATATGTCAAGCGGCTCAAAAACATTGCTGACGAATTAAGTACCCTGGCAACTCCACGCGACAGAGCCCTTTCACTGGACAGGCGAGATAGTGCCGACCTACAGAATACCGGCCGACTCGCAACGAAACACCGCTCATCAAATTGCGACGACGGGTATGTATCAGTCGCTAGGGGATCCGATAATGAGCCGACAATCGGCCCAAGAGGGCAATGAAACCTGGATCTGCCCTAAATGGAGGCGCGAACAACGGCTCGTCAAGGTGGGGGGCGCTTCGAGCAGCTGAGCGACCTAAGTTAGGTTCGCCGAAGAAAGGGCGACCAAGAGCCCAAGGGGCAGAATTTCTGCAGCTAGAATGCTGCGGGCCGTATCGAGACTTCAAAAAAAGGGGGTGTATAACTGCCAGCCAACGACCGCGGGTCAAAGTCCTGATCGAGGATTGAAGCGCCACACCGACAAGGCAACAAACCACGGAAAGGGGAAAAATCAGATGCCGAGTCGATCTTGAGGAGGAGTGAATGGATCAGAGATAAGGAAAAAACATGGAAATCGCCGGGCCGACATGACACTGAATTTGATGGTTGACACCCCAAAACACCAAAAAACTGAAAAGGGTTGAGTGAACAACGGTCCATCATTGCGAAACGGAACGACACAGAAATCACCGACAAAGGCGGTGACGGGTCGTAGCGAAGACGAAGAAACAATAAAAGGACAACCTCGGCCAGCGGTGAGACCAGCCATTGCAAAAAATAAAAGGAAAAAAGGGGGAAATGAAGCAGAAGTCCGCGGTCGGACGAATGGCTAAAAAGGAAGGAACGCTTCAGGCGCATAAAAAGTCAGTCCTCCAGGGGAAATGCCAGGCAAAAGAACCAATGATGAATCGGCGTAGGCGATAGCGCATCGCCGGCACTAAGGGGCTGGGGGGCGCGCTGGTTACAGGGAGGGAGAACGCACAAAGGAGCATTATTGCGTTCGGAAGTGACCCCCGGCGTCACTGGCCGGCCGGTTGAAAGATAGGGCCTAAGGGGCGAACGCTTAGGAGGCCCGGGAAGGTGGTCTGGGTGAAGAACTGAGGCAAACTAGCGCTCTACTAGGTCGGCGTGTCGCTTGGTTAAGGAGAGGAGGGATTGACCGTCATCTGCATCACGGCCGAGTATGCTGCAAGCAAGAAACTCGATCTAAGGGGCGAGTAAGCCAGAGAAATAAATCGGGGCACGTCGCTTCTAGAGGCCTGAAGCGGAGGTCGGCGCGAATGCGCCGAAAAACGTTCTCCGACCACGGGCGGAATGGGCGGAAAGTCGAAAAAAGAGCGCTACAGATCAACCCCACGATAAACTGGAATCGACGCCAGGTTCTGGAGCCACGTGGTGGCAGTCCAGGCAGGATGGCCGCGGGAAACAGCAGGGCCGAACAATTCGCGGCGCCGGGAGTGCTGTGGAAAGCGAATTGCTAGATGTCGTCCTGTCGGGGGGGGGCAAAAAGACCATTCGTCTACCCGCTCTAAAAAAAAAACAATACAGGAAATCTACCGAATGAGGGGCATTGCTAGATCTCTGCAACAACGAGCGACGAGCATGGGTAAAGACGTTGCTCGAACCGAAAACTATGCCGCAGAAGAAAGAAAGTCGGCCATTGGAATGAGAGAAAAATCGCAAGTCTGAGAGGTGAAAAGGATAGAATGCCGGGAACCGCGCAAGGACCGAAGCTGCCCTTCGGACAAGAGACTAGACTTCTAACCTGTGTAAAAGTGGGTCGTCCGAAGGCGCGAGGTCTGGGCGAGTGATCGGAGACGGCCTTGGAAGAACAAAATGGTGCCGTCACCGATCAAAACCCACAGCTCGACCTGCCCGGAGATGTGTTCCACGGGGACCATCGGCAGAAAGAGGAAACGAACAAGACGTCTGGAAACACCGGAAAAGAAAGGGGGGGGGAACGTCTCTCGAAAAAATTAGAGGAGGAAAAGGGAAATCTGCGGTGACGTCATGTCAGTTGTAGGAAAGACGCAAAGGTAGCGATGAAAGAAGAAGAAGTCGCGTCCCTACCCGGTAAAAACTCTAGCATGTCGGCTGTGGTTTCTGTGGAGGACGGGACGCACGCACGATGGGCATAGAAGCGAAATCGCCAACATAAAAATCGAAAAAGGGACGGAGAAAGAGTGGGCCTGGATCCGGGCAAGTCGTGGGGAAGCCGCAAAACGAGCTAGTTCGCAAGATGAGGCAGCCGTTCCTCTCGATCACATTGCGGAGGAATGAAGGGATGGTAGAGCGCGCGGGCATCAGAACACCGGGCGCAGAAAAGAGCGGGGGAAAGGAAAGGGTGTTCGAAAAAACCAAATGTGAACGGAATGTTCCGTGGGGGGCCTTCGGGCGGGTCATAGACGAAACGGGAAATCACTAAAGGAGAGTCTGACGACTCGTGGAAACAGACAGGGCAAACCGTTGAGATGTATCTAATGAGCGGCCACAGCGGCAATCAAGGCCGAAAAAGGGGTGGCGCAAAATCTACAGTGGATCTCAGGCAAGGCGCGCGGGGAGGGGGCCACGAAGGACGAGGGGGTAAGTGTTGAGCTCGAAAGTATTTGGTACTAAGGAAAAACAGCAATTTATCACAAATCCCTCTCGAGAAACTGACTCTGTGTCTATCGAATGTTTTGTACTAGAGTTCCTCTCGGGGACAAGGGGGAACTCTTTTCCAAGAGAGAAGCTTACTTCAGAAAAAATGCTTGTATAGTCGCCCCCCATCATGAAACGCGCTTCTTGGGAACTCTTTTTCACTAATGGCCCTGGAAATGGGCAGACACCCGCAGTCGAACGGGTCCGCCGCTAACTGAGGCTTCGAAAAGTACAGCCAAGGACGGTCGCGAGTTTTCTCGGCTAGCCTGGAAAATCAAGACGAGGGCGATGAATGGTACAATTAAGGCCGGAATCGTTGGCTTCAGAGCCGAAAAAGCCGCGGCGACAGGGTAGCAAGCTCGTTATAGACGCATCACGGAATTTGTGAAGGATCAAATCGAAATCAGGGTGACGACCTGTCGCGCACAAAACCAGCACTTTCGTCAGGTAGGGTCTACCGATAATCATGGCAAGAAGGAAAGCAGTTAGGTAAAATATGATTGAGGAAGTGTGCCGGCGCCTGCGTCAAGGGGAGACCCTGGCGTGGGGCGAAGCGCTCAGAAACGCCTCACATTCCTGGGGGGGTGGCGCAGTCTACACGCAGTACAGAACGGAATACCATGTTTGTCGGCCGGGAGCCGGCACTGAATTCTGGTACGTGCGTGAGAGAGTGGTGAAGAAGGGGCGGTCTGCAGCTACAGAACACCAGACGCATGGAAATTAACGAGTGTGTGCCGGCTCCTGTCAGACAAGCAATTGAACTAGCCCGGGGGCATGTTCAATGATTGGAAAATGAAACTAAAAAAGCTGGGAGGGAGCATAGCGCCGAGCCAGAAGTCACACTTGGCTTGGGCGACGACCAAGGTCAACGGACCAATAACGAACACGGCTTCAGTTTGATTGCAGGGGGGAATTGCTACCTCGGCTCAGGATCATGCGAACCGCGTCTGGCGTCGCGAATTGTGATCATCCTGTAAAACAAAGGGCGCAAAACGCCCAGCGATCACGGACAGGAGGGGAAGAACTATCCCTTCGCAGATCTGTTATTGGGGAGACCGGCACACGGAGAATGATCAAATCATTCCTCGCCGCAACCCACCAGGCAGGGCCGGTCCAGCTAGACGACGGCGGTGTGCATGAGATCCGGTGAAAAAGTGTTGTGTTGTAATTGGGGGGGGGTCCCTAGGAGTCGAAGTAAGCAGAAAGGGACTGTCTGGAGAATCTTCAAAAAGTTACTATCGATATCCTACATTACAAACTAAGACTGCAGTCGGGTCTGCAGTCGTGATATGAAGAAGTTGTGTGCGGCGAGTGCTAACGGTGGGGGGGCCAATGGCTAGGAGGAAAGTAGCGCATGTCAAGGAGAGGTGTCGGTTATAGTAATCGAAGTTCCGGCAGGGGCGCCGGTGAGGAGAAGAGAGGAGGAACAGCCAAAATGTAGGAGCATTATAAGACGACCGCCGAAACTCTTAAGACGCCGTCCCATCCCCCCCGGAATCGCCGAAGGGACCGACAAGGAGTGGGAAGCAGCGGGGGAAGAACATGAAAAGCGTGACCCGTACCGCTGGAGAGCCTTCTT
>Ga0179593_1384184_pt1 | contig 19490 bp, 12 predicted proteins | sample CZODoug2_1_08_16_FD_185931 | JGI IMG/M metagenome (GOLD analysis project Ga0179593, IMG submission 185931) | Vadose zone soil fungal communities from Angelo Coast Range Reserve, California, USA - CZODoug2_1_08_16fungal (PacBio error correction) | ecosystem: Environmental > Terrestrial > Soil >...
GAAGAGTCGGCTTTGACGGGGTCGTTCGAATAAAAAACCAAGGAGGAAAGGCCATGCTACGTTTTCCACTGCGCACAGACGGGCTTGGGCCAGGGACCGGCGATCCGAACAGTTCCTTATAAGGGGTATAAAAGAAGAGCGGGCGTGGAACAAAGGAAAAAAAATTAAAAGACGAGGGAAGATCGTATCAAACTTTTGGCCCGTCCCAATTGCTAGGCCAAAAACGGAAAGTTCCGACGCTTTCCGCTCTGGTCCAAAAAAACACACAAAACCAGCCGGCAGGTGGAAGAAGGGTGTGACCGCGGAGTATTCGCACGCGAAGTTATCGCATGGCGGGTGACAACTGGAACGCGATATCGAAGGGGCAAAAAAGCCGCGAGATCAAGAAAGGTGCCGTCACCTTGAAAACGAGATTTTTTTCAAAAAAAAAAAAGGCAGGAATGAACGTAGAGGAAAAGAGGAGAAATCTCTATGTCGGCGGTCCGCTGAAGGATTAAGGAAAAAAAGACTTGCCTCGGAAACAACATGGGGGGGCCGACTTCTTCAGACCAGAAAGGTCCGCTGCTACCCGGACGCCGGAACCCAGATTGGAAACCATCTAAAAAGTGACGAATGGGAAAGGAGAAAGAATAAAGGTCGACAATAGGTCCTGGCCGAGGCGTGATGAAGTTCAAACAAAAAAAAATTCCAGAGAAGGACTAGGGGGGGCAGGGTTGGGGAATACAAGAGAGGGAATCTGAAAAAATCTTTAGTGACGGGAAACCTGTGACGTCGAAGGGGGGACGCGGAGGTTGACAAGGGTACGAGTATCTTTCACCTTCTCTTTTGAAAGAACATCCTGAGTGGAACAACTAAAAAGGGGCCATATAAAACAAAACCAAGACTCGATTCAAGTAAAGAAAGGCATGAAAAGGTTAAGTGATCCGGGGCGTCTAGGTCGAGGCTCTGAAAAAGAAGAGGTTAGTTGAAACCCTCGGCCAATCGAGGGAGAGTTACGGGGGGGATAGAAAGGGGTCAGAATGGGTCAACATAACTGTATTCTAACATGAAAAACCGGCATGGTCTCGGGGAGACCCAAACCCCGGGGGCACTTCAAGTCAAGGACACTCCAGCCCATTGGGAATATAAAACACGGGTCAAAGTAAAAGAGAAGGGTTCTTTGGGGGGAGCCCAAACGGGAAGGTCCAGGGGGACCTCAAGTCGGCCACCGCACTAATGGGGGGGGAGAGAAAGAGCCGGGGAGAGCAACAAGTGGGGCCCCGTTGACAGCAAAAAATGTCTCGACGCTTGACAAAAAACAGGCGATCGAACGAGCCGGGGCGGCGCTGAGTCGCGCGTAAGCTGTTCGCGGAAACGAAAAGAAACCGGGTAGGTCTCGGGGGGAGGAGAATACACGAGAGGGAGCCAAGAGCCGATATGCTCGGAACAAGGGCCTGAAGCGTATCAACCACAAGTATCTGGGGAAGGATGTTGACCCGAGACGAGAGGAGATAGCCGGTGGTTCGACTGCGCCCTTAGCTAAGCGGGGCGGCAGTTTGGAAGGGGCCCGCTAACCTAGTCCTGCGATCCAAGGGAAGAGGGAAAGGGTCTGCTGCTCAAGAAGATAAGGGGCTCTATCAAGAGGGTACCAAGAAACCTCCCAGATAAGCGAGGAGCTGTGCACGCGCGACGTAAAAAAAAGACGAGAGCCCACCATTTCGGAAACTTGAGGGGCCTGACCTTAGTCTTGGGGAACTCTAATTAGTAAAACCCACCGAGGAGTTTGAGCGTCGGGGAGTGATCCTCTGATTGGGTTCAAAAATGTTTAAATAGAGTAACTGGTTTCTCCCTGTCGGGGCGACAACAACTGCAATGACTAAGCCCGGCGAGGAAAAGGCAGAGGGAAAACGGATGAAAACGTCTCACGGACGAGCGCCGCAGGCGGACGCGGCCGAAAACACCAAATGCTGCACCGACAAGGAGGCTCCGGACAATACGAGAGACGGGTCAACGACGACCAAACGGCGAAACTCTCGCAGTATCCACTACGCCCCCCAGGTTTGTAATCACCGGGCTGGGTAAAAAGAAAAAGATATCAAATCCGACCTCGAAGAGAAGAAGGAAAAGCAAAGGGGTCGCAATGGGAGCCTGCTCGAGCCAGGGACACGCAGCATATCGTTCATAACAATCACCAAGAGGGCTCCGGGGAGGAGAGGTACAGTGACGGTTCGTCAAGCGACGATACTTCAGAAACAGAGGATTTGGTAATCCGAGGAAGGAGTGTTCATCAGATCGGCGGACGCGCTCTAAACGGGATCAAGGGGAGTTGGCAGGAAAGCGCGGATGGGGGAATCGCCGGAGAAACCGGGAAAGGAAAAACTATCGATGAGAGGCGCGCGGGTAAAAAGCTAGAGGGAGGCGAGGGCTAGTCGTCAAGACCTTCTGACCGGGAATGAGGGGAGGAAAGGTGGAAAAATCTGCGCAGTCTAAAGGGGGGCCGAGAAAACGGAAATAACAGGGAGGGGATGGATAGGAGGGCCACAACACAACATTGTAGGTTTCTCTCAGGAAGTATGAACCGGATAAAGATCGAAAAAAGAACGAGACGGTAGGAACTTGCAGGCTACAAAGATTCAGCAGGCACAGCGCTGAGCCAACCTAGGGTCCATTCTGGGGCCTCGGATCAGAGGGGAGCATGACCAGAAGTAGGCAACCTAGTCTACCAGGAACAAAGGCGGTATTCTTTTTTGACAGCAGGGGAACAGAACGCGGGGAAAACTGAGAAGACGAAAAAAAAAACAGGGGGAGGGATAAATGAGAGAGAGAGCTCGGGGGGACTCGAGCAGCAAAACGAAAATAAAGCCGGGATTTTAGATAGGCTATGGAAGATCCCCTCTCGACTGATGGGCAGATCCTGTACGCTTGGCATCAGAGGAACTGCAGTGGGCGAAGAAGAGGAATCGGACCGAAAGGTTCGTGATGTACCGGGTGAGAAAAGGAGATGATGGGATGCGGGGAAAGCCAAAGGAAAGGGGACCGCCAGGGGCACGCAAAGCGACACCGGGGAAAAAAAAGGCCAAAGGTCGGCACGAAGTTCATGGCGAGATTCTCATAACGCACCAAAAGAAGACAATAATCGTAAAAGGAGACCAAAAGGGAAAGAAAGACTAGCCACTTTGAGGGAAGATAAGACCGCTCGCCTCGAAGAAGAGAGGGGGCCGGCTACGCGGAGTTGTCGGGGAAGAAACTCCGCGAGTAAAGAGCACAGATTTTCCAGTGTCGAGCGGTGCCCGGGACGGGGATCTGCCGCACTCCTTCCTGTAAAGTCCTCTGGGAAGGGGGAGGCTCTGGCACCGGGAGATGGATCGGCCATGGAAGGCCGACCTCTAGTAATGGGGGTTTCGTATCACCGGGGTCTGTGGTTAGTAAAAAACTGGAAGGGAATCAAACGGCGAAACATGGGGAGCATGGTGGGGGCCGAGGGCTGTGGAGGCGGTCGGCGGAAGCGAGAGAAAGCCAGTGAGGAAACCATTGGGAAAAGTCGGGGAAATTCGAGCCGTTCGCCGGATCTCGTCTACGGATAATCCAGTCGGGAGGGACGGCCGCATATGGCATCAGGGCAGCATTCAAAAAAGTTGGGTGCGAGTGGCCTCTGACCCCTGCAGGGGAGAAGCCAGAGAAGTGTGTGAGGGCTAACAGTGCCGCAGGAAGGTTAAGACCAGGGCAAGGGGGGCTGGAGAAGGGCGAGAAAACGAAGCCCCGGGCCTAGGTTGACGGAAACAGGAATGAGATGAACAAAAACGGTCTACCCAAGTTTAGGACTCTACAGGAGGGCGTAAGTAGTGGAAACACTCCCTTTTTTGCCGGGTGGGCGTCGCCGTCCTGGGTACTCGAGAAGAAAGAGAACAAATTGTCGTCGTTTGTAAGGTAAGTATCGACTGGATGCTATCCACGAGGCATACAGACTCATAAACGCCCTCGGCGGGGCAGTGATCCTTAAGTTTAGTTTCATGGCAAAAAAAAGGGGGCACGTGGAATAGAGAACTTTCTCGTGAAGTATGAGGGGAACAAATGAAAATCCAGAACTTCTAGGGAAACTCATGCGAATTAAAGTCATTTGTGAAAGAAAGGATGCCTTTGGACCTATATAAGATTCGTATTAGTCTCTCTTGTGTCAAATAAACGACCAGAATAAAACAAGGGAAAAAAGCGTCTAAAAAACGCAAACTCATCTAAAGGAGCAGATTGAACCTCGGACTAGGTCGATCGACGTTTTGTTAGGCAAATGGGGTTCGGAAATGAGGAAAATGGTGTCTAGCTGACGCGGATTCTACAGAGGCGGGGTGCGAATTCGTCAGACATTGACATCCAAAAGGTGGGCGGCACAATTTATAGAAAAAAATTCAAGGGAGGAAGACAACCAAAAGGGGGAAGACTATCGCAGAATTTATTGGTTTTACATTAAAAAAAAGGGCCCGGTGAGGGCGGGTCAGAAAAAAAGGAGGGAGAATTGAGGATAATGAATGGTTCCCAATCAGCTTAACTTATGGAGTCCAACCAGAAAACGAGAAAACTGTCGCTAGGCGAACAAAGGGGAGAAGAGTTAACGACGCAAGGAGGTCAAGAAGAAAAACCAGACACGATCAAGGACACGTCATTAAGGGAATTAGTGAACTCGCAAGAGTGGCCCGGATTAGATGGTCCGGGTGTCCGGGGTGTAAAAGAAGGATTCGGAGGCCCGAGCATTGAACTTAAGGGGTGCTACGGGGCGCGGGGAGAACGTCATAAAGAAAGCAATTTTGCGCCTCTAAATAGCTGGCTACAAAGGGAAACATCGAAATGGAGCGCGGTTGCTGGCCGAAGAACAATAACGGCACCGGCAAATCTCGGGGGGGCCGGGAAAAGAATACCGACGGCAACGCGCCCGAGTAGGGGTGAGACCCTGTTCGGAGGAGGCGGGGACGGATTTGAGGGTACTTAATAAAAGTTACATTGTTTAATATGGTTCAAGTGGTCGTCATACGGATAGACCAGGCAACCGAGGATAGAATAAAAGCCTCGACTCCTTTCAAAGAGGAAACATAACGTTGAAGGTCTTAGTTATAATAGGCAGACTGAAAAAGACCCTAAATCAATCTTCCAATAAAAATTGAAAGAAAAGTGTCAGCCGCAGGTATCTGGGGCGGGATTGCCGAGAATAGGAGGTAGCAACATACAAACCACGGGCAAAGGAGGTGTGGAAAACCTGTTGTGGGAGAGTCACTGAAAAAAACGTCGGCATAAGGAGTTCATAGGTCCTGGAAAGAGCAGGGGATGGGACAAAGGAGATGAAAATAGCAGAGGAAGGGGGAGTGGACAACTACTCCAACTTTGGCAGAAAGGCGGGGCTCGAACCTGTTCGAAAAACGAGGGGGGAAGGGACCCTTGAAGGTGGGGTAGAGAAGGGTAAGAAAGATGGAGAGGGGATGCAGGGGGTTCAAAGAGGGCACTCAAAGAACTCAAAGCTTCACTACTACAAAAGGAAAGAATCTCGCACCAAAAAAGGGGGGGTACAAAAGAGATTGAGGGAGCCTGGGAAGATGTGTGACGTTGGGAGCATCCGTCACCAGCCGTCGAAAGAGAAGAAGTTTTGGGAAAAAAAACTGATGCGAAACGTCCTTTTCAGAGTTGGGGTCGTGTACCATTCGTAGCCGAAAAGAGAATAAAGGTTGAAGGATACTCCACCCGGGAGAAGTTTTCCAGATGAATTTCAATGAGGCATAAATAGGGAAACGCCTTCCTGAACCAAGGAGCGGACCGCCGAGGAAAGGGCTGGAGGAAAAGGATCAGATCTGGAAAAACCAGGAAACCAACCGCCACCAGTTGTTTTTTGGGGGGGCGAAGAAAAAAATGAGAAAAAAACTGGCCCCTTCTGGGAGCATGCAGGGGGGGAGAAAGGGGGTCAGAGAAGGCACGGTAGCCGAGAGGGGGGGGATGAACCGGCTTGCAGGGGGCGGGGACATTCTGCCGGGTGGGTAAAAAACTCGAATGGGAAATCAACGAGGCCGAGAGGATGATTCTTCCTTCAACTTTCGCCGCGGCTGCCATCCCTTAAAGCAGGACCAAAGATCTGGGTCAGGGACTCTAAAACCAAATCCGGCTCCAAGAAAACCGAAGGTCTGGAAAAACCACCATCAAATCAAAATGCACATGGCCGGCGAGATAACCGTCGGCCCCACGAGATTTAAGAAGTTGAGGCTTGATCGGAAAAAACCTCAAAGCCGGGAGCGATTGGGGGAATTTCACGTTGGTTCAGGCAGAGCTATTGGAGTCTTCAAGCGGGTAGAACGAGGAAAAGAACAAAATTGGTCCGCCGCTAAGGTCTCCGAGCCAGTAAAAATGCCGTCGCATTGGGGACCCGCAAGACAACACGGATGAAAAAACGCCCTCAGTGAAAAAGTCCGCCGGCCAAAAAGAAGCGAGGGTAACTCATCAATAGAATGTAAAAACGGCGTCTATGTGCTATGGTCTTTAAAACGAATCGCGTAGGGAACCTCCCGAGGGGGGCACATGATCACAGTGAAAGGCGGGGGGGGGGAATCTCGTAAAGATGGGGGGCCAACACAGTTGGACTGGGGGATTCTACATTTAAAAACGAACAAGACAGAAATTGGATCTGTTTATACCCGAAAAAGGGGTTTAGGTCGCTTCTTCAAAATCATAAAGGGCTGGACTAAGGGCTAAAAGGGATAAATAGCCATATTAGAAGTTGTAAAATGGATTGCGCACAACGGGAATGTTGAAATTGGACGATCCAACTGTCGCAAACTCCTCTCTGTGATGCCGCGGGGGAAGATCAGGCACAGTTGAAACCGCCCGGGAACAAACCTTTCAATCAATCTGAAAACAAAAAAACCACAGGCGATCGCCCGAAGCCGCGGCGTCGAATCTGAAGGTCGCATTCTAAACCCCGGTACTTTTCGCTTTGAACTCAAAGGAACACGTTTAGGGAACGTCCTTTGCGAACGAGACGCCATATAGGGGGACGAAGAAGCAAAGCTCTCAACACCAACGAGAGGGTCATGTGCTGAGTTTGAAAGAGCGGGGCTCTCGCGGGGGTCAGAAGAGAGGACAAGGCGGAGCGTCGAAGTTTGGGGACATTCAAAGGGAGGGACAAGGAGTCCTGAAAAAATACCGCCCATGGCTGGTGCGGTCTGCTGCTCGCGGCGAAGGTCTAGATGAGCAGTGCCGTGGAAAATCCACCGCCGAGCAAGGAGGTGCTGAGACGGCAAGGATCAAGCCCCTTCTGCCAAACAGATAAGGGTACTGAGAAAGACGTATGCCGTCGAATTTCGCCTAGAAAGGGAGCGGGAGGTTGCCGGGGAGACTCTGTGGGCTCACCAAGGGAAGAGATAAACTTGGGGACACCTGGTCAAAATACCCCCCGCATTTCAAGGACCGGCGGCGTCACTGGGGGTTAGACAAGGAAATAAAAACTTAGAGGGCCAGAGCGACTCAGGAGGAAAAAGAGGCCGGCAAAATCCCCTGGGGGTGAGGGGGAGGAAGCGCCGGACAGCCGTGCTCTTTTTGAAGCCGCATCAACAAAAAGGGGAAGCCCGATCCCAGGAGTCCCTCGCCCAAAAGGTTGGTCTCCTTTAGTTGGAGCTACAGAAAGGAAGAAGAAGAAACAGTTCGCAATGGGTCTCCTTCTCGGACCCGCCCAGGAGGAGACGCAGAAGTGTAGCATCCCATCTCTCGGCATCGTCTAGGGAAAGGAACGGTTGCGAGGAGGAAGCGGAAACCGAGTGCAAGGTTAAGCAGGAAGGGAAAAAGGGGGGAATGCAGATAGGACGACGCTGAGAAGTAGGAGGGGAGTGGGGTCGTCACACGCTGAGGGTCGCCGAATGCAGACGCGAGAAGGGGGAGAAAACCTAGCGGAATAGGAGTCGGCTAATTGGATATCGTGGAGGCAACTGGAAGACTGTCTTCCTCAAGGTCTCAAAGGGAGGGGGGAGGTGGGTTTATACGCAGATTCTAAACTTGTATCTTGAAGAAGGGGGAGGCATATAAACGGTATGACTGTGGGGAAGGTCTTTCCCCCGGAGGCTGGCACAACTTTTCTGCTCGGACAGGTGGAAATAAGATCGAGAGACACGCAAGTTACACGATACTTCATTGAAAACCGGAGGGAATCTCGCAATCTGATCACCTAGGATGAAGAAAGCGACAGGCTGGTAAAGATGAAGGACTAGGACGCCATTATCGAAAAAAAGGCGGCGGACAATATCACCAAGAATGCCAGGGACGGAGGGTAGGGGGTGTTTGAAAAACGAGGAAACAACTCGGAGCTGAAGACTATCCAAAAAAAACGGAGATATTAAAGAGAGATAAAAGATCACAGACGGGGTTGCCATACACCGGTGCAATCCTGAAATGGAGTGTCGAATGGTTGACCGAAGGGAGGGTCATCTACCAAGGCAGAGGTCAGAGGGGTACAAAACGTTCGAATAATCCTCGGTAAAGATGAAAAAAGAGATTGGCTGAGACTGCAGAAAACAGTGCCAGAACGTGAGGTGAAAAATTGAAACATTTGAGAATCAGGGGAGTCGTAGCTGGGAGCTTAAGACGCCAAATACAATTTTGTGACCGTCATCGGGCAACGCAGCCGAAGGAAAAGAACGTGAATTTCCGTCCCTTATTAAAAAGGTCCAGTTTAGCCGAAGCAATCTTCCACACGAAGAAAACCGTCCAAAAAGCGTTCGAGAATAGTCGGAGTAAAAAGTGGCCAGGATCACCTAGATCGCTAGATAGGGTTCAAGTCTGGAGATTCGGCGATCCACGAGAGGGAACAAACACTTGGTGAAAAAGGTCGAGGCGTCAACCGGGGAAGCTTAAAAAGAACTCCTTGACGGCAGGAACCTTTACCTCGTTAAGCGGGCGGCGCAAAAGGAAAGTGTCGCGCGACGGGACAAACGCCCTCGGGAGGGCAACACCGCGATGCCGGAGAAAAAGGGGGGCTGGTCGAGCCGCGCAACTTTCATTTGCCAGCTGCTTCGGACGAGGGCGGAGGGAGGGAGGAGGAAGAAACAAGTATGAAAGAAAAACGTCGGTGGGTTTTACTTTTCCTAAGGAGACAATTCGCCTTGGAAGATAGGCGACTTATTCAAACAGAGGAGTACAGAGAAATAAGGGCGGGCGGCATCAGGAACCTGGGTTTTGAAACGAGGGAACGCTTCCGCTGCGGGAAAAAGGGGAGGAAAGAGGGGGTGATTCATCTCCTACCTTAAGAAGAAGGGGAAGGGAGGGGGTCTAAGGGAGAGAAGCAAACTATTCTATGCCAGAAAGGGTATAATAGGAACCATCGAGGAATCACACTCAGAGCAAATTCTTTGGCGACCATGCGCCGGCAGAAGGCCGGTCAAACACGACGGGTTGGCCGAAGTTGCTGCGATCGCCCAAAGGGATACGGGCGCAAACTGCCAGGGAGATAGGGTGGGGTATCATAGAGACTGTAATACCTGCTCGCAAAGCAGGAAGGAAAGCCCGCATCCATTTAAAGAGGCGGCAAAAGGGAAGAAAGGATAGGGCCGGGGCCTGCCTCCTCTCGAAAGGAGAGTATCTCTAAAAAAAAGACGAGAGTAATAATAGGGAAAATCGAACATTAAAATTGGGTGGTGAAAAATACGCGTCCTGCCGTTGAAGAGAAGATAGCGAATGGCCGCGAAGTGGGCATACGAAACCGAAGGACATAACGACTAGTCTGAAAGCCAGACAAAGCATAACGGAGCGAAGAAAAGGGACCGAGAAGGAAGGGCGTCGACCTTGTTACAGCGGGATTTGGGGAAAGCTTAATGGTTTCTCGGACCCGCGGATCCACCGGGCATATTCGGAGTGGCCGTCCGTGCGAAAGTACAAGGGCAAGAACCGTTTTTAACCCCTTCTCAACCATACTAATATGGAAAAAGAAAAGGGGCGAATATCCAGAATGGGATGAGTGGTTCAAGGAAAGCGGAAGTTCCCCTTTGACGGGAGGGGTACAAAGGAGACCCCCACCACCCCCAGAGGGACAAACGCAAAAAAACCCCCCGCCCATCACAAAGAGAAATGAAGTTGGGCCATGGAGAATCCCAGAACGGGTGGCCCAATCATCTTAAAACGGAGGATCTAAAAACCATAAGCTCCGAAACCAAGAAACGAGCCACAATGGGGCTAGGAGTTAAACGAAAGCACGATATTCAAGAGCCTAGACCCTAGAAGCCTGTCAAGGCAATTCAAATAAAAAAAAACCCCAACCCCCCCCACATGTTTGGTGGGAAAAAAGTACTTGGAATAAAGGATTGTTTCCTGAGAACTTGGCCAGTGGGACGTTGTGGACCCGGTTTCTTTTCCAGAGAAATGAAATAACACGTCTCTACAGGTGATCGAGCCTTATACAGGCACCAACCGCCTTTGAATAAAACGTCGACATAGCTCGCAGAAAGCTTTAAACCGACAAGGGCAAATCGTGACAGGGGGGTCAGAGAGTAAGGGGGGGACAGAATCCTGGGTGGTGCCTACATTGATGAAGGGAACCGGCACGGGCCATGGAAGTAATGGGTTCTCGGTCTGCGCGTTCACGGCAGGACTCTGTTAAAGGAATCGGACATATAACTTTTTTGACTGGGAAAGAAGGGCAATTCGGACCAGCGAGAGTCTGGCGACGAGCGATATCCCTCCTCTCAAGAAGTTAGAGCCAGCTACGTGTCCTGAAGGAAACCGGAAAAACCTGGAACGCGTTGGAAAGGATATTAGACGTTTGACAGAATGCGATGAATACGAGAAAAAGGTGCGATCAGAAATGGGAAGGCTTCAACAAAAAAAGGAGCAAACCCACGTCACGAGGGGGGGGGGACTTTGGATACCGGAAGCCGGTCCATCTGAGAGCAGGAAGAGGGCTGAGAGAAAATTTGGGAAGGGAAAAAGGCGATGATACTATTCGGCAAGGGGCCTGGAAGAATGGACCACTCGAAAAGGTAGTTGAGCAGCAAAAGGGTCTGAAGGAAATGGTGTAGCTACGAAGGACTTCCCAAGCAGCCACGTGCCATCAGTTGAACATAGCATGGCGCGCCAGGGAGGTGCACAAGGAGCGCACTACCCTAAAAGACGGCCCGCTCAAATAAAGAGAGAGAAAAAAAAAAAAAAGGAGGAAAGAGGACGTTGGAGGAGCGTGACGATTTTTCCCGTGCAGATCGGCGTACCGGAGAACGAACGAGGTCTCGGTTTCAAAATGCTGCGTAACCTGCACGAGAGGGGGTCAGTCCACGATTAAAGAAGGTGCAGGAAGAAGTTGCGGATACCTCCGTTGCGGGGGTCAAAAAGGGGAAAGCCAATGCGAATGACGAGCGTGAAATAGGGGAAGGGGAAACGTTCCCAAAGGGGCATCTTAAGCCGAGCAAGGCGAGGGAAGGCTGTCCAGTCTAGGGCAAAACCAGGGCCACAAGGGGAAAGAGCGTGGGTGGCCGAAGGTGGACCTCTTCCCTTCTCTGAACTGTCCTCGGTAGTTCATAACATGCAGGAGAAGGGAAGGGACCTTGGAAACCGTTCTCGGGAGAAGGATTGCCGGGGTTGGGAATTTCCTTATGTAAAGTAGATCAGGCCTCAGCTGAACGGCGGGGAAGAGGGTAAAGAGACTCGGGTCGCAGGGGGGGGGATGAATCTTCTGAACTGCCAGCCATTGTGCCCTTACCAAATATGGCCTCTGATTCTCCCAGACGTGAGCACCCGCAGCCAACCCGAATTTCCGGAACCCAGCCCCCAAGGGACGGGGGTGCAAAAGGCGAAGGAAAGAATGGGCAGCCACGAGATTTCCCCTAAGGAGTGTTGTAGGAAAAGGAAACCGGCGCGGCCTAGGGGGGGGGCTGGGGGGTAAACTTGTTAACGGCAAGAGAATTGTCTACAAAGCGTTTGAGTGCCGAGGGCGAAGCACGAGAACCCGTCAGAAGAAGAGGGTTCCTTGAGATGGTTAAAAAAGCCCTGACCTTAACAACTTCCCAGTGGCCATAGAAAGACACCATACCTGCCAGGCAGCGTGAATAAAGGAAAGGAAGGGGTACCTGATCACGGCGTCATAGGGGGTTAAATAATCTGAACGACGCTCTTGGTGAACCCTACGCCATGATCGGAAAGGGGATAGGGAGGGTTGTGGAAAAATACTAAGGTTCATCTGGGGGGGCGAAAAAGGAATGGATGTGAACCTTGTCCGCAAAACTTGAGAGTGTGAACCCAGAAACGTAAAAGACAGGGCTGTCATGTCCAGGGCAACATCAATATTATCTTTGAAAGAAAAGGAGAGAAGGGGGGATTTAGTTAAGGGTCAATGGGGGGGGGACAAACAAACGATGGTCAATGGGCCTATCGTCAAAGGAGAAAAAAATCCTGGTAGAGACGGCTCCTAGAGTGCGTCCAGGACGGGTGAAAAGTTCCAAAATTTCGCCCACGGCACCGCCTGCTATAGAACAAAGAAAGGAGGCTCTTCGGGCGCCGGTTTAGTTTATACTGGGACGGACCAACCTTAGGGGATCGAGGTATGAGAAAAAAACTAGCGAGCACAATCGCCGAAGAGGGGAGTTCCAAAGTGCTGAAGGGGGAGGACACCAATGAGAGTTCATTATAGGAGTGGTGATCTGGACTCAGAGAGGTTTTCAACAGAAGAATTCCCTCGAGAGGGAAAAGTGTTTGGCCATGAATGAAAGGGGGGAAAGAGTAAATGAGGCGTGGGCAAAGGGAAGAGGCTGCAAAGGCTGGGGCTAGCGAAACTCGGAAAGGGAGAATCCCCGGGGAACGCCAAACCGATAGGTCGCAGGTGGCGCGAGACGCCCGGAAGAGTCCTCCCCATAGCCACAACTCGGGGGCGGCTGTACCCTAAGGAGGCAGCTCATTTCTAACAGGAATAAGAGGGGGAGAAAGTCGTGCCGTGATCACATCCGATGGTATACACCCGGCCATCAGGAAGAAGGGTTGGGCTAAACCCTGTCTTGCAGACCTCGACTTCAAGGAGATCCGGCGGCACAGTACTGTAGCCTGACAACTTCTCGGCAAGATCCGCAGCGGTACGAGGGGGAAGCATCTACAGAGAACTCCAGGATGCTGCAGAGAGAAAGGTATGGGGTAACTGCCGGCTAACGGGGGAGACGTCTCCTCTAGAAAGGATTCAACAAATGATCGTCCTTACTTCCCTAATAAGGAACCAGGGGACAAGTTTTGACGCTAAGCGCTATCTCCGCAGAAACTCGCAGATCTCTGGCACAAGCTGGTCCCAACATTTTTGTCGGCACGAGAGTCGGACCGGGACCACAGGGATTCTGACGGCAGAGAGTGGTTCCAACAACCGAGAGCTCTCTTTCTCTCGAGCAATGACCTCCCGCGGCCTGCACACAAGCGGCAAGGTTGTATGAACCGGAAGTAGTGGTCATGCAATCCAGGGAAAGAAAGTACACGGATAAAGGAGTGTTGAGGCCGCTTGGTGGGTGTAAGATCCATGAGACGGAAACTAAGCTAGTCTCTGCGAAACGTGTCTCTTGGCATCAATCTCGGGGAACACGGGGGGATTCGTCGGCAAAAAACGGTCTTCTACAGCGGATGTTTCAGGCGGGGGTTTCTTGAAATCTTCTCATAGAAAATCGGGGGAAAAGAGTGACCGATTTCTTGGAATAACGTTGAGGTGGTCTGATGCTGTTGCCCACGATGAGGGAATCCACCGGGTTCGGGGGGGCATACGGAACGCTGAAGCAAGAGGACGAAAAGGCCATTGACTTTGAGAGAGGACGTCCGGTACGGCTTCATTCTCTCAATAGGAAGGAGACCGCGGCCACTGCCCTAACGGCTTGAACGCTGCCAAGAGACTGAGTGAGACTCTTCAAAGAGGGTTGACCTATCGACCCCTGCCGTTTTCAATGTGTGTTAGAAGGAAAAAACCTGAGATCTTGGTCTACTGCAAAACAAAAAACAAAGGGAAAGGATTAAAGGATAGATCGACTATATTTTTTGCCAAAGGGGGCGCCAACACACCGCATAGCCGAATTTGGGGCATGAGGGTTGCCGGGGAAGGGGATCGGAAGAGACTCGCGAGAAGATAATCGGAAATGACAGGTCTTCTTCAAGGGCATGCTCAATATGTGGGGGGGAATTCAAGACCCCACTACCGTTATCGGGGTGACCGGTCTTCGCAGGAGAAGGGAGGGAAAGACGGAGAAAAGAAAAGTTTCAAGTACTAGGGGACAACCGAAAGGACTGGGACGAAGAGGACAATATAGGCAGTGGCGCCTAGGAGAAAACAACAACCGACAGCGGGTCGAACATAGGACGACGATCACCAGTGGCTAAGCGATATATAAGGGTCAGCTCCTCGAAAGATATTTTTAAGGTAGAGACGTGGGGAGAAGAAAGGCATCGGGTCCTGAACAACGCCTTGAGAAGGGAGAGCGTCACATCAGGCGATCTGAAGGGGACACTCCGAACGTCATGGAATTTCCGGTGAAGGGCGCCGGCGCACAAACCGGGAGTTGATAGCGAGACTATAACTCTGTCGGGGTTGGGCTACACCGGAAGGCCGGCGAACTGGGGACGGGAGGGAAAGGCAAGACAATTCTAAGATTTGCCGGATTAGTCTTCTCTGTCGGCGGGGGAGGAGAAAAATCTAGAGAAAAAACCAGGTGGGCTTCAGGACGAGAGAAAGATGCTGGTCGACCGGGCGTCGCGGCGAAGGGGGGCTTAGGCGAGCGGAAATGGGGAGAGAATAGGCTAGGGCAGATAGGAAGGATTGGGGGGGAGCCGGGGGCCTGCGGAAGTCGTGCCCAGTGCAGTCATGATCTAGGACGAAGCCTTTGGGAGGCAGGGGGGGGTAAGAAATACAAGGTCGTAAAAGGCGATGCGAAGGACTAACGGGGTGAACCATAGGACTAAAGCCTTTATTAACACGCATTGGAGTCTTCTACCAGCGGCGGGCAATCCGTACAGGGATAAACCTCCAGAGCGGTTGGTAAGAGAAGGGGAGCCGTTGCCGTAAAGTCTCTCTCAAAAGGATCCAGGGGGCAGGAAAGACGGGCCACAAGGGTAGGGAAACCTAGTATTCTCCTTATCGAAAGGAGAGAGCCATCATAGACAGCTAAAAAGGTGCTCCGAAAGGACGAGGGGAGCGGGGTTCCTGAACCAGGATCGGCGGATCGATCGTCGAAAACGCGAGGCCTCCGATAACTAGAAACTCATCAGGGGGGGGGAAGGAAACTATCTGTGGGGTTAACAGGACCGAATTTGGAAGCACTAGGGGGAGAGGCGGCTCGTTTGAAATCAACAAAGACCACCAGGAACGTCTAGGGAGGGGGGAACTCTACGGAAAGACTTCGAAGAGAAGCCCGTCGAGAATAGAATGGTTTTAATCTTGTCTAAGTTGGGAGGTAAATTCGCAACTTGTGGTAGAAGACTTGTCAGGCGCTCTAGATTCTTGTTTGGAAGGAATGGATAGGCCGCATTGAAATCCGTTTGGGCCGAACAATTTCGAAAACAATTCGATCGGCCCGCAATGAGACATAGTCCATAATAAGGGATTTAGTTGGAAAAACAAAGGAAAGGGAATGCAAGGTGACAGGGCGGGTACAAGTAAGGCGGTTGGCGGCCAAGGAATCAGGAACTGGTGGGAAAACTCATTAGGGAAAACCATAATGGATAAACCAAATCCCCTGACCAACAAGGGGGAGAAGGATTCCTACGCCGAGGTTCAAGGGAGACTCACTAAAACCTTATCAATGAACAGTATGCAGTAGAAGGGAATCGATGGTGGCCGGCTACGAGGGACACGAAATGGGGCCGTTGGTGAGAAGATGGCTTCAGACGGAAGGCAAGTAACGGGGAGGGAAAGGGCGGCGCAGGGCAGCAACCTGTGCGGCCGGGGGACTCAATAGCTGGCCGACCAGGGGGTGGAACTGAAAGGAGAGAAAGGTTGCTGGGCCTATAAGCAGATACGGCGGGGAAAAAATCGGTAAAGACCTAGGATTCAATCAGCCGACAAGCCAAGGAGATGGGGCGACCGGAGTTTCGTCTGTAGTTGGAGGGTACTTCGTTGGGAAATCCTTAATAGAAAGAATACTGTTGGGGTAAGAAGTGAATTGTCTTCATACTAGGCCTGAAAGAGGCTACCGTCTAACTCATGAAAAGATCTCGGCAGAAGTTTTCATATTGGGCAGAGAAAGAATATCGAGGGAAGAAAGTCAAAAGGCACTCGCTGTCTGCCAAGAGATGAGAAACGTTTCGCCGAATGGGGGGAGAAACGAGAATTTGCGGCTCATGAAGGCTTTCCCACACTTCAGGCAAAAAAAAAGACTTTCGGTGGGAACGGTGGGCTAATTAAGCCTTCTTCAATACGAGGTTTTACATCGGGATGGAAGGCAATTTTGTGGACGGCAAAAGGGAGGGGATACGCGGCGGGACATTGAAGTGCAAGGAAACGACGTGAAAAACGAGGGGGAAAGAAGAAGGCTTTCCGAAACCTTTTCGCAATACGAAGGGGGAAATACCAAGAGGAACAGGACTTTTAGCAGAAGGTGGAAAGGGGGTCGATCAGGCGCCGGTACGTTGCCTTATCTACCCAGGGAAAGAGGGCAAACTCCATCCAAGATAGTCATAAAAAAACAACGGAGGAGATGTGAATAGAGATTGTGGGAGGGACGTTACCAGAAAAAAGGGGTTGAAAACGGGAAGGGGGGAAATCCAGGCAACCGTAACCAACTTCTCCCGAATGAGGAGTTACAAGGATGAGACCTCGGGATCAGTGTTCATTTGAACCATGACGTAGCCTACCGAAGAATTCAACCACTCAAGTGGGGGGGATCGGGTCAAATGGAATTCTTGACGCGAAGACGTAACAAATGCGCAAGGTGCCCGTCCCAAAAAAAAGTTTGGAGAGGAAAGTCGCCACCGGCAAGACATTCCTACTGCTCCGAGAGGGAACGGAAAACAAAGAGCCGGTGGGTTGGTTGCAACCGAAGTGGGACCGGGGACTGCAGAGCTCAGGTCTCATAGGAGTTCAAGAGAAGATGCGAGTAAACGCGAATAGCCCCGTTCAAGAGAGGGATCCGAGAACGGGCGAAAGTAAAAAATGATTCACGTATCGACAGCCAACTGGAAAAAAGGCGTCAAGAAATACCAGGAGGAGAGGCTCATGGAAGCGTTCTTCTGCTCCAAGTGAAAACAAACAGAATAATGTTAAGCGGTCCTTCGTCCCATAGAACCGTCAGAGAGCAGAGACATCTCCCGTGAACAGAAGGTCTGAAAAAAACAAGCGACATAACATGTGACGGGGGGGAAAAAGTTCTTAGCAAGGTAGGGCCTTTAAGGAAGGCGTGCTTTTGAAGGGCCACACAAACCTTCAGAGTCCCTTGGCAATGGGATGCCCGTCCAAAAGGAGGAGTACTACAAAGAGTTCTGGGGACGCGGGACTCCTAGAAACGCGTTGCGCCACTAGGGGGGACTTTTGCCATGCGATGTGCGTACCATCCGGGTGATTAACAAGGCAAAAGAGGGGTCCATATGGAACGAAAACACAAATCCTTGCATTGCCTAAGAAAGAGGAAAGGCAATTGATAGGCGTCTATGACGAGGGGCAGCTGAAAGCCGAGCTAGGTGGAACTCCGAAAAATGGGATCTGCAGGGGAGAGGGATGGTTTTATAGTCATTTGCAGCTGAGTTTCCACCATTCCTTCTTGCACAGGAACATGGCCGCAAAACGCAGTGCAGGTGTGAAAACACCCGGAAACCGGGAAATTGCTGTCGCTCCAGGGGGGAACAGAAGAATATGGGGAGATTAGCACTTACTGTTAAGACCTATTAGGACTGGGGCTAAAAATGGTGGGGAGAACAACGAGGGAAAGGGTGCAAGATAGAAAGTCGGCAAAAGAGACCATCGTGGGAATAACAAGAGGCGGCGAAACAACAGTTGCTCAAGGCCTTGACTCCCCACCTTTAGCGCACGAGGGCAAACCAGGAGAGCACGCGACGCCGCTGTGAGGCTGGTATTCGAGAAGGAGTTACGTTTCCGGTTAGGGGCTGGGGCGGTGGAATGCGAAAAACAGAGGAAAACCGAGAAGTTCAGCGGGCCAAATTCGGCAAGAGGAGAAATGAATGTTCATCTGTGAGCTGATTTGGGGGGACCAAAAGAGATGCATAGGGCCCGAAGGCAGGGGGGAGACAGAGCTCGAAACGTTAGGTTCGACCCGGTGTGTGGGCCAGTCAACGAATGGACCACTCGTAAAAAGGGAGTCTAAGGAATTCAGAGGTCAGTCCGACTGATGGGAAGAATGACGGGGAGATAAGTTCGCTAGACCATATCAAGGGGGAAAAGAGACCAACATATACGGGCCGCGGTTCTCTCGAGACGGGCACGCCTATCGGACGGCCCTTGCGGCCTAACAAGAATAGTTTTAAGGCTGGTCCCTAGAGGAACGGCTCATTGTCAGCAGAATGAAATTGGGCTCCTTCGTGGAGTGATCCGACCCACGTGTGGTCGAACCGAGGAGACTCGAAATCGCGGTCATCCGACTTCGTGCCGACCAAACTGCCCTCCAAGAACGTTCCGGCCAAACCGTTCGAGAAAAAACTGAACATCTAGGCCGAAAAATAAAGGAAGCTTCCCGTCAAACAAAAAAGAGGCCAAACGGGAATGTGAAGAGAAAGGGGGCTCCGTGTACGGGCGAGCGCCTTTAAGACGGACCGGACCTCGACCCAGGCGAAGAAGCTGACTAGACCTGGGCGGACCCAAGACAAAAAAACGTTGGTTTCGAAAGACCCGGGCTGGAGGAAGCCGCCGAAACGGAGCAAGGGGGCCAAGAAGTTCTCGGGGGGTGCGAAGCGACAAGTAAACCAGTGGAGCTTCCGAGAGGAGGCTAAACACAGAGTGGGGAGAGGGTCTCGAGAAAGAAATTGCATGCCCCCGAAGCGCCTCTTCAGAAAAAGCGGAATGGGAAAAGGGCAGGGGGGTGGGATGGTTTGTCAGTTCAACTCTCGGAGAAGCTGCCGAACTGAGCAAAGGAGTCCCCAGGAGGAGGGGGGAAGCGACTTAAGCTCTAGAAAATGAACCCTCGAGTTGGAGCAGGAGGTCCTAGATCAGGCAAACCAAACTTCAATTATCCCAAGGATCCGCGAGGGTTCGTCGGTGGTGAGCTCTTAGGCAGAATCGAAAAAGACCTGAGAGGGGCCATCATTGCGGAAAAGTACCGGAGTGAGTGGTCTGAAGATGAAGGGAAACCCGCACTTCACAACTTGGTTGGAGATTAGTCGAAGTCATGAAAACAGGCCCTGTGAAATCGACAAAGTTCAATGGAGCATAAGAGTACAGAGGCGGAGGAAGGCTACTGATCGCATAAAACTCAAGACAGGCCGAAGGCCCCCTGAGAGACAGCTGTTCCAGGGATTATCCTCTGGACGAGGGGGGGGGGAAAAGGGGTAGAGGGCATCCGCAATTCCGCGGATGGAGGGGGGTGCGAACTAATGGCAACAAGGATAAG
>Ga0179593_1351441_pt1 | contig 19489 bp, 29 predicted proteins | sample CZODoug2_1_08_16_FD_185931 | JGI IMG/M metagenome (GOLD analysis project Ga0179593, IMG submission 185931) | Vadose zone soil fungal communities from Angelo Coast Range Reserve, California, USA - CZODoug2_1_08_16fungal (PacBio error correction) | ecosystem: Environmental > Terrestrial > Soil >...
CAAGGTCATAGAATAAACAAAAGGGATCCTGAGGAGGTTTCACCCGGGAAAATTCCGAGCTTACGGCGGTTGGCGTCTGGGGAAGCCGGCGTTTGGATGAGTTCTCCTGAAGGGGGGGGGCAGGGGTGCCGCCGATGATCTGACTGTAAAAAAAATTCACTGTCGATGTAGTCGTCGAATTGCAAAAAAAATCCAGAAAACTAGAGGCAAAGCCCATGAGGGAGTCGACAGCACGCACACCGGAGCCTCAAAAGCCAAGGAAAACGATAGCGCCCGACGGGACCCTTTAATCACAATAATTAGCAGGAAGGGGGGGGGGGGGGGGGGGTCGGTAAAACAAAAAATGAGCAGGGGACAGAAAATGAGGGAATCGTTCTGAATGGGGTACAACGAACGAGTGGACTTAGGCGGGGGGTGGCCTAAAAGAACAAGGTCACTCATAATTTTGTTGAAAAGGGGAAGACTGGAACCGAGTAGCAAGAAGACCATTGAAGAACTTGGCAGCCCTCTCCGCCCACGAGAGGAAAGGGATAGAAATCAACTGGACTAGGGGTTGGTGGGACGCGTTCCCACAATAAGAATGAAAAAAGTGAACGGGAGGAAAAAGGAAAAGACTAGAAAAGTGCCTATTTGGCCCAAAGCGGGAAACCCCGAGGGGAAGCGGGGAGAAAGAAAAGTAAAAGAAAGAAAAGGGAAAAAAACGGCTTGCGCTTCCAGTACCCTGTCCAAAAAGAGATTTGGAAGGCGACCAGTCGGGTTGCGAATGCTGTGAGGAACCAGGTGTAAAGGGTGAATCCTAGATCAGACCATCCTCAACCATTAGGAATGGGGTACAGAAGAACAAAAAAAAAACTAGGGGGACAGGCCCTTTTTGTTGGGTTTGGGTGGGGGAAGGAAAAAAAAGCAACGACGCAATTGGGAAGAATACAGCACAAAAAGAAACTGGCACGGACCTGAAAAAGGAAGGACTGGCAATACTCCTAAAAATTAGATATTGAAACTACCAACACGCAAGACGAACAGAGTTTGTAGAAGGGAAATGAAAAAAAATTTTTGGGACTTGGGAAGCTTCCCCACGTGACCTTAAAAAAAACGGTGGTTGGGAAGGGATCCCCTCGCGCCTTCAAAACAAGGAGCAGGCCCAACAACGGAGAACCCGGGTCCCTTAGGCCCAAAGACTAAAATAAACGCGGTGAGAACCAAAAGAGACAGGATGAAAACAACCCCCCAAGCCGAAAAGACAAGGCGGCCAAAGAGTTGTTTTGGGGAAAAAACGGTGGGGGACGCAGGGGAAGAACGTCTGGGGAAAAAAAAAGAGACCCCTAATGCGGGGTAATATTCACGCAAAAAAAGGAAAAAAGGGGGGAAAAGAGCCGAAGGACGTTGGCAAAAAGACATGGAAATAAATGGGCAAAGATAACAAAAAGGACGCGCAGCAGGGCCGGCTTGCGGAGGGGCAGGTCCTGGCGGAGACACAAAAGCAAAAAAAACCCATAACGGAGAAGGAGGACGCTAACCTGTTTCCCACAGGGCCTGCATGTCCCAACAGATCAAACTGAAGTCAAAACCCCAGCCAAAATGGTAGAAACAAAGCCCAGGGGGGAAAAAAAAGGAAATGGTACCAGGGAGGACACCATAAATCAAAAGGTAACTGAGGCGCAATGAAGCGAAGAAAAATCCAGACATCATGGATGAAAACAGGGGGGGTGGGGTCTGAAGATAGGGGGGGCGAAAGACCAGAGCTTGTCACTTTTACGGAAAAGTCCGTCACAGAAGAGAAAGGGTCGCAAAAAGTGAAGATTTGCACACTTAACAGAAAAAAAAACCCTCACAAAAGAAAAAAGCACAGGAAAACGTATCAAGAGAAGATGCACAAGGGGAAGAGGGGGACGGGGACATTAAAACGGGGGACACGGCTGAGTAGGCGAATAACCGAAACAAGAGTTTGTGGGCTGTGACTTGGTTTTTGGGGGGGGGGAAGACAACACATATCCTTCAACGCAAAACTGGAAGAACACGAAATAGGACACGGAAAGAGGAAGGAGGGTTTCAAAATTTACCAGAAAAATGCAGCCCCAATGGACATAGGGGGGGGGGAGTCGGCACCTGCCACCGAGTTTGGGGGAATGCGGGCGGGGGCAACGGGGAAAGAAACGAAGGGGTTCACGTAAACCTCCCTGGCAAGCTACCTGGGCAAAACAAAGGAAACGAAAGTTTCATACGACGCATGAAAAAAAAAAAAGAGAAGCCTCTGGGACGCAAGGAACCAGGGTAGGGGAAGAAAAAGTCAAGGTCAAGACCGGAGAAGTGTCCGACCGGCTATCTAGCCAGAAAAAAAAGGGAAGACCAATGCAACTTCCAGGGAACATTCAAGCCACAACCATAAAAAAAACGGAGGAAGGAAAAAAGAAAGTCATGGCAACACTAAATTCCCAGCCGGGGGGAAAAAGGAAAAACCACTTTTTCCAGGACAAGGTTGGGTCAGAACTAAATTCAAGACTAGGGAGGGGCAAATCTAAATGGACGAGCGGACAAAGGAGAATGTGGAAAAGAGTCCAATTGTAACTTTCTCGGCAATCAAAGGAGTCAAAAAAAAAAAAAATAGGTTTTCGAAGCCCATCGACAGGTGGGAGGGGAGGGTCTAAACAGCGAATTCTATCCCCCACTTGTAGTGGGTAAACTGTGGAAGTGCAATGGAAAAAAAAGTGGGAACACATGTACAACTCAGGACAAGGAGAGAGGAAGGGATCATTACAGACTGATTATGGGGGCGGGGGTGAAAGGGGAAAAACGAACTAAGGCTAAGTCATCTGCTTGGAAACAGAGACGAGACTAAGAATGATAAAACTTTGCGTTAATCAGCGGGCGAAAAAAAAAATCTGGCGACAGAAGCCAACACAACGAGGGTGGGAAGGGTATAACAACACAGACTTGGATTTTCCAAGAAAAGCACAACGACTCCAAAAAAAGGGAGCTCGGCGACAAGCCCCGGAACAAAGGGAACAGATCACTCACATACAAAAAACAAAACAACGAAGGGGGAAAAGGGAGGGTACAAAAGAATAATGACGGATTGTAATTCTAATTTGGTGTAGACAGCGTGCAGTGAACTAACGGAGCGCGTTGTGGTAAGAGGGGTTCAAAACTGGAAGCGACAACGGCAACAAGCAAAAAATCAAAGGGGTGTGGGACGGGATTTCGTTGCAAAAGAAAAACTCACCCTACGCAAAAGAAAGGATGGAAAGGTTCAAACGCTTGAAAAGGGGGAGAAAACAAAACCAGAGAAGTAAATTGAAAAAAACTACCATCCCTCAGAAGATTGAAGCTTAACCGCCATGGGGGGAAACTGAAAACGACAATAGGTCAAAAGGGAGAGATAAAAAACTAAAATTGGAACTGTCGACGAAGAGGGAAAAAACAAAGGGAGGGGAAAGAAAAAGCGCCACAATCTATTATCTAGACTCAATTGAAGGAAGAAGGCGAAAAATTTGGAGGCCTCATGGGCTTCGTTTGAAGCTCGCACAGCCTAGATCGTGAAAGAGCAAAAAAAACCGAAACCCAGGGGGGGCCAAAGAGTGGTGATCCGAAAGCAGGGGGGTCAAGATAGGCAGGAGAATGGGGGAGCGGGACTGAAAAGGGGGGGAACCTAGGCAGTCCAAAGAACCTCCGCGAAGCCGAGACGTCTACGGCCACAGAGTCCGTTCTGGCAGGGAAGTAAGCCCTCCCAACTAAGACGGCGGGAAAAAGACATTTAGGAAAAAAACTGCGAGGTTTTCCGCAGGGAAAAGGAGAGCCAGTAAATAGTCAACGCGAACTTGGAAAGGGGCAAGGTGGTCGTGCGGGGACAGGTCGGTGTCTCACATTTGTGACCAAAAAAGGAGGGACGAAAGGAACCTCAAGGACCCCCGGGATGTGCCTAAAAAAAAACGATCAGGGGAGGGGAAAAAAAAAGGGAATTGTGTGACCAAGAAGAGTCAAGGCTCCGGTCACTTCGTGGATCCAGGTGGGAAAGGATGGCATAAAAGTCAAGACCTCAGCCCACCAAAGATCCAAACCGGTAATATTCGTGGGACGTAGGGCACCCTGGCAGGGAAAGGAAGCGGCAAATGGCGTAGGGGGACATCATGAGAAGAAAGGTTCGCTTTCTTCGCTGCTGAGGGGGAGGTTTGGGGCGCCACTGAAAAAGAAGGCCACAAACAAGGGACGACGCTCAGAAAGAAAAAAAACTGTCAAAAAAAATTGAAGGAAGAAACATCACGGGGAAACCAAGGGTATCCAATGTAATACTTACGCGAAACTGTCAAGTCTGTAATGCAAAATCAAAGTGAAATGGGGGGGTCGGCCTGTTTGATTTAAGAAATAAAAGGGGCAAAAAGGGCGGGAGGTCAAGGGGGGGGTAGAAAATCACGGGCTGGCAGTGAACTTGAGGCAGGTGAGAAAGTTGACTTAAAAACAATCCACCTGGCCGGAAGGAGAGAGCGGGATGGAAAGGGGGGGGGAGAAAAAATGAGGTCAAAATCCATCACCTCGTTACCGAGTGGGGCAGGGAAAAGAAAGACATCTGAAAACACTAACGTGAAGAGAGGTCTGCAAAGAGGGCCGGGGATGGCTGGGACTACTTTGGCACCGCAGTAGTGACGGGTGAGATGTCAAACCGCCTCAGGCGAGAGGGAACCTGCCTCGCGATGAAGAAAAAAGAAATGAAAAAAAGGCGGTGGGGACAAATGGGGGGGTCCTCAAACCAACGTGAGAAACGTTTCACTAGGTGAGAAAGGGATACAATGGGTAGGGTGCAAAAAAATTTGGTTCGAGCAAGGTAAGGGGAACCAAAAATATGCGGCCCGGGTAGGCAGAAAACGGCCGGGACACTGAAAAAAAGAGAAAAGGGACTTTGAAAAAAGGGGTGAAGGCGGAAAAAGGGGTGGGGGGTCGCCTGAAACTCTGTTTGAGGTAGTGGACAAAGATCTAGGGACAAGTTGGAAAAAAAAAATGCGTTCCTGCCCCCCAGGCAGGAAAGAAAACTTCGTTCTTCCAAACTGGTAACGGGGGGAGAGAAAAAAACGCGGGGGGAGGAAACAGGACAGGGAAGGGGGGACTAACAAAAGCAAACCCCCCAGGAGTCCTAAGGGGCTGGTGCGGCTGTACAAGAGGGGAAATAAGGGAGCCGCCGAGGGGTCACATCCCTAAGTAGGACATCGGGGGAATAAAAAAAGCCACAGCAGCACCCGTTGTTTCAAAACGAAAGGTCGACTACAATGGGGGGCCAGGGGAATAAAAAAAACGAAGGAAGAGCGCAAGAGACGGTCCACACTTTCCACTGAAAGAGGGAAGGCTTCAAAGAAAGCCGAAAAAAAAAGAATGACCCACGCCCAGCTGGGAAGAGGAAACGGGGTTCCCTTAAGTCAGAAAGGGGGACAGGGGAAGCTCGAGGAGAACAGAAATGAGCCCACGCCGAGGTATCAACACGTCGAGAAGTGGGAAGAAAAGAAAGGGGAGGCCCTGTCCCTTCCGCAAAAGGAAAAAAACAGGGGAAGAAAACACCCTAATTAACAGGGGGTAATGGGAGTGGGAGAGGAAAAGGACCTAGAAAACAAAAAAAAAACAGAATCAAGCCATGAGGAGGTCCACACTAACGACGCAGCGAGGAAAGGGAAAAAATCCGCGGTGGGGAAAAACAACGAAAACCGGCAAAAAACTGCACAGTGCCGGAAAAGAAGTGCCAGAACAGGGCGTTCCGGGGGGGAGGAGTAAGAAAAAAAGAGGGCGTGGAAGGGAGCTCAGATGATTAAAAAAAAGGGGGGCAAGAGAAGAGGGGGGGAGGGGAATCAACCACACCCGCCTGCCCAAGAGCATCGAGCAAGAAGTAGAAGCTGACGAAAAAACCCAGAACACCCTACTAACCAGCAGGAGAATAAGCGCCACAACCAGACCATACAGACCGTAATAATAAGATCGCTAAACCAAAAAGGGGAGGGGGGGGGAGAGACCAAAGGGGGAAGGGCATCCCTGGGTTTAAGTGTGGTAACTCCCAAGAAGTGAAAGAATGCACGGCCAAATGACGCCAGAAAAGAAGCAAGAAATCTCATGATGGCGCAACTAAAGGAGAGACGAGGGAAAAAGTCTCACCACGCGAAATCACTCACAAAAAAAGAGAGACGCGACATGTGAATGAAAAAAAAAAAAAAGGAAACAACTAAATCGTGTCAAAAGCTTCAGTCACCACTGGGGGGGGGGGGAAAAAAAGTCCTCTACCCCAAAACCGGGCGAAGTCAAAAACACTTAGAGAGACTGATAAAAGACTAGCCCAACGCGGGGAGGAAGGACGGCCCGGTCGGACACCACACATTTGGACCAAAGGGGAGGGGACAACAGAAAAAAAATCGAAGTGTTGACAACTCTTAGTCAAGAAGGGCATACCCCAAGGATTGAAGGGAAGGCTGCAAGCAAACGCCACACAATCAAATTTAGGACATACCTAGGGGGTGGCAAAAGAAAAGGTCAGAAAGGGGGAAAATAGGGGGTTATACCCAATCTCCAGAAAATCAGAACAACGGATAGGGTCAAAGGAACAAAGGACTGATGCCGGGGCAATCCGATTGACGGCCCTTGATCGCTTGGGAAAGGAAAGGGGCATTGGAAAGGGAAAAGGTGAGAGGCATGTGCAACCACTACTTTTCCTTGCATCTTCTTAGACACCGGAACAAACTGAAGAGAAAAGAAAGAAAATAAAAAGAAACAACGGGTTGTGCAACTGAGACACGCGCCCGGCCGATGGGAGGAAGAAAAGAAAAGAGGAAATGAGACTTTGCTGCCTCCTTCATGGGAGCGGAGCGCGGGGGGACGAGTGACAAACAAACAAACCGACCCGCGACCTCAGGGGGAAGGGGAAAAAAACCACCAATCTCATTTCCGTACGGCAGGGGGTTGGGTTGGGGCCGCCCCCAAAAGCCTGGAAGAAAATGCCTGCTGGCAGTCCTCCAGTTGTGCTTCCCCCAAAGCCACGACCCTACTCGTAAGTGGAGCAGCCCTAAACGTTGGAAAAAGAGGGGGGGGTGACAAATAAACGAAGCTGGGAAGAAAGCTTGACGGGGGGGGGGGGGGGCTTAGGCTGATCAGCCCAGCCAAAAACGCCAGTGTTGGGGAGGGGAGAAGAGGGGTTCGGGACGGTCCAGTCAGACAAAACAGTGGGGACAAACCGAAAAAACGAAGTGTAGGGGAGGGGCGAGCAGGTTACCGAGTAACCCAGAAAAACCCATGCAAACTCCGTGAAATTTGGTGTGTGCAGGCGATGAAAATCACTGGGGGGAGGAGACAGATGGGGCTTAAGGGAAAAAGAGGTATCCCTACATCCCTTCAATAGGCGGACACAAATAGACGGGCGGGAAAAAACGGAATGGGGAAAATAAAAAAAAAAAAAAATCGTGTTCCAACACCAAACGGGGTAGAAACAAAAAAGAAGGTTCATCTTGGGGGTGGGGGGCCGACGGGGCGCAGGAAAGACCAGAGTTTTCTGCTCCTCACGGACGCCGGATAGGGCGGTGGGCCGAGGGGTGGAAGGATGGAAGCATTTTCTGCAAGAGTCGCAAGGGTGAGCACGAGGGAAGCTAATGGAGTCTTTCGGAAGGGGGGGAGGGTGTAGATGCGGCCAGGCCCGAGGCGGATCACAACACTCAGAGAACTACAAGAAAGAAAAAAAAACGAAGGAGGAAAAAGGAATGCCAGGAAAAACCGGGCTGGGGAACCTAGGGAGCAAAATCATTAGGGGGGAGCACATTTTGTGCGGCCCAAACCACCCGTATCATTCAGTGCCGCAGGTCCAAACGGAGTGGTGTAAACGAGAGTTTGAGTCTTTCAGGGGGCCAGGGAAATATAGAGGAAAACAAACTCAAAAAAATTCTCAAAGTAATTAGTGGTCCGACTGGTATGGTTATCATCTTTAAGCAACCGGGAAAGAAAAAGAAGGAGAAACGGGGCGAAGAGAGAAAAAACTTCTCGACTTGTCTAGAACTCGGACTGGAGAATTGGGGGACGGGGGGGCCCCACGCCTCAAAACACAAGGGACAGGAACCAGATGCAAAAAACGCGGAAACATTGTGTCGATTTTTTGACCAAGAGGGAAGAAAGGGGGCCCAGGAACTTGGACGAGCAAATCTTAATCGGGGACCAAGAATGTAAAAAATTGCAACAAAAACGGCCGGTTGTCGCCTCATAAGACGGCGGGGGGAAGCTCATTGCAATTCTCTTGGGGGGGGGAACGGGAAAGGGGGAGGGGGGAGTACCAAGTGAAAGTGTCCGTTACATGATTGTAGGAAAATCTCACGAGGATAGGAGGAGAACCGAGAAAAAACCAGGGGCCCAACAGTGTTGTTGGAAGTTTGTTGGGGACAGTGGAAAAACGAAGGGGGCGCGTTGGGAAACGAAAAAAAAGGACAAAAAAGGTCTTCAGGCAAGAAAAAGGCACGACCTGAGCATAAGGGACACAAAAAAACATGATATGTATGGAAGGGTCTCGCCACAAATCGAGAAAAAGTTGGAGGGCTATCCAAAAAAATTTGGGGAATAGCCGGGGCCAGATGCCAGAAAAAAGGGGGGACCCTCGAATTTGGTCAGCGTCAGCAGAAAGCCCAGACACCCAGGACTGATACTGCTTAGGGGAAAAAAATGGGGGGAAACCGTTGACGAAACCCCGCAAGCTTCCCTAAAGAAAACTTGGAAAGACCCGAGCCAAGTGGGGGAAAAGCGCACTAAAAAAAAAAATGGCAACGAAAACTCCGAACGGGGGGGGATCGATAGGGGTTTGGGAGGTATGGCAGGAAGCGACCGCTAAGACGCCCCTTACTGTGTCAAGAACCGTACCCAGAAAGACTGGGAACGTATCTGCGAAGGTTTGCAAAGGGGGGTTCACATTTTGACACATCAACGAGGACAAGACGTAAGAGGTGGGATCCCCCTGATGGCTGGGGCAACCGAAACTGTGGTGAAGATTGGAAGGGGGCTTGGCCCCCCTGACAAAAGAGAGCCCGAAACTTTGAACAGCACCGGGTGCCCATCACGGCAAGCGTCTAAGAAAAAAACGCCAGGGGGGGACAGAGGAAACAAGGTTTAGGTGGATCAACCAAAGTTCTGAGGGTTTGTGGCCAGCCACAAAAAACCAAAAAAAAACTTAAGATCCAAGGTTCAAAAGAAAATACGCCATTTATTGGACCAAAAGAGACCGCTCAATGCCGAACAGGTTGAACATTTAGATGGCAAGGTCAAGAAAAAAAACAACCTAGAAAAAAACAAAAAAACGTAAAAAAGGGAAAACCTTAAAGCGATCAAAATGAAAAGAGGTAATTACGAGTCAAAATGATTACTGCACCACAGGGGGCAACGCTGCGAAGGACCAGCGGGATGGGGGTACGTGGTTGGTGGTAAAGGGTAGGAAAGAGAGGCGGAAAGAATATCCTTTCTCAGTTAATGGGGCGGAGGGGGCAATAAAAATCACCCAGGTGAGGCATCCTATAAGCGAGGGGGAACCGGTAAGCTTGATTTAGTGGGCCCCAGGGGAGGAAAAACGATGGGGAGGGAACATTGGCCGGTTGGAAAGCAAGGGCAATAACCAGCTTTTGTGATTTGTGGGAAAAACGTTGGTGCAGGGGGGTCCTATCCTTCGACAACGGGGACGTACGGAAGAGGAAGAGAGGCAGCTGTAAATTCAAGAGAGAGGGGAAACAACGGCTCGGGGGGGGTGGTGATCTTAGACTTCACCAAAAAAAGGGGGAAGAGGGCTGGGACAAATCCTCAGCAGCATTTGAAGGAAAACCGAAAAAATACATCACTAAAAAGGGGGGTTGGAAAAGACGGAAGTTCAGACATATGAACTGGAATGATTGAACATCAGGAAGATTTGGACTAAACATGTGGCCAAAAAAAAGGGGAATTCGCAAGGTGATTCTCAGTAAGAAAAGGGGGAAGACCGGCTGACCAACTGTGAAGAGGCGCAGGCCTCTGGAAAAGGCCCACTGAGGGGGCAGCCTCAGCAGGCGGAACATTACTGAGAGAAGGGGGGCCAGGTACACAGAAAAGGAAAAAAACGAGACCCGCCGAAACCGTTTTGGGAAAGGAGACCCCGACAATTTCCCCACGATACAACACACCCAGACAGGGCCAACCTGTTGGGAAAAGAGAGAATTGCACATCGAAGTTGGATTCAACTGGGGGACGATCCGGAAAAAATGGCTTTGCCAAAAAAACCGAGGATAACTCAAGGTTGGGGGAATGGAGCGGCATCAATGCTGTACGATATTTTCGGGGGAAGGAAAAAACAGGAAGACTTTTCTCAAAAAAAAAAAGCTCCCGGGAGATCACCAGGGGGGAGACGGGCTGTTTGAACCTCCGGGGGAAAGGGAGGGTTGAAGGGGTGGGGTCTAAAAACTTCATCAAAACAATCTTCCTGAAATACAGCCCAAACGTCGATGAAGGATCGTAAGGGGTGGTTGGGAAGGGAAAGGGATAAAAAAAAACGGTAGGCAAAGGGATCGGTGATTGGCCAGCACAAGAGACTGCCGAAGAAACGAAAAGTGGACTCAAAAAAAAAAACGGAGGCGGCAGAATTGCAAAAAGAACGAAAAGAAATATCCGGACAAAACCGCAGATTGGTGTGGTGCACTTGGAAAGGAAACTTGGTGGGAGGGTGACCAAGGGGAAAGAAACAAGGAGAAACCGGATAGGGGAAAATACAAATCGCCTTGCAAATATACGTGCTCCTCTCGGAACAACAGAGGGGGGGAAAAAGGATGAAGAGTGAATGGGGGGGGGGCAAAAGGGCCGGGGTGAAAGAGATCCAGCGGAGCGGCGTTTCCCTGGTCAGTAAGAAACGCAAAAGGACCGGAACACGTCACAACAGGGCGGTGGTTGGCACGTGAGGATTCGGGAGATAAAACGCCTCAAGAATGAGAAAAGTGGGGGTTAAAGTATAAAGGTATAAAGATTAACTGAGTTGAAAAAAACGAGGAATATGGCCGAGGTTAAGGCAACAAAACATAAACTATACTACCAGGAAATGTGCAATGAAATCAAGGCCAAACCCGAGTGGGAGGATGGGAAAAAAAATGGGTTCACGAAAAAAAGGTCAATAACTAATAGCTGGCAAAGCAACTCCAATTACAAAACCTGTATCGAAGGGTGGCCTGATCCCAACACTGTCAATCATTAAAACCGGGAATATAGCCGGGGAAGAGATTGGTTCGAGCGCGAAAAAAAATTGACGAAAAGTGGGCACTTTGAACAAGGGGCGAAAGGAAGCGATAGGAGGAGGACCCAAACAAGTGTGGAAGTGTTTCTCGGAAACCCAATAGAAATGGTATAGGCACATTCGCAGGGGTGCGGTTTGCTGCTTAAAGGGGCCCCAAGGAAACATGGAAAAAGAGCGCAAGTATGAAAGAGCAACGGCCCGAGGGGCAAAAAGAAAAGAAACATTGCCGGAAAGAGCTTTAAAAAAGAACGCCACCGCATCTTGGGGGGCCATTGTAGTGAAAAGAAAGGGTTTGTGAATCACAGAAAACAGAGGTGAAATGAAAAAGGGCCGCCGGCCAGGTCGTGACCAAGCTGGGGGGAAAGGCAAAAAGGGGTTGCAAGGCCCTGGGGGTGCGGGAAGCAACCGCACAGCAGTCAAGCCCAAAAGTGAGGGGGGAGTGCGCCATCATAAAAAAAAACCGAGAAGGGGGGGGGGGAAACCTGCGAGAAGATTGACCGCAAAATGCATGATCCTGAAGAAGGAATAATATCGGTGAATGGTCCTGGCAGAAGGATATGGGAAAAACAGGGCCCCAATTAAACAAAACAAAAAAAGAGCGCTTTGGGGGTGCGGAAGAAGGGAAGGAGGGTTTCCAGGGGCCAAAGCCGGACATCAAAAAAGGGCAGCGACTCAAGGAAAAAACGAACGGTGAACTTTACCGGAAGGCTGCAGGGGAGGGTGGCAGTAATCCAAATGGAATGAATAATTAAACTGAGACATAAGGCAGGAAGAGACTCAACCCCCCAAATCGGGTGGAGGCCTGCCAGACCCCAACCAAAAATAAAAAAACGGGGAAACCAGGGGGGGGAGCAAAAGGGGGAAGAGAACTGACTTGGGGCAAAATAAAGAGGTGCAGGTTAGCATCCATATGGGCGTGGGGGGAGGGAGGGTATCTTGTTGGGGAAGACTAACGCATCAATGGCACATGGAGGATGGAAAAGGTGGACACAAGCCCGGCTGGATTTGAAAGGGGAGGCCGGGGGGGGTCATTGTGAGAAAAAAAGCAAAATTGAGACCAAGGGACTTAACCAAAAAAACGGACTTTTCAAAGTTAATAACGCAGGGCCACCAGGACCAGCTGCCATACACGGGGGGGCAGAATTACACAGGACAAAACAACATCTGATTCTTACAAGGGAAGAGCCCAAAAGTTGAAGGGCAGAACGTGTGTTGGCAACTCGTTCGGAATGCACCCAAAGGGGAAGGGATCCGTCCGGTCTCAAGGGGAAGGAAATAAATACGGGACCCGGGGACGGGGGTTGGGGGGAAGTGTGGGGAAAGACAGCGTCCAAAAACTAAAGGCTTGCTAATGAAAAACCCAAGGATGTAGGGCATTCGTCGCCATCACAAATTTTGGTTCCAAGGTGAAAGGGACCCCGTGCACCGGCTTGGGGGAGCCGTTCCTGCGTAAAACAAAAAATAGACAATTATTTTGATACAGCCCAACTTATGTCAAATCCAAAGGTGGTGGGGGGGTTAGCTCAAAGCAACCTTTGGGGGGGGATGGGGACCATAAGGGATAAGTGCAAAGTGCTTTTTGCCTGCCAAAAAACTGAAGAGGGAAATGGCAAGTTGGGACACTTTCGTGGGGAAAGGCCAGAAGAACCCATGGGCCTTGGTCACGAGCCAAACGTGATCTGGAAGAAAAAAAGATGCAAAAAAAAAAACGAATGAGGGACCGAGGGGGGGTTGAGGTGGCCGGATGGACATCGACGCCGAAAAGCAGTTAAAGAGCCAGCCAGAGTACCGTAACTGGGGAAACAAACAAGCCGGATCAAGTAACCTTAAAAAGAAAAAGTGTTGCACGATGATTTTTTTTGGTTTTGGAAATAACGCGCTAGGACAGACGGAGTATTCCAAATGGCGTTCGTGCAAAGGAAAAAACCTAAAGAGGGGAATGTACTGGTCCAAGACGCAGTGAACCCAAGTATAGAGAAGACGTCCAAGCGTGGGAAACATCTTAACGGGGGGTCTAGTATTCATAGAGCAGTCATAGGAGGGGGGAATGTTCAAAAAAGGGAAAAAATCTCCAGCGAGTTTATGCCCCTTCGAGAGTGGTGCCAAATGAGAGGTGGAAATTAACAAATATGATCTTAAAGCGCGGAAAATACTAACCCTACATAACCTTCGAAATTGGGGTGGTAATCGGGAAACGCGCTACTAAAAGAAAAAACCTAGAAACAACCATGCAACAAAGTTGCGAAAAAAACACCCAAAATCTTGTCCAGAAAAAAAAACTGATGTCATCTCATAAACTGTACCGGTAAGTTCCAAAAGCGGTTGGGCCCTCGAAAAGCGGCAACTTCGGCCTCCTGCGGAACAACCAAAAGGACCGCCCGGCGTATGTCGACGGTGCGTGACACTTGCGTTCTGACTCTCGAGGGGGGGCTTTCGGAAAAAAAGGATGGGAATTGGTCCCGGAATGAACGCCCCACCTCCAATAGAAGCTAAAAGACACGAAACGGGAAACGTGCCGGCATCCAGGGAAAAAATCATGCCGGGAGAACCCGAAGGGACGGTAACTCCAACAGGAGAGGGAAGGGGGAGGTGTGGGGGGGGAGGGTCCATGATTCCCTAAGGATCCTTAAAAGTCCCCCCAACATTGAGGGACGCAGCAATAAAATACGACTATTTCGAAAGAACAGATTGTTTTTCACTCAAGGGTTTTACCCCTACCTTCAACCTAAGATTCTTCATGGTGTTTTGTCCGCATCCCGTGTGGGGGAAATCTCTATGGACTTAGGGCGGGAAAACCGAAGACCGCGTCAAACAGCAGGATCAGCCAATCCGACGAGGGGTGGAAGACGAACAAACAAAAAACATCTCACGGGCGGGGCTTGTGGTCCTGACTCAGAAAAACAAGACATCCGCATTACAGACGAAGAGGGGGGGGGGATGCGTAACTAAGTGTGAAAGGTGAAAAGAGAAAAAGCCCGCCGCAACCAATGTAAAGGGAAAAAAGCCAACCCATCGGGGGGGGGGGGGAGCGGAAAAAAGGCAACACGTGAGGGGATCGGGGAAGAGTCTGACAACGCAACATGTCCAAGATGGGCTCTTTCAGTGTAGAGGCTCGGTGGGTGGCTGCGCAGAAGGGAAGGGGGTACACAATAGGTCCTTGGGCTTTTGTGTCAGGTGGGGGGGCTGATTTCCTTAAGTACTCCACCAAGAAAAAGCAGCATTTGGAAAACTTCTGTGGGAAAAATCGGAAAAATGCCAAAAGCGCTGAAAGCACTTGAAGAGCGACGCCAGGCCAAAAAGCGTATCAAGGTCTGCTAGAATGGTGAGACCGGGGGGTGTTGAAAACATCACCGGGGGGCGAGAGTGGGGCCGAAAAAGGATCTGGGTATACAAGAGACAAGGCCCTCCCAAACAAAAAATAACAAGAAAAAAAAAGGACAACAAAAAAAAATTGTATACCCTCCGTTCCCTCCTGAGGTATAATATGATGTCCAAAGCTGAAAATACGGTTTCGTGCGCTCTTATAATGGGGGCACAAACGCGTGTTTCCCCTAGGACTCATCAACAACAAAAAACGATGAAAAAAGAGAGGGTCACTGCCTTAAAGAAAAAACCGGGGGGTAACCAAAAAGGGAGAGACGGAGGAAAGCCCCCGTCAGCTATGGAAAAGCATGCCTCAAATTCCTATTGCCCTTCAGGAGGAAAACCGGTAAGTGTGGTGGAGACCAAATCGGGGAAAGGGGCGAAGAGTAAGGGGTAAGTTTTGGAAGCACACCTATCCCGCTATAACGGTAATGGGTGCACCCACAAAAAAAAGAAAGGCAGTTATCAAAGGGGGGGACTCAGGATGAGGGGGGGGGGGGAAGCGCCGAGACCAGTCCTTTTCAATTGAAAACGGGAGACCTCCATATGGAAAGAACGCGTGGGGGTCCTGTCAGCCAACAACGTGCCAAGGCGCACAGTGGCTAGGTGCTTGCTGTCAGACGGGGGCAACGGGCCGAAAAAGGGATAGTTGTAGCCACGGAGAAGGGGCTTGGGGGGGGGGTATAGTGAAGGGTGGGACCGCCGAAAAAAGAACGGCGTGGTGCGGCGGGCGGGTGGTTGAGAGGGGCTGGTAGAAACCACGTCAGCGTCATCAGTGGGGGACACGAAACTTTCAGGGAGGGGAGGGAGATAGAGAAGATATGGGGGGGGGAAGTAAACGGGGGGAGGCATATGTGGAGGACCCTTGGCCATGGGGGTCGCGGCTGGCTCGGAAAGGAGGGGGGAGGACTTGTTGGGTATGGGATCGGGTCAGGGGGGGAGGGTTGACACTCGTTTGATGAGGCGCATTACGAAAAAAAAAATACAGTTCTGTACGAAAAGATGGTGCACTAAAATTTCGGGAAAAAATGGAGGAAAGTAAAACCAAAATTCATCGCCTTGAAATCTGGGTCTTTGATCCAAGCTATGAGCAACGGCATGTCTATTTAGAAAAGAGTGTACACACCAGATCGTTGCCAATCACATAGGGGAGGACCTGAAAATGTGTTCCTTCGTGAGACTCTGAGAGGGGGGGAAGGAGTTAAGGTTTATATATTTCCCAACCCTTTTAAGAAAACCCTCGTGTCAAGTGCCGGACACGTGGGGGATCGCAAAAGAAGACGCCTGTTAGTTAGCTCGGGGGAGCATCGGGAAGGCGTCAGAAGAAGTCAGGGGGGGGAAATGAGATGGGGGAGGGGGTTCATAGAGGGGCAGTTATTACGGGCGGTTCAGCAAGGTGGTGGAACTTTCCGGGGGAGCATCAACTGGTCAGGAATTCGGGGGCGTGGCTGGGGGTTGTGGTGTATGGGGACCTCTTTCACGTGGCTCTATCAGGGCGGCTCACAGATGCGGGGTAGGGTCTGGATCGGGACCAAAGCCAATCTGTCAATGTCTACCAGCACATAAATTGATAAAATCCCGCTCGCAAAACGTGAAAAAAGAACGCCCTCAAACCGCAACTACATTAACGGAGGTGCCGAAAAGTAAAAGAACTTAGGGATGACAGGGGGTTTTCGTCCCGGGTATCAACATAACCCATTCTCTTCTCATGGGGATGGGGGGGGTATAACAGCGTACTAGTGCGTTGTTCAGTTCTAGTCGGAGGAAACAAAAACTCATCTAGAAAAGGGGGGGGGGGGGGGGGGAGGTGTAAACCCACCAATTCACGCTGGGGTAAAAAACAATACACAGACCTTTTAATGAAAATACCAAAGGGAACCCAAGGAACAACCACTTAACCGCCTTAATAACGTAGGGGGACATTTTTTAAACGGGTAAAAAAGCAAGGGCAGAGAAAGAAACATGAAAAACCAAGAAACCAACTGTCCTGCTGGGGAAAGAGATGGGGAAAGTGGGTGACAGGGGACTCTTAAGGGGAAACGGCCCATCGGATACAACACACGGTAGTGGGAGGAGACATACAAATCGGAGGGTGCCGAAACGCCGAGGTTGGAAAAAGAATATCAGACAAAGGGGGGTTTGAAGTGAAGATACACTTCTGTGTAAAACCTTATGTACCTGGGCTGGAGGGCGGGAAAAAAAAATGCTATGGAGGGATACTGGGGTGATTCACAAACATAACCATCCTCCTAAAAGAAGAACAAAAAAAAAAGGAGAAAAAAAAAAAAAAGAAAGGGAAAAAAAACAAAAAAAAAAAAAAAAAAAAAAGAAAAAAAAAAAAGAAAAAAGAAAAAAGAGGGGGAAAAGAAGGGAAGGGGGGGGGGGGTAGGGGGAGGGGGGAGGGGGGGGGGGGTGGGGGGGGGGGAGGGGGGGGAAAAAAGGAGGGGGAGGGGCGGGTGATAGGGAGGAAGGTGAAAAACGAGCCCGGCCCCGTGTCGACAGGATGAAAGGGAGCACCAGGGGTCCCTTTGGGGTATTTTGTCGGGGTGGGAGCTCCTACACCGTTGGGGGTCGCGTGAGAATCAGAGCCAGGGGGATCCGCAGAAAATGCACTCTGAAGCAACTTTAAGAAGGAAAAAAGGCAACTGGAATAGTAGTTTGTTACAAACGGAAAAGAGGGGAAAAGAGGGGGGAGAAAAGATCAAGGAAAATCTTTGGATCATGGAAAAAAAGGCAGGGCCAAAAAAACTGGGTACCAGCGGGACTTTGTGTTCAAAAAAACGTGCCGTCTACGGGAAGCACCACGGGCAACGAGGGGGGGGAACCGTTAAAAAACACGAAAGTCCAACAATTCTGGGCACCTGAATTCCAAGCGGCCTAGAAGAAAAAAAGACCGGACCGAGCAAAAATTTTGCGAACGGACAAAAAACCAAGTAAAAACACGGGAAATCAGTATTGAAGGTTTTCGGTTAAAAAAACAGGAAGGGGCCGGGAGATCGAAAAGGAAAGGGGACTTGGGGTCTTGCCCATCCGCCCGCAACTTGCAATGGGGGTGGTAGTCGGAAAAAAAAGGGGCATTGTCCCCAGTTCTGCCCCGGGCATCAGTCGACTCCAGGCTTGCGGCCCGAGGAAAAAAGGGGCCATTCAGAAAAGCCAAAACATTTCCCGATGGTATTAGGGGCAATGATAGCATTGAAAACCGCGAGCGCGAACTGGGGACAGCCAGCTTCACTTGGGGGGGAACCGATACCCTAGAAAAAAGGAAAAAATATCACAGGGTCAGCGGCATACCATTTTTAGCCAACAGTAAGCAGAACAACCTGGTTGGCCAAATGCTGCAGTTCATTCAAAAAAAAAAGCGAAAACCCACTACACGGGGTCCCCGACTTCAGAAACGACCAAAGGAAAGATTGAGACCGGGTCAGCCCTTCGAAAACAGGGATGGAAAAAAAAAAGGTTTTCCCCAGGAAAGGGCTCAGGCAGGCAAGCGCTTTAGATTTTACCGGGAGGATCTGTAGCAGACTTCTCGGGGTCTAAGGGTGAATGATCTAAGCAAAAAGACCCGGAACCAGCAGAGAGGAAAAGAGCTGCACAAAAAAACCTGTCCGTCCCGAAAAAAAAAACTAAGATTCGAGGGACATCAATCTTCATGGGGAAAACGGGGGGGGTAAACGCGAGAGGTACAGGTATAACCAAAAAAAGCATTGTGTTCGGGAAAGGGGGGGGGGAACTGTGTGGGGGGAATGGGTTTCCAAACAAAATGCGCAAGTACTCAACGGGACTATAGGAAAAGGAGAAAATGGCTGACGCGCTAGCACATCTCCAAGACCCTGGGTGGGAATCCTGGGGGAAACCCAAGGGAATGCTCTGGGCGTCAAGGGTAGAAACGCGCCCCCCCAAATTGGAAGGAAAAACAACACCAGGAAAGAAAAACAATGGGGCCATCTTCAAGAAGATAAAACCCGCGATGATTAGGACTTAGAGGGGTAGAGAAAGAGCCTCGGGGGGAGGTTAAGGACCAATCAACTTAAAAGGGAGAGTGGACCGGCGGTGCCTAGTGCAAAGGAAAAACGGCAAACGGGGCAACACAGGCTCCTGCGACGGTCTATCCAAACGCTAGGGGGGGGACCGCGACGGTTGAAGACAAAAGGAAAGGTGTAAGCCCTCGGGGAAAAACCGTGTTCCAAGGGGTACAGAAACCGCCCATATCGACATCCCAAGGGTCCGACAATCCCGGTGATTGAACGCACCCCTCACCTGCAAAACGGGCCACGGCGCTAAGAGTGTTATTCAGGGAAGCTCAGAAAGATGGCAACATCTGGGGCTGAACTTTTCTGACAACAACTGTGGGGAGGTACTTTCATCGAATGCATACACCGTGGAGATCCTTCCACTCCAGTGCATGACAGAAATTGGGTCTGCGGTGGAGTCACAGGCGGCCAGAAGAGAATCTCGTAACTGATGCTGAACAGGCAAGGTTTCGAGCAACTACATACAACATGGGAACAGGACGGGGTAAAAAGTGTTGCAAGCAATCGGTAAAGGGAAATGGGAACGGCTTTCGTAAACATGCGAGCAGTCGAGGTGAAAACGATCCCACGGGAACATATCTCAAACGAGATGCGTTAAGGGGGGGGAAAAATTTAAAAAAAGCACCCAACTCCCAATAAGGACCGTCGGGGATTGGAAAAGCAAAGCGCTGCGAAAATAACAATTCTTCACAAGCCAGGAAGAGAGCGGTAGGGGGAGCGAAAAGACTACAGGGAAAAGCCGACCAAAAAAAGAACTCCGCTGGGGGGGATGGTGCAAGCTGGGAAATTAGACAAGAAAAAAGGCCGAGAACACGCGGATCTGCAAAGGCGCGAAACAAACAAAGGGACAGCCTTCATG
>Ga0179593_1420003_pt1 | contig 19489 bp, 16 predicted proteins | sample CZODoug2_1_08_16_FD_185931 | JGI IMG/M metagenome (GOLD analysis project Ga0179593, IMG submission 185931) | Vadose zone soil fungal communities from Angelo Coast Range Reserve, California, USA - CZODoug2_1_08_16fungal (PacBio error correction) | ecosystem: Environmental > Terrestrial > Soil >...
GAGAAAAAAACCAAGACTAGCTTTACCGAACAGGCCCGAGCCCGATAGGCCCTTTAAACCGAACGCTAAAAGATGAAGAACTCTCAATCAAACAAGTACGTAGCGGCCAAGAAGAGACAAAACAGAAGGGCAAGAATTGAGCAAAAAGAGGAGAAAAAACGCTCAAAACAAAAAGCGGTGTAGGAGGAGGCTGTCGTTTCCAGGCCCGGTATAGGAGGGGTTGGCCTCCAGGAAAGGGAGGCACAACCTTCCCGAAAGAGGGGATAAAATCATCTGAGGGAAAGAAACGCCCAAGCTGAAAGAAAAAGGCCACCCACAGCTGAATGGCGTACGGACAAACTGTGTGAAGCATGGGGAGCCTCTGCCGGTTAGATGGCTTACCTGAACTTCGAGCAATTCAATTATTAAGGGAACCAAGTCGGGGAAAAAAATCGATCCAAACCAGTGTGGGGGTGAATTTAGTAAAAACCTAGACCACGCTGGAATGTAGAAATCAAATCGAGGTAAATACCGGCCTTTTTCAACGACATCTTGAGCAGAAAGTTTAAAACAAAGGAAGTGAACAACAGAAAAAAAAAAAGGGGGAAAGTAGGACAAAATGACGAAGGTCAAACGTAACGCCCTCGGGATCCAAGCGGAAACATTGAAGCATCCAAGTTTGAACCAGGACCCGGGGAGGAAGGAAGCCCTCGGGGGGGGCATAGTGGCAAACCGTTATTGTGCCGGTATTCACGGGAGGGGCGAATCGTTAGAAACCGGACATCTCTGAAGCTTCTCTCTGGGGAAAAAAACCAAGTTTACCCGAAACTTCCTGGTATTGAAAAGTAACAATCAAGAGTCGCAACCAGAGTCACCCCATAAAAACGCATAAGTCTTTGTGGAGGTAGATAGTTAGGACGAAACTTTTCGTACCCGGAAAGCCCCCACGAATCAGGGTGATATAATGGGGACAGGGGGTATCGGGGACGGAAACGGGACAAAAATCGCCATCACTGTTCGTAGGCCTTACTGGACGGTACGGACAGACTGAGTGATCCCCGGGAGACGAGAACGCAGCCAATTCCCTCAAGCACTACAGAACGATGGAGGGCAGCGAGGGGGAAAAAAAAACTATTTCGTTCCGATGGGGTAAAGCCCGATTTCCGGATGTCACTTTGCGGAGCTGGCGTAAGCATCCGTTTAACAACAATACGACTGCGTTGATCGGAAAGGAAGCCTGAAAAGGGTAGTAAAAGAAAAATTGGAAGTCTACAAAAGCCAGGAAGTGGGATTAAAACGTACTATGTAATATTGGAAACAACACATCATCCGAATCAAAGGAGATGTCCGCGCCTGAAGAAAAGAACGCAAACAATCACGCCGTATCAAATACGCGTACGAAAAAGGAAGAAGGAGGCTAGGGAGGGAAAGGGGATGAGTAAAAACAAACTCACAAATCCACCCTTAGTAGTGTGCACATCGGAAAAAGGTACGCAGTACTCGACAATCGTTATTGATGGGGGTGCACGAAAGGTTGCGCAGGGAAAATGGGCAATAGGAGGCCGAAAACCAAGAGGCGCGTCCGCTGGGGCGCCTGATTGCAAACGAGGCCGATCAAGAGGGAAGAAATAGCTTAAAGGAAAGGGGTGGTACGTCGGGGTTGAAGTGTGGTACCATCTCAGACACCCAGAAAAAATTTCCTCTCCGTGTAGCGAAAGGGAAAGTCGGTACCAAGAAGAGGGAGGGAGGGGGCGCTAGTGCACTCGTTCTAGATTGGGTAGCCGAAACGTGGGTTGATAAATCCGTAGGCTCACACGGAATACGCCAAGTGCGCCTTCAGACATTGAATCATCCTGCAAACTACTCAAAAAAATAAAAGAGTAGGTAAACCCTGAAACACTCTCAGGTCCTGTTGGAGTGACATAGGGGGAGAGGTCTCATCAACAGAGGAAAAGCAGCTAAAAACTCCCTGACAGGAACCGTCGCCCGCATTGTCTGGATCTCCAAGGTGAACATTTGATGTCGCCCAGGGTCCCTCGAAGACGAATGAATCTCGAATCGGGTCACCAAAGAGAGAAAAGGAAGCCAGTGTTCCGGGGGTCCTCGCTGTCCCATAGCGAAGACGGGGGGGGAATCAGTAGGAAAGGAACCGTAATGTCCGTGGAAGTTCTTGTGGGGGAATCAGATGAAAGGAAGGGGTGCCATATGGAAGGAGCCGTTGGCATGTTACGTGTCATAAGGGGCGGCTCGAGGAAAGCACGCACTTAGGCGACCAAAAAACGAAAGATATAATCACAGACTTTGCGACTTACCAATCGTGAATATAGTGACTCGCGACTGTCAGACAAAGGAAAAAAGGAATAAACACGCGCCGGGTTTGCGGAGCGAAAAGAGATAGCTCATCCCACCGGCTTGCGATTAGGACTTCGGAAAGAGCGGAAAAAGTGGGAGCACGCGCGTGCATTCTATGTAAAGCGCCCTGCGGAAGAAGGGGATCCAACGGCGAGGAACCTCAATCATTCTATGGGCCAGAAACTGATATCATGTAAGGAAGATCGTGGGGGGGGCAGTCCTGGGGATTACACTCTAGGGCGACTGCGCGATGGGGAAAGAGAAAGTTTTGAGGGAAAAAAAATGTCATGCGTGAGATAATGATGTAGGTAAGGAATCTCGGCTCACAAGGAGGTTAGAAGAGAGGATTGGCATGCCGCCATAACGGAGACTCACTCGCGGGACCTGGAAGGTCTGTCTGCCATCGTAGAAAGGAAGGTACGGTCAAAGTAAGTCGCCAAGTTCATGCCAGTAATCGCCCTAAGAAAAGGACTGCGAAGTTGTCACAAAACTGAGAAATAGGAGTGAAACTCCGTCCTCTCACCGTAGGAACCTGATCATCAATGTGCAAGCTAAAGCGCCGACGGTGGAGAGAGGGGGAACGGGTCGCGAGGAACGCGAGGGTTGCTCTCCTTCAGGTGCGAAAGTCATCATCTCTCGATGATCAGGTGGCAAGTCCGCCAAAACTCGAAGCGGGGGGAGGGGGAACGTTTTTGGGGTACGCCAGCGTAGTGAAGATTATAGCTTTGACGCGGTAAATTCAAACGTGCGACTTCCCTAAGTAACCTAAGGACATAATGGGGAAAATGAATGAAAAAAGATACTAAATGAAAAAAGTCACAAGGGCGTGTTAGATTACGCAGCAAGCGCGCTGACCGTACGAACCACGAACCTCAACTATTATTCCTTGCGAAACATCGGGGGAGATACTAATACTGAGCAAATGTGATTAAAACCGAGGGAAAAGAATAGAAAGTGCCAAACTGGCAGACTCAGGTATTGGAAAAGGGGTCACCCTCTACGGGCCCGAGGTTTGGGATTTTTAGCTCTGTGAAAGATGACGAGGGAAGAATCAGGAACCTAAAAAACTGCCAGGGCTGAACATGGTGTAGGGGTGACTCTATGGTACTGACATGTGTAAGCATGATTAGTCAGGTCGGAAGTCTAACATTTTCGAGAGGGGACAGGGGAATACGGGAAGATCAACAAAATTTGAGTGGTTTACCGCAAGATCAGGAAGAATTAGGAACGATATCGCATACTCCGATGGGGAACGATTCGTAACGTATCGTGGCGTGCGAGGTGTTTGAGATGAGCTCGGTAAAAGAGGGACAAACCGAAAAAACCTAATTAGCTTTAAAGAGGGGGGGGATAAAAGGCCGTCAAGACGTACTAGTGTGGCACGCAATTCGCCGTCTCTGAAGAACTCCTCTGGGCCTCACCGCTTTAAAGGACACAATCAGAACAAGGGTCCGCGACCGGGGAAGAACGAGTAACGAGTACGCGGAAGAAATGGGACTCATAGGGGTTCGGTGGGCCGGATTAGGTTGACCGGGGGACTCATACGCGTCCGCGAGAAAGGGAGAAGGAATATGTTTCGAAGAAGAGGTGAGACCATCGCCGAGGTCCGGGTAACTTGCTAAGCCAGGCAGGGACCGCGACGAGAAGTACTATGAGAGGGGAATCTTCGACATCACTAATCTCCGGGATTTTTGGAAAAAAGTCACAAAGGAGGAGACAGCCATGGGTCGGGGAGTGAAGTTCGATAAACGCGGCGTAGGGGGGGGGGGTAAAAGGCTTGAGACAAGCTCGAACGGGATGTAACCCTCCGCAAATCGTGGTCTCAGCTCCCAATGTTCTGCAAACAAGGCGTTGTTGCAAAAAAAAAAAGAGCTAACCGAAAGAGGGGGTGCTGATAGCTAATCTTAGAGGGGATTCGAGGCAACGTCGGATCATGTCAGTGTCTATGCAACTTCAGAAGACCGGAAACCGTCAGGGAAGAGGAGGAGACGAGCGGTCAAAGAAGTAAGGCGAGAAAAAAGCCACACGGCCAGAGAAAAGAGGTGGGATGGGGGCCACAAACAGGGATCCTTCCTATCGGAATACAACAAACAGATCAGGAGGGAGGGGGAATGCCTTCTGCTGGTGACGAGGGTTGCGAAATGAGTGTTACGTAAGAGGAACATCACCGGCTGGGAGTTTCACCGACAGGCGCGCGGTTTACGAGATCGAACTGGAAGGCGAACAGAGAACGATCGAACAAATGAGAAAGGGGAAAATCAAAAGGAACGATCCAAAACTAAGGACGATAATGTCAGCAAAGGTCCGGGTTCAAGAGGCTCATACGCGTTCAGAAACTGTAGCTCGATTGGGAGCGTAACGGGCGATTGAGGAAATGCAGGAAGGAAAATTGGGGGGGGGGGGAAAGGAAAGTAAGGAGAGAACTACAGGTCGGGCGACGAATGCGTTTCGGGAAACCGGACCTGGGGAACAAACGTAAACAAACAAACAAACCTATGCCGTTGAAATTCCCATCGGAGACGTTGCAACACAGAAAGGCACAAACGTAATTCGGGAAGGGGAGACACGTGGTCTTGAAAAGGGAAGGTTGGAGGAAGGGAATGGAGGAAAAAGGTGCGCCGAAGAGGGGACATCCCTCTAAAAGGCCGGGAACAAGATCAGGACCCATGTCCTAAACAGTTAACTTCTGCATAATCTGGGCAGGTGGAGGGAAAGCATGGCGGTTTTGGAGTGGACCGAGGCGGGAAAGTCCTCCACGATTCTAGGGAAAGTGGGGAGAAAGTGAGGGAAAGCACCAAAACTAGGGGAACGCATCGTCCTTGGGCAAGCCAGACAGGCCGCAAGAACGGGGGGTTGGGGAGAGAGAGAAAGTGGCGGCGCCATGTCGTGGCAATCCATGTTCGAGGGACGGGGAAGGGCTGAGGCAGTACGAAGCAGTGCACGTCGTTCGGCTATGAGGGACCACAACAGGAGAGAGGGGGATCGGCCCTTTTGGGAAAAAGAGTCGGGGGATGAGGGGGGGGGGTCTCAGGGATCTCTAACAAAGGAAGTTTAAAATTATAAAGACACCCGAGCAACACCCCAAATCCTGACTTACAAAGGTCCGCCCGGTCTAAGGGGGGGGAACGACATAAAAAAAAATCAAGAGGATGTCCTTTTACAAAAAAAAAAAAGAAGGCAGAAGGGGGAAAAAGATAATCAATCAAACAACGCACATTGTTCAAGAATGGACCACACAGTGGACGAGAAAGAACGCTCCCAAACCCACGAAGGAGGAGGGAGGGCTTGCGTGCCCCAACTGGGGGAAAGCAGAAATCTGGTTTGTGCTTTAGAAGCAGGAAAGGGAGGGACACCTTCAAAAGATAGAGCACCTCAGCCAACGCACAGAAAAGCTTGCAACAAGGACAAAACAAGATTAAAGTTCGACTTCAACCTTTGGGAGGAAAAAGTAAATAGCATCTGAAAAAAAAAACACTTCTAGGGGGAGGAAAAAGGGGGAGTTCGGCGAAAAGGAAGTCAGTACTGATAATAAACCCAGGAAGTTTCAACGACAACGTCGTCAATCGAGGAAAAAAAAATGTTTGGCATTAGGGGTAGGAACGAAGGATCCCGAGGGAAGGGGCTAGTATCAATCTCGATGGTAAGACAGTATGGTTCTCACACACGCCATGAGGGAAGGACGGGGATTCTCCAGACTTCCTGGGTAAGACCAGAACCAAACAGGGACAAGGCTATGCTGGAAAAAGCGACGGAGCGCCCAATCGCGCTCCTTTCTGCAAGCGGAAGGAGAAAGAAGAGGTAAAAACCATGCTGACATGAACATACGTGGTCTCTGGTCCAGGTATTGCACGGCTTGCACTTGGCGATGAGGACGAGGGGGGGCAACGAATTGGGGGGAAAGGGGGAGGGGGGGGGAACCGGGGGGGGGGGGGGGGGGGGGGGTGATGTTTTTCCATCGACGAAAACCGCGCTCTGCTCGGGTTTAAAACCCCAGGACAGGAAAAAAAGTCCGGGTGAGGGAAGAGGCTAACTCAATACGAACCAGCGTCCACCAGAGAACTCGCCAGAACGAATCGGAGGTGGGTGGGGTAGAGAGTGCAGCAAACTTTTCGGGTACCGCCCCACGATCTTGTGAACTTTCTTCTTGTATCAACCGAAAGATGGGGACCACTCGAACATCACTTCTTTCAGTACATTGACTTTTCGCAGGAACTCATCGCCCGTGACATGCGCAAAAAGCTGGGCAACGTAACGCGAAAAAGGGAAAGCCAAAAAAAGGGTCGGGGAAGATGCAAAGAGCCGTGTCGATAGAGGTGTCCGCGGGGGTCAGGACCGTTTCTATCTTGCGTCGGGAACGTTACCCAAAAATAAAAGGGAAAAATTGAGCGAAGTAACATAGAAAAAATGGCGGGGAAGAAAGGGGGACACGGGTCTAAACATCAGGACGGATGTTCGTCGATGGATCCGATTGGAAACGCATCATCCGCCTCAGAGAGGGGGAGGGAGAGACTGCTGAAAGCCCGTCATCCCAGACCGCAGCTCTGACGGAATCAGATAGGACGACATCACGTACTCGGAAATTTCTGGCCCGTTCATGAGGAGAAAAATACTGCTAAAAGAAAAAAGGTATGTAGAAATCACTGGCCTGCCCGGTACGCAGTAGAGGAAGAGGGGGGAGGGCGGACGGCCGGGTGCGGCGGCGAATTGGCCATAGAGAGGCCTATCAGTCGGCTTGGTAGGCTGCCGGGGAAAACTACAAAAAAGGGTCCCAAGACGGGGGAGGGAAGGATCTCAACCAATTTAGGAGGGGTGGGGGAATGTTGTCCCTAAGGGGAAAGAGCTCAAAAATCTACAAAACTTGAAAGCAGGGGATAAAACATTCTAAAGCAAGGAGTCAGTGATCTATATAGTGCGACATTCGCGGTGTGAGGGAGCCAACCGCAAAGTTGGTCCGGCCATCTCGTCATGATAGAGAAAATGGATCACTGTCAAGACCTGAAAAAGCATAAGGAACAAAAATCGTAAAGAAAACCCTATAAAAAAAGGACGGGGGTAAAACACTGAAACTCTCAAGGGCCTCGGTGGGTTCCAGGATATTCTCCTTTCAGAAAAATTGAAAAGAAGAGAAAACGAAAAGAAAAATAGGGCAAGGAGGGCACCCGCAGTGAGGAAAAGAAAGAGAGCGAGGAAGTCGGTCCATGTGCTTGCCCCTCTGGGAGAATCTCAATATGAAGTCTTTCGAATAAGTAAAAGGGGGGGATGGAGAAAAGGAAATCCGCGAGGTGTTTCCGGTCCTCTTCGCAGACGCAGAGGCGAAGGCAGAGAAGAGGGGGGAAAAAACACTGAATTTAAGGGATTTATCGGGGGTGACCAATAGAATTGCGGCGTGTGAGACCGGGGGGGGAGGTCGCCAGGTGATTTGGAACCGTCAAAGCGGCAATATTCAGCTCATGATGCGTATTAGCCAAAACAAAAATCTCGAGTCGGGAAGATGGGGATAATGACAACGAAGGAGAACTAGACACGCGAAGGGAGAAAAAAAATGAAGTAAAAAAGTGCTTTGGTTTCAGCGACACACTAGCTCTCCACAGAGACAACTCGAGGAAGAGGCTGAACAAGAACTAGAAGGTTCCACAGGCGAGTCAAATGAGAGATGCCTATTATACGCATGTATCATCTCTTGGGGAAAAAGGCAGGACAGAATCGGAAAAAAAATCAGACGCGCAAGAAATGGAGTAATAGGGGGCATCTCACTATCGCGAAGACTGCTCTGCAGAAGGGAAATTGAAAGGAAAGGCCGAAAGGCCTGAAAAGACAAAGGGTGAGTCAAGACAATCATCACACCAATGTATTATATGTCAAATTAAAAAGGGTCCGTAAAAGAAAAGATCTACAAGTCAGGCCGTGGGAAAGGAACGGAGGACTAGTGAGAAGCGCAGAGCGGTCCGAGGAACATTCACACAAATGGCTGCCATGATGCGCAATCAATAGAACAGATCCAGCAGTTCAAACGCAGTGCTCACGTATTGAAGCCGGAAAGGATGACTCTACTCTTGTCAACTGATTACGGTATGGGGTTAAAATCGGAGCGGGAGATAGTGGGGAAAGAATTTCTTTTCGAGTGGAACTCCGCGTTGCTCCTTAATTTTTTCTAATGACACTCACTATGAGATGGGAAGTCAGAACCAGCTCGTCGAGAACGGGCATGGGGTTGTTGGGAGAGGGGCTAAAGGGTAATCGAGAGCTCTCATTTAACTCTGGAAAATACGGCTACACGTGACAACATAAGACCGCGGCAGAGGAAGATGTAAAAGGAAACACGAGCTACAAGGAACTTCTGTGGAAATTAGAAGCGCTCGCTTCTTGTTCCGATCAACACACAATAAAAACGGAACGGGGTCCGGAACAGCTTATCTGGGCGAAGACTGGAGCCGGGAGGAGTGAGAAAGAAGGTACAGGAAAGCCCATGGCCAAAGAAAAACTTTAGAGAAAGAGGGGACATGCTGGGGCCTCGAATTGAATATTGGGGGGGGGGGATGCGGTGTCCAAAAGGAAGAGGAACCGATCTATGAAAGAAAAAAATCCCTGTTCCTTGCAGCATTGGGGGCAGGGGGTTTCAAGAAAAGATTGTCTCGAATGTCTTGTATGAGGGGTACTTCCCTGCTACATTGGGGGGGGCGAGATCTTTCGCACATTAAAAGAGAGCACACAAAGTGTGTCTGTGGAAGACCGCACAGAAGAAAAAGATGAGAACGAGAGCCCGACGAAGACGGGGGCTAAGATTTGATATCGGTAGTGGACAGATGGGGGGCTAATTTCAAACTCTTTAAACGGGCAAAAACCAGGCCACCCCCAGAAAGGGAAACATGAGCAGAGCGATGCATAACAGTCTACGAGGGGCGAGTTGTGGCCAGAATTGACTGCAGCGGACGAGAAATGGTTCCGGAAACTCATATTGCAAAGGAGGCACGCAGAACAGGTGCCGGGAAAAATAACGAGGGAAGACTCTTAACTGGACAGTATTTTTCAAAAGACAACGGTGTTCGGGGGGGGAGAAATATGAGGGGACTTATCATAAGGGCAGCGAGCAGGGGAAGAGCGGTGGGCAGGGGGAACGCGGGCGTTGAAAGAAGGAAGAAAAGGGTCTGGATGGACGGCCGAACATTCAGGCGCTAACCATTACAGGCGAGAAAAGTCCAAGGGAAAAACACTTAAAACGAAATCCGTCCTTTTTTGAGAAGAAAAGGGCTGATACGCAAGGGGGGACTATATGACTTGTAGAAAGAAAAAGGGATGGTAAGGCCAGGGGGGCGCAACGCAAAACGAAAAATGGGGTGTCACCCACAGGAATTGGGGGACTCTCGACACGACTTACGACATCGGGGGTTCAAGAAAGAAGAGGGACATGCGCGGAGCCGGGGAGAGGAGAGAGGGGGAAAGGGGAAATGTCCGGAGATTCCTTCTGTCTAACGCGTAACTGAGTAATCAAAATGAGGGGGGAGCTGGTCCCACTAGGGGGAGGAGAACCCGACACGGAAGAAGAAAAATCAGGTTCAGGGAAAGAAAAGTTGGAGGGGTAAACTAAAGGAAACAAAACTGCGACTTATTTCTACTGGAGTCGGGGGAAAGATGGTTTCGAATAGGGGGTTGATCCTCAGAAAGCAACCTTAGGGGAAAATCAACAGGGCCGGTTTTCCCCAGAAAGCATAGGAGGCGGGTACTAGAATCAAAGTGGCGAAAAGAACTTCCAAAGGGAAAGAAAAAAACACGGAACGAACCACACGGCGCGGTTAATGTCATCAAGAAAGGACGGACAAAAGAGGTTCTCAAATTAATACCATAAACTAGCTGTAGGGGTTTGATCTTAAAAAGGAGAGTAAGTCATTGATATAACGTACCGGGGGTGGGAGTGATGGAAAAAATTTCGTTTACTAATTTCGGGGCCTATGTCTGTTGGATGGGCGGATGTCAGAAACAGAAGAGGGTTATCTACTGGCCTCACGGGAGCCCGTGGCGTTGACCTAAACGAAGGCAAAAAATCAGGGGTACACAATGCGGGAACACGCGTGTCCGTGCCCCGTAATGTTTGGTAGAAGTACGGAAGGCGCAATGCGAAACCGAAGAGTGAAAAATCGAAGAACCGGGAGGTCAAGCAGCTGAGAAAAAATGGCTTCAAAAAGGTCCTTAAGCAGACGGTGGTCATGGGTAGTTGGGCGTAGGTTGGCCGGCAGAGGGAGGCGAAACGAGGGACGCGGGAAGTGGTGAAAGGGGAATGGGGTCGAAAAAAACTGAAGAACGGAATCTACGAAGGGGGGGAAACAGACAAGCAGAACGCATATTAAAGAGGAACTGGGGTTTTTAGCTTCATCCGCCGTTTGTCTGCTCCAGCAGTGGGGAACATTGTCATTGAGGGGGAAGAGTGAGGAGGTGACCGCCGGTAAAGAAAGCAGTCATAGAAGAGGCAGGGCAGGAGAAAGGGTTCAAGAAACGTCTATTCCCCTGGTGGAAAGGAGCATTTAAGGGGTTGGCTCCAAGGATCTCAAAAAATCTCAAAAAAAAAAAAGGGGGGGTAGGAAGGAAAAGAGAGACCAGTAGAAACAAAAAAGAAAGACTAACTGGTAAAAAGGGGAAAGAAAAGAGACCCAGTGGGAACGACATAGCCGAAAACCTCTAGTCACTGCTCCTCGGAAAACACTCAAGGTCAACTCCAAAGCGGAGCATAAGAAAATGGGATTGCACAGGGGGCCGCAAAGGGAGGGGAGGAGACAAACTCCACAAACATAACATTGAATATTCTGCGGCTGGCGTGGGGCCCAAGGCCAGGGGAGGGGATCTACTTTGTGGTGTGAGTTACTGGATCCAGTAAAGAGGAAAAAAGTAAACTAAATCGTGGAGACCCTAGAAGGAAAACTAAACCTAAAAAAAAGCGGGGGAACACCTACCACAACACCACCGCGTAGTTTCTGGGAAAGGACCGGTTATATCCATTTGTATCGAAGCTACGGAAAAGTTCTGGAATAGATAGAGGGAAAACGAATTCGGCAAGGAAAAAAGGAGTAAAGTCGAAACCAGTAAGTGTCACGAACAACGGAGTACATAAAAGGAAGAATGGTGGGGAGAGTTCAAAAAAAAAAAAAAAAAAAAAAAAAAAAAAAAAAAAAAAAAAAAAAGAAAAAAAAAGAAAAAAAAAAAAAAAAAAAAAAAAAAAAAAAAAGAAAAAAAAAAAAAAAAAAAAAAAAAAAAAAAAAAAAAAAAAAAAAAAAAAAAAAAAAAAAAAAAAAAAAAAGAGAGAAGAAGAAAATAGGGGGAGGGTGAAAAATGGAAGGGAAGAGTAGGATGTGTGGGGGGGGTAGTGATACGTAAGAGGAAGGAGAGAAAGTGGAAGAAACAGGGGGGAGATGTGGAAGGGTTATCGGGATGGGAAGATGATAGACGAAAAGGGAGACCAGCGGGAAATTGGAAAGAAAGGCTCAGGAAAATTTGGGTCAATGACAATGAAGGGGGCCATCACCGCAAGCACTGCCTGACCTTTAGGAACTCGAATGCATAGGGGCCCCTGATTCAATTAATAGCTTTTCGCACGAAAAAATCGCGAGCCGGGGATTCAAGGAGCCTTTGGGACAATCAGATTTGGAAAAAATTCAAGAGTATACATGACCATGAACGGTGGTTGAGCGTGAAGGTGAGGGGTGGGAAGTCTTATTTCGGGGGGGAGTCCCGGTTCCTCATAATCGAGAACCGCTCGCTGATCACCCGGGGAAAAATCCCGTTGAAAGTACCTTGGAGGTCAGAGGCGTAACACCCAGGGCAAAACAACCAGGAAAACATCAGAGACTCAAAACTCCCGTCTTTGGTGGGTAGTCGAGAGTGTCAGGACAGGGAAACTGTTCGCCAAGAAGCCCACGATCGGGGGATATAAAAAGGAGGAGGGTGGAAGAGAAGAAAAGGGACAAACTCGACAATACGACCGCGTACGTTCGGGAAAATCTCCCTTAACATGAAGCCCTTCAGCTGAAGAGACAGAGGAACGCGCAAAAAAGAGTGAGCTGGGGGGCGAAGTGAAAAAAAAACCCGCAAGTTCATACAGGGGGTCTACACTAGGTCCCTCGGAGGGGCGCCCTTTCTCTTGCTTCGCAACAGTTTAAAAAACTACGACGCGGGAAGAAAGGAAAAAGAGTACCCCAGGGAGGAAAAAGGAGAGGGGTTCCCAACAGCCAAAGAATGCGTCGTTGCCGATGGAACGCATCATGCACTAGTAGAGGGAAGCAATTGCTGGACTTCTCGAAGTAACATGAACAGAAAGAGGGAGAACAGGTCACGTGCGGAGTATAACCACTTGACTCTTACTGTCAGCGGGGGAACGGGTAGGGTACTTGCACCGTTCGAACGGCCCAACAACCTTGAGGGGGAAAAAAGCACTGGTCATTAAACCGGACCGGAAACTACAAAGAGTTATGCGGTTCACGTGTCCGGACCGGTGCGGAAGGTGTCAAGGGGCAATCGAGTCGCTGGGGGCCCATTGAAGGCGAAGGCAGATGAGTGAGCCTTGGCTTGAAAACTACGGCACGCAGCAAAGGGGTATGGAAAGGCGCATTTGAAGGCAGTTGAAGCTGGTTTTGCCTTGGTGTGGGCCAAATTTTAAAGGGTAATTAATATACAACAAGCATGAAAGCCGGATAAAGAAAAAAGTCCAAACAAAGCGGACACGGCAATTCGTTATAATCTGGAGGGAGCTGCGGTATACACCTAAAAGGGGGTATCATCCGTCACAGGAGGATCACTAGAACGAAAAAGAATGTAAAAAAAGTCAAAAACTAAAAGGAACTCTCGTCCCACAACCTAAGGAACCAATGGGACAAAACTGCGCAGCTGCATTGGGGGGCTAAAGATAACCTCGAGGCAACAGCCCTCACTCCAATTAAACTGGAAATGCTAGTGAAAAAAACAAAAACATTGGTCTACAGAAAACTAGTCAGGGGCAAGGTAGAAGTAAGGGGACGTCACGGAAATGTTTACGGTAAGACTCCGGTCCAGTCGCGCTGGATCAGAAGAGGGGCGCAAAGAAGCCGGCTGATGGTGAAGGGGGGGAAAAACTGCATCCGCATAGAATGCTCCTATTGCCAGGAAAACACCTGAAGGGGACCGTGTAGGGTAGCGGGGTGTGGATCAATGAAGGGGCCAATGGGCAAAAAAGTTCAGGAATGGACGTGCACCCGGTGTCAGTTGAAATGACAACGCGGGGAGATATAGGAAAACCTACGATGAAGGGAACAAAAAAAACCGAGCAAAAAGAAACTCGACTTTTTATTAAGCTAAAAAATGTTCGCGACGTCAGAGACACCTGAAGAAGAAAAGAGAGGGCGTCACGACAACGATCGCCTAATCAAAAGAAAAGAGCCGCTTCCGCTGCTGAAAAAAGGGAAATATAGGGGGGGAAAAGCAGTCGAGGGAGTATTACTGCCTGCCAGGATTATGGACACAGGGCGAGTTTCACACGCAAGAAGGATAGTTCACAGAACAGAGGGGAGAAGCATTGGGGGCAAAATGAAATGTGTGGCATTAAGAGGGCGAGGAAACAGAGGAGAAATGCACTAAAATCCTAATTTCCAAGACTCATTCTTGAAGAGCGTGAATGGGACGGGAAAAAGAACTCACTCATCTCGAGAAAAAAAAACAAAAATGAGAGGAAAGATAGATGCTTTACGCATCACTTATACGCACGCAGTCGAACTTTCGAATGGGGGAGGCATCGGGAGGCACAGGGGACGAGCGTCCTCGTAATCGCCAAAATACCAATGAAGGTTCAAGATCACGCACATGGAAGCGGGAATAAGGGAGGACGTGTCACGCAACTCCTTTAATCATCGCTAAAAATCAGGGCCTATCATCGCAGAGGGAAAGAGGGCGAATCCAAAAAAAGGCGGTGCTTGTGCAACATCGAAGGAGGAAATCAGGCAGAAGCAGGCTGGTCGCAGTGCTCACGCTTGTATTATGCATGGGGAGGACAGGAAAGAGCAGCGATGAGGATTCCGCTTGGGAAGGGCTAACCAGCTCGGGGGATCGAGAAAATGAGATGGGGGGGTGGTATCTCATGAGTGACTATAGATCACCTTCGCGGTCCATGACGACTTCCAAAAAGGTAACAGCAGAATAATGGCCAGAGGGAAGGAAAAAAAAAGGAGAAAGACAAGGAATTAAGCGTGGCCGAAAAGATTAAATCAAAAATCCAAAAAAAAAAAAGACGCAACCAGCAGAGGCAAAACAACACAGACACGCACACTGCCCGGTGAGGACATTTGAGATAATTAGGGAAGAATGGCTCAAGATGAGCCCCGAGAGCAGCAACAGGACAGAGACCTTGCGCGCTATTATTAAGTTCGGGCCAGAAGGGGAACAATTGGAGTTGGAATACGGAAAGGGTCCAGGGAACCAGAGCAGGAACGCACATCTGACCATGAGGCTTGTGTGTAGGGGTTCCTCTAAGGAGCGGGGAAGAGTGTAGGGCAGGATTAAGAGGGTACTGCCAGAGATTGGCAGAGGTGCATGAACTGAACTATCACACACTTGAAGTGGAAGAAAAGAACATAGCGAAACGAGTCTGAAAAGAAGAGCCTAAAATATAGGGGGGGTCAGGGGGAAGTCGTTCGGGAAGAGGGGGGGGTCACTTGTTCGAGTATCAGGTCCACCCGTCGGGCCACAAAAAGAACCCGAAGGACACTTACATTTCATTGCGATACAAAAGACACGGCACGCGCTTGGAACGAGTTGCACGGTCGCCGACAGCTACCGACAGAGGGGTAAGACAATGGGGGGGGGGAAATGGCATGACCGCCGAAAAAAGGAACAAAACAGCATATGTCGATATCGCGGGGCAGTACATATTGTCTACAGACGGGTGGCGGTTAAGAAGGGAGGGGTGTTCGTACTAGAGTGGAAAATAGAGAAGAGTACTGATGGGCAATTACCCTATCTGTGGGACCTTCTCGCGAGTAGTGGAGGGGGGTACTGTGTCAAAATCAGCTCAGACACACGCGAATAGGAGGATGGATTGATCCGTTTCCAAAGAGAGAAAGAGAAGGAAATAAAGGGAGGGATTGGGTGTAGAACCTCAAGGTCTCAGACGCCAGGTCTATGAGAAAAATTGAAAGCAACAGCAGTACAGGAGGGGGGGGGGGGGGGTAAACGGCGGGGAAAAAAACCTCAGTTCGCATACTCAGGATCGTGGCTCCTAAACCTTCAACTATTCGTTTGTGAAACGCACCTAATCGGGGCTGCTGAGCTATCTGGGGCGAGTAAGGAGAGCTAAGGGGAGGAGAAGAGCTGCTTCCGACACGGAAAAATCAGAAGTAAGGGAAGTGAGGGGAGGATCCCGGGCAAAGGATTCGGCAAGAAGACCAGTCACCAGAAGAGTTGCCAACAAAAAAACTTGCGTCCAATGAACTATAGGAGGGGGGGGGCACAACGAAGAAACGAAAGAAGGGCGTAGAACATGTTTTACTCTTGTTCTAAGATGAGGTACTAATCGTCATAACTTAAGGGTCTTAAAGGTCTTGGCCGCAAAGGCTCCGGGGGGGGAAATAGGAGGGGGGGGAACGGAGCTCCATCAAAAACAGTCAATCAATAGAGCCAACAGGCTAGGGTTGACATGGAAGACAAACATGTGAAGGTCAAACTCGTTGATTGGGGACAAACAGGGGGAGGAAGGGGAAGCGCTCGGTGACTCTTCTTGATCAGATAAAGGGAAAGGTTGTTGATGATGAAAAGGACATTAGAGCAAGTTCTGCGACAATGGCGTGTGAAAGAAAAAAGGAAGGGAGGACCAAGGAAGGAAAAAAATGGATCGGAAAGGAAAGGAAAGAACATTGACTACTCCCGTGTTTCGCATGAGAACTAAGTGGGGAAAATTGGACCCAAGGTTTTCAGATACTAATGCGAGAGCCTAAAGGCAGGGGGAAAGCCAAGAGGAGCAGTGTTCATCACTCAGAGCCCCATGTACTCGGACGTTCCGCCATCATCTTTGGGCAGTGGGGAGGTGAAGCTTGGAGCTTTGGGTTGGCAGGAGGGGGGAGAAGATGACTCTGGTTAAGGGGAAAAGGGGCCTGGATCGACCACAAAGCTTCGATGAAAAAGGAAAGAAGCAGGGGGAACAAAACACTCCGTCATCTAAAAAGCTGGGGTTTTGGGGAGCTTCTCAACGCCCGTGGGCGGCGCCTGACGGTAATCCGGGGCGAGGCTGACCTGGGGCTTATTGTGAAGGAGCTTTTGCTTAAGAGGAACATCTATAGGTCGATAATTGAGGGAAAAAGAGGGCGAAAAAAAGGGGGGGGGAAAAGGGCTTCAGATTATGTTTGCACTCGGTCATAAGATCCACACAACGGAGATTAGGATATGAGAGATCCTGATCAAACCCCCGATCCTGTCATTGAAGGTGCATAAGAAGCGGGAAAGGGGGAAATAAAGGACGAAAAAAGATGCCTGAATCCTCTTAATCAGGCGTCACGAAAGGCGGGGAAAGGCCATAGAATGGATGACAAAATTTCTCCAAAAGGGCGAGAAAAAAGATCCAAAAACAAAATAGGTGGGATTTGAAAGATGCGGCGGCTGGCGCCCAAAGGGGAATGGGGCGGTAAGACGAAAATCTGTGGGGGGTCGATCCATTCAATGCCGCACCAAAAAGGTCAAAAAAATCAGGAGAAAAAAATCTGCAGGCCCCAACACAAAGTCCAATCTTTCCTTGCCCCCCCCGAGATGCGAACAAACTTGGGGGAACCATTTTAGCGACAGCTGAAATAAGGAAGACAGGAAAAAAGGAGGAGGGCACATTCTAAGTCCAGGAAAAGGAGGACACCTCCTGAAAACGACCACTGCGCTATACGGGTGGGGGTTGGACATTCTGGGGGCCACAGGCAAGCGGGAAAAGTGGCATAGGAGTCGAGGGGAAGGAAATGACCTGTTCCAGCAAAACACCAAACGTCGCCGAAAAGGTTAGGCTCACCGACGTCATGTACTCAAATCAAAAGGGAAACGTCAGCTCCGGGAGCGCCTCTCGCTCTCAAAAAGGGAGGGAACGCGACTTGGGGAGAGAACAGTTGTACCACCCGTTGAGGAAATACCGCTTAACGTGGCGTGCCATTGTTTACCTTTTCGTAAGGGGGGGCGTCTTCCGAGGGCACTCATAGGCTAGGAAAAGCGGCGCTTAAAAACTGGTGAAAACCTCCTTTTACAACTCCAGGTGGAAAAAGGGCTCAGGCGAATAAATTCGCAACCAAACCAAGGAAAACACAACATAATCACAAGACAGCAGGGGGGTCGTTTTTGTCTCGTTGCTTACTCACGTGACTTTGTACGGAAAAAGACTCACAAAAGAAAAGGGGTTGATATCTGTCCTTCGTTTTAATCGCCGGAACTCGTGGACGCTCCAATCAATTCTTAGGCACGGTCGGTCAGCGACAAAATCTCCAATCTCAAGGGAAGGGGAATTCCGGGCGCAGGATGGAAGAAAACAGAAGTGGATTCCGATTTGAAACCACGGTGCGCACTGGGAGAGACACTGATTTCCTAAAAAATGGAGCAAGTGAAAGCGGAGGGGGAGGGAAAAAAGTGTGGAACAAACAAAAAGTGGGGAAGCGAAGGAAAAACAAACATGGCGAAAGAACAGTGCGGGGTTCTCCAAAAAATCAAAAGTATTTCGTCTAGCCGAAGATGAACCGCATGACAAAAGAAACTCAGAGTCCGCGAAACCGGGGAGGGAACAACTGGAGGGAAGGAAAGAAAAATGCAAAACGATCCACGATCGTAACAACTCACTGGATTAGTAGGAGCAGCACTGTATGAGTACACAACCGACTACCTGCTCCAATGGGACCAAGGTATGAGTGAAAGAAAGGGCAAATGACAGGTAAAAGGAAAGAACTATGTTTTTAAAGTTCCTGAACAGGGGCGCTGGTTAAGGGACAGGTAGTAGAGGGGAAAAGGGAGGAAGACTGGAGGGGGAAGGCTGGCTTGAAAACGGTCCCTCTCCTTGGACTTTAGCTCGGGAAATGGACAGGGAAATCAGGTTTGAGGGTGAAGAAGGGGGAAAAGAGCCGAAGAGAAAACAGGACAAAAATGATACTACTCGACCTATCGGGAGAGGAGCGGAATTAGTAACTAAAGTCAGATCTGGGGCGTTAGCAACAATCAACTGTGATCTCTAGGTCATTGGGCAAAAAACGGGCACGAGCTCGAAAAGGGCGGCAGGCACCTTACTCATAACTACCCTCGTCCCGCGACCAGGAGTAAACACCCCTGGACAACTGCACAAGGAAAGGGGGGGATGAAGCTTAAAGGCCGATGCAGAGGCAAAGAAGATAAACCTCACAAGCAATTAGCCCCTTAGGAAGGACCAAGCGGGAGCATAAAAAGAGAGAGCAAGTGGTGCTCTTGCCCAGGTGGATCTTCCTGCCCTCGAAAAGCTAAAGAGAAAGAATATATAATCTATAAAGGGCGCACAGCATCATTCGAGGGTTCCTGGGCCTAGAGGAGCGCAGAAAACGACAGAGGAAAAACGCTGAAATTCACGTTTATTAAAATTTTGTCACATAGGAAATATCCATGAAGGGGAGGAAAGGCTGTAATGTCGCCTGTCAGGGTCCGGAGTCAAAAGATTCGATAGAGTACCCAAAAAGGTGGGGAACAAAAACTGGGAGCGAATCTCGACTTTTCGATGGACAGCGAGCGACTCTGCAGCGAACAGGTGGAACACACAGAAGGAAGAACTCGCTTAATCAGCGAACGGAATCGCGCTCCAAAGACCCTTAACTGCTTAAAAAACGAGCAGGTTCGCCCGACGGAGGGGAGGGGAGGAATGATCGGGCCGAGGAGAAAACGGGAAACGCGCAATAACCAGGCATGGACTTGGAAAAATCACGGGACGCATTCAGGGGAAGGGAAAATACGGGTCAGCGTACATTCACGACTCGCTCTCGAGTATTGCAAGAATTCTGACTTACGCAGGAGTGAAAAAAAAAGGGGGAAGGGGGGGAGGAACAGGTCTCTCTAACAACAACACAAAGGATTAGGATACATATGCTTGCCTCAAGAACGTTAAAAGGGAGGGGACGGGAAGAAATACGCTATATCAGGGGGAGTACTTTCCTCTTACGCTCGGACAAGACAT
>Ga0179593_1329825_pt1 | contig 19487 bp, 35 predicted proteins | sample CZODoug2_1_08_16_FD_185931 | JGI IMG/M metagenome (GOLD analysis project Ga0179593, IMG submission 185931) | Vadose zone soil fungal communities from Angelo Coast Range Reserve, California, USA - CZODoug2_1_08_16fungal (PacBio error correction) | ecosystem: Environmental > Terrestrial > Soil >...
AGGGGGAAAAAAATTCCACGGAAGCGACTGGCACGGACGCAGAGCGGAAAATCAAAAGGAGTTAGCCAGAGGGAAGGGCAAGAGAACGCACATGATTCCACTGAAGAGAAAGGTAGGTAAAAGGGAAAGGCCGATGAGGAGAGAAAATCTTCTTCAATTCTTGGTAAGGCAAAGAAAAGAACAAAAATCCAAGCGGATTACATCTCAGAACGGAACCTCATGTAGGTTAGGTAAGCTTAATCGAAAACTATGCAAAAAAAAGAAAGAATAAAATTGAGGGCGCTCTCGCGTTGCCAGTCACCGTGATGAAGGAATTCCCAAGCCAGAAAATTTGGGAAGAGTTCAGGTTCAGAAGGGTATCCAAAATGTCATGAAAAAGCGAGAATGTGGCATGAAGGGTGGCTCGCCGGTCGTAAAGGAGGGGGATGGCACGCTCAAATTCATATCATCATTAAGGAGAGGAGTCGTGTGGCAGAGGGAAGGAGAAATTTTCATGAGGGGACAAGTCAAAGAAAGAAAAGTGGTCCGTCTATCAACGACTGGGGGAAAATCCGAAGAAAGAAATTGCTACCGCGATCCGTAAGGTACTAAGGGGGATAACGGTTAGAAGTGGATGCAAAGGAAAGAATGGGGGAGAGGGAAAAGATAAACAATGGGCGTGAAAAATCGATCCGGAAAAAAAAGGTGTTCGGACACATCCTGGTCCAGTGCAAAAGAAAGGTGGGAAGGAACACGTCTGAAGAAGAAAGAAAAAAAAACGAGTCCATCGCGAAGACACACAGTGGCCTTCGGTCCAAACAAAAAAGGGTCGCGCCCATCAGAAAAAGGTTGGGAAGGTGCTGAAAGAGATAGCCCCAGATGAGAGACGTGGGGAGAAAAAAAGCCGGGTGTGAATGGAGAAGCCGGCAAAGTAAGCGCAGGACCAGGGGGAAAGGGACGATATTGACGGGGAAGGGCGAAATTGTCGCGAGAAAGGGCCGAAAAGAAAAGCGGAAGTCGCCCCCGCCAAATGGGTTGTCCGGAAGTCAGTGTCCAGAGGGAAAGATGCAAGGCCTCCTCAGAGGGCAGAACGAGATTGACATGTAAGATGGAAAAGAAAATCGAAAAACGCGTACGGGGCGTTGAAGAGAAGAAAAGGGTAGAGCCGCTCAACTGCACGCCGTGCTTCATGAAGACATTCGACATGATGTCTCCCGAAGCTGTCGGGAAAAAAGGAGGACACTGAAAGGGGAAGAGGCAACTGGGGGAAAGAGATGTCGATTTTGCCGAAAAGTATCAGCATCCGTAAAAGACAGCCACAAGGAACCAGGGCGCGTCGTTCCTCGATGGGGAAGGGGAGGGAACGCGAGAAAGAATGCCCAAAAACAGCGACGACCCTTTGATCAGGAAATCGAAGGGGCGTTGAAGAGAGAACAAAGGGAGATCAAGAGACAGCAGTTGAAGAAGGAAAAATCGCTTGCTGGCAAACACCATGACAGAGAAAAAAGGGAATGGCCATCAGTCGAAGCAAGCGAAGCCGAAAATGACGTCAGCGGGAAGCACCAGGATGAGCAAGACCTTGAAGGTGGGAAAAAGGTCGAGGAAGGAAAGCCGTAGATCTATTGTGCAGGGAAGAGAAAAAGGCGACGGTACAAAAAAAATGTTTAGGAGGCTGCGCTCCATCAATCCCTTGTAAAAGTCCCGGAAGGGCGGACTTGTATCCGGGGACAGGACCCCGGTAGTATGTGCCTCTGGCGAGGTAAGGGAGTAAGGGAAACCTGGATGTTCTCACAATTAATGATTGCAGCGAGAAAAAAAACTCGTGTCGGAGGAAAAACTTCGGGTGCGACCGGTTGACCGCTGGGCTGGGGAGAAGAAAACGGAGTCTGGAAGGCGTTTGGTCTGGTGGACAACTCTCCGCAAGGTCCTAAATGCCAGGGAAAAAGGCGTACCTTGGAGACCAATAGCTGTGGAACGAGATTGGAGCAAAAAAGGCTAAGCCGTCAAACAGATAGGGACCGCATAGAAAAGGAAAGACCCCCTTGAGGAAACGTACTTTCCAAAAAAGGAAGGGGAAGGAATCGAGGAAAATAAAAAGCCGGTTGCAAATTAGTTGGAAGGAAAGAAACGGCAGTATAAAGAAAGAGAAAAAGGACTTTTCACGACCGGTCCGCGAGATGGGGAAGGCAAAAGTATCAAATAAGGAGAGGGAGGCGCAGGGACGCCACTTCAGGAATGAGAGAAGAAAAACCGAGGGAAAGAAAAAAAACAGCAGGGTCCCTTGAGCGGAGCGCAGAGAAACCGCCGCTTGAGGGAGAGGAAAGAAAAAAAATCGCTCGATTAGGGGAGACGGGCAAGCGATATCTCAAAAAAAACAAAAACAGGAGGAGTGGAGAGGAGAGATCAGAACGGAAACGACAGGGAAGCGGGACTCCACACTCGAATGAAATCCAGTCGAGAGAGACGAAGAAGGAATGGCTGGTTCGAAAGGCTGAAACTAAAGGCCGACACGGGTGCTCGGAGGAAGCGGGGAGGAGCCGCGCCCGATCAACTATATGGATTCCATAAAGGAAAAGATCAAAAAACAGGATTAAAAAGAGGGGGACTTGGGAGATCAAGAAAATGGCCGTATAAGAGTAGATGAAGGTAAGGAATCTGGTCAGAATATTCCATCGTAGGAGGGAGGGCACATAACGGGACAGCACGGGGGTCAGCTCTTTAAAGAACGAACCAGGGGCGGGGGGAAAAGAATATCCTGGGGCCAAGCGCTGCACATAGAAAAGGAAGAGGCATTAAAAAAAAACAAAGAAAGAAGAACCAAGTGGGTGACTGCGCGGTGGGAAAAAGAAAAGAGGGCCTACGACGTGGAGCGACGTGCAAGAAAGAAGGAGGGAAAAACAGAGGGAAAACCTAACTAAGAAAAAATGAACTAAAAAAGAGGGAACTTCCAAAATACATAATTGGGAGAAAATCAATGAATGACAATTAATGGGGAAAAAGCATGTCAGAGTCAACATCTACAGGGGAAGGGGGGGACAAATTTACGAAAAAAGGTCACTGAAAGGACTACCTTGAATAAGGTGGACATAAATATTGATAGAAGAAAATCGGTGTTTGAGAGGGGGGACCGATAACTGGATCGAGAAAGTAATAGAGTACCAGGGGGAAGCAAGCAAATTTTGTAAAAACTAAAGGCGAAGAATTCATTGGGTACATTCCAGAAAAGTCAACCGATGAAGAATGGAAGATGGGGGGGGGAAAATGCTATCCTAATGTGGCATGGCAGGGAGAGGGAAGGGTGTCGTTAAAAGCACTATCAGCAGAGGAACAAATGAGCTGTCGCTGGAAGACCAGGTAGATGAAGGGTAATAAAAACGGTAAGACCGGACACCGAAAATTAAGATACCGAACGGGGGTGAGGAAGAGGGGCAATTCCAGATAAAAAGAAAGTAAAAAGGAAAGAATATGACGACAGGCAACAGGAATGCAGGGGGAAGTTCTCTCACTTCTGGGGATAAGCGGGAGGGGGAGTAAAAGAGTAACGAACACAAAGCAAGAAAAATCGAAAAAAAGTCAAGGCAAAATCAAGAGAAGCGGGGGTCGTCAGTTGGTTACAGATTATGTCCGGAACGTCGAAAGGGGTAAGGAAAATGACAGTTTGTGAAGATAAAAAAGCAGAAGCGGACCGAGGTCGAGAGTAGTTCCATTGTAAGGGTACAGGAGAGGGGCGAGAATAGTTCATGGCGTGGTTCCCATCTATAAGAGGATCATAGATGAAAAGAAACCCATTTTTAGGCGGGGAGGAAAGAGAGAGGTCTTCGCAAGGGAAGAGCAAGAAATAGGAACAGAAAAGGAAGAGGGGGTAGTGCTAAACCACCTTTTACGGTCGAGAATACCAATGGAGGAGGAATTCCATATAACAAGGAGGAACTATTGCAAAAAAACGCCCGGGAGTGAGAGGAAAAGGTGACAAAGGTCTTTCTGAGGGTAAGCGAGGAGGGCGAAGGGAACCTTGGTTTCCTCACTGGACCGATTGAAAGAAATTCTATTTGCAGGCCGCCGGGGGGAAAAGTTTCAAAAAAAAGAGGGACTTGTATCACCGAAAATCAGTTGAGAAAAAAGGTCTTGAACAGAGAGAGCAGAGAAAAGGTGGGAACCAATGCTAAAGCAATAAAATGGGGGGGGAACTCCAGCCAGGATCATCTCACATGGCAGGGGAGAGGAGACTCCAAATTCCTAAAGGAAGCAGTCTAAAACAAAAAGACCGGACGGGAAGAAGAACCAAGGTGTTTCGTAGTAGGTACAAAAAGGAGCAATGGAGGAGGGGGGATCTGCAAGATAAAAAAGAAGGGTAGAGGAATTCAGCTTACCGGAAAGGGGGCGAGAGAAGAAGAAAAAAACTAGATCCAAAGAAGGATAAAGAGTGGTGCGAGGAGAGATTCGGCCTGAAACCTGTTGACCCAAAGTCTTCTTTAAAAATCAGGGAAAAAAATTGTCATTCAGTGGGGAATCAAAAGTCCAGTCACGCAAGGAAAAGGGAAAAAAACAGAAAAGAACAGAAACGTGAAAAAAAGGAGATAAAAGATGTGGCACCGCATTTAGGGAGTGTGCGTACAGGGAACACTCTTAAAGGTGGGGGGGGGATTTGGGGTAAGAGGATACGACTCAAAGGAAGGAAGGGCAGGCGCGCGGGAACCGCGTCAAGACTCGGAAAAGCAAACAACCATTGAGTCTTTATCATCAGATTTGCCAAAATGTACGGACCCTAATTCATAGATTTGAAGGAAGGAGTGAAATAGAAAGGTACTATCCAACCGTAGATGTAAACGAATTTGACGCAGCGACCAGACCGACTAACCAAGACCAGGGGGAGGAAAGAGAGAATGGGGGTGAAAAGTAACAGGAAAAAGGGGGACGGAACCAGGTAAGAAGGAAAAGTCCAGCGTAAACAAGGGAAAAAAACGGATTCAGGGCAGGAAAAAGAGGAAACATTCTGCCCCCGAAATGGAGGAGGGGCAGGGGAATTGGACCGTAAAGTCAGGAAACGCTATAGGAAGAAAATTCTGGGGTAAGGGAATAAAAGTACTATCAGACGGGAAAAAGCAGGGCAAGGAAAGAAACGCAACAAATTTGCAAAAGAAAGCTAGAGCCTTCTCAGGTAAAGAAGGTCTTGCAATTGCTCTGAGACTATGTATAATGACAGGGGTATATGATAGAAATTGGGAGGGAAAAAAACCAAAAGGGGAGAGTTTCTTTTCAATAGAAGTGGAAACCAAAAAGGGGTGAATCCTCCGAGAATCGCTAGACACTTTGACAGTAATATTGGGGAGAGAAAATAACAAGCCTAGTCAGGGAAAAAGGGATGGGAAAGAATCAAAGTCCGTATCGATGCGTACATTCGCAGAGTTGCCAGTGTAAGACAGGAATGGAAGAGTAATCCAGGGCCCGGCTTCCCGGCAACAATAGGGGGGTGAGCGGAAGAAATAAAATGGTGGGGTAGGATAACTCACAGGAGGAAGGAGCCAGTAGAAGCCATGAACTGGAGGAGTTGGGGGGGGGGGGAAACTTTGGAAGGTACATTCAAATGGAACCAGAGTTTGTATAGGGATGATGAGTAAGAAAAGGGGGTAGCGGAAAGAAAGAAAGGAAAGAAGTATTGGAATAAAAAGAAAAAACGTGACGGGAGCCGGTACTACTGGGGTGCCGTTAACGTCTTCGCGGGAAGAGTAGAGGGTGAGCGCACCTCGTCGAGACGAAAAAAAAAGGGTAAAAAAAACGTCAAGGGGAGAGCGATTTACCATCGCCCGATGAGGGAAGAGTGAAGACAAACAGAGAAACACGGTGTCTCGCCCAAATGCAGGGTGAATAGGAAGTGTAGCCGCAAGAGGAAGGTCAGAGAGGAGGGTCCAGTATTCTATAAGGTAAAAAGGTTAGTTCCCGGCTGAAAGGGGGAAAGGGCGCGAGCAAGAACAAGGAAGAGGAAGTCCGAAAAGAAAAAAAGGGGTGTGGGCGGCAGTCCTAGGTCAGAACAACATGGGGAGAATGGTGCAAACCCGCCCCCCCGGAAATCGGCGCGCACTAGAAGTTCGAAATGGAAAAAAGGAAAATCTGTGTATCGAAGGCCTAAAATAGTGGTTGGCAGGTGTGATCAAAATGAGTTGACGCCGGCGAACTCACAGTAACAAGGAAAAATTGAGAGGAAATTAGACAGAGGAAAACTGGAAAGAGAGTCTCGAAATAAAAAACACAGAAAAAATCGTCTAGCGCTGAATGGGGGAGAGGAGAGGGAGGGGGTGGCAGAAGGAGCAAAAAACGAAAGAACGGCAAAGTGTCCCTGGCCATTCTAGGGCAGCGGTAGGTCAAGCAGGCGGGTAGTGACAACTCATTGTAAAGCCGAACTTGGAAAAAACAAAACGCGAACCAGGTGGGGTGGAAAAAGCAAGAAAAAGGTGAGATCGGAAAAAAAGGGCGGCGGCAAGATAAGAAAAGTGTGTCGAGGAAGAAAAATCGCGTAAGTCGGCGGAACCTAAAAACGCGAAGAGTGTCGACCCAAGCAAGGGGAAATGGAAATCATTCCGAAGAAAGAATAATCGACGGCAAGAAGAGAACACAGGGGCGTAAAAAAGGAGTGGAGAAGTGAAAGAGGGGGGGAAGGGAAGGCACGGGCAGATAACGGTGCATCGAGATCTGACACGTGAAGAGGGTAAAAAGGAGAAAAAGCTGGGTGTCGCTGCTCATCCATGAGGGAAAAGAACTGGGAAAGATAGGAAAGGTGAATTGCGAGGGGGGAAAATAAAGGTTGTGACACCAAGAAAGTGCCGGAGGGACAGGGGCGTAAGGAATGGAGTAATCAAAAAAAGTGGATACCGGGAAGGCAGGTGTAGGCAAGAATGATTCCTAGGTGGGGGGCGAAATTCTGGAAGGAGGGGTGAGGGTGAAAGGGGGGAAAGGAGGTAGGTTAAGCGAAGATAAAAAGATAGAGAGGGAGTGTGGGCCAACGGCGGACGGGTGCAAGGACAGGAAAATGTACAAAGAGCAGTCCCTTTGAGAAGGAAAACAATCGTAGGGGGAAAGAGAGTCTACGGGTCGCCGTAAAAAAAGAGGGAAACCTAAAGAGAAAGGCACGAGATCCCAACTGGGGGCTGCCCGGAAGGCAGAACAAAAACGGCACGGATGGGAGAATAATCAGACCGATTAACCAGGGGGAAAAATGAAGGGACAAAATCTGGAACGCGAGGGGATCAAGTACATCGTACTTGGACAACGGAAGGGTTTCACGACAGGAAGAAAGAGAAGGAGCCCAGGATCCAGATCGAGCGGGCGCAGAAAGAAAATAAAGGATAAAAGAAAGGAGTCCTAAAGGGGACACTTTCTCCAAAAGGAACGGAGCGCTGCATCTGCAAGGAAACTTGATTCAAAAAAGGGGAAACAAGGAATAAGAGACGGCAGCCTAGCTGCTAAAAAACAGGAGGGGAGGCTACATTCTCCGACAATCGATGAGTCGGAGGGGGCTAAAAAAAAGAGACAAAAAAGAATACAGAGGCGGGGCATCAGAAACTTCTTTAGAACCAGAATCCGTCAGGGAAGAGGGAGAGGAGACCTGCCAGAGAGATCCGGAGAAGGAAAGGGAGATCCCATTCACCCGAGAAAAGGGGAGAAGTCTGAAGGGGGGAGACTATGATACTGCGGAGCCGCGGGTCGGTAAGACAGTTCAAAAGGTAGAGGGAGAGAGACTAACAGAGAGGAGGTCAAAAAAAGAAGGGGTTAAAAGGAAAGGGTTTCAGAGGAGGGTGAAAATCTGCGCATCCAAGGGGACGACTTTGAAAGAGAGAGAAACATCGGGTCTTGAAAGTGGGAAACGCGACTTGACACATGAAATAAACTGGACGTAATCTTGGGAAAAAAATACCAATCAGAAAGAAGAGACTGGGGGGAAGCTAGATGAAATAAACTCCCGAAGAGCAGGGAAAAAAAAAAAAGACTCAAAACAGAAAAAAAAGGGAATTCTAACAACAGTAGGGAATAGATGTGGGGGCCAAAACCAAAGGAGGGGATACCATTAAGGGAATATAATTCCTCCAAATTAATTGCAAGGGTTAGGAGAAAGAAAAGGGGAACATTTGACAAAGGGGGAGAAAACAATTCACCGTATACGCAAAGATGACAAGGGATTTAAAGAAACTGGAGCAAGACTACGAAAGGACAGGGGCGACGGGGTTAAAGCAAGCTAACAGTGAGAGAGCGAACGGAGCGGGTTAGCGGCTGTAAAACCAATTGAAAAGAGACAAAATAAAGGTAGGATAAGGAACGTCGGTCCGCAACCTGGGGGAGAAAGAGGGACACCCCTGAGGATTTGGAGGGAAGGGGGCAGGAAATAAGGGCGCTTCAAAGGAGGGTTCGGGAGAGAGGGAAGTGGGGTTTCGGATTAGCACGCTAAGATAACTAGAGAAGCGAAAAATCGGAATGGCGGGTGTGAAAGAATGGAAGTTGGAGCTTTGGTTCAAGAATTCACACCGAAAAGTAGAAGGGTGTAACAACAAATTCGAGTCAAACGGCAAATTCCGGAAAAGAAAAAAGGAGGTACGCCAAGAGGGAGAAGAGGCGACCGGCCTGATGTGGCCAAAAATGAAGGGAATAAGAAGGAGGGAGGATAAGGGAAGCGGCGCCAAAAAAAAATCTGAATAAAAGAGGACCGCGCGAGAGAGGTCGGTTACAGCGGGTGAGTTGGTGGAAAGAGGGAGGCGCCGATGTCGCAGTGGTCATAGCTAAGCTGTCACGTATTATGTTGGCGGGAATTACACTAATGGGGGCCGAGGAAAGAAAAGAAAAAACGCCAGGGAAAAAGGCGGTGATAGGGAGATAGGGAATCGGGAGGACGCACAGATGAAGGGCGGGGAGAACCACGAGAAAAGGGTTAGAAGACGATCAGACGAACAACCAAGGGGGGGGGGGGGGGGGGTTGGGCAGCAGAAAATAAAAGAGCACGGAACGGAGGAACAGATCGCCTAGTGCAGCAAAAATTAAAAGTCGAAAAAAATGACAAAATATTATCAGAGGAAAAAATGGTAAAGGAGTAAGGTAACGGCGACTGGGAGGCTAAAAGGGACAAGATAACCAGGGATTTTTCAAAAAGAGGGGGGACAACGGGCTCGATAATAGGGACAAGAAAAGGAAGATACGGGGGGAGGGAAAATAGCTGGGGGGGGGGGGAAGAACAGCAGCCCCTGTGGGTCGTATGGAGGAAAATTATGAAACAGAAAATGAGGGGTCAGGAACAACCGCTTTGACATGAAAAGTAACAAGAACAAGGTTCGAAATGGAAATGGAAAACAAGGGGGAGAGAGAGGATCCAAGGAACAGAAATCCACAATGGTGAGGAACGAGAGAAAAACGAATCCACAGGGGCATTTTGCAGAAATGAGAATAAGAGCGAATGGATGGATAAGAGGGAAAAACAGAGAAGGAAGGTAGGGAACCAGCCCAAAAAAGGGTGGGACGGACCGGCTGGTTTTCGGTAAGGGCACCGGGGGGAGATAAACAGAGTGAATTGAACAACCTTCGATGTTGCCCAAAAAAAGGAAGAGAGAAGGGGGAAAGATAAAGGGGGAGTGAGAGCGAAAAGCAACGGAAGGAGAGACGAGGGGGCGAAAAGGGCCGGTCTCACAGGTTGGCGAGATGAAGAAGGATGGAATGGGCTCTTAAACCAAAAAAACCGAGGAATAAGAGGGAAAGAGAAACGCAGATGCCCAATGGTTAAGCTGGGAGGGTTAGGAAGTCCGTCACTCGGAAGCCGTGGCAAAAAAGGAGAGTAAAGCAAATGGAAAGAAAGTTGTGCGGGCCTTGGAAGAAGTGGATAGCAGCTTGACTGGTGGCAACGGTGTGTAGCAAAGACAGATGTCGCTTGATTGCAACACTAAACGGAATCGGGGGGGCAAACGGTCCTTCAGCTTCCGGAGGGGGGGGAGTTTGGAGGGAGTCCAACTCAAAAAGGGAGGAGGGTGTCATACGGAGGGGAAAGAAGAAAAAAAAAAAAAATCAGTAGCTAGAGTGACGCATGCGTCCTCACTCTTAAAACAAGACAATTCGTAGGACTCCTGGAAGGTTGGGGAAGGGGCAAAACTTCAGCGGGATAAAAGAAAGAGAGGCAAAGACGAAAGGAACTCCCATTACCGAGGGGAAAGTGAAAAATTGGGAAAGGCTACCATCATCTCAAAAAAAAAACGGGAGGACTGTTAAAAAAAATCGATGTTGGGGATGAAAAAGGCACTGTCAAGCGACGGTGGGGACATGACAAACGGAAACAAGGAAAAAATTGCTCGATCATGGAAGGGAGAAAAAACAAATTAGAAAAGGAAAAGAGGATGTTCACTAATTGAAGCACGCCGTACAAAGACTAGAGAGGAAGGGGAGTCGGGGATTAAAAAGAAAATAAAAAACGAGTTAGGAGGAAATCTCAAAAACTCACACAGAAGTGACAAAAATAGGAGGGAACGCGCATCAATTCCAGGAAAAAAATGCGAAGTAGAGGGGGGAAAGACTGCTTCCGGGCGGACGTGAGAAAACAAGACAAGGGAGGCTTACAGGGGACTAAATATCAACCCAAGTTTGAAAGGACTGAAGGGGAAGGGAAGAAAAAAGTAGGGAAAGAAACTAAAGACGGGGTAAGAGAAAGGAAAATCGGTCTTCGGCGGTATGGGGACGTGGATCTCAGACAAGGTTCGGGATCACACTGCCTTCAAGGAGACTGCGGGGGACGAGCAAAAAACAGGGAGGGTGAAAATGGGATTATCTTTTCACTTCGTGCCTTGAAAGTTACGAAAAGAAAAGAGGGTGACGGTGATAGACAAGACTGGGGGGGAGGTGCCGTGCAAGAGGCAAATCAAGAGGAAGACTTTTCTAGGATTGATCCTTGAGAAGGTCAGGGAAAAGAGCCACCAATTGGGGATATGGGAAAAGGATACAGGAGCTGAGGAGTGCGAGAACTGGCTTGGGAAAGGAGGGAGAAGGGGCGAGGGAAAAGGGGAGAACTAATCGGGGGAGTGGGACGTTGAAGTAAGGGGGGCGGACACGGAAAAGCGGATGATAGAAATTTCCCGGGGCAAAGAGGTATCGGAGAAAAAAGGAGGAAAAAAAAAAAGTCTCGGGAGCGATAAAAAAAAAAGGACGGGAAAGGGAGTAGGAAAATAGGCGATCAATCGGGGGCAGGAAACGAAGGTGGATAGGCTGAACAGGAAAAAGGGGGTCGCGTGGGATGAACGTAAGTTAAAAGGGGGGAGCAATAAGGAAAGAGGATAAAGGGATTGGCGCGAGCCCTGCGGCTCGACGACGAGGAAGTACAGCATGCAAAAAATAAAGGTGGGGGGGAGGAGAGCATAAAAGGGGGATGAACATAGGGCTCCGCGGGCAAAGAACCCGAAAGGGAGGAAGGGGCACGAGAGGGGAAGAAAAACGGAAAATACGAAATCGGAGACCGAGGAAAGTTGGGAGGTGGGGAGAACAGATATTGCGAGAAGGGAAAAGGTGCGGCATAGAAGAGCAACTGCACAGCGAAGGAGAGCCCTGAAAGGAGAGGGGGAAAAACTCTGCACGCCTTGGGCGAAGAGTGCGGTCAGGTGGGCCAGGGGGATTAAGGGGGAGGCAAATGCCTCCAATAACTCAGTCGAAGAAAGCTATCCGGAAAGAGGGAAAGCGGTCCGAGGTGGGCGAGACGGGAGGGGGGGAAAGAGGGGACGAACCGAAGGGTGAAAAATAACCGCGACAAGTTTCTGCAAGACGAAAAGGGAGGAGAAAAGCAGGAAATTTAAAGCGGAAAAGGACAAGACTAAGATGTATCGGAGTATAGCGGATGGGAATGTGGAACAAAGAAAACACACCCATGAAAAGAGAGAAAAATGTAGGCCATCAGAGGGAAAAAAATCACGACAGAGACAGAAAAAGGAGAAAAAAAAGCGCAGATCAATGAAGTGGAACGGTCGACAATGGGGGGAGGAAGACAAACGCGTGGTGGAATGAGAAGGATCCCGCAACTAAAGTCACACAATACCCGGGGGGGCAGAGGAGACCATCGCGGTAAAAAGGGTGTAAGGGAAGAAAAAAGACTTGAAGTAAGGAGGCAAAGGGAAAAAAGATGGGGGGAAAGGGAAAAGGAGAAGGGTGGAGTAAGGGCCGGAAGGGGAATCCGAAAGGGATGTGGAAGAGTCCTCTGTTGGTCATGTCCGGGTCCTCTGTGAGACATAGGTAAGCGGGCAGGTGTAAGACTAGATAAAATAAATCGGAGAGACGATCTTTTTTACCACGCCTTCAACGAAAGAACGGGACAAAGGCAAACAGCGGAAGGTGGTCTAAGGTGAACAAAACAAGAGCCAGGTGACCGGAAGTTAGGAAAAAGGGCGAGAGAAATAACTACGGCTGCCGCCAGACGCAAAAAAAGAAAGGCGAAAAAAACAAACTATGGAGGAAAGAGTGGAAAACCCCAGGCTTGAAGCAGCAGGGGGGGGGGGAAAAGACTAAACCGATAGACCTGATTCAAATGGGAAAAAGGGGCAATCGAAAAGGGAACGGCCGGCCAAGGTATGAGTCGGGATGGGAGGAAAAGCACAGGGAAAAAACATAATGAAGTGCAGATCAGGGGGAAGAGAGATAAAGAAGCGTGTAGAAAAACAGAAAAGATACACACCCGGGAGCAAATCAGGAAGAAGGAGGTCATTCAGGAAACCAGGGAAGGGGAAAACTCTCACCAGAGAGATTCTTGATCGAGGGAGATACCCGCCGCTCCTCGATGAAGAGCACAGATTGAAGAACAAAAAAAAACCAAAGGAGGTGAAAAGAGAGTAACGATAAGAAAAAAATAGGAAGAAAAGATGCTCAAAAAGAAGAAGGGAGAAAAAAAAAAACAGCGCCGCATCAGGGGAAAGAGGGAGAAACCAGGAGACCTTGAGAAGGGAACAGTTTGGACGCAATGCAGGCAAAGTGCGATCGGCGCCAGAATACCGGGAAGGGAGAAGATATCCCGACAGAGTACAACCGAGGAGGGAAAATCGTGCCGTGGCGGAGAGGGAGACGATATAGAGGCCGGAAAAGGAGGGGAAAAGCCATTTGAAAAACCAAATCGGGGAATTGGTCACCCAAGTCGAGGCTTATGAAGGGGCACCACTGGAGAATACGAGGCGGGGAAGGGTAGAGTCAGGGAAGATAAAGGAAAAAGCGTGTTGGAAAAAAAGGGCGATCGACTTGTGACCGCAAAAGTTCACCATACGAGAGGGACATTGGAAAATGGGGTGACGCTCTTGGAACATAAGAATACTCTAAGCTTTTGAAAAAAGACAAAATAGAGTGAAAAAGAAGGGCGGGAGGCTAAGTCAAAGAAAGAAAATATTCAAAAATGAGAAAGAACAGGACGACAGAGGACGGAAAAATAAGTAAAAAGCGGAGGGGAAAAGTAAAGAAATTTATGAACAGAAACTGCCTGATTACTCATAAAAAAGGACATTAGGGGGACTCAGAAACGAAAATGGAGCCTGGTGGGTACAGAAAGGGAGAAAGAATTCCACGTGAACAAAGACCGTTATGTAGCGCGGGCGACATCGAGATGGAGCAGAAAGGGAGGAAAAAAGACGCCGGTTGGGCGAGAAGGGTCATGAACCGGGAAGAAACGGGGAAGAGGTGAACCCTGCAGAATAGGCAGGGGATAAAGACAGTAGAAGAGGGGGGAACTAAAATTCCAGGGGGGGGACGCAATAAGGGTGATAAATAAGGAAAACAGAGGGGCGGTTGTTCCTGATAGGGCTTCGATGGGGGGGAAAGCAAGCGTCAAGGGGAAGGGGGTAAGGAAGGGGGAAGGCGAAAGAAAAGCACGGAACAATCGGAGGAGGGGAGGCCTACGGAATTTTCATGCTTTTCCAAGAGAACCGGGAAAAAATTGGACCGGAAAAAAAGGGAAGAGCGGGGGAAAATGGAAAGAAAAAAAAAAAAACACACGGGGGGGGGGGAAAAAAAAAAAAACGACCCTCGCCAATCAGAAGGAAACGACAGGGGAAACGCGATGGGAAAAAAATTGTAACAGGTGGCAAAAACATGGAACGGCAAATTCAGGAGACAATGTGGCGGGTGTGCGAAAAAATGTCTCATCAGGTAGCGAGGAAGACTAAGAACTGACACAGACCGGGAAGAGTGGGTAAGAGGGAGGAGAGGAATGTCTCGCATTGTAATATGGAGGAAATGTGGAAGGACTTAGAGAAACTAGAAGTGAAGGTCAAGAAAACCAAAAACGGGATACTAGGAAAGGGCAAACAAGAGATGAAAGAGTGCTGCGAAATATCAAGGAGGGGAACTGCAAACATATGGCAGTAAACAGAGGGAGGAAGTAACAAAAAAGAAAGGGGTAACACTCATCGAAAGACGCGAGTCGGGAGGATTGGATCGCGATAGAGGGAAAAAAATAAGGCGAGGTCAATCAGAAAAAATGGGAGAGAAGTAGAAGAGAAGAAAGACGAAAGATACCATGCATTGGAGAAACTAGTTGAGAGTGAAAGTGACGACTCTAGAGGGAAAGAAATCGGAAAAATTCTTTCTTAGGGTTGGAGGGGAATACTGACGAAAAAAAGCCCTGGGGGATGATGCAATATGGGAAGGGAAAGAAATGTCATGAACTACAGTGAACGTGGATTGTCACACAAAACATCTCTGAGGGGACAAAAAGCAGTATAGTGTCAAAACGGAGGACGATATGGAGAAAGGGGAAGTACCATATTACAAAAAAGAAGGGTGGACCGACACTCGACACATCAACGCGCTAGTCCAGGAGAATGGGGGAAGTTAGGGGGAACGAGGGGTGACGAAGAGAGGGAAATGTGAAAAAAAAATGAAGGGAAAGAAGAAGCAAGAGGGAGAAGAGGAATAAAAAGCCCAAAAAGATAGTGGACCACATAAAAGCTGGGTGTGAGGGAACGTGGTACGGGGGGGAGAAAGAGGGCTGACATGATGCCCCTCCGAAAAAAAGGGGGAGGCGAAGGAAGGCACGATCCAGGAGGGAGGGGGGAAAAAAAAACTGAAGAAGAAAGAGGGAGAGGGAACAAAAGGGGAAGACTCACCATGTTGGGAGAGAAGAGCCAAAATGGAAATACCCGGGGTGGCAAAGAATGGATACATCGACCAAAAAGGTAAAATGGGGGAATGGACGTGGGGGGGAAAAACGAAAATGGACAAACACTACAAATGAATAAAAGAACACTAATATAGCACACAGCAGACAGGAGGAAGGGGAAATGGGCGAGCCAAAGAAAAGAAATCACGGTGAGGGTGGGGCATCCGAGGCGGGGCGGGGGTAAAAGGGAGGAAAACCTCAAAAGGGACGGAGTTGCATAGAGGAACAAATAAAAAAGGGAAAGGGGCAGCGAGGGAAAGCTGACTTAAATAACTCTAAAAGCATAGAAAACCAAAAAAAGGAAGAGGGTTCACCAACATAAAGCGAACAGAGATAGGAACAACACAATGGACAGAGAGAAGGAAAGGCTGAGCCATTCCACTCCGACTGGCAGGGGAAAAGCTTTCCAAGAAAGTGACGAAAGAGAGAGCCAAGAGAAGAAAAAAAAAAGGAAAAGAGAAAAAAAAAGAGGAAAAAGAACAAAGATCCAGGGGAAAGCGATGGAGAACTGAGTCACAGGCCAACACAGGTCTTCATTTGAGAGACTGCAGGTTCGAGGCAGTCCCCCAGAACAGGGGGGAAAGACGAAAAGGGAAGGGTCCCCGCTATTGGAAGAAGAGAAAGAAGAGGGAAGGAACTGGAGGGAGGGAGAAAAGAAGAACCACTCTCAGTACGGAAAAAGGAAAAAAAACAAGGTCAATTGAGAAAGAAAAAGGATAGAAGTCTCGAACGGACTCAGGTGAAGGTCAAAGGTACAGACGCGCGGGGGAAAAAAGGAGCAGTGCTTAACCGGAAAAAACGAGATGCCAAAGGGGAGAAGGAGTGAATTGGAAAGAAGACGTGACAAAGGGGAAGCTCCAGATATCTGATCACCCTGGGAGAAGGCCTTGTTTAATCAGGAGGAAGAGTAGGAGGTTCGTCTGTGCAAAGAAAAGGAAGTCTCCGGAAGGAGGAACCGTCGGTGGGAAGGGGGGGGAAGTAAGGGGAAGAGCGTTAATCCAGTCCCTTACTGAAAAGAAAACAAGAGGGTTCGAGGGGAAGTAAGACGGTTGGGCTTCGGACTCCGGAACAGGGCACTGGAAAAAGAGGAAGAAGGAAATTTTCGAGAGGGGTAAGGGAGGGAATGGGAAAAAGAACCAGAAAACTTTTGAGTCGAGAGGGGGGAGGAGAAGTTCTTCTAAAAAAAAAGGGTGTTCAGTAGCGGAATAAACTTGAGAGGGGGGGGGAAGAAAACGAATTTCGAGAAGAATATCCTGCGTAGTAGAAAGCGAGAAAATTGTTGGTCAAGGGGGACCGAGAAGTGAAATATAATTGACGGAAAGAGAAAAGAAAAAGAAACGGCTGATGACTCCAAAAAAGAGAGGGAATTTAAAAAAGAAAAAAAGAGGGGTGGAATTATGAAGATAGACTGCCAAACGGGGAAATCTGTTGAGAAAAAAAAAGGGGGGGAATATGGACTGTCTCCCTCAGTCCGCCGGGACTAGGGGAGGCGATGAAAAAGGCATTTCTCAAGATAAACAAGGGAAGGAGACAATGGTGCGACAAGAAAGAAAGGGAAAACACTATCAAAGGCCGCCAGACCAAATGGGGGGGGTGCGGATTCCTCTAGGAAACATATGGAGAATCTTTCAAAAAAGGGCAATCTGGATCATACACGAGAAGGAGACTACAGAGGTAAGAGGAAAAAAGATAGAACAGGGAGGAGGGGTGGGGAGGTGATGAGAAAAAAAGAAGGGCGAACCAGCACCTTCACTCCGTGAACCTTCAAGATAGGAATCCGTAAAAAGTCTCTAGAAATATCTGCTAAAAAAAGAAAAAGCGAAATTCAAGGGGGGCAACGCGGAAGGGAGAGTCGATTTTTCGAACGAAAAGAAAAGGAAAAAGAAACCGTGAAAAGGGAAGAAAAAATTGAAAAGGCGGTGAAGAGGTTTGGAGAGGAGGAAACTGGAAGGAAAACTAAAGGTCCACCAAACACTACGCGAAAGGGGTGGGGTCTCTGCAAAGAGCGGGCTTTGGAAAAATCACAATGAAAGCAGGTAGGCTAGAAAAGAAGAGAGGGTCGCGGAAAAGAGGGGAAGGGCGTACAGCGAAAAACACAGACATGCACTCCCAAGCCTGGTGGGGGCCAAAGAGGAGGCAACTAGGACAGAAGGATAAAGAGAGAATTGGTCGTCCCACAAAAGGAAAAGGTCAAAGGCTGGGGAAGGAAGAAAAGCTCTGGCAGGGGAGGGAGAACCTTGGACGTAACTAGGGAAAAAAAAAGAAAAACTCGGGGGAGGAGATAGAGAAGAAGGGATGTAATCCATTGGAAAGGAGAAGGGGAAGGGGCAGGGAAGAAATGTCTCAAGGGGGAACCAAAGGCAAAATGGGTTTAAGCTGACATGGAGAAGGTAAGGGAGTTAATTCAGAAATATGGGACAAATAAAAGGGAAAGGGGAGTGTGGGGGGAACGATTCCTGAGTGGGAAAGGGCAGGGGAAGAGGGGAGGGGGGGAAGACCTGTTTGAACCGGGAGGGGAGAGGAGCTCAGGGAGAAAAGAGACTTATTCTAGTTGGGGAGTTGGGGACAAAGGAATCCATTGAAGTGACTGCCTTTGGAAAAAAGGCAAATGGTCAGGAAAAACGAGCACCTTTGAAAAAGGAGGACAAGAAAAAGAGACGTCAAAAAGACGATAACAGAAGAATACAACCATTGCGGGAAATCAATGGTCCACCACATAACAACTCGGGGGGAGAAAATAAGCACCGATGAAGGGGAAATTGATTTCAATGAGGCCAGGGAGACGGCAGGATAAAGAGAGAAAACACGGCAGATTGAGAAGAAAAAAGGAAGAAAGAAAGGGCAAACGGGTACATTAGGAAAGAAAGAGAAACGGCGCAGAGCGCCCCACATGATCATGCCAAAAAGTCCAAGGGAAGCCCGTATTGGCAAGCGTACGACCATCATTTCAACCAAAGGGATGAGACGCTGGGAAGCTGCCGCTTCTTGATGAAGGGAACAAGTGAAGGGCTCCTAGGGAGAACGGAAGAATATATCAGATGAAAGAAGGAAAGGGATATAGATACGAAAGGAGAAAAAGTACAAAAAGCTCAGGCGGAAAAGATACCCTAGAGAACTTCTTGTCTAAAGGTCAGGAAAAAAATCAAGGCAAGAGGGCAGAAGGAAAATTTCGAAGAGGGGGAGAACGGGTCCGTAGGAAGAAGAAAGACTCAGAAAAGAGAAGTCCTTGTAGAGAAAGAAGTAGAAGCCTGACTAAGACAAGGGAAAAGGGTGGGTCAAAATCGTCGTCTAAGGTTCGAAGTCTCGAGGAAGAAGGGGAGTAGGACAAAAGGTTCATCCTAGGTCATAGGAAAAAGGACGTGGACTTGATAGCCTTGGGAAATCGTAGGGCAAAAAAAACCTAGACTGATTGAAGGAAAAAGTCTAGGGGGAAAGATCTGAAAAGAAGGGCTTATATGGGAGAAAAAGAGAAAAAATCTATATCCTAAACGGGAAAAAGGATAACTACCCGAAAAAGGGGGGTCCAAAAGGGTAAGGAAAAAACGAACGAAAACGGGTACAAAAGGAAAAAAAAAGGGAGAAGGCCAAATCCGAAAGGGATGAAACATTACTGCCTGCAAAAGGGAGACAAGGAAAGAACCCTTAGACGAAAGAGACGGGGGCAGGGAAAAAGAGAAGAAAAGACCTAAAAACGTGAAAAATTTCATTCCATAATGGATTAGAAAGAAAACTACACCAAGGAGGGGAGAGGCATGAAACTGTTAGAGAAATCAGACGTAATAAGGAAGAGGGAGGGACGGGCCGTAAGTCATTTTCGAAGCACCAAGAAACAGGGTTAAAGAGACTGGTGAAAAATAACCGATGAAACCAAAAGGAGGGGGGACAGGACATGTGCTTCGAGAGAGGGAAACTAAAAGGAGGAAGAGAGGTCATGGGGGTGTCGTGCCAGGACCATAAAAAGAAAAAAAATTCAGGGGGAAAACAAAATTTTCTGCGGTGAACTGAGACTGAAAAGACCAAGGAGAAGTGGACCGGAAAGGAAAGAGACAACTTGGTGGGACAAGGCGGAAGGAAAACGCAGACACACCCAATAGACAATCCGATTAAGAAAAAGGAAATTAGCGAGAAACGTGCAGGGAAGAAGACATGTGGAGGGATTCTGCTTCTTTGACGAAAAAGAGCTCAGGAGAGGGGGCAAGATCTGAAATACTCCGTATAAAAATGGTAAAAGCAAATAAGGGGAGGCCACAGGCTGTTGAGGAAGGGGGAGGAGGAGAGTTCACTGCTGAAGGGGGGGAAGAAAATGGGAAGAAACGAAATAAAAATACGCGGGAACAGATGAGAGGGAGAGGGCTATGGGCAACAA
>Ga0179593_1559174_pt1 | contig 19486 bp, 24 predicted proteins | sample CZODoug2_1_08_16_FD_185931 | JGI IMG/M metagenome (GOLD analysis project Ga0179593, IMG submission 185931) | Vadose zone soil fungal communities from Angelo Coast Range Reserve, California, USA - CZODoug2_1_08_16fungal (PacBio error correction) | ecosystem: Environmental > Terrestrial > Soil >...
TACTCTAGTTCAGATGCACGGCATTAGGATATAGCTAATCCTCATCAAGTGCGAGGTCACGATTCTCGTAAGCAGGATGACTCTGGGCACTCTCCTCGCGACAGCGCTATGCGTGGGTATCCTCTTAATATAGAAGAAAAAAATCTCAGGAAGTAAGAGAAGAATCGAAAAGACCGACGCTCATACTCGCGGCGCTCCAGAGGGCTATGCCCCGATTCGCTGGGGTAAAAGAGGTAAAAGAGACTGTAGATCCCATAGAAAGAGAAGCCTCCAGCCAACACGGACGAAAAGAGTCTTCGTTAGTATGAGAAGGGCATTTCTTTCAGGGAGGAAATGGAAAAAAATTGTATTGCAAATTCTAATCGAGGGGAAAGGGTCGAGTATCCGCCCTCGTCGGTTTGGTTTTAAAGACGTCGCACAAAGAGGGAAAAAGACTTGCCGATAAATTTTCCTCTGAACCCCTCGGGCGACTGGCCGGGGTTTTAACCTCACGGGGGACTAGCAAAGAAAAGAGGTATCTCCGCTCAACAGAGGTCAGGGCTGGCTTCCATGGGGTCGAAAGTTATTCTCTTTCGCCGGGTACTGCTAGACTCAGAAAATGGGGAAAGAAAACGGGTTATCCAAGGTGAGGCAGGAGCTATTAGGATTAGCAACCCGAGTCAGGAACTCTTATGGAGCCGCTGAGATCGCCTACCGAAGGACTCGGACCTCAACGAAAACATGAATTGCATGGGTGACAGAGGCGAGAAACAATATTTCACGGTAGAAGACAAAAAAAATCAGAAACGTCCGGAGAGATAGCCATGGCCTTCTGGTGTCGGCCGGAGGGGGGGGCGCAGCCAGCCATACATGAGCCTTGAAGGAAGCAGCAAGACCCAAAACGAAGAGATCACGAGGGTTATTTTGAGAGGGAACTGAACCGATCGTGGTGACCGGTGACCACCGGCTTTGGAGCCGAATCGGAGTCAAACCTGGTTACGCCTTATTTCGAAAAAAAGGTAGCGATCCCGGCGCGAGCGGAGTGAGCTGGTGGACAGAAAGAATAATCTCCCAGTGAAGAAGAAGTCGGATTGGCAGGCAAATCTTGGAGCCAGTGGTGGAAACTGAAGTCTTCGGTTTAATGCCCAAGGTTAGGAAGGCGCTCAAGCGAACAATCGCCGGAAAGAGAAGACACACCTGGAGGGGGACCTCATTCCGCTAGCGAGGGCGCGCCCGAGGCGAGGACAGTCGGGACATTAGAAATCCGCAAAGACATAATGTTGACGGAAAAACATAAGGAGTTTCCCAAAGTGATAATTTAAAATAGGCCGGAGAGTTACAGATAAACTTGAAGCAGGGACTTCGAGACTAAAGGGGGCCCGTATATTCAACAGTCCCAAAGCAAAAAAAGAGAGAGAGATGATCTTGTGCGCGGGGGAAAGAGGCGCGCCCTCGTCCGGTACAAGGACAAGCGGCGGCGGTCTCGTGGCGGAAACGGAAAGATTATGAACTACTTGAGGGGGGGACGGAAAATATTTATTCAATGCCTGGGGGGGACCGCGGCAACCCTCTTTGCTGATTTACAGGCGGTCGCGCGAAGCGGGAGTCGACCGCCTCCCCGTCTTGGGCAAAAAAAAAAAGAAGATTCGCCGCGCGTTTCCCGGATTTAAGGCTTGGGAGAGCTCGAAAAGACCCCGGGGGGCCTTATGAAAGCCGACGAGAACACGGCAAGAGAATCGGGGCCTTGGGCCAAAGATGACCAGAGTTTCGGCTAGGGTTTCTGGCGCGGCAACCACCCAGGGGAGCCTCGCTCCGGGGGGATCGCTCGAGGGAAAAGGGGGGTCAGAAACTCATTGGAACCGTAGAGGAAGTGAGAAAAAGATTTCGGGGGAAAACCGGTTGGGCCTTTGGGGGGACATTGCTTCCGAGAAAGGGGAACTCAAAAGAAACAAGCAAACCGACTATGATCAGCATCGGGAGAAATGAAGATACGTCCTCATTTATGGAGGGCGACGCGCGTCGACAAGAATCTTACAGGGGAACAACAAAACCCGAGGTCAACTTGATCTAAGCTAGGGCGCCGAGGGAACCGCAAGTCTTGCGTGTCATCCCAATTTGACGACAAAGGCAGGCCATGTGATGCTGGGAAGTTGGCCTGAGGGGGTCAAGGGGGTTTTCATGAGGGTCCTCGAAGATTCGGCCAATTCGAGTTCTCGTGGGGGTAGGTTTCTCGACGAAGACTATTAGGAGAAACACGCTGCACGCGCTCAGTCCTAAAAAGACAGGAAAAAAACCTTCCCGTTCAAAGTCGGGGCCATTCGGAGCGCATCAGGAGAAAAAAAACGAAAAAGAAAAACAAAACGTGAACCCTAGAGGGGTCAAGAGCTACGTCTCACTTTGGGCTCTAACCCAAAAAATGTGGCATGTTCCCTGGAGGTCGAGGGAGAAAGGGATATCATACCCCGGGGAGAGAGGACCATTTTTCTGATCTGAGGTCCGGATGTTGTCTACCCCTGAAAAACAAACGCCGAGATCAAAGGGACTGACCATCAAAAGATATGGGAATTCGGGCGTCACTGGGAAACTAAAGGGGGAAGGCGCGACGACATTCATCTCTTCGGAAGAAAAGAGACGGCTATAATCCAAAAGGAAATACCAACAGCGCTCCTCGCGCGTGGGTCGGGAGCCGCCGGAGTTTCGATGCCTGTCTTAGTAAATCGGCTCATGGAACGAAGAGGCCTGCCCGGAGAGCGCCTCGCGTCTGAAGAGGCGTAAAAAAGGATGGATCAACCTCAGGAATCAAGAAGGAAGGGCCCGCCCGCATTGCCTGCCGCGCAGCTGCCCCCGCTCCGCTCAACAATGAATTGAGTGCTTCTGGGCTGCCCCCAACGGTGATGCGGTCGATGCAAACTCTATCGAGGAAAAACGGGGGACTGCGGATTCTCTCCAAAAGAAGTGGAGCCGCGATTCGATAAGAAGGGAGGAAGGATTTTCCTCGAAAAAAGGGGCACTGTCCGGAGGCGGGAGGCGAAGCCGTCTCGTTTCCTGGAGACCGGGAAGACAAGGAGGTAGTTAAAAAAAAAGAAAAGAGAAAGAAGAGACTGTGAGCATAGTAAGCTACCCTCCAGCGCAGACACTCCCGGACTATTCCACCGACGATTCAGGGAGGGGGCCGAGTGAATCCATTGAGACTGCTCTGCCTTCCAAAGACAGCAGAGAGGGAAAGACGGTCAAGGTTAGGAGGTCGATTGTGAGGATGTCGTGGGCGAATTATTTCATCCGGAGCTCAAAGAAGATGGTGAAAAAAAATGTCAAGGTGAGAAGCAGAGGCTGGTGGGTTGGCATACCAATCGGCATCCGAGAAGGGGCCGGACAAAAATTGGAAACCGAAAGAGCGCGCGGAAAAGACTCTTGCCGTCGGTGTAGTCGGCCTATAATAACCACTAGAAGAAAGCTTAGCGCAAAGACTCCACAAACAAGAAAAGACTTCCATTTTTGTATCAAGGACGCCCTTGGTCATTGAGCCGAAGGAACGCCCTTCCTTGTTCCGGGGGAGATAGGCAAGGAGGCGGTCGGTCATCAATTGACGACCTAATGCTCTGCTAGCAACCAGGGGTGTGAACTATTTTCCTGCTCTGAACGAGAATACTAAGGTCTACCGGTTACGCCTAAAAAAGGTCAAGGGGTCACATGGGGAGCACTCAAGATTGAACAAATGGGGGCGCTTCGATACGTTAGGAAGAGGAGAAATAAATTGGGGCTTTCATTCTGGGGGGGGGGGGATGAAAAAAGCCCGCAGCCAGAGGGGCCTTCTGATTCGCTTCCGAGCCAGAGATCAATCGGCTGGTTGTGCTTGGATGCGACGGGCCAGAAAAAATTGAAAACTATAGTTGGGGGTGAGGAACGAAATAAAGAAGAAAGATTACCATGAGTTGTAAGCCCCGCCATTTACCGCGGGGAGGGCGGCAGTTTCGGGGTTGCAGCGAAGGAGAGGAAAAAGCAAAAAACTAAGGGCCGGTAAGGAATATCTTCTCTTGGATCACGCGAAGGGGGAAAATAAGGAGCCGTGGTTACTTAGTAGGTTTAAAAGGGTCTCTAGAAAGAGCAAGCGGAAAAGGGACGGGCAAGGCATCGCTCAATTCAAGTCCAACCGGTGCGAGGCACCGGAAACCGCGCTATCCGGCGGAGGGCGAGCCACAGAAAATGCGTAACGTAGACATAATGGTCCGTCCGGCGAAGAAAAAGGAAAGACAAGCTTGGAAAAATCTTTTATGGACTGAAACATCGCCGCTGAAGAGGGGAAAGACGGGAGAGGGCCAATCGGATTCAAAGCGATCTCAAGGCCTACTGCTTCTTTTAAAGAAGAGATATGGAAGCTGGTTAATCCGACGGGGACCGGGGAGGGCGCTGCGCCTCGTGGGGGATCAAAGGGATCGGGCAGATCCGTCTAAAGGAGGGGGGAGAACTGACTTGTGGGGAAAAATTCTAATTCAAGGGGAGGAGGCACATTATGTTTTGCTGGAACGCAAGCTTCTTTGAAAGCGCGAAGGGCGCTTCGACGCCTCGCCGGTCAGGGTGGTCCGAGGAAGAATAAGGTCGCCCCGCGCTCATGGCCGGGCCGATGTGCCGCGGGCTGGACTCGAGACCCCTTGGGTCCGAGACGAACAAAAAAGTAGAGGACGATACTCATGAAAGATCCGTTGGGAAATCGCCGATGAAGCACGCGGCTTCTTCCGGACGCGCAAAAAGGCGGGAAAAAAACAGGCTGCCTTGCCGGCGCGGGGGGTCGAAACTCAATCTAGGATTGAGAGGAAGAAGGTGGTCACCCTTGGAAACCAAAAAAGCGGGGGGGGGAAAAAAGGCCCTCTTCTGAAGCATCCAGAGACACTATCTCGCTGTCAATCGGGGAAAAAAAGAAAGCGAAAACTCGGGATTGCTGGGGGGGAAACTTCGCGGGAGAAGGTCGGAACAGAGGCCAAGACAGGCCATGGCTAAACTGAGATGAGAGGTTTTTTGAGGGGGGGAAAAAAAGAAATGAAAGCTTTCTGGAATCAGGGGAGAAAGAGCAAGTCTGGAGCGTGGGTACTCTGATCTTGTTTTGGAGCGCGTCCGAGGGAAGGGCAAGAAAACGGGGAAAAACTGAAAACCGGTGGGGGGGGGGAAGTACGAAAGACCTATTCTTGGTCTCAAAATTCGGAGCAAACCAAAAGGCCTCTCCTAACAGCTGTAGGGAACAAATGGCCAGGGCTCGGGCAGTGACAATTCTTCGATCAACAACAATTGAATAAAAGGAAAAGGGTACGGGAGTTCTCAGGGTGCTCCTGTTCTCTTAAATACTTTGGGGGTGCTTATCCACGGAATAACCCGAAAACGTTGCAGGAGATCAGCTCTCGAGGGCGCCATTTCTGCTGAACTTATGAAAGGAAAGGGGGAATGTTGAAAGGGCGACAAAAGAAAAAGCCGATGCGGTCAACCTGACCTTACGCTTCTTTGCAGAAAACAAGATTGGGGGTTTCCCGAACGAAAAGGCAATAAGCGCCCCTCAAAGACCACTAAAATCTAAACGCCGTTGGGATTAGGCCGGGCGCGGTTCAGGTCTTCAGGTCATGACGCGAATTCGGGAGTTGCGAAGAGGGTCAGAAAAAAACAGTCTGCAGCGGAGGCATTACTCGACCCAGGAGATGGTAATATCTTCGCCCCTCGGACAAAAAAAAGCGCGGAAGGAAAGTCAAAAGGAAGTAGGGGAGTGCGAGCCGCGGCTCAGGTCGTCTCGGCCCCCGCTTGGGGTCGAGGGGAAATCTCGGGAGGAAAAATGGCAAGGGAAAAGACTCTCTTCTTTTGGTTTAAAAAAGAGAACAAGAGGAGGAGGAAAAGAGAACCGCGATTCGGCGATCAAGCGGCAGAGTTTGCTCGACCGCATCACTGTCGTGCAGAAGCTAGATAGTCGGGGAAACAGTTTGGAATTCCAAAACGGCCAAAAGGGCGGAGGGGGCTGTAGCCGGCGCAAGAAAGATCGCCTCGTCAGATGAAAACGCGCAAGAGCAACGCTCGGAGCTCCAACGAAGGAAAAAGCACAAAAAGGAAAGACCATTATAAAAACTTAATCCATGCCGAGACTCCGAAGAGCAAGCCAGCACGCGGGGGGAATAGAGCGCGGCGTGTAGGAGGACGATTGGATCGTCGCTCCGGGGGGGGAAAAACCATTGGAGGGCAAAACAAATAAGGGATGTCCCCATGTCTTAATGTCCCAGTTTCGGTCAGAGAGAAGAGGGAACAGGAAACATCAGATGTGGGCCTACGACTGAAACAAGGGATGGCTCCTTGCCTTCGTAGAGATACTCCGAGTAAGTTGAGGCAAACATTGCGCTATCCGGACCAGAAGGGAAAAAAAAAGGCAGGGAAAGGGGATTAAAGTTTGGGGGATTAGGGGAGTGAGAAGCTGCTACGACTGGCAGCGGGGTTCGAATATTCTTTTAGAAAAAAAAAGGCGCGGAAAGGACCACAAATCTTCTTCTCGCAAAGGGCAAGCCGAAACGCGCGATTGCCGCCTCGGCCCGAAGAATATCGACCGGACCTAAGCTCCAAGGGGGGAGTCGAAAGAGAAAATGAAAAAAAAAACACTGGGGCATAGAGGAGAAAACGAAATAGATCGATAGGATATCCATGTTCTTGGGGCGATGCCTTATCCCGACGCAGCGTCGCCGCAGCCGGAAGACGTCGCGGCTCCGATTCCTAAATGCATCTGGCTGGGCGGGGACACACAGCGGCAGCCTGGCAACTATTATGTGTGCGAAACCGGTGTGACAAACCGGGCATCAAATCCTGTTTTACAAGGGTGGGGGGGAGACCAACCAGCCGCCAGTGAGAAAGAGGAAATTAAAAAGGGGAGGCCCTTTTCGGGGGTGCAACACCCTTACAGCAGAATCGCGAACCCGGCGTCATCGAGCGATGAAAAGAGTAGGGGGAGGTTAAAAAAAAAGTGGGACTGCGGGGGGATAAGGCACCAAGGTGTCGAGAAAGAAAAAAAGGCCGGCAAATCGCCATGAAGGGAAGCGAGCTCCGCATTCTCTAAGGCGAAAAAAGCCGCGCGGACCTACTCGCATTAAGGAAACAACGAGGTGTGCGGCATGCACCAGACGACGGAAGGAGTTATATTCCATCCATAGTATTGGGGAAAGAGTCGGGGGGGAAAACGATAGCCCGCCAGGTTCATAAAACGAAACCGCCTCGTCTTCGGATTCACCAGCAACCGTACTCTCGACAACCACAAGAGAGGAGAGGGGAGTCTTGTTGTCCGACGTGGAAAAACCTCGAAAAGTTCCGACAAGGGGGCGAAGAAGGCAAAAATAAGGATGTAAATTATAACGAAGTGTAACAGGAAGTCTAAATGATTTAAAAAGGCGGCATATTCTTTCGGATTTACGAGTCGACAGCCAGAGGAAGAAAAAACGGTAAAAAAAAAGTCCAGGGCAACATGCGGCGAAGAGAGCGTCCCCTATGGGACACTGGCCGATTGGGATGGGGCGCGGGCGAGTTCAAGAAAAAATAAGTATTGACAACAACGGAGAAAGGAGAAATGGAGCGGGCCTTGGTCCAATCGGCACCGCTGGAGGGGTAGTTTGCTGTCCGAGGGGAAAAAAAACGAAGAGAGACTCGCCAACGGCATCTAAACAGGAGGCGGCGGGGGTCGAAACTCAATTGAAGTACAAGATTTGATTCCAGGAGGGGAAAGATTTTCGTTGCAAATCCAACAAGTTGGGCCAAGGGGAAAGGGCCCAAGCCCAATAAACACACAGCCGATGAGACTCGCGGCAAAGCCTAACGGCCTCTTATTTTGAGGGGGAAGGCGGGAGCAAGAACCTTGAATCGACAAGAAAACAGTAAAAGGAGAGAACGGATCTGGGAGAGGCGTTGCGCTGGTCCAATCTTGCGGCTCGGAAAAGGTGAAAATTCCAGTCAGGTTATAGGGGTCCAGAAAGGTGGTGTTTTAAAAAAAAACGTGGGTCCCGGTAAGGAGAGAAAGGCCGTTAAAATCGGGGAAAAAAACGAAACCTATTCTGAAGCTCGCGACGCCTGGAAAACCAATTCTCGTTGACAGAAAAGGGGCGCAGTCGGTCCAGCGCAGCACGACACAAATGGAATCCCTCTATTCGGTAAAGGGAAGACGAAAAATAAGTCAAAAGTCTTTTATTAGGCCCGGAATAAAGACGAAAGGGCAATGAGATCAGCCGCTCGGGGGCATTGGTGTGCTCCAGCGAAGGTAAAAGAACCTATTGGAAAAAGTACACCACCGCCGAGGCTGGACAATGGGCAAAAGACAACCTTAAGCCTTCCGGGTCTCACCTTCAAAAAGACATGGTTGGCTCCGAAGGGAGGAAAAGCGAGTATGCACTCCCAAAAAACTACCATTCCATTCGCGGGAAGGGGGAAAAAAGGGGGAAAGAAGTTGATATTCATTCTTAAGGGGAGATGTGAGGAAACTAAATCTCGCGCGGCCTAGCTTCGGTAGCGCGCTTCTCTTGGCGGCTTTCGGGGGGGGAGGAAAAAGAACAGTATGGATTTGAATATCTCAGAGAAAAGGAAAGACCGCAGCGCGCGTCGACGGAGGTGCTTCCCACGCGAAGCAGCGCGCGACTTCAAAGAACTCATGCCCCGGGGGATGCGGGGGGTATAGCAAAGGGGCTCGTGCCTTTCTTATAAAGGGGAAAAGGAGATATCTAAAAAAACAACACCAGGGAGAAAGAAGAGATCCGCTAGTGGCGGAGAGACACAGGCAGGGACGAGATTTCATCGGGACAGAAAAAACGAAAAAGGGCGAACGCTACTCTAATAGAAGGAAGCGGGAGTTGGGTGCAAAAGGGGGACCCATCAGTTCTTCTTTCTCTCAAGAATTCCCAGAAAGCTCCTTCTGCAATCGCTACTCGGTCAAAGCAGGAAGCCCGTTTACTACCTCCACCTAAGGCCATGATTCCGGGTGAAGACTTAGGCCATTCATCGTAACATCCGCCGCCGGCAAACGCAAGAGAATAGATCTCTTCGTTTGGGAAGGGGGATGAGAAAAAGTAAATAAAAGCCCTTTAAAAAACCCGGGTAAAGGGAAAGCGAAGTAAGATATTGTAAGGTTGTATCCCTCGGGGTTGACGTCTGGAAACCAGAGAAACATAGCGGGATGAAAAAAGAATAGGAAAAAAAAGCTATGATCTCCTTGCAGTCTGTCGAGGTATTCCAGGCGATAAAGTATAAAAAAGCAAAGTCCGCGTAAAACCGCGCCACCGCTTAAAAGGTGTGGAAGAGCGCGTGCTTGAAGGGGAAACCGGGAGAACGCGCCAACTGGTTTCGAAATCAGATTGGCAAGCCAGGAGGCAGCGGTACGCCAGAAATAGGCCCGGGGAAAGAAAAAGAGGTCACTCCTAACGGGGCGCGAGGGGTTGGCCGCCGAATCGTACAAGACAAAACCAGATCTACAGACGGACTCAGAGCAAGGTCTGGCGGGACAGGAGAAAAAGGGATCGAAGCTCATCACGTTCTATCGTTAAAAGCATGGGCTGTCCGAGAGGATTGGGGAAAGAAGTCGCAAGAAAGCAGCTTATTCAAAAGGGAAGCAGGCCCGCTAGATATAGGGGGGATGGTGATTGGCTGTGATGAAAGAGCAATGTTTTCGAAACATACCACCGAGAAGGGGGGCAGGGAGAAAAGAAAAGGGTCCTCATTGGGGGGGAAAAACCCCGCAGGGAAAGAAGAGGACGGCGCGAGGCGGGCATCTTTTCGGGGTTGGAGGAAAGGCAAACTCCCCGGCGGTCATCGAGCGATTGGGAAAAGCAAGGGGAGTAGATAAATTATCACTTGGTGAGGGGAAGGTGAATAAGGCACCAAGGGGGTTCCGCGAGAGCGCGGCGGAAAAAAAGGGGACGCGCTGCGCGCGCGAAAGTCGGGGGTACCGCGGAAGAAAAGATAAAGCGCAAAGGAAAAAGAACGAGGCGCGCGCCAGGCGCTTAGACAGACATAATGGGTCGCCGTCATTGATCCTGAACAAGTCGTTTAATTTAAATCCTAGAGTGGCGGGGAAAAGGACAGAAAGGAACATGGGGGTCCCTCTAAAAATGCAGAACGAGCCGGGAGATTCAACTCGGCCAGCTCCTCTCAACACAACCAACGTAGAGGGGACGGGGCCGTCTTGTGGGGAGGGCCATGGATAGCAAAAGTCTCTTGGAAAGGAAAGAAGACAAAGATACGTTCCCCGATCCGGCTGGTAACTATTGGGGATTATCACTAATTTGTGGGAAGGAGAGGGAGGGTACTTGTGTGATCAAATCGTGCAAACCCATTATGTGGGGGGGTTCGGAAAATGAAAGGAAACGCGCCTCGCTCGGATCGCGCGGGCGAACCGCCCCGAGTGAGAATGACGAAGATCGCGTCGCCCGCGTCGGAAAAGGCCGGAGGGGAAGAGCGATTTCTCAAAAACCCACGGGGGATTATTAACCGACGAAGCACACACAGGGAGCAGGACTCGACGCTTACCAGGGAAGGAAAGAAAAAGAAGTGGAGTTTCGCTATTGTTCTGCTGTTCCTCCGCACCCACCTAAAAACCTGCGTTCACTCGAATGGGCGGGGGGGGGAGAAACTAGCTTACCGATTATTGGGGGATCCCGAAGAAGAAGAAACCCGGGAAACCGTTGAAGCAACAAACTGTCGTTTTGGCAGGAGTGAGGCCAGCCCAATCCAGCCGAGGAGAGGAAGGGGGGCAGAGGGGGAAAAGACGTAGAAAGGGGGAAGCGACTCCTGCTTCTTTATCATACTCAAGGACAGCGCCAATCATTACGGGAAACGGATCGAGGCTAGATGGGGGGAAGAGTATGGTAAAGAGATGGATTTATGCCAGGGACGACCAGAAACAAGTATGGATCGAAGTTCCGGAGCTGGTTTCAGGAAAGGGGGGCAATAAGCTGGCCTAATCGAAAGGGGGCGCGTGAACCTTTTGGCTACCATAATCCTGGTAAGCTCGGGGCACCGGAGGGAATCCCAGGGCGCCAGCTCTGAATTCGAAAAAGGCAGGCTAGACGCCGCATCACGGCGATCAAAAAGGGAAACCGGGCTATTCGTTTTCTGAAAAAAAACTAACAAAGGTGGGGGGTCAGTCCATACGGTATTGTTCTGCCCGGAATACCGGACCAATCGCGCGGGGGGGGACGAAAGAAATGTTCTGGCTGGGTCGTAAAAGCGAAGGCTCCTATGGTGAGGGTCTGCTACCACAAGAAAGAAGAGTCGGATCAAGACGAGAAATCCGCTACGGCTTCTTTGATTTCGCCTGAAGAACAAGGGGGCGCCGACTACATAAGGAAGAGGAGATCAAGAAGAGAAAACTCTCAAATAGATGTCGCTCTCCGGGGAACTTCGGCCGCGAGGGCGAGGCCTGCTGAAAGTAGTCGGCATCAGGGAAAGAATTAGTTCGGGGGGCGGCCGCGCGTCTCCTCGGGAGGGGATCAAATGGATCTGCCGAAAGTTCGTGAAGCCTCAAAAAAGAAAAAGCTGGGCCGCGCCGGCATGCCGGCCCACGAGCCGCGCGACTCGAGAGGCCCGTCAAAGGCGGGGAAGGAAGAGATGAAAAATTCGCTTGGTACAAAACGCGTATCTCTAAAAACAAACAACGGGGGATTAGATCGCGAGGGGGGGGGCGATCAGCCGGATTATCTAGATTGGGAAAAAAAAAACCAGGAAAAAAGGAGAGTAGTGTCTTGTTCAGAAAAAGCCGCGGGTGGGCAGCCCTCCCGCGCGACCAGCTCGTGCGGGGATCGAGGCTCAATAGACCCCTAAAGAGGAGGAGCAGAGAGCAGACAACTATCACTCTCAAAAAAAAACAAAATACCGGAAAAAAAAGACTCAACGTCCATGATGCCGAGACTTGAACCGCTAGAACTCCGGGCGCCGGACTAAGGCGCACAAGCTCTCTTGGTAGGTCGGGGATTGGGGGAACAGGGGGGGGGAGTGCGAATTGGGGGGTTAAAAAAAGGAGTGGGCAGCTGCGACTCAAAGGGGGATGAGTTGTCCATTCCGTACACTCGGCGGTTTGTTTGGGAGGAAGCGACGACACATCCATTAAAAAAAAAAGCAAGGAAAACAAAAGCGGATCTCCTTGAACATCGGAGAGGTCGTGCCGGGAACCGTATTGCTATCAAAAAAGGGAGGGAGGGCGAAGAAGAAAAAGCAGGCTCTTTCAGGGGGAAAGGGGTTGCGACGCAGGCGCGTTCTCCGAGGAAGCCCGTCGTTTCCAAGGGTGATAGTGCGCAGGGGGGAAGGAGGATCCAGTAAGGAAACTGAGCAAAGAGGCTTCGGTCTGCCCGAGGGGGTCAAAGAAATGGTAACGCTCAATAAAAAAAATCTAAAGGGGAAATCTCCCGGACCGTATCTCTACTTTACCGGGGCGAGAAAGAAAAAAGGGTGAAGCAAGATTTCAACGGAATAGGGGGGGAAAGCGAAGCCGAGGACCTTCAAAAATCTCATAAGGAAGAAGCGTCCGAATACTTATTGGCACCCGACTACGAAAAACGATACATGATCCGGAGGGGGGGGTGAGAAGCCCTTCCCGGGCGAAAGAAAACGGCGGTGATTGGCGGAGATCACGAATGAGGGCAAGATCTTGTCGAAACGGGGGAAAGAAAGGGGTCAGAAACAAACGGAAAAAAGAAAACTGGGTACGCATGAGGTTCGCGACACCAACCGCCATTGGCGCGGGGAAAGGGGCGGTGTAGGGGTTTTCCGGAACCTGAAAACAGAAAGCGAAAAAAAAGGGGGAGGGGGCGGCATTGGCCAACAAATGAAAGTCGTATCGAGAAAATTGAGTCTGAGGGGGATAAGAAGGGGTGATTCTAAGTAAGGGGAACCAAAGAAAATAAGGGCGGGGGGGTGGGGTGGTGGGGGGGGGGGTACAGGAGCTGCTCTCTATCTTTAAAAAATTCAAACAGGCATACCGCCGATGCATTGAGCCCCCTAAAAAAGGCGCAAGAAGCTTCGTAATCCTAAAGAAAAGTGCCAGGGCAAGAAGATTTCGACAAGGGGAGTCCTGTTTTCAAAATGTTAATTTCCTCCTAGGAGTAGGACACGGACCGACAAGGAAAAAAGAAGAATACAAAAAAAAAAAGGATTCACCCGGACCCGATCTAAGAGCGAGTAGTACAAGAGATATCTGGGAAAAAGGGGTGTGGGGGAAAATCGGAATCCCTCTCAAATCTTTAACCTAGAAGCTGCGTAAAAGGTCCGATCCTTATTACTAGATGAAATTATAACGGGGGGAAAAGTCTATCTTATGGAAGGGAAGGGGATCGGAAAAAGGTTGCGTGGAGGGGGTAACAATGCTTCTTTAGAAAAAAAGCGAACGGGCGACCAACTCGAGGTGCTTGAGAGGATTCTGCGATAGCGCTCTCAAGCGAAAGGATGGAGCGTATGGGGGAACCAAAAGGGGGCGCTTGAAACCGACTCCCGTGGGTAAAACCGAAGATGATAAGGGGAGTCTATAACTCAGTACAGAAAAGGGGGTTCCAAGACGCTATGACCGCGTTATTTAAAGAACGAGATTTTAACTGCTTGAGCCCCTAACTCTCCCGCAAGGAAAGGGGTGTCCCTTAAATTCTTCGTTTGTGTCTAAGGAAAGGGCCGATTTTATCGTCCTTGCTAAAAAAGATTTAGGGTCGACTCACGAGTGAAACAGGCAAGCTTGGCTCGCCAGCCGCACGGCGATTGCTGATCGAGAAGGGGGGGAAAGAGCGAAGGAATCATGGGGGGCTCGGGGAACGAGTTCCGGGATCAAGCCGTCATCGGACAATCAAGCAGGCCAGCGAGGAGAAGGTCGGGATGCGTTTCTCGGTCGTCCGGGCATCGGTGCGTGCGCGCCCATGTGTACGACTACAAAAGAGCGTAGAGGTGAAAGGAACTTTGGTTTTTGGAAAAAAAGAAGGTGGGCGGGGTCAGGCGCCCAAGGAGTGGCGTAACCCCGGTTTGGGTAAAAAATATCTGCGTCCAGCGCAGACCTACAAGGACAAAAAAAGGGAACGGGAAACCGAAGAGGAAATAGGAAAGGCACGCATCACTGCTTCTATCACAAACCTCTCCCTTGTCTTGGGAGGGGGAGAACGAAGGAAAGAACTTTGGTGGAAGGGGGGCCCGTAATACATCTCTCGGGAGATCAATCGCTCTGGGAGAGAGAATTGGGTCTGAGGGGGAAAAGGCTGAAATGTCCTATTTTTTTAAGATAAGTGCTAAAAAGGACACTTTCAAGTCTGTATCATACTAAATGGGAAAATCTGCTTACCTCGTTTCTTGGTCTCAGGGTAAAATGGTCCCGGGCCGGGGGGGAGAAGTTCTTCTAAAAAGGGAAGGAAATCCTGACCACGACGAAAAATATAGCAGATCACGGTTGGTGCTTGGGGTTGTTTTAAAACGCTCTTCCGGAAGAGGCGAAACTGTCTTAAAGTTGCGGCCACATGCGATTCTGCTGGTGTAGGGGAGAAGGACTAGCCACTAAAGCTGAGAAAGTGTCGGAGGGGCCCGCGAATGAAAATGCCGCCATGAATTGAGGGGCGAAAAAACAAAACGCCTCTCTGAGTGGGAAACCAATCTCGGAAAAGCCACATAGCTCTCTCCTCTAAGTCCGGGGCTAATCCTCGAGGCTTTCTGGTGAGGCAGAAGACTATCACTTCCTGGCTATCGGAGTATCTCTCTCACAACAAAGAGTTAAAATGGCCTCTGGTCTTCTATCATCCTTCAGGGAGTGTATTTCCTCGACCCAGGCTAAGTGCGGCCGTTATAAGTAGGCGAGATAGAGCGGAAGAGCCGCTCTATTCTTGATAAACTCGAAGCGTCATGTAGAAAAGTCTACGTGTGAGCATCTGTCTCGGTAGGAGAATCAAACCCAAGAGCAGACAGAAAAACGGGTTGTCTTCTGCTCAAATGCTATGCCTGACAACACAGAAGGGGAAGAAGGCCTAATATTATCCAGTTGAAGAGACTAGCCGTGGTCCGCGGAAAAGAAAAAAATTAAAGAGGGGGCGGGGACTGGGAGTAGTTCTATTTATAAAGATTCATGATGGCCTGAGGGCTAGGGAACCCCCATGCGTCTTGGGAGAGTAGAAAAAGAAAGTACTTATGGGAGGGGGGTAAAATGTCGCTTTTAACCCCTAAACGTGGAGGGGGGGTAACGCTAGAGACAAGTCCATAAATGGAAGAACAGGTAACTAGGGTATTCCCCTCCGCTGATGGAGATACTTGGGCAAGGGGGGGGGGAGTGTCCGGGCCTATAATCCACGAAAGGGGAAGAAAAGCTGTGAAAGGCCGAACCGAATAGGCTCTTTCTCAATTTTTTATCTACGTCCTTGAGCCGAGGAGAAACTGGGGGGGGAGTGGGGAACTTTCCAATGGGGAAAAAGAGGTTTGTGTTCTCCTCTCATCTCGTGTTCAAAAAAATCGCCTTGATCCAGAATCTATTTAAAGGGCAGAAGCTGGAAAAGTGAACTTATACCTAGGGGAGAGGAAGACCCCTCTAAATCTACATAAAAATCAGAAGGGATACCGGCCTCGGGAGAAAAAAGGTAGCTGGACATTTCTATCACTCCATATGTGACTGAATAATGAAGCGCCCAAAAATCAGGAGAACTAGTCCGTTTCGAATAAGAAAATATGGAGATTTCAAATTGAGGGGGGTCAAGACTCATTCTTCTCCTAACAATACATGGCACTTAATCCTATGGAGATCGTCCTGTGGTATTTAAGGGGGGGATTAAAAGAAAAAAAAGGCGACTGCAACCGCAGGGGGGGGACTCGGGGTGACCACCTAATTTTTGGAAAACGGGGGGGGGGGAAGAAAAATTGGGGGAGGATGAGGGGGACATCGACGGTTCCTTCTCTCCAAGTGGAGGAAAAAGGATGATTTGTAGGTTTGGCCGCGCATCGTGAAAAAAAGCTAAAAACTCCTTCGGTCAGAAAAATGGAAACGACAAGCGTGTAAGTCAGGGGGGTAGTATAACGGTTGAATTCTTCTTTTTATAGACAAAGGTGTCAGAAAGATCGTTCCCGGAGGTGCCCGCGCAACATGCCGGGTCAAGGAAGACATCAGGCGAAGGGAAGCGGCATACAGCTGAGGGGTCGAAACCGGGGTCCTGCTATGCTGGCAAAAGAGAGAAACAAATACGGGGGGGCAAAAAAGAAGGAATAAAAAATAAGACATTAGACTGGAAATCCTTCTTTATGATTTCCCATCAGGAAAGAGATCGCTCCCGAGAGGAAAAGAAGGGATCTACTATTTCTTATAGAAGCCAGAAGCTCAGCGCGAAGAAGGGGGAGAGAGCTCAAAACACTTATTCTTTAAAGTATAGGGTATCGGGACTTTTGGTAGTCGGTGTCCCTATTCTCGAGACATCACTTTAGAAAAGGCGTGGGGAAAAAAGGGAAGGGGGTATAGTACCGGATCCTTCTTACTCTAAGGTGGAAATTATAAAAGTTAACAAAGGGGTATTAGTATAAAATTACGTGACCCCTTGTTCGTGCGAGGGGGAAAAGGAGTTGGTCGCGCGATCTAAGGAGAGATGAAGCCAGCTCTGACCTAGAGGAGTAAATGGAAAGAAAAGCGTCAGAAAAAGGGCCGAGTGCAACCCTCTTGGTCTCGGAAGACAACTGTGGCCTTAGTCCCCAGGGAAGAATGAAAAAAAAAAATCATTCAAAGGAGAGAAACTGCCGGAAGGCGGGCATTTTAAAAAAGAGCCTCTAGGACCTGCCGGGAGGGGGAAGATTGGGAGCGAGGCAAACAAAATGATTGGGAAAAAAAGACACAGGAAAAAATCTCGCCACCGGAGGCTAGGGGGGGGGTTGAACGCAGAGGAGGATCAGGGCGAAAAGATTGGTGGTAACCGTCGCACGACGATCAGGGGGTTGGTAAGAGAGAGGGAGGTTCGCTCACAGAAAAACAGCCTGATCAGGCCATCGTAGCGTACACCTCGAAGGAGAGGGGTGGAGGGTTCGACGCCTTCTTAGGTCGAAAAGTGCATCTTACAGAGCACAGGCTCTTCCCGAACGTAGAAGGGAAGAGGGTTTCGAGGAGAGTATTTAGAGGGGAAGGTAAAGAAAGGGACGGCCATTCAATTCAGGATACTGGGTAATTACCGGTAGGAGGGTTGTGGTAGGAGAAATCGGGGGTGTTTTCTGAAGAATAATGGGGTTGAGGCGTAAGACTCGTTTTATCATAAGCCATTCAGAAGGCAGCTCTGACAAAGATTTGAAAAGATAAGGGGTTTAAACCCAAAAGCGCGTCGAATTCGGGAGAAAGTCTTCTCGTCGAACAAACATGGAAAGAAGACCTAAGAGTCGGGGGAGGCTACAAGGTGAATCGAGAGGAAAGAGAGGCTTGCGGCCCGTCAACTCACTAGAGGACAAGGATCAACGGGAAAAAAACAGACCATTTCTAGTCAAGAGGGGGAAAAGGAATGGGTTCGAGTATTACGCCCCAAAAAAGATGACGACGGGACAATCGAAGAAAAAAATTCTGGAAGGTAACGACGTAAGGGGGGGGGGTTCGATAGACAAAGAAAAAAATCATTCCTGCAGAAGCAAACGAGACACTAAACGCCTCTATGACTCCGTGGGAGTTTGGGATGGAGCTTCTAAGGATGATAAGGGCTTCAATTTCGCAAATCGAGAGAGCGGGTGCGTCCTAGCCCTTAGGGAAGAGAGAGAGCGAATAGGGGCTGCTGAGGGGTTTAAAAAAGGTTTCTTTATAAGAGGAGACCTAACTGTCTCAAAGAATATAAAAGACTCGGGGGCTGATTCCTTCAGAAGACCGACTAAGAGTAGATAAACAGACAGATCCCGGGAGAGGAGAAGCCTATAGGGACCTGGAGTGAAAAGAGAACTCTATCGCGATCTTATAAGAGGGGGTGTGGGGTGGGGGTGGGGGGGTGGTTGTTGGGGTGGGAGTGATCAAATGTTGGTGGTGTTAGTGTGAAGGAAAAAGAAGACCATCTATTTCTCACAGGTGCACTGGGCAGGAAGAACTCGACCGAAGAAAGGCGGAGGGAGGGAGGGGAACTCGATTCAACAAAAGAGCGGCCCGTGTGAAGTCATCGAAGGCCAAGAAAGAAAATGCGGGGGGCAGTCGCTAAAGCGTGCATAAGGTAAAAACAGAAACTGCAGGGCAAGAGGAAAGGAAAAGAAAAACTCTCTCCCAAATGGGATATTCCAAGAAAAAGCGAACCGCGTCCAGATAAACTTGTAAGAATATAAGACTTCTCCGGAAGGGGAATGAAAAAAGAGATCAAGAAATAGGCGGCTGGGGTGTAAGAGGGTACTATGGGGGAGACATGATTTCGGAAGCGTTAAATAAATTATTTAATTTTAAGCGGAGGATCCAGGAGTTCCATGAGTCTGGAGAGAGTAGGTGTTTCTCAATCCATAAACAAAAAAAGAAAAGAACAGCCCATCAGCGTTTCTCATCAAGTGCCTAGATCCCCTGGCGCGTATTGGGAACTTGAGGTATTCTTTTAAATACCAAAGGAGGGGTAGAAAATGCTCGGGAGTCAGGAGAAAGCCTAAAAGGCTTCGCAGTTTTGTTGTATCAATCAGGGTCTCTGGCCGACTTCGTCCATGAAGGGGGAGGGAAAGGGGAAATCTGGAGGGATCTGACTTGGAAGGGGGACCGGTAAACTTCTTCAGGAACAACCTAGGCCGAACGCCGCGAGGGGGAAGAAAAAACGCGGTATCCTAAGACCGTACTTCGGATCCGTGCACATGTCGTCGTACACGTCTAGAAGAATAAAAAAGCAATAGTCTACCAGGAAAAAAAGGGCAACTCTATCATTTTAGGGAAGGGAAAGACTAGAGGGGTCCGATTCCGTCGGGTAAGAAGACAAAACAGTTCGCCGAAGACGACAGAGGCTAATTCGGCCGATGCCGCATCAAAGATGGGGGATGGAATGCTCCACAGCAAGCGTTCAAAATGAGAGGGGGTGGGAAAAGGCGAAAAGCAAATCTTTTTTCCAGGAGATCAATGGGGGAGCATGAGTTTCGACCAAAGCGGTGAAGGCAGAGGCCTTCTAAAGGGAGTAAAAAGAGTGGCCCGTCTACAGCAGAAAATATCAAAATGACAAGACGGCGATTGTCCTCAACTTGCACGCTTGGAAAAGGAGGTCGGAGACGGGGGAAGAGGCCTGGTTATAAGTGAACCAAGGGGGAAAAAAGAGCGCAAATCTTCCATTGGGAGGGAGAGGAGGATCTGCCTCGGAAAAAAGAAACAATACCGGCCGATTGCTTCTCCAAGAGTCGGGGAGCGCCATATCAGTCGAGGAAAAAAAAAAAAAAATAAAAGATTTTGTGTGCCGCCTTAAAAGTGCATCCATAATACATTATACTGCCAGTGCACACCAGGGAGATTCAAATAGAGGAGCAGGATCGGAGATCAAAGCCAAGGGGGAAAAAAGAGACCAGAGGAAGAGCCTCTGGAAAAAGAATGAAAAAAAAAAGAAAAAGACCG
>Ga0179593_1582527_pt1 | contig 19486 bp, 19 predicted proteins | sample CZODoug2_1_08_16_FD_185931 | JGI IMG/M metagenome (GOLD analysis project Ga0179593, IMG submission 185931) | Vadose zone soil fungal communities from Angelo Coast Range Reserve, California, USA - CZODoug2_1_08_16fungal (PacBio error correction) | ecosystem: Environmental > Terrestrial > Soil >...
GAGCGCAAAAAAAAACAGAGGGGAGGACGACGTAAAGCCTTTTCATGTCGATCTAAAACCGACGGTAGTGAGTAAGACACAAACTTCCCAACAAGGAGGGGTCATGCGCGGCTTCGGGGCCAGGTCGGTTCCGTGCAACACACAGGCGGAACGGTGTGCCCCTTTAAGCGGTTGGGGGGGAGCGTTGCTTGGACCACTTAAGCAGATCGCAAAGAGCAGATCAGCCGCCGTCATTTCTACGTTCTCAAAGTAAAACTTTATATGTTTCGCAATCCCCTCCGGGCACCGGAGAGGGAATCAGGGCGGAAAGTGTGAAGGCCAGCCGGTCGCTCACGCATTTAAACGCCGATGACACCGAGCTTTTAAAGAAGGGGGAAGCCGCCCTTTTTAGAATAAGGGGAGAAAAATACAGGAAGGGGAGGGGGGGGGGAAACCAAAAAGGGGCAAGAAAGTTTCAATGGCCTTGTTCCCCTCGTTAAAGAAATAAGAAGAAAAATGAGGAAAGAAACGTTCTCCTTCAGAAAATGAGGGGGGGGAAAGTGAGAGGGGGCCCCTGTGGGGCAAAGAGAGATCAGTCGAAAAAAAGAAGGACGGGGGGGGGGGGAAGGGATCAGTAAATCCTGGTCCCTCCTCCCACCGGAGGGTCTGGAAGTGGAAGGAAACGCGAAAAAAACGGATGGGGAGCCGGTGGTAGATATAAGGGGGAGGAGAAGAGGCACAAAGAGAAGGAAGGTGAAGATGGCCCTCTTGGCAGGTTGAAGCTGTCCTCGAAATTCGCAAAAAAGCGGAAAGAGCGGTAAAGAAGGCGACTCCAAAGCCGGGATTGAGGGGGTCCGTAGGGGGCATGCAAAAAAACAATGTAATATCGCCTCGGCAGAACTCAGAATCTGGCGGATGCGGTTCAGGCAGACGCTCAAGCAAAAAAAATCCTTAATTGAAGGGGAGGAAGAGAAAAAAGCCGTAAAGAGTCTCAAGGTGCGGAAAAGTACTTAAAGACGCGGGGGGAGGAGAAAGGATTAGAGGCTAGATTTGACCTCGTTTGATGAAAAAGAAGCGAAGTGAGGGCCTACAAGATGGCCAGGCAACCGGGGTGTGAAGCGCAAGAGTAGATCAGTACGGATAAGGGGGGCAACATAAGCCTATTCTTATAACTCAAAAAATTCCATACGCAAGTTGATTGAGACAAGGATTTATGAGAATTAACGTGGCAAGACTGTGAACCGGGAAAACCGGGCTCCACGCCCCGCGAATGCACACGATGAAAAGTGTCGGAGAATCCCAAGGGCGTTGGGGCAAGAGACCGGTCACAGACGGATCCGCACGTCTATACTCATGGATGATCGTATGGAAATCACCCCCCACACACGCGGGGCGCAACTTGGCCAAGAGGAATGGGGAGTTTTGCCCCAGGACCCGAAAGAAAAATGCCTCATTGGATCGAATCCGTGGTATCTAAAAAATTGACTGTGGGATTGAACGGACGACCGTGGGGAGGAGCCCGCGAGCTACCAGAGCCACCAAGTCATTGATACCTATGAAGGGGTGCCGCTCTGATGATCCACAGAGAAAGGAATGTTACCCGGTGGGGTCCTGAAAATATCCGCTTCGATTTCTTGCTTGTAATGCTGCGAGGCAGGACGGGCTCAGAGAAGTACAATCGTAGTATCCAGGAAGATTCCCGGACCGGGAGATCCCGGCGCATAAGCCAGCCCATGAGATGAGCTGCGGCGGCAAACGTGTAGTCATGTCTAACGTTACCTGAATTTGGACTCTTTTACGAATCGAGAGGTAATGCCATTTTCGGGGAGCCGGAAACAAAGAAAAGGAAAAAAGCAGGAAAAAAAGGGAGGAGACGAACAAAAAAAGAAGCCACTGTTTCTTGCGCCCAGCGCGGAATAGAGGAGGGATTTGACTTCCAGATGGGGGTGGTAAGATCCGCACACCTCCGAAACACAACCCAGCATTCTCGCCGGAGAAGCACGTTGCCTGCAGAGGAGAAAGGGGGAAGGGGGGGGCCAGTCAAGCTGGGGCGTTGAAGCACGGGGAGGGGGAAAAGAAGCCGAAATTGGACCGGAATCTTGTAAAATCACAAGATGAAGGTAGATAGAGATACTCGGAAATACGAAAGGGGACGTTTACAACGTTGCGGATGCTCTTGCCGCCATGCTCGCAAGCCAGATGGGGGAAGGGGAAAATGGGAAAGAAAGCCAAAGATAGGCAGGGAAGGGGACTAACTATGTGTTGTGCGACGGGTGTGACGTATAGGAAGCCACACATCTGTACATTAAAACGGATATTCCCTCAATGACGTCTTTTGCCAAGAAAAAGGAAGGGGAAAGGGGGGGGATGTTCTCGCTGAAGCAGTGGGGGTATGCAATGGAGGGTTGAAGGCGAAGGCAGGCACCCCACCCCGGGGGGAATCGTCTAAAAAAAAGGTGACTATGGGGGGTGGGGGGAGGGGATTCAGTCGCGGAGTAATAGACGGGGGGGGAGGGGGGGCGTCTAAGGGTCGTTTTCCCGAGGGGTCAACGATAACGAGGACTCGTTCGCGGATGGGTAGATCGCGGAGGCTGATTCGCGCTCTCAAAAGGTACACCGAAGGCAGTAATGGTCTCTTACTAAAGTATTCCGATCCCGTCAGCAAAAATCCAACGCACGAAAAGACCAAGCATGGGGCGGTATTTAAGGGAAACAACCAACATCGGGGCTCGAATACGGGGAGTGGCAGAAGAGAAAATAGCTGATAATAATGGTTGGAAAGACCTGGGGCTAGGGGAGGGGCGACCGATTTCTGTCCTTCAAATCTACCCGAACATGAAAAGGGCTGTTTAACAATAAGGCTCACTCTGAGCCGTTTGCGTGCAGGTCCCAAGGGGTACAAAACCAACGTTGGCATTTAGCATGCTAATCCTACACCTGATAAAGACGGAGATTTCTAGCGAATCAAGGGGGATCGTTGAAAAACGCATTAATCTGGTGCCGAAAATGGGGAGCAGGAGACAAGCGCAATGAATGCTTGAAAATTGGGGGGAACCGGACAAGCTGGCAAAAAAGTCCTTCAGTATCAAACTGGTCAGAGAGAATGATCGTGTAATTTCTCAGACGGAGGCATAATAGTGCTCGCACATCCGTAGCGTAAGTCACCTAGGAAGATTTCTTTTCAAATTAAGCTCGACGGGAATGACTTCGAAGGGGAGAACACGAGGCAGAATATATTTCTCAGAAACCAAGTTTCCGGATTTAACAAGTCACAGGGGAAGAGGAGAAAGGACGGAGAACGCTTCAGAATTCATTCTTAGTCGTACTGACTTTATACCACCCGCCGTTGACAGAAAGGAATTTAGCAGATTCGCTGAAAAGGAGCGCATAAAGAGAAATTCAGACGGTCTTGGGAGGGTTCGGAGAAAAGGGAAACGCTGGAAGAGGGACCGCATTGAGGACCAATCCGCAAAAGAGGCCAGAGGAAAGGAAGGGAAGTTTTGCCTCAAAAGGGAGCGAAAAAAGAAGAATAGAGACAAAAACGGGGAGAAAGTTTATGTGGAAAAGGTCACAGTGAAAGGAGCGCGGTATGATTGCCAAGGGAGCGGGGTAAGTGGGAAGCGAGACAAAGAAGGGCGAGGGGCGCAGGAGAGACTGTTCCAGCTTGAAGCCAAAGAGAGACCGGTAGTGGAGGGGAAGGGGGGCTCGTGGGGGGTAGACCGTGGGGGAAGAGAAGTCTTAAGCAGGAATAGAAAAGGTTGCCCATGTTACCCTCGGGGTTGGGGGGAAAAAAAAGAGGCACAAAAGGGTTCCTCTTATAAAACGTCATTGGAAATGGAAAAAAGAGAGAAGGGTCAGCTAGGGAGGTTTAAAAAAATACGAAAAGGAACAGTAGCCACTTGAAGAAAAGAAAATAAAAAGAAGAAGGGGGGGGAAAAGGGTGAAAGGGAAACCTAATGACGTTGCCGAAGGAAGCACTAAGGGGGAAAGGGGGGGGGGGAGGTCTGGAGACGGCTGAGAAATTCGAATTCAAACGAAAAAAAAAAAAAAGAAAAAAAAAGGGAACAAGGGAAGGGACTTGGGGGGGGGGGGGTCACGAGAAGAAAAGAGGTGGAAAATGAAAAAGAAACTAGATTCGTGTTTGGGTGTTGGGGGGAAAGGAGCGAAAAGGAAGGTTTGAGAGATCAAAACTTCTTCCGCTGACTCGACACAAAAAAGGAAGGAAGGGATAGGAGAGCAGACAGTGAATGAGCGTCTCAAAAAAACTTTATTATTAAGGCCAAGCCAAACGAGTAGGGAGAGGAGATCTGTAGGGGTTATAAGAGTGGGCGTGAAGACGGGGAAAAAAAAAGGACGGAAGTGTGACAAGGGCTGATTAGTGGGGGGGGGGGGGGGGGGGGGGGGGGGGGGGGGGGGGGGGGGGGGATCGTCCGGGGAAAAAGAGAAAAATAGGGGAAAAAAGAGAGAAGCCAGCCACTGGTCGGTCAAACAGGATGAGGGGGGTCAAAAAAGCCAGAAGACAAGGGAGCGGTTCAGAGAGAAAGTTGGGATCCTGCTCGTGAGAAGAGGGAGGGAAAAGAAGAGTATCACCGTAGCTTTGGGCGAGGGTGGAAAATGAAGGGATCGTTGGAATCTGAATCACGGTGTAGTGGGGGTGAAACAAACAATAGGATCATCGGGTGAAAAAGGGGGGAACAGTTGTGGAGGGCACATCGTTAGAGAAATACATACTAAGTACGCTTAAATTCCATAAATAAAGAGGAGGAATCAAGGGAAAAGGGTTGCGGCAATCTACGGTCTCGGGAGAAAACCAGGGGTTCTGGTTCACCTAAAGAAGGGGGGAAAAGAAGAGAAAAAAAACGCGATTCGTGACATTAGGTACGAACAGCTCAAAAAGAGAAGGAGGGGGGATTTCTCAGGGTTTTCGATTCGAAGAAAGGGAAAAAACGAAGGAGTCAGGACTCTGAAGGACGGGGTGACGTTCCGACGGGGATAGCCCGCGGAGCGGAAAGAAGGGGAGCCTAAAAAAAAAAAAAAAAAGGAGTGTTGTCGTAGGGTAACGACAGAGACCTACTAAGAAAAACTCAGCCTGGGTCCGCGCCGGGAAGACAGAGAGGGAATAGGGAAAGAGGGGAAAGGGGTAGGCAGTCAGGAAGCAAATCAGAAGACCAGATAATTTTACGGGTCAGGGAAGAATTTCGGAGCCATATACATCGAGGAAAAGGGAAGACTTGGGAGGGACCCTATAAGTCATTCCGATGTGCCCGACAACCGGGGAAAGGAAAAAAATAGAAAAAACAACTATAGCAGAGAAAATCTGATGGCCTCCGTCAAAGGTGTTGAGAAGAAACTCAAAAAAGAAGGGGAGAAAAGTCCAATGTTGAGGGGGACAGAACGAGGTTTAAGGGAACGGGGTGTCCTCCAAATTCGTCACAGAATTCAAGAAGGAGCGGGAAAATCGGGAGGAACAGTTTGGAGACAGGGAAAAAGAAGGCGAAAAAAACCTCTGGTAAACGATAGACCTTCAGAGGCAGTAGGTTGAAAGCTGATCGCTGGGACAACTGGGAAGAGTATGGGTTTGGAACAATGCCTGAAAAAACAATCTGGATCTCCTAATCAAAAAGGTTGGTTCAGAAGTTGAAGAAAAAGAAATTCGTTGGGAAGAGAAAGAGGGAGGACACTGCTCCACCCTGCTGGGTACTAAATACTTGCATAGTTCTGAAAAAAGGTCTGGCGGGGTCTGTGGTTACCGGAAAAGAGAAGAGAAAGAGGCATTGCGGGTTAATTGGCAAAGAAGCAAAAGTACTTAACAAGGAAACATTAGCATATTCCCAGCTCATCCCCTGCGCTCACAACCTGAAAAGGATCTGACGAGAGGAAAAGACACGCCGCGGTCTCTGGAACCCAATGAGAGGGGGTCGTACCGGGGCATTTACCGATAAGTCCGCCAACAAAGGGGAAAAAAACAACAGTCCGAGAATTGGGGCCTGCCACTACCGGGGGGCGTGAATGAGGATTTCAAAAAAAATGGGGTCTTAAGCAAAAAAGCAAATATCCACACCTCGTCAATGAATAAGAGGGGGAGGCGTCGCGGATGTAGGGAATAGGTACTACTGTGCTTTGCGAGCACGGCGGCAAGCAACGCCCGGCAAGGGAGGAGGAACTAAATCGAAAAAAAAAAAAAGTGAACCTTTAAGTCAAAGGGACAAAACAGAGAGGCGAGGGGGCCGACAAGTTCGCAAGCAGCGGACAAAAACCCACTACTCCGAGCAGCAACCTTAATCTAGAAGGGGGGGGGGACTCTGGGCGGTGTGAAGAAAGAGGGAAAAAACAAAAAAATCTGGAAAGAAAAAAGTCCCGGGATGGCGGGGTGGCCAAGAAAATTAGCATCCGGGGGGATTGTTCAGGGAAGCCGGGTTCGGCGGATTATTGTGTTTTTCCGGGGCGAAGAAAAAATTGCAGGTACGGGATAAGATCGTAAAGAGAAGCAGCACACGGAGGAAAAAAACGAGCAAAGGACATAATTCTTGGGCCTCCGCTAGCGGAGCCTTTACTTCTGTTCGGCAGGACGCCGGTAGGGCTGCGGGTCCCCGGAAATCTGCATTTTAGGCTCTAATTGGATCTGAAAAACCTCCTGAAAGCGGCAATTCCAGCATGAAATAGGGGGACGGAGGGCGAAACCCCGGAAAATGCTCGAAGACTCAATACTGACGGGGGGGGAGCCCCTTGAATCTCGGGGGACGGGGAAAAAACCCGGGCGTCAGTAAAAAAACCCAACTTCTCACAACTAAGGGGGCTTCCGGTAAGGTAAAAAAAGCAGTTTGCCGCGATCGATTAAAAAATCAGGGAGAGATTGTCCTAAGAAACGGGGGCTATGTAAGCGTCCCTAGTCGGTTGTGACGGCTTTCAATTGCTTCAAAAAAACGATAAGAGTGCGCTGAGGGGAGGTGAATCATTGGGGTGAACCGTTCACAGCTTGGGTATGCTACCTTTTAAGGAACCACTTGCCGTAATGGAGCACCTAGAAAAAACAAGAATAGAGAAACACTCCTTGCGGAGTTCAGAGGGGCATAAGAAACTACCGGTTGGGGAGGGCACGCAAAAGATGTAGGATGAACCGTCCCGGTTCGAGCCACTAGCAAGAGATTATATGAACACACAGTCTTCAACGTCGGCAAGGGGAAAGGCGTGACCCTCGACCAGAAAAATTCATGGAACCTTAATGAGCGCTTGCCCTGTGACGTAAAGCTTTCCCTCTCTGGGAGGGGGGCACCCAAGAAAGAAAAAGGACCTTGACTTTTCCCCTGAAAGCCGCGCAGTTCGGACACTACAAAGCTAAGAGAGTAAGGATATTGGGGTGCCCTAGAGGATCGAAACCTGGAGAACCACGCTTAATGTTATAGTGTGGCTTTCCCCAATAATAGAAGGAAATCGATTGAACCCGATGTGGTACTGGAAGCCATGCAGTATCGCTAGGCTAGATTTGCTCCAAGCAGACCGAGAGCGTAGGAGAAAGAGGAAAAATGGTAGCTTGTCCTGATGTATTTCTCTTTAATATGGTGTCCCTCCTGAAGCAGGGGGGGGGGGGGGTACGCAACCACGATAAAAGAGGAGCAGAGAGTACTAGCAAGCAGTTTTCAAACCTAAAGAAAGTAATCCTCTTTGAAGACGTGAGAAAGAACTGCCCTTCCGGAACGTGAGGTTGACGAAACCAGAAACGTGTGAGACGGTAAATAAAAGGCCTGAAGGAAGTAGAGCCGCGCCAGCTTGAAGTGGAACTCGTCCCACTCACACAGTCCATGGGCCCGGGTTCACCACTTTGTGTGGTAAAATTTCAAAGACTTGACGAAAAGAACATCTGTAAGATAGTCGGGTTGGGTTGGGCCTTACGCAACGAAGTCAATTGAGATCGGAGAGCACGCGGGGTCTATTCAAAACTCCAAAACGAACACGAGTGAGGAAAATAAATAGACAACTGTTCAAGTCGCAAGCAGAGGTTTAGGGGACCAATCCCACGGATATGGCGATGATTAAGGGGACGGTCAATGTTCAATCGGGAAACCAAACAGGAAAGGAAATGGGCCCTGGACTGCTGGGATAGTTCAGGGGACAGTCGCCCTAAAGGAAAAAAGCGAATCAAACACTGCATGCGAAGGCGGAACAAGTCCATGGAGGAAAGCCCCTCAAAAAACGTCCAACGGTTCCAGCCAGGATAATTCTCAACTTGGGGTGGATCAGATAACACGAACAAACGGATCACCGGGAGCTTTCCGGAATGCCGCCTCGGTAGGAAAGCCCTATCGGGGCGAAACGGATTCAGCGTGGACATTGTTCCTCTCTTTAACAAGGACATCAGCAAAATACCATAAAAGGGACTCCTCCAAAAGGGGCGAGTTAGATTGGGGTGAGGCATCCTCCCTGCAAAGAAAAGATAATGCCGGTGACAATAAACAGCTCAGTTGGAATACGCCCACAGCGTGCATTGGTCTCGCAGAGAACAAACCACTAATGGGGGGGCCGCTCCAGTGAATCGAGGTGAGACAAAAAAAATGACTTCAATAAAGGTGCCCCAGTTTCGGAAGGTGTCTCCTGCCCAAGAAAAAAACGACAAAAGAATTTCTTGAATTTCCGGGCTATTCTAAAATAAGAGGCGACCTTCGTGGCGCGGTCTAAAGAGAAGATAAGATGATCCTGAAGTAGGGCGCTCGGCGTAAGCTCATCGACCGGCCTCGGAACGGTAAGGCGTGCAGATATACATCTTTCCTAACTTCGAAAAATTCGAGGGAGGGAATAATTAGATGGCCCGGAGGTGGGAAGTCGGCGGAAACTTAAAACGATTTCAGAAAAGGCAGTGAGAGTAACCACCCTGTCACGGTCCAGACAGTGGGGGGCAAAAAGGGGTTGATGGCAAAGGATGGTGCAAAGTGTAAGGGACAAACCAAGGAGAAAAAAGGTCTCTCCAGCGGGAGGAAAGAAGGGCGTCAACAAAGACTAGGTCAAGCTGACTCGCACGGACAAAGCGCGAGGGGAGGAGAGATGAGTAAAAGGAGGATCTGCAACGGTAATTCATGAGGTTAAAAACCTATTTGGGAAAACCAGAAAGAAAAAAAGTGGAAAGGGAGTCTCACAAAAGTTGTTCAGACTGAAATGCTTTCAGGGGAAACTGAAAGATGACGATAATGCTCGGTCTAAAAAGGTCGAGAATTCTGGGCCAAAACACGATCGGGGGAGCCAGAGATGTTTCCGGGCCGGAAAAGATACAGCGAAGAGTGGTATGATGCTGGGGCCTGCGAAAGATACGCATTAACTAGATCCCATGTGAATAATGCAGATGGGCACCGCAGAGAAGGAGGAAGTCAATAGCCTTATAGGGAGACCGCTCGGCAAAACTCCAAGGATCGGCAGTATGACGGTAAATGAATTGTTCTCTTTTTAGAAAATCTGAGGGAATAAAGTCTAGGGAAGAAACCATAAAGCCGACCCAATTCCAAACAAGGAAGAAAAAAATGGGGGTCATTGGGGGCCACGAGACATCACGGTCGAGGGAAGAGAGAGGGATTTAGTTGGGCTTGCTCAACCACACCGAAGGTCAATATAAAAAAACAAGAAGGTCGATGAAAAAGTTTGAGGCTCGGATTTATATTTAAATGGGCCCACAGAAAAAAAAGGGTTCGGACAATCAGAAAAAGAGTTAAACAGTAAACGATGAGTACTAGCTCGACCAAGGAGAGAATAAAAGAGAGAAAGAGAAATTGAAGGAGAAGTTGAAGGGTAACGTGCGCTGCGGCCATTGAGAAAAGACAGTACTTAAAAGGAAGAAGCAGACTCTTCCGCAACCGCGGAGTCCGTGCCGTAAAATTGGTGGTGTGACGGAGGGGTGGGGGAGGGAGAAAAGGGGAAGAAGAGGGAAATTGACGTCCCGACCCTCGACGGTCTTCTTGAAGGTCTCTGAGGGGGGGGGGGGGGGGAATTTCATCTGAAAGGGTGCGGGAGGATTTTTAACCGGAAACTCCATGCTGAACGTCTATTTCAAAAGCACCCCAAATGGTCAAGAAGAAAATGAAGAGAAAAAGTTTAAAAACCGATCGGAGCTCTGAGCAGGTTATTAGAAAAGTTTCACGAGAAATGGAATCTGCATTTAATAACTGTATTAGCCGTGGCTCAAAAGTCTCATGAGTGCCAGAGAAGTCGAAAGTTCGAAACAACAAAGTAAAAAGAGGAAGTCCTCGACCGATTGTATAATGAATTCGAAAGGAAAGCGGGGGAATCCTGGGCGTCGGGAGATAAGAGGATCCTTCAACTGACCGAAGCAAAGCCCGTTCATGAGGTAGAATACAACGGGAACTGCCACTCTGATCAATTTTAATGGAAAAGGGTCCACAAGACAAAGGACATGACGTTGCAAGTGCAGCCGTCCGCCCTCCGATAACAAGTGAATAGATTGGACAACGAAAATAAGTCACGAGCGGGTCTGTATTTGGGAAAACGCCCCTTTGATACCGCCAATGTTTATAAAAAGAGTTGAAATCTCGTGAATGGGCAAGTGAAGGCATTGGGTTTCGGGGCACATTCGGCGCTTGTTCCCTCGTCATAAACACTGTAGCATCACTCTACAGTAGGAATCCGGACCAGACACTAGATGGGTCCGAATCCCATACTCGGGAGGGAATGGTCAGGACTTACACCAAAACTTTTGACAGGGCAAAAGGTCAATGTGGTCCTCCTCTAAGAGACCAGCACTGGGAATAGAAGTAACCCGAAATCACGGTAAGTTGGGAAGGCCTTGATGCAACGTCCCAAGAGAACAACTCAATGAAGGAGCTTCGTGGCTATAACATTAATACGACGGAGTCGTTATGTTCCGTCCGCGGGAAGATATAGCAGCATGCATCCATAAGAAGGAAAAGAATCTTTCGTCTGGTAGAGACATGAGCAGCAGTTCAGGCATATTACAACGCCTATCACTAGGAAGAAAGAGAGTGGGCTCCGATGAATGACAGAAAACGGGCCCACAGGTTATCAGTGTGCGCCAACCAAATCGAAGGAGAGATGGAACCAACGGATATGTGTACTGAGACACGCAGTAGATTCTGGAAGATCTGATTTCGAAAAAACAAGGAATCGAAGGTCTGAGGGTCTTTGAAAAGTGGTAGAGAGGGGTTCAATGTTAACGAGTCTCATTTTAACGGGGAAAAAGAGGAAGAGCGGGGCCCCCATAGAACACAGGATTCTCAGAGCTAGGGGGGGAAAAAGGAAATCTGCGAAAGAACGGGTGATATCTCGGCTTCCCAAAACTGGAAAAGAGGAAACTCGCGTGGAAGAAACGAACTAGAGTAATTAGTTACAAACCCAAAAGGTTCCGACGAGCCCAAAAAAACTGAAGGATGACTTTGCCCTGGGCAAGTTTCACTCTAGTTGCTCAGTATAGTCCAAGAGGACCGTTTTCGCAATGGGAATATCACCCACATGGGCCTTACCAAGGGGAAACCAGGGAGCAGCGTGGAAATGTTTTGTTGCCCTCAGTCAACAAAAACTCGTGAAGGAAAAAGCGATAATACGGTAGTTTGGTGGGTAAGTACAATATGCGTGGTTTGGATCGCTAAGGGGCACGCGTGGGCTGATCTCATCAGTCAAAAGCAACTTATGGGGAGTAGTATAAATTAGACAGCTGGGAAGCTTCTGAAAAAGGCCGACGGTAGGAGGTAAGTACAACCGCCCACTCACCGTGTAGGAGGTTGAAATCAAAGTTGAAATTAAGTGAAACCAAGCGTCCCTATTTGATATGGTGGTGTGTTCCGTGTATACTGACCAAGAGGGAAAGCTGTCACGCTGGGCTCCTCCATAATCTAATCCTTGGCAAGTGGGGAAGGCAGGGGCACACTCAATAGAGGTCAGACCGGGAAAAAGTGCCCCTTATATAGTAAACTAAAGAGAGACCGTACATGTACGCTAATGAAACTGCGCGTGGGGGAAAGAATCAATCAACCGGTAGAGGGGGGGGGGGGGGACCCCACGGAATAAGGCTTGGGAACTTTGTGCTCAAGAAGAAAAGATGAACATGCTCAACCAGACCAAAGGGAAAGGAAGGAAGGGAGGTCAGTACTCGGAGGAAATATAAAGCAGAAGGGACTTCCGTGGGTCATGAAAAAGATCCGGGGAACTACTAAAACAAGTTAGGGGAGGGGGAGGGCATCCCCCGCGGTTCGCAAGGGGGTATAAAGTAGGCGCAATTTGGAGGGGGCAAAAGCGAAGTTCATCCCTCTTCCCATCTAGGTAAGCGTGTTCCTAGAAAGGCTGCTCCTGTGGCCCGAGGAAGAAAACTTTTCGTTCCGGGGCGAAAAGCAACGAAGCGCACGCAGGAAGAGCAGATAAGATTCCGCCTGGGGAGAACTAGGAAATAGGCTCTGTTCAAGGTCCGTCAAGAGCTCCGGTTTCAACGTGTTTAAGGGAAGTGAACCTTACATCTTTTGTTATCATAAGATGAGTCGAATGGCGTTTGGACGAGCCTGGCCTTTAAGAAGTCTGAGTTCAAGGAAGCACGTTGGGCGGGGACTTCTTCGCAGAAGTGGAAGCTACAGGCGAGGTGTGGTTGGTCAAGCAATCTCATGTAATTGAGGGGCCATGTAACTGGAAGAAGGACTCGTCCTCCGGTCAAAAAAAAGGGGCGGTACAACATCACCGCTAAGAAGCTGGTATTACCAGGTTGCGGGATGGTCATAGTGGTCCGCTACCTCCCGAATCGAGAAAATCACTTAACGGAACAACTGATAATCATGTGATTCAGCGGGGGGAAAAGAGAGTCGCGTGGACACCCCTTGTATAGGTAATGGGGGAAAACCATGGGGGGTTGGTTACAAAGAAAACATGGGGGATAACTACGAAGACGGTGTAAATGGTGTTTGTGGGAGGGGAAACTGTAAGGAAAGGACGGGTTAGGATGCACGGGCAGCTTCAAAACAAAGGGTAAAAACAACGACGGAGTCAAAAGCCAAGGATAGAAAGAGATGTGTTCAGGCCTGAAAAGAGACTACGTTTATTGAACACTAAGGGAAGACGGAGAAAGGCTACGAGGAAGAAGTGGAAGCAGATTACAGGAAAAAATCAAGGCTACAATGAGATGAAAACAGGAAATCTGGGCAAAAAAAGAATGTCGGCGACTGGGGTAATAAGAGGGATGAGAGGGGAATAAACCCCGTGGACTGGGAACAAAAAAAAGGAACCGTAGAAACCGCGTAAAACTAACAAGTCACGAGGGGGGATTTGCCCTTTCAGGGGTGGCTTGAGGGGAGGCCATATGGGGTGGCTGAACAGCATAAACCGTAAAGGATACACAAAAAAGAGTCGAGGGAGGGATCAATGCTGGCCGGAGTTAGGTCAAGGGGAGAAAGTTTACGGGGGGAGAGCAATTGCTGCACGCGCAACCCCGCACTTGGGGGCCAGAAAAGGGAGAGGCCGTAGCACAACACCAAAAGGAGGCGTTAAAAAAAGGGAAAAGAGAGAAATTGGAAAAGTAAAGGAGAACGTGGGAAAGGACGGGGCGACTTGCCGCCAAGGGTCGCACACAACCTTCATAAAAAAGAAAAAGGGGAAACACACGAGGAATCCGGTGAAAGTAAGGAAGTGCTGGGTGGGGGGTTATAGAATGAGGTGGGATCTAGGGAACCCATCGAAAGGGAGACAAATACGCTGTGAAAAAGGGAAGGGGGGGGCTGAGGGGCATAAAATTACGGAAGTTTGGGTGGGATTGGCGATCAGAGGGTATTGAAGTATAAGAGGGGCCTAAAGAATGAAAAACACCGTATTTTAAAAGAAGAAAAAATGCGGAGGGATAGAATAATCGGTATTTGACGCCATGCGGGACTCACTAAGAAGGAAGTTTGCAAGTCGGGAGGGAGTAGGGAACCGGTTGGTTAATGGGGGAGAGCGATGTTCAGGTCGAGACGTCAAAACACGGTACTTAAAGATGGCAAAAAAAAAGGTCAAAGCTAACGGACATGAAACCCACCGGACAACTGAGAGATCATGACAGGGAAAAGGGAGAGTATGATCAGTACGCGGGTTTGAACGCTCTCGGGGAGACATCGAGGTCGAATTTTCAACCAAGAAAAAAAAAAAGGTTGATAGTTTAATAACAAGGCTTAGGAGACGAAAAGGCAGGGGTTTCAAAGGGGGAAAAAGCCCAGAAATGCCGACAAAGGAACGCGAAAAGGCTTACAATCGCCTCCAGAAGGGAAGGGAATAGAAGGGGGGACAGGAACGTGAGTTGACATAAGGAGAAGATATAAGAATGTCTTGCTTGGAGGATACCGAGCAGGTGAATCAGATTCGTACGACGGGGTAATCACGGTTTTGACGGCTTTTATGGGGGAAAAAAAAACGAAATCGGGGCGGAAAAAAACTTGGGGGAAGGCAGAGAGAAACGGATCTTTTTATCCAATGGACGGAAGAAAAGGTTCTGAAAAAAGACTCACGAAAAGTGAATAACCTCTTTGGGGGGCAAACGGGGGAAGGAAATCGCTCCAGTGATTCCAAGGAGAGTAAGGGGGGATAATAAAAATCATATTATGGTCAGGCCAAAGTCAGGTAGGGAATGGAGGCAACATGGTCATTAAGGGGGCCCTATAACTAGCGTGCAGATCCTTGGGGGGGAGATCTTGGGGGGAACAGTCTATTTCCCAAAAACCAACGAGGGGAAAGAGGCTCGGAAGACCGTAAGGTGGCCCCCTGGCACGGCACAGGTCTTTGCTTACGCTACGAGGAGAAAGAAGTTCAGAGGGGGAAAAACTCATGTCAATAAAAGGGAATAAGTTGAAAAGTTTTGTTTTCGGGAGAAAGGGGTAACACGCATTGGTCTAGAAATATCGAAATCGGAAGGGGACTATTTTTGGGGGAAAGTGCTGACCCAGGTCGCAAAGGAAAGAATATGCGTGGGGGGAATCTCCCTACTTTGGTGGTAAGGAAACGTCGATCGGCTTCAGGAGAAGGGACAGAAAGGCGAGGGAAAGAGAACACAGAGTTATGGGAAAACGGAGGGCGTTATTGAGCAAGTAAGTAATAGTTAACAAAAGGTTGACCATTGAAAAAGAGAAGGGGCGGGGGGGGGGGGTTAAACCAAACAAACCTAAACAAGTAGGAGAGAGGTAAATAAAGAGGAGCATGACTTCAACCGAATGGGGGGAAATGAGTTTACCTTGGAGCAGGCGCGCACGGGGAAAGTTCCGGAAAAGGGAACAACGACATGCGGGGGGAAACACAAAAAATGCCGGGCGTCGCCACCGGGAATGAGTGGGGGGAGTGATGAGAAGGGGCCTCAGGCTGGGGCTGGGGTGGGAAAAAATGGGGATACCCATCATCAAAAAGGTTCAAAGGGTCCCAATCAAGGGAACTTTGTTGGGGCCAGAAAAAAGTTGACTAACGACTTGCTAACACCAGAGATCATACAGGACAGTGTTTGAAAAGGGGGCATTAAAAAAGTACGGTAGGTTGGTGAGAGAAGAATGCTTCGGATATGTATAAGAGAGAAACAACCAGGAGGAAAGGAAGAGGTAGAGACCTGAATGCTATAGAGAAGACGAACAGTAGTGTCCCAAAAGGAAGAAGAAACATTCTAGAGAGAGGGAGGGTCGGCAGAGTGTTGGGTAATTCCATCTCGGGGGAAGGGGGAACGCCGTGGAATGATTTTTGGACGGGTTTGGGGGGGACCAGGAACTTCTCACAGGAGGAAGAATAAGACACTAGGGAGGGGGCGTGTATCAAGGGTTATTGGTAGAATCGAGAGAAACCGGGTAGACGGGGAAAGGAGGAAAAAGGATACCTCTCCCAGAAAATACGGGGTGGGGATACGTACTTCAGGGGAAACAGGCACGCGGGGAGCACGGGGAACACTTAAGTGTTAAAGGTTTTTTAACACAAATCGGGGAAGGCAGAGGTCAATGGAGGAGGTGACCGGGGAACAGGGTAAAACTGAAAAAGGATAAAAGACCAGTCCTTCCGATAAGGGGAGATGGTGTGCCAGGCGGCACTCATCGCAGGGAGAAGGAAGAAAAGGACAGGGGGGGGATCGCTCAGTCCCGCGCAAGGGTCCAGCCCGCTGCACTGCGGCGGAGGGGAATTGGTCCGGGACAGACCCACCTATATAGGCGCTTTTGTGAGGACGATGGGTGTCGATGGATTAAAAACATCTGAATAATGAGAAACCATGGGCTCGGGGGAGGTGAATCGGGAAGAGTGAAGGGGAGCAGCGACTTTCCTACGGAGAAAGGAAGGGGGGATGGAGTGATGCAGAAATCGCCCGCGATAACAGGATTAATTCTTGCGAAGGGGGGGCGGAGAGGGACAAACTTATAACTAAGTTATTTATGGACCGGCACGTTCCTGTTTTGGGCAGGTCCGGAAAAGTAGACTGCAGCGAAAGAGTATCAAAAGTCAGCCCAGTTGGGGATTAGAATAAGAAGGAGGGAAGGCAAGGGAGAAAAAAAATGTGCAAATTCGAAGATCTTCAACGAAGGTAAAAACTGAAAAAAAAAGAAGATTTGAACTAAAGCAAGAGGGAGAAAGCAGAAGGCCGGGTGGTACCGAAGTGATTCTGAGTGAAAAAGTGGGGGAAGGGACTAGAAGACTTGGTTTAAAAAATAAGGGGGTGTAACGCACATGCGCCAGAAGAAGGGAATTTCATGATCATTCGCCCGAAAGAAAAAAAAACAAAAAAAAAAAAAGAAGGCAGAAGAAGAAAAAAAACCAAAAGCAAATGAAAAGAGAGGGACAAGAAGTGGGAAAAAAATAAAAAAAAAAAAAGAACAGCCAAAAAACGCGGAAAAAAAAAAACACAAAGAGAAAACAAAAAAAAAGAAAAAAGAAAAAAGGAGGGGGAGGGACAAAAAAAAAACACGAACAAAGACACAAAAAAAACAGACAAAATCAAGAAGAAAGACCAACACAACAACCAAAACGAAGACACCCAAAACACAAAAGAAAACACACCAACACAAAGCCACCAAAAAGACACACAAACAACATCACGAATGCCACACCACAAGAGACAAAAAGAGAGACCCCCCTAACCACGGCCCTCAACCCAAAACAAAACACACCACAAAGAGAGGGCCCACCCCAAACAACCAAACACACACACCAGACGAGAGGAACACATAAAAACAAAACACCAAACAACCAAAGAGACGAGACGTAAAGAAGGAATGCAGAGGAAACGCCACAACCCCCCGCAGACACAAGGGAAGAGAAAGGAAAAGCACACACCCACAAAAAAAAAAGAGGGACGGACACGAAGAAGTGGACAACACGGATACGAAAACAAAACCCGGACGCATGACAATAAGGGAAAACAAACCACAGAGGCACCCCCAAAAGAGAAAGAAAGAGAAGAGAGAACCAGAAAAAAACCGAAACCCAACATAACTCCGCCAGAGGGAAGCACAAAAGAGAAACACCAAACACCTGCACAACCAAACCCACGCACCCACATAAGAGCCACACACACAAAAGAAACAAGATGGAGGACCAATTGCGTAGTGCTTGCCCGTGCGGACTGCTGCGAAGGAAAATTCCATCCGCGAGTCCGAGAAGGGGGGAAATCTGAGCGCTTAGTTGGCCCGCAGTGGGTGTCTGGTTTTCCCTTGGGGGAACAAGTCCCGCCCCATTAGCAAGACTTGGGGAAGCGAAAAAACGAAGAAAAAATGGGGCACGTGGTGGTGCACCGGGGGACGCCCTTCGGGTTATGAAACCCGAATCACAGCACCAAGAGGAAGTGAAAATAGACGAGAAATGCACGGCAATCCACGGGCTCCAATGGAATGGGGACGGGGCGGAAAATGGATGGAGGGATGTGGGGAAAAGGGCGATGACGGGGGCGGGGTAGATATTAGCGGGGTATAAACAGGAGGGGGAGATTTCCCTAACGACAGGCAAGAAAGAAAAAAAGACAGTAAAAGGGAGAAATCTGAAGGAGGGCGTCAACCATGCCGGAAAGGAGGTAGTACAATGATTGTGAGCTTTCCAATGGGACTAAGTGGGAGAGGACTCCGGAAAAGAAAAGACTCCGGAAAAATGCTGAACGGGGAACAATTCTGCGAAGTGGCGGGGGCCACGACAGCCAACGATGGAGATTGAGGAGGGAGAAGAGAGGGGGAAGTCAATCATGAAAAGCTAAAGGGGAGCAAAACACCACCAAAGATTAAAACATGTCTCATCTTTGCTAGGTTATGTGGAGGGAAGAGATGGTAGGGGAGGGAGAACGGGGCAGGGTCCGGTTGTGTAAAACGCACCGTTGCTTGCAGTAAGGACAGCACACAAAAGATGAGGAAAGATCGGGAATCGCAGAGAAGGGGAAGTAAGAGTGTTTGGGAACTTACCATTGAGGCGGGCGTGCCCAAGAGGCAAGACAAAGATTTCAGGGCCCCGAGAATAAAAACAGGCTCAAACGCTTAGTGAGGGAAGGACATCTGTGACTTGAAATGGGGGTCACTTGAGGGGAAGGAAAAAAAAATACTTGGGAAAGGGGACCCCACTCTAGGTTCACCCTCAGGGGTGGAAGAAAGAAGATTGCGGTTGTAGAGGGGAGGGGAAGCATTGGGGGGGGCTGCTTTATGGCAAGCCGCTACGAGAGCATATAGTAACTACTAACACCTATTCAAGGAAACAGGGAGCAGAAATCGGAGGGGGGGTCAGAGGATTAGGGATCAAAAGAGAAGCGAGTACTCAGGAGGGAGTGTGAAAGAGTCGAAGAGTCAGGTAGAGAGAGAAGGGGCGAGAAAGTGTGCATAGTGAGCGCCTGCGTGTAAGAGGGCTAAAAGAAAAGAATTACATCAACGGCAGGAAAAAAAGCAAGAAAAATCGAGGGGATTGTCTAGTTTCGGAGTCAGTTCAGGGAGGGTAGTTAGAAGCAGAGAGGGTTTCCGTTGGATCTTAGACATAACCAGAATCTGCAGTGGGGAAGCTGACTCAAACCGACCAGTGAAGAAAAAGGCTGGGAGGGGGAAAAGAAAACCAGAAGGAAGTGTCTTTTAAGTGCAAAAGGGGGGCCAAAACGATCAAAAGGGGAGGGGGGACCAGGAGAAGCTTTGACCCTGCGAGAGATTAAAGTAAGGGGGGGGGACTGGTCGTTCGACTATGGAGAGGGTAAAAAAGGAGGGGGAATATCTTTTCCTAATAGTTGATCGAAGGATTATAGGGAGAAATTTTCAATTCATGGGGAATCGGGGTCAAAGAGGGGTAAATGTTCGTAAATCTAACTTAGCGGGAGGGAGTTTCAAAGTTTAGAGAGATGTCTTTGAAAAGAGAGGCCGGCGGGACCTGGCAGAAAATCTTTTATCTGAAAAAGGGGGGGGGCCGGGGCACTCTCCTTTCAAACGGGTTAGAAAACACGAATTCACGAAATGAAAAGTAAGAAAGGGAAAGGAGGGGGATCCTCAGTCGGAAATTACTGGGAGGGAAACAAGGGAAGGAGAAAACTCCAGTCCGAAAGGAAGGAGAGGAAGGAGGTGGGTGCCCA
>Ga0179593_1585108_pt1 | contig 19486 bp, 24 predicted proteins | sample CZODoug2_1_08_16_FD_185931 | JGI IMG/M metagenome (GOLD analysis project Ga0179593, IMG submission 185931) | Vadose zone soil fungal communities from Angelo Coast Range Reserve, California, USA - CZODoug2_1_08_16fungal (PacBio error correction) | ecosystem: Environmental > Terrestrial > Soil >...
CGCGGCCGCGTGCTTCTCGGAGGGAAGAAAGGGAACAGCCGGGTTCAACGAGTAAAAAAGAGGTGTCGCCTAGGCCTGCGGCACGTGAGACCCGTAACATTACCGGGAAAGAACAAAAAAAGGGACATCCCATTCGTATAACCTCCGCAATAAAAAGGGAAGAAAAAAGAGAAGAGGAAAAAACCGTCTCCATGTTACCGTGAGAAAGGGGGATCGTCGGCGTGTCGGGACATAGAAATCCTGCAGGGAGAGGGGGGAAAAGGAAAAACCGTAGTGCAATCGAAGGACCAACGAGTGGAGCGCACCAAAAAAGGTTCTGCGCCGAAAAAAAAAGGGGGAAAGGTCCTATTTGTAGTCATCAGGCCCTCGAACATTGCCTTATGTCAGAAGAGAAAAAAGGGGAGGAAGATGAATTTCTATGACTGGAAGAGGAAAAAGATCCTGACCTCAAAGAAAGGACGTTGTTACCTGCAAATGGGGATAGGGGGGGGGAAGTCCTACTAGCCAAACGGGCCCTGTTTACCATGTTTCATAAGACGGTGAGGGGGAAAAGGAGCTCACACTTCGAAAAAGAATCTTGTCGGACGCATACAGGCCGATCAAGGAGGAGAAACACCGGGGAAAAAAAAAAGACGTTGGAGAACATCACTACTGAAATCTGGAAAAAAAGAAGGATTGGCAGAACAATTCGCAGAGGAAAGGGAAGCGGATTTAATGGAAGGGAAACCACCTACTCACCACTGAGACAAAGTCCCGCAGCTGAGAGAAGCTGAAAAAATAGTACACCACCGAGAGGGTATTTGTCTAAAGGGTCCACGGTTCTTTCTGCCAAGAAAAAAATCTGCCGAATACGACCTCAGAAAGGTTTACTCTCAAAGGGAAAGACGTCCACTTCTGGTGGGTTGATTCGCCTCTCCGTTTTCGTTCGTCCCTCCCTCCCCGGGTGAGGGAGAATCCTGGTCCTGATAGGAAAAAGCACGGCTCTTTCTTCCCACGCCAGCAAAGAGGAAAAGCTTCTTTCTCCCATGAGGGAAAAACGGACACCATCCGGAGGAAGAGAGCATGTCCGGAAACAGGGGGGGCCCCAGTTTTCATTGGGTCTGCACCTTGCAATCGGAGGGGGAAAAACAGAAAAAAGAATCTTCTTTTGCTCCTGCGGCAGCCACATGGAATAAGAAAAAATTTTCTGAGTTAACGAAAAAAAAGGGGGGACACAAGACGAGAGGTGCTTCATCAAAAAGTGTCAAGGGGGAAAGCCGTCGCATCCGGCCGTGCCGACCGATCGCGAAGACAGGATCCTTTGCGGGTTAAATCCAAGGAAATCGTTCTCGGGAGAAACCAAGGACAAAAAAAAGGGGCTGCTCTGGTCACAAGACGCCCTGGGCGCCAAGGATTTGAGAAAACTGAATACCAAAACTCGCACCGCGAGGGAAAGCTTTCTTTTTTCACGGGGGCAAGCAAAAGGAAACTCCTTTTTTCTCGACCAGAAGGGCACATCGCTGGAGAAGAATCCTTCACTCGGAGGAAAAAAAAAAAAAAAAAAAGGAGGAACAATCCCACATCTGGCCGTTGCATTGGATGACAGCTGTTGTTGGGAAATATTTATCCCTCCCAAAAAAGAGGGGAGAGCGACGAGTTTCTAGGAAGGCGCGTGCCGGCTGGTGAAGAGAAAAGCCCGAACACCGCTACAACAAAAAAAAAAACACCGAAACCCGAAAAAGCTTGCGCTTCACCGACGAGAGAAAGCGGTCGAACTACCAAAAGAAAAGGCCAACGGGTTCGTCCCCGCCAAGCGGTGATGTCCCCCCCCCCCAAACTCTCGAGTGAGAAGGGAAGAAAGGCGATTTGTGCGGTGACAAGAAGAAAAGAAAAAAGAGTCACGGGAACGAACCTCCTGAGTTAGGTATTCATAGGGGGTTTTTATTTCAGACGGAAGCGAATTTCGGGGAAAGGAGGAAGTTTGGTTTTTCCGGTCCCTTCCCCAAAGAAGGAACTCTCCTCCTTCCCCTGAAAAAAGGACTCTTTCCCAAGACCTTTTCCCTCCGTAAAAGGGGAAGGTCTCATAGCTATAAACATCCTCCAGGTCGACCGAGGGGTCTTTTGTGAATTCTTGCTGGACAGATGGGTTTTGTTCTCGGAAAAAAGGACCGCGGCTGGAGTGGGCCCCCCCTACGGGAAGAAGTCCCCCAAGGAAAAAAAGGGGGGCCTTTTTGCTGAACAGCGACTGGGCCGGAGCACCGGAGAAGGCTCTGGCCTTGAATTTCTGAAAAAAGCATCTGTCTTTGCGTTGTCGGAACATCTCCCCCGTAAGCGAAGAAAGAAAGAGAAGAATACTCCACGCCTACTGAGAAGGAAAAGAAACCAATCTCCTCACCGGTCGGCGGCCAAGAGATGCCCCCTCATCTTCTCGTCGAAGAGGAAAAAAGAAAAAGGGGGGGAACAGTCTCCATTGATTTATCGTGGAAGCTCCATCCGTTTCTACGGGAAAAAAAAAGACCTCAACCTCCCAAACCACCGAAAAAGAGAGGCCACCATAGAGTTATCACCGAACGGCGGCGGCCTGCCGCGCCCTGGAAGAAACTGTGACGGGGAGGGAGAAGAAGGGGAGTTGTGACGTCGGTCACACCGCGAAAAACGTCGCGAACCCTCATAAAACAGAGGGGGGAAAGAAATTCAACGACCATCCGCAAGGGGAAAGAGAAGAAAACTTTTCTCGTTTTTTGGGGGGGGTGTTGCCGCTATCGGAAAGAGACCTTCTAACCTTCCGGGAAAAGATTTCCGGAAAACAATTCACAGAAAGCCTCTACTATCTCTCGAAAGGGGAAAGGGGATAAAAAGATATATCTAGCTAGCTTGACCTTCCTCGGCATTGGTCACAAAGGAGAATTCTCGTGGGTGAAAGAAGAGGGGTTCTCCTTGCCCGCCATAGGGGAGTGCAATTTCTCCACCATCAATTAGCCGCAAGACTCTTCTGATGGGGAGGAAGGCTTTGTTTTACCTCGAGGGGGGAGCCTGCGTTTCTCGACGTGTTCTTTTGTGGGAAGAGAACTTAGGGGGAAAAGGGAAAAGATCTGCAGCCCCTTCCACTGTGCTGCACGCTTTCTCTCAATGGAGCGAGAGAAAGAAGCTCCATGCGGTAAAAAAAAAAAGAGGGGGGGTTTCTTCTCTTCAGGGTTGGAGGGTGTCGTTTAGTCCCACGAGGGGGGGGTGCCCTTCTACCCGATGGAGAGGGAAAAAAAAAGAAAACTGGCCACGTCAACGCTTGTACGTCGGGGAGAATGCCCGCCGCTCATATCGGGGCTAATGGGAAAGGGGGACAACTTTTCTTTCATTGGAGGAGAGAGGGGGTAAAGGAGTCGATTCTTAAATTTGGGAGGGTCGGCTATTTAGAGAGGAGAAGGGGCCATCCTTTCTGGGAAAGCCCTTCTATGTCAAAGGCAGTCATCCCCGGCTCCCGCCCAGGGGAAAAAACCCACCTTACTCAACTGCGGGGAAAGGAAAAAAAGAAAAAAAAAAAGTAGGGCCATGCGGCAGCCGGGCCTTAGAAATCAGGACATACGGTCAAGCCAAGGAAAAAAAGCCTGAAGAGGTTCTTCTAACTTCGGCTGGGGAAAAGGAGGAAGACGACGCACTTTTACCGCACAGCAAGAAAAAGGAAAAAAATCTCTGGATGCATGGGAAAGTCTTCTAGTTGGGGAAGAGGAAAAGTCACGTGAAAAAACAAAACTGCAAAAGCTTTCGGGGAAGGGGGAAGAGATTACGCCGCATCCAAACCACAGCGAAAAAGAACAAATCTCCGCGTGTTCCAGGGGGGACAGGTTGACAAGGGGGGGGAAAAGGTGACTCTCAAAAGAGAGGGGCCTTTTTCAGGCAGGACCGCCTTCTCCCACTAGGAGGGGGGAGAAAGACGCTTTTTTTTGGTGGTGAGAAATGGTGTGTTAGCCTGCGGGAGGTGGGAAGAAGGGCCTTCCTGCCCCGGGGGAAAAAAAAGGCGCTCGCGGGTCCGACGGGAAAAGGGGGGAGGGTTCTGGCATGACCAGAAAGAAAAAAAACATCCGGCCGAAGCAGTAAAAAAACGTCGTCTATCTCGAGATGACTAGGCCGTGCGTGATACAAGGAAGAAAAAAAGAGGGGAAGAAATGCACAGTCTCGCTTGGTGGGTGGGGGAAAAAGGTCACGTCCCTAGTAAGGGAGGGATTCCGCGTCCCGCAGAAAAGAAGGGACCAGGCCTGTATAGTCCAAAAACAAAAGGGATGCCCTTGTGCCCCAAGTGACCAAGAAACACGTCACTATCTCCAGGGCGAGGAGGGGGTGGTTATCAGAATCCCTCATCGGTGCGAAAAAGAGTGGGAAAAAAAGGGGGTGTTGTCCTGTTTATGGGGGGAGCCGAACGAGAAGCTAGTGCGGGGGAAATCCCTCTATCTTAGGCAGGAAAGGGAGATTGAGGGGTGAAACGCCGGATGTGACGCCGGGAGGGAAAAAAGCTCAAATAGCCGAAAGATGGCCAGCCTATGTTGGAAGGAACTCATACACATCTATGATGTAGAGGGGAAAAGAGTAGCAACAAAAGATCTGGGAAAAGGATCAGCTGACGATGGTGAAAAGTGCATACCACTATGCAACAGAAGGGGAAAGGGAAGAGAGCTCTCGCTGTCGAACTGACGTGCAGTTTTCCGAAGGGACCTCTCGGGTTAATCAAACGAAACTGGGCGAGGTTCCTTTGGGACGTGGGAAAGAAAAGTCGCACTCATCTGCGGCCGAAAAAGGAGGGGTCTTGTTTAACGACATCAGGGGAGGAAGACGACCGCCGTTAGCGACCGGAGACGACGGCTGGCAGCTGCCTCTTTCCGAAGAACAACCGTGGCAACGTCGAACGAAAAGGGAGGTTTTGGAAGGGCAAAAAGGCGCAGCTGCTGACGTGACGGGCGAAATGGTTGAGTTCGGTGCCTGGGGAAGGACCCATCCGCGGAGGGGAGGGGGGGGGAACGCAATTTTCTTGCAACTAAGAAGGTCCCACGCGTATTAAAAAGTTTTCGAAAAGGGGTTGACCATCCGTCGAGAAGGAATGGTCCAGCCGACTTTTAGAGTCCAACAACGGTCGGGGGCGTGTGAGCTGCCGCACGGAAAGGGGGGGGTCCCTTCAAACTTATTATGGCAACATGGGAAAAAGGGAAAGTGACGTCGACGTCCATCAAATCGAAAAAAAAAAGGGGTTTCCGTTCTTGGCGGAGTAGCATGGAAGATTCGACGTTACGCCTTGGTCGGAGATGATGGTCTTGTCGGCCATCAGGCAAGGGGGAAGGGACGGCGATGGGCCTCGTCCATCTACGATTAAAGGGTGGCGCACGAACTTGTAGCCGGGGTCCACTCGTTGGGAAGAAAGAGAGACTAACGGTCAAGTGGGGGGCCAGGAAGGGACAGCGCCCTGGGCAGACGGAGAAAGAATCCGCCGGCCGACGACCCACACACACCAAAGAGTTTCACCTTTCTACGTTGGGGGGGAAAAGATAAGTCGTCCAACAAAAGCGCCTCCCATTATGGGGGAGGGGGGGGGGGGGGCTCCCTAATCATGATTGAAAGGGGGGGAGTCCCTTTTTCACGGGTTACTTGTTAGAAGATTCCTATCCTTTGAAAGCTGCTACACCTCAGAAAACCCCCCGCAAATGGTGTTTAAGAACGCAGATTTCCTTTAGACGAGAAAAAAGCTATCACACCGCGAAAGATATAAAAAAAACTGATTATGTCTAACAGAGTCGCACTGTGTTACTCTTCGCATTCTCGGAGGAAAAAGGAGAAGTAACCACCTGGCACGCGAAAAAAAACTGATGTGTCGATAACCTTCTTAGGAAAAACGAGGAAACTAAAGACCGTGAGCCTGGGGAAAAAGAAGAGGAGATTCTTAGCATCCCTGAGAGAAGCCGCCATCAATGGGGAATACCCTTCTACGGAATCGGCCAAAAAGAAAAAAAGTAAGTGGTTATCTTCTTCCGTAGTTCGGAAAGGGGAAGGCGCGCTGCGGGCGCTGTCATCTCGGCGCACAGAACCGTGACCAACTATTTAATCGAGGACGAAAAGAAGGAAAAAAATTGTATCCTTCGCTGGCCTGAGACCGGCTCGCTGAAAGAGGGAAGGACCACATGGCCTTGATGGCCTACAGACTCAGAAGGCCCGGAGGAAAGGAAAAGGGAGGAGAAACTCCCAAGACTCGAACCTAAACCGGACCGGGGGGGGAAGGGCTCGGTATGGAGTCGACGTCAGAGAAAAAATTACCATGTTGCAAAGAACGGGGAGAGAGGGGGCAGCTCACACTTCAGACACAAAGAAGGACTTCGGACTCTACAAGTCCTGAAGCTGAAGATAGAGCCTACCTATTCGTTTTAGAAAATCTAAAAAGCCGGGAAGGGGGGCCAAAGAACATTCTAAGCGGAATCAAGTGAAGAGGACTGTACGTCGCACCAGCACAGGGGGCAATCCGCATCTGCGCTGCCGCGAAAGGAGGGAGGAACACCGAGCTGGACGAGTGGGCCAAACCGTTCCAAGGGGAGGCGCCTCCACCAGCTCTCGCGCCAAAGGAGTGATCTCTACTTGAAGGGAGGAGGAACCTCTCCTTGGGGAAACCAGACCTCGTCGCTGATGCGACAGCCGGAGAAAGGGGAGGAAAAATCGTCCATCTCGGTGAAAAGCCTCTGACCGAACAACGCCACCAAGAAAGGGGGGGGGAAAAGAAAAAGAGAGATTCGCAAGAACTGCTGCAAACTTGCGGTGAGGATGGCATGCCTTGTCACCATAGAGGGGAAAAAAGGAGAGAAGGGGTGCTCCTCGTCAAACATGTTAATAAGAAATCATATTGTTGTCCTGAGTTAAAAAAGGACCCCAAGTGACCATCGATAGGTTATGGAGAAGGCAGAAAAAAAAGCGACACCGGCGTGCACAAAAGGCGAAGAAAAGAAGAGCACTCCTGCCAGGGAACGAAACCTTTCCGCGAAAACTACGACCCCAAAAAACCCACCACTTGTCGGACCCTGCTGGTACAAAAGTCTCCAAAAGGGGACCTTTAGGGAATACAAAACAAAAAGGGGAAGATCGTTACTTTTGTTCCGGCGTGGGAAAGGGGGCACTCATTAAGCAAAAACCGGGAAAGAAGGTTTTGATCTATCCCGGCCTGGACCAACGCTTAATCCTGCAAGAGGAAAAGGGACCGGCGAACATCCCATCAGCCTAGCCTGGGGGAAGGAAGAACAGATGTGGATTTTTAAAGGCTATACATCTAGCATCGGAGAGAGGGGAAAGAAGGGGGAAAAAGGGAATGTGACGATCTCGTACATAAACTAACACAAAGACAAAGCCATCACGATCCGCACCTGATACCGGAAAAAAAGACGGCGCTCGCCTTCAGCCTGGAGCGAGGAAAAAGAAAAAGACTTCACCTTTGTCCCAAACTCGGTGAAGGGAAGAAGGGCTCATGGGGACAGGAGATTCTGGTTCGGTTCACCGCAGACGGCCAAAAAAAGAGCCACCTACCCCTCGTGAAATTGGTCCCCTGGGGGGGGACCATGCGGTTTTGGCTGCGGCGTAAGAGAATGTCCGCAACCGTCTATTTTTGTTGTCGCTGCCTGAAAAAAAAAACGCGTCCCCTGCACCGAAAGACGAAAAAAAAAGGGAAAAACCGGTCCACCGTGCAGGCATGAGGGAAAAAGGGGCCCGCCGCACGAAGACGTTGGTTCTGCGGCGGGGGGAAAGGGAGGGGGGGGCTCGAGTTCAATGAAGAAAGGACTGCCGCATGGGCCCCCGACGGGAAGCCAAGGTCAGGTGTTGAGAGGAAAAAAGGGGGACCTGGCCCTGATTAAAACGGGACCGCGAGGGGAAAGGGGGGATCAACCGCCGGGCTGGAAAATCTACAATCGCCGAAATCGACCAGTCGAAAAGAAAAGAGAAGAAATAGCCCTCCACGCTTTTAAAACAGTCCTGAAGGGGGGGGGTGCCAGGAAGCCCTCGATCTTCGCGTCGCATTGCAATGTGGCCGTCTGCCATGATGTGAGAAAAATTGGGACGTCTCCATCGGGTCGACTGAACCTCAAAAAAAAGCGCGCCACCATCATGAGAGAAACGCCCGGCGGCGGGCAGGGCGCCCACCACTTCGCGAAACGCGTGCGCACGGGACGGGGGGGAGGCGAGGAAAAAAAGTGGTGTGGACGGAGGGGGAACAAACACGAGACCATTCGAGACAAACCTCGAGTCACAAAAAAGGGGAAAAAAGGACCATCCGCCCGAGAGAAAACCTTAGAAAAAAAACCACCGTTGCAGCCGAGCCCTACTTCAATCCCATGAGGGGAAAAGGAAGGTTCATGGGGCATCCTCCAGTGCAGGAAGCAAGAAAGAGCAAGAGGAACCACAACTTATTCTTATAAATATCTGATAGGGAGAGGATTCTTTCGTCGGCATTGGAAAGATGAACTCATGTGAGACGACCATCGTTATTGCATAGGTCCAAAAAATTCGCGCCCCGCGTGTTTAGCCTGGCGAAGAGGGGTCTTTTACATAGTACGGGGGGGGAAAAAAAAAAAAAGGGGGCCGACTTTGCCCAATCGCGTTGGGGGGAAAGAACCCGTCCTCCACCGAACCGTCGTGAGACGTCCCTTTGCGCACACGGTCGCGAATGCCTCGGCCAGGGGAAAAGACGACGGGCCGGGATCGCATATTTTTGGCTCGCGGGGCGGGGGGGTGGGTTGGGGGGGTGGTGGGTTGGGGGGGCGGTTTTGGGGGGGGGAGGTTGTGGTTTTTTGGGGGTTGGCCGTTTGCGTTCTTCCGCTGGGGTTGCCTCGGGAGAAGGGGGAGAAAGTACAACTCGCCATCCCCGGGAAGACCGGAAAAGAGGGAAAAAATCGTGGGCTCCTGTCATCCGTCAGGCCCGGAAAAAAGGGCGATTTGGTCGCTGCGCACAGGGAATAGGCACAGTAGCGTCTTATCTGGTCGCTGGGAAGGGCCGCCCTAAAACTCAGAGACAAGGGGGCGCATCCCTGGGATCCGAAGCGGTCCCATCCGGTCTCCTTCCAAGGACGCGCCCACCTGACACACGGAGGAAAAAGGAAAGGCTCCCTTCGGGGCCCCTGCGCCAAAAGGGAAGTCGGAACTCGCGCCCACAGACAGCCCGCCACATGCACCAACGCCTGCCGAGGGGAAGAAAGGGACAGATCCTTAAGCCTGACAAGGGGAAAAACCGGGCTCCAGCCCTCTTGGGCCTCGCGGAAGAGTTGGTCTATTCTTTTGAGCAAGGGAAGGGAAGGGGGGAAAAGAGGCATCAAGAGACCGGGAAAAAAACTGCATCCAACAACCCGAATTAAGAAAACATAAATCCCGCAGGGTTTCGGGGAGTGACGGCGTTTACGCCGGAAGGGAGGGATCGCCTAATGAGCCCCAGGAAGGGGAAGAGCCTCTGAAAGACATCCCACAAGCGGGGGACAACAGGTGAATGTAGGGAGCACGGAGGGGAGCCTCCAGGCTTCATTCGCGAGAAGGGAAAAAGCGGTTTGCGTGATGTTGGAGGAGGGGTTTTTTCGCTGTGTTCGGGCCCGAAGGCGAGAAGAAGAGAAAGCGCAGACCCGTCAGGAATCGAGCTGGCACTGGTAAAGGGGGATACCCGCTCGTCTGAAAAACAAAGAGAAATGCACATGCTCAGGTGGGGGGGGGAGGCCAGGTCACTCACGAGTCGTGCAGAGGGAAAAGCGGCCCCCGACATTGCGCTTTTCCGGAAGGGGGCAGGGGTGGCCGGTTGGAATGGGCACCAGTGACAAAAAAGATCTCGCATGTCGCGGGCGGGTGGGGGAAAAAAATCCATCCAGGGACAGAAACATGTCGTAGGGAGCGCATACCGGGGGGGGGGGGGAGGGGTCGTAGTTGGCGGGACGAAAAAAGAGGATGGCTTGGAGTCCACCCGGATATCTTCGTCCTTCAGGGCGTCGGCACGGGGGGGGGGGCGGACGGGGTCTGCTGGAACTCTCATCACCTCTCGGGGCCAGCAAAAAAAGTTAACTACAACAAAAAGAGAGGAGGAAAATGTGTCTGACGTATGAAAAGCTAGAAAGGGGGAAGGATACCTGACTAAGTGAATCAGACCACTATCACCGAAGAGAAGGACTGCGAGCTCTCAGCTGTCGTCACCTAAGGTGGTGGCCGTTGGGGGAAAGAAGCCCTAATAGTGCTCACCCAAAAGAGTTGGCGGGGAGGGGAAGCCGGCTGTCGCATACGGTCTGCGGAAAAGAAGGAACGCCTCTGGTGGAACGAAAGATCGGCGACCGAATCCGTGTAATAAGACCGGAGGGAACAACTACTGCGGTCTCGCGGGGGAGAGGCAAGGGCACGTTTCACTTCACGAACTAGGAACGAAAGGGGGTGTTCTCCTGAAGTAGCTCCAGCACGGAGGGACGTTCTTGCGCACAAAAAAGTCGGTTGCTGTTGCGACTGAAAAACCGCTTCAGTGAACTTTATTACGGGCCGGAAAAGGTGCTGTCTTTGCACCTAAAGGCCGGGAGGGGAAGGGGGCTCCACTAATATGTGGGGGGGGGGAAAAGCTCGTCGATCTTCAGCTGTCCGCAAGGAAAAGTGGTCTCGACTTGTGATCTGCCCGCAAGAAGGAAGAAAAAAGAAGAGGGGAGGCCACACTGTTAAACAACCAGGGAAAAGGGGAAAGGCGACGTCCCTCATCCGCTCCCATGCCGGTCACCCGCAGGTTCCGGTCTTGCGGTCAGGAGAGGGGACGCAAAAACAAAAAAAAACAAAAAAAACGCCCTTCATGGTCGCAGGGGGGAGATGGAAGGTCTGGTCGGCCATCAGGAAGGGGGAAAAAAGGCGCGATGGCCTCGTCCATAGGAAGGGGTGGCGCCGAACTGGGGGAATACACTTGGAGATTCCCAACTCGTTTGGGATCGGAAAAAAGATACGGTCTTGGCGCCGAGATGAACAGAACACTCATGCAAAGACGCCGAAAAAGAACCGGATCACCCCCGTCTACACAAAGGGAAGAAGAAACCTTGCGAACAAAGGTGGGGACGATCACCCTTATGCCGGTCGGCAAAAAAGAAAAATGATTTCTGACGAATAAAAGAAATGTCCTAATCTAATCTTGACGGAAAATGTCACTTTCATGTACGGGAGGAAAAAAAAAAGGGTTCATCTCTACACAGAGGGTGGTGCCCCCAGGGAAAAGAAGGGGGGCACTTCCGCGAAGGGGGTTGCTCCTCGCCTCAAGCGAAGGCGTATCACCAGCAGAAAAAGAGAAAACACGTATTAAAGGGGAACATATAGAGGGAGTGCTGTGTTACTCGCTCCGTGAATTCTTCGGAAAGGCCATGAGGAAACCATCCTTTTAGGAGGACAAACAACTATGTTTCGCCGGGGGCCTCGTCATCGTTCAACAGGGAAGAGGAATCCGTTCGTCAAGGTAGGAAAAAAGACACCATTCGAGACCGCCTCCATCTGCTGAGGAGGCTACGTATCTTCCACCAACGTAGAAGTTCAGCCCTGGGGGGATACGGGGGATCGTCTGCGTAAAAGGGAAAGCGCTTGCAGAGGGCCAATCGCTCGTCCAAAAGGGTCGCGATCTATCCCAAACAGAGGGAAAGATCAATTTCGGGAAAGGGAAAAGGATCCGAACCGAGGTTCCGGCCATCTCGCCGTGAGGGGCCTGATGGCCTACAAGACACAATCAGAGGGGGGGAAAGGGGAAGAAACGTCGAGTAGTCCATGATAAACTTGGGGAAACCGCCAAGACCGTACCGTTTGGGGGAAGGGGGCAGCGATGATGGAGCTGAGAAGTCAAAGAAAGGGAAGTGTACCCATTTGCAGAAGACTTGGAAGGCGGCGCAGCTCACCGTCGGAGAAAACCCCGAAAAGGGATCTACAATTCCCATGAGGGGGGGAACGACGAATTGTCACCGCCACTAGTCGTGAAAAAAAGGATACCGTACAGGCTGGAGGGGAAGAACAGAGGAAGAAATTCACTTATTGCGGACTGGGGGTGGAAAGAAAAACAACCGACTCAAACCCCTGAGCCGAACGGAAAAATCCGTTAACACCACCTATTCGGACGAGGGCGGAAGAAGGGAAAAAAGCGTCCTCCAGAAGGAGGGCGCGAAGCCGTGGTTATCTCGAAGGAACTGCGTTCTTCTCCGCTAGTGCGTTTCCACCAGAAAAAGTTTTTTTCGCGCAGCCCACGGGAAAAAGGCACCGGATCGCGAACCACAAAAGACCTCGCCCAGCGGGAAAGGGGCCCCATTACAGGGACCAAAAACACCAGCACGTCGTAGTCCGAAACAGCGAAGAGAAAAATTCAACTTGCGGGGCAGGGCCCACATCCGGGTACAAAAATCGTCAGGAGGCGCCAGATCTTGCTGTTAAGCGTTCAGGCCAGGTCCTACCGGGGACAATCATATATGTTGTCGAGTTAAAACTACCGCCAAGAGTGCTGGCCCATCGAGAGGGGGGGAAATGTACCAAGGGGCATCCATCAGGAACCGACGACCTCGCGAGGATCCTTTCTGACTACAAGCAGGAGAGGGGGGGGGCTAAACTAAAAGAAACCGACAACACCCCCACGGTCTGAAAAAAAAGAAAAACAACGACTACCTGGAAAAGTGTGTATTTGTACGGCTACTGCTGAAGGGGGGTGGTCCCCCCTAAACCCCCGGGGAAGCCCCTTATCTGCTCATATAACTGCGTGGGTCACTGGGAGAACAAAATCCTTTTGGCTAAAGAAAAACCGGCGCTGGCACATCTCATGTCGCGGAGGAAATCCTGCACTCGGAGAAAAGAAAGAAAGGACAGGCGCGACCACAGAAGGGGGAAAAAAGGGGGGCCATTTCGTCCAGATGTGGGGAGGCTGGTATCAACGGCAAAACATCTCTAAGGCACGAAAAGGGGCTTTCTCTAAAAAGGGGGCTGGGCGATCGCTTCGGGCATAAGACAAAGCAACAACAAACGCCATCAAAGAAGCCCCGCGCTTCACGAAAGAAAGAAGGGACGACAGCGTCGAACTACCTACAGGGGAAGACCCCGAAAAATTCACCGTTGCGGCCAAAGAAGAGAGGGTCGCAGGGACGAGAAAAAGGAAAAGCACCGTCATCCTGCGGCCAACGAGAAAAACGGCAACCGTAACCCTCGGGAGATGCATGCGGGTTTGGAGGACGAAGGGGCTGTCCAGGGCCCGCCTGCCGGCGTTTTGGTGTCGAAAACAGACTCGACTAAGGAGAAACCCACGCTGCCTAAGAAGAAGTGCCCCCCGGCTGGCGCCGGTCACCGTGAAGGGGGAGACACGTATCGGCAAATCAGAAGCCCGTTCGCGACCGAAAGGGCCTGCTGGGCTGGACGAATGTAGGGGGGGGAGAGGGGAAAAAGAAGGCCCGCTGGCCGCCATGCACCAGGAAAAGCCTGCTGTTTTCCTTGCCACATCAAGAAAATCCTATCCGAAACGGGAAAGGGGAGAAGAAAAAGGTCGCTCGAACGGGGTATAAAAAAAAAAGGCATGGGACGTTTTTCGGGTCGTCAACGCTCTACAAGAGAACAGATCTACGCTACTACTAGAAGAAAGGGGAAGGGGGCCTCAACACTTTAGGGAGGCCTTCCGGATGCCAGATGCGCCGGCTCAATATGCACACAGAGGAAAAAAAAAAAGAAACCATGAATGTCTCGGGTGGGGTACTGAGTCCATCGGTCGACGGGCAAAGAGGGACAACCGCACCGCAACAGGAAAGAAAAAAAAAACCCACCCCCTAGTCTTAAAAAAGGAGCGGGCCTGCCCGCTTCCCTTCGAAAGACGCAAGTACTGGGCGGTCGATCGGGCAAGACGGGGGGGAGCGGTCACACCCTCTAAAAATCGCGAAAAAGAAAAGGGGGTCACCCCCCGGCACAATCCGCCCCCGATTCCTCGACGGATACACCGGGGGCCCTACTTGCAAGACCGGGGGGACGGCCAGGCGAACCTGCCCTTTCATAAAACAAGGCCCGACTGCATCAATCTCGAACGAAAGAGAGAGAAAAAAAAAGAAAAAGTCGATCTTGCTGCGCGTAGGGGGTCCTGAAGAAGGGGGATGGAACGGCATTCGCCTTCCGCCATCAGGAGCCCAATTAAAGGGGTTTATGCCTTCGATGCCATAGCGGATGTCGTTTACATAGTTACTGCGGGTACTGCGGGGGGGAGGGAAAAAAGGGGGGAGGTCGGTTGTTTTACCACAGCCGCCACAGAAAAAAGGGAGGAACGATCTCCAGCCCCGTCCAACGTTGAGAAGGTCGCGAAGGGCGAGGAAAGCCCAGAAATAAGCCGCATGATTGGCCTCGGGCGGGGGGGGGAGTGGCTTTCCGTCAGAGGGGCCCAACGGCGACATGGATAAGTACAACGGGGACGACAGAAAAAGGGAACGCTTTTCAGCGAGTGTGCGAAGACCGAGACAAGAAATCGGGGCCCTGGGCAATAAAAAGATGCGGCGATTGTTCGAAAAACGGCCGTCAGGGGCGTAGAAGAGAATGAGGGAGTCTGGTCGCTTTCCGCGATTAGAACGTGCAGAACAGAAAAAGTGCGGTTGACGCCGGAGGGAAGAAAAAAAAGACTCCGGCCCCTTGATGAGGGGGGAAGCGGCACCCAGCCTGACCAAGCATGCTCCGTCGGGGGTGCCCCTGCAGGACCAAGTCGGAACTCTCGACCCACACGAAAAATCGTCCCAGCCCTCGGCCAAATAAACAAAAGAAAGGGTCCGAACTGGTCTGGGACAAATCCGGCTCGGGGCAACGGGGCAAGTGGGAACATTCCCGAGGGATCTTCTTTCTTTTGCGTTTTCCCGTTGTCTCGTTGGGGAGTGGGTTTACATTTTCCTTGCAGGCAGACCACACCAAAAAAAAAGCGCCGCAATTCGTTACGCCACGCGCCAAAAAGAAAAAGCATCTCCAGACGCAGAAAGAGGGAGGTCCGGTGGGCCGTGGGGGGACACGTCCGGATAGGGGGAAAAAGGGAAACGCGAATTCGCCTTCTTGCAACGGCCCGGACAGAGAGTGCCCTGACCGAGGGGGGAAAAGGAGGAGCCCCTGCTGTATTTCGACGCAAAAAGTGACCATTCAGGACAAAAAAGGAAGGGGACGCCGTGACATCGCTGCGGAAGAAAAAAAGGATGGCGGTGTTGTTCGCTTGTGGTGCAAGGGGCCATAAAAAAAAGGAAACCCAGCGGCCGCGCAGGACACTTCGTCGGGGCAGCGAACTGGCTGGTAGTCCGGGCGTGATACCAAAGAACACCACATCTTACGAAATGCACAGGCGAGCTGTGGGAAGGGGAAAAAAAGAAAAAACCCCAACACAAAAACCCAAAAAAAAAAAAAAAAGGGTCCACGAGTAAAGAAAAAAGATTTCATGATTCCGCGGAAAGCGAAAGATGTTCCATAAAATTTAGGGAAAACACCCGGAGTTCCCTTTGGAGTCTGGGGGGGTGGAAACGCCAGCACCACGAAAAGGAAATGGGAAGAGGTTCGTTTTTGTTAGAAAAAAGACCGAAAAAGAAGGGGGGCCTAGACCCATGGGACATCAGCAGACCGTGGTGGGGGGGGGGGGGGGGGTTGTCCTCCTGAAGGAGAGAGATTTAGGGGGCAAAAAAAGAATTCGTCTTCTGCTCTTTCCGTGTCGGCCGGGGGTCGAGGACAGGAGTAAGAGAAAATCACCTCTCGATGGTCCACGCCTAAGGTTAACTCAGACAAACAAAAGAAGGGTCATGTATTCACCCCTGTGGCGACACGAGGACCAACAGCCTATCTGCTGCACAAGGAACGATGGTGACACGCTGCATACCGAGGGCACCGCCAGTGCAGCACATCTCTCGGATTTCTTCAGAACGGACTTATGTCGTTGTCGCACGCAGATCAACGAGCTGGGCGAGGGGCAGGGAGAAGAACGCCCACCTGTCTCATCATAGTCGGAAGGAAAAAGAGGAACCGCTTTCTGGTGAACGAAGGAGACTACCATGGAGCGAGAAAAGAACGTTCGTGACCTCGACAGGACTGGCTCAAAGGAGGCCCTCCGGGAAATGGGGAACTTCGAACTCGTCCTCGGTTGTGGTAACGTACCTAGCGAAGAAATGCTTGACTTTCGGGAGAAGTTTTTGTGATTGAGGGGGGAGGGGTGCTACTTGTACCAGGGCAGTGAAACTTGATGACGCCGCGAAGGCCCTCCCAGAAAATGCTCCCCGCAGGCGTTGAGGTTCTACGATAGTGGCGGTGAACAAATCCACGCGGTCGATCTTCAGCAGGTGGACTTGTAGAGTCCCCAGAAAAGAGAAGAAAGGAGGGCTTGCATGGAAAAAAGGAAGAAGAGTGTTTCCCGGGACAACATGGAAAACAGAACAGGTTGGGAAAGAATCACGACGTCCATGCGAGACCAAGACCGGGCACAAGAGAAAGGTCTTGGCTGTTGCAGGAGAAAGGGGAATAGAGGATCGCCCTCAGGGAAGGGGAAACAGCGAAAATATTTCTTGGGAGGTCAACGTCGATCACGGCAGAGAAAAAAAGAAAGGATACCTTGGGGCGCGACGTATCGCCTGGGGGACCTCCACTCCGGGAAGGGAAATCTCACGTACTGTCTGTGAAAATGACTCGCCCTGCACAAGCGGGAGAAGAAGGGGGATGCCGCCGTACTCCAATATCAACAACCACTTCTCACCGGAGAACGTTGAGGGTATCGTGGAGGGCAACCGTCGCAGACAAGGGTGTTATTGGCGAGAAGGGGAGGAAGAACAGGAAGTCCTTGTTCAGGGGGCGAACTGTGAAGGAAAAAAAAGAGGTGGTTTCCAGCGTTCCAAAAGGCTTGTTCCGTTCCGCTAGGTCGCCAAAAAGAAAAAGGGATATCACACATCGAACGATAGAAAAAAAAAAACGGAGTATGAATGCAAGAGAGGTGGTCGCTGTGGAGGGGCCCCGTGCTTCCGAAAAGAAGAAAAAGAAAAGGGGGAAACCAAGCCCGTTTCACGCGGGCACGCCCGGATGAAACGACAGCCGGAAAACTGCATGCCGTGCACATGAGCCGTAAGGCAAAGATCGATTCGAAAAAGAGAGAGACCGCCGGCGAAAGCTCTCTTGCCGAGTACGATCTTAACACCAACGTCGCCATGAAAAAGGTGAACAAAACGGGGGATCACAAGTCGTCTTGTCTGAGCATGATCTCGGAAAGGAGTCCATCAAACCTACCGGGCTCCAAGACAGTAGTATAGATCCCAACTAGTGTAAAGACGCAATCAAGTTCTGGCCACAAGTTTAATCCGGAGGGGGGGAAACGAGGCAATCTGTCTCCGCTGATCGAGGGATGATTGCCGAAAAGGGTCCTTCTACTGAAAGGAGGGAAGGGGAATAGGGACAATTAATCCTGACCGAAAAAGTGGTTACCGTCATGGGCTCGGGAGGAAAAGAGAAAAATGTTCCTTTTTAAATTTGAAAAAAACGTTGAAGGGAAAAGAAGCAGCACACGTCGAGACAACCGAAGCGAAAGACAATGAAACAAAGCTGACGCTTCGACGAGTGATGGTTCGTGGAGAACCTCAAACACGCGGAAGAACCGTACCGGCTGGAGGGGAAGAACTGCGACACGTCGTCATCAAAAAGGGGGGGGTGAAGCGCACCATCACCGACAAAAACAGAAAACGTCCGCATAGAAAAAAGAAGGCACACGCTTCATTCAAGAACCGGAATATTTCGGACCAGGTTCTTCGGCCGAAAGCGCGCCCGGAAAAAGGTGTTGAACAAAAACGGCGGTCTTCTCCGCTGGGGGGAAGAAGACCGCGTCCTCCAATGAGAGGAAGCTTATTCTGAACAAAGAGCTTTCCCCTCCAGCACAAGTTGAATATCCTCTGAGACAGGGAACAACATCACGTCCGTAGGAAAAAATACGCAGTCCTTCTGCAGTCGGGGGTCGGGTACTTCACCCGTGTCACAGAGATCCATTTTGCTCCTCTTAAAAAATACATGACACCTCCTATATGTTATCTGAAGGGAAGGGGAAAAGCCCGCAACCACCTAGGCGGGCCCATCGAGGGTCAGCGACTCGCCGCGACATCCAGGGCGGGAAGGAAGAAGAATCTCCACCGGGGACGAAGAGGACTCGTTTCTTCGACACTACGACCAACCACGGTCTGCTGCTGGTAAACAAAAAAAGGGGGATCTGTCTTTGAACCCAAAAGAAACGCGAACATTTAGAGCGTGACGTGGGAGGGTCACTGGTTGGGCAAACACCATGACTCCGAAAAGGGCCTCCTTTTTTCATCTAGGAGTGGCCACATCTCATGTAGGGGGAATCGGATAAGAGCTACTAGGGAGCACTGACCGGTAACCTCCCCAGCGGGAGGGAAGTGACAGATTTGGGTTTTCCGACGAGTACCCCGCTCAAAACACAAGCGAGATCGACTACTATTTGCTGCGAGGAACGATCGCGTCTGGCAATGCCGAAACACAACAACACCGGAAGGAAGCCGACACCGCTTAAAGCGCTTCAACTTCCAGGAGAAAAGAAGGAAGACATCTACCTACAAAGGGGCTCAAAGAAAAAACACCGTCGTCCCCTCGGTGAGGTCACAAGAAGGGCCCGCTGCACGAGGCACGATTCGTGGGAAATCCTCACGCAAACGGAAAGGGGAACCGAACCCCGTATATTATTCTGGAAGGGAAGGGGTTTTGGCTGCAGGGAAGGCACCCAGGCCGTCTCTCGCCCAGAGGTTTTTTTTGCTACACAACAGACTCGACCAAGAGAGGAGGGTCAACCTACCGTGACAAACCCCGTCTCCTTTCACAACAAGTTCTATCCGGAGACACTGGGGCCCAGCCGCAGTTTTTTTCGAAAAAGGGTTGGTGCCGGCACAGGGCAGGTGTTGGCTCTCTGGCCGGGGTCCCGCGGGACCGAGGTGCCCAGGCTGTTGTAAGTGACACGAAAGGTTTGGCGCGTCCCAAGGAAAGAAAGGGGAAGGAAAAAGGAGGAAAAGTGCCGCTCGACTTGCTGGATCAACAGAACTCGCTACATCGCCGAAGCGACCAGAGCGAAGAAGACAAGAAAGAGAGACAAAGACCGAACCGTGTCGGCGGCCTGAAAAAAAAGCTTCTTCGCGGCGCCTATGCACAGCAGAAAAGCGTGCCTGAGGAATTATGGAAAGGGGGGTACGTCGCCAAACTGGTCGAACGGAACGCGACGACCGCAAAGAACCGCGCGCCCAAAAAAAAAGGATGGGCAGGATCCCTCCCGCTGGCAAGGGGGAAAAGCCCTTCGCGTACCTTCTGACAGAGAAAGGGGCCCGACGGTTCGGTGGTGAGGGGTCAACAACCCTACAACGGGACCTCAGACCCAAAACCCCCCGACTATGTCAACGACAGAGAAAGAAAAGCACCCCTCGCCTTCTAACACCGGGGGAGGGATGTGGCCCTACGCATCCCGAGGAGGCATCCGCCGACGTGCAGACCAATGCCTACTTGCAAAAAAAGA
>Ga0179593_1675363_pt1 | contig 19484 bp, 18 predicted proteins | sample CZODoug2_1_08_16_FD_185931 | JGI IMG/M metagenome (GOLD analysis project Ga0179593, IMG submission 185931) | Vadose zone soil fungal communities from Angelo Coast Range Reserve, California, USA - CZODoug2_1_08_16fungal (PacBio error correction) | ecosystem: Environmental > Terrestrial > Soil >...
TGTTCGAAGGCATTTGTCGGAGGAGAAATTCGGTTCAAGGCACTGGGAGGCTAAAAATGATCTCTACCTCTCCCACAACTAAATAAGAACCTCAGATGGGCACGATAGGTCGTCCCTGATTATTGGGGACAGTCAGTTCGTCGTCAGGTATTGACCCCTTAGAAAGGAATAGGAAAATTGGACATCAATTGGTGCCTGGCGCGGGTCTGAAAGGGGGAAAAGAGTCCGAGAAAAAGGGAGTGGGTTGGGGCTCTGCGGCGGGAGGATTCTCATCCCTGTCGGGGAAAAAAGAACCGTTAATCGTGTCGTTTCTAAAGCAGGGTTTTTCTCTGGGGACCCCAAGGTATGGCTGAATCTCCAAGAGAGAAAGAAGCTGAAGGAGGCTTTAGCCGCCGACGTGGACGACAAGACTCGGCATTGAATCTTGCTAGATCAGGTTGCCAAAGATCCAAGAGGAGGAGATCAAGTTTGCGGTTATCCTGGGGGCGAGCTAACCATTTAAGAAAAAAGCAGGAAAGTTAAATCTACAGCCGCTCTCCGTAAGGGCGGCAGCATCGGATGTAGTGTCATGCCCGAAAGAATGGGTGTCGGCGATGGGTTTGCTGGAGGGGGGCGCTCAAGGGAGGGGGTACGGCAAGGCTCTTTATGGTCACATTTGCGCACCGTCGAAGGTCTGCTTCCTCTCTCCTGGGAGTGCATTAAATAAGGACTGTGAGGAGCGATCCCCGACGCTATATTCCCGGCAAAAAAAAAGGGGAAATAAAAAAGAAACATCGGATCGGTCGGCAAGGAGATGGGGTAGGGAAAAAAAAAATCGGCAAATGCTGAAAAAAGTCAGACGTTCCCATCTTCAAAAAATATCGAGATTGAATGCTTGCGCCTCTTCTGCCGGCCTGTTTCGCACCCAGGGGAGGGGGAATGGAGAGAGACAGTATCATCACAGCAACATTTTCAGGGGTGGCATAAGGCTTCACCGTGCATGATTTTACCTCTACGATTAAAAAAGAGCCAGGGGTCTAGGGAAGATGGTGCGTGCGAGGGGCCGCTTGTCAAAAGTGAACGCGCCATGGTCAAGGGTGGCCTGCGGCAAAGCTGTGGGCGTCAGAGACCGCGACGGGCAATGGGAAGGAGGCATGCAGGAGGACTGAAGGAGCATTGGCAACAACGCTGATGCATCCACCCTTCCTGAGCGGGAAGGAGTTTCACCGCTGCGTGGAGACAAAGTCCTTAGGTATATCAGGACTTAAAGGGGCGGAAGAGAAAGTGTGGTATGGATGAACGGGATCAGGGGTACGTGTCGAACCCTCACTGCTCCAGCCGGATGAAACAGAATGCAAACTAGTGGGACGGGGGGAGTTCAAGACCAAGGGCGGCCGAATTAAGGGACTTTAACGGTCCATTCTAGGGCCAATAGACAAGAAACGAAATCACCAGGGGCTGGCATACATGAACACAGTTCTATTATCGGATTACCTCCGCAAGACGAAATGGAGCCGCAAGAACTCGTCGAAACGCTGAAAGAAGGGCTGAGGCATCTACTACAAGTTCGTCTGGCGGTGGAGGGGGCTAGCCTCCGGGCGGGACGTTTGCGATTTACGGGAATGCCGGCTTGGAATGGGGTAGGGAAAGAAAAGATCTAGCAAGAAGTGAACATCGGCTAAAAACCCGCATTCTACATTGGGGGCGATGAGAATCGGCCGACCGCGGGAGAAGATCATCCCGAGTCGAAGGACTTCATAGGGGGAAACGCATATGACCACTAGGGAAAGAGAAGGCCTGGAGAGAGGGGGAGGTGGCTCCTTCGATGCCGCCGTACGTCGCTAATGCTTCATCATCGCGGGGGACAATATTCAAAAAAATCTGCTCTAACAAGGACACACAACCATCCCGAGCAAAAAATTGAAAGGGGGACCCAGAAAGGAGAGGCAATGCGGCGCTGGGCGAAAGTAAGGCGAGCAAAAACGCAGTCGCCCTAAAGGGGGACGGGCCCCATCGGGGGAGAATAGCTCGAATGCCTTTGGGGACTCCTTCCGGAGAAGACCATTCCCGAGCGAGAAGAGGCAAAAGAAGCAGACCGCGGGAGCAATGCCGCGGCCATGAAGTAGTCCTTGGAAACGTTTCCAATACCTGAGGGGGCATTAAGTGACAGTTAGCGGCAAAAGTCCTTTTCTTCGCAAAGGGAGGTGCGGAGGGCCAGGGAGTATGGCCTGTTCATCATAACCAAGCCCGCTTTGCTTAAAAAATTCTCATGCCGGCCCCTATTGGGAAACCGGCCGGAGGGAACTCGACCTCCTACATCCTGTGGCCATTTCAAAAGGCAAGGAAAAGAAACTCGCGCCAAAATGGGGGCCTTCATCTCAAGCGGATAAATCCGCTAGGAGAAGTTCTGCAGAAGACAGGCTGTGGCAACCAAACCCGAAAGAAAATATAGAAACAAGAGGAGGAGAAAATAGAGAGAGGGTCTGGGAGGGTGGCCGGGGGGGGTTGCCTTCCTTCAAAGAAAACTATGGTGACGCGCCGGACAGTAATGGTCAAGGGGGAAGAGGGAATCGACGATGAAGTGCCGCAGACTGACACGTCCTGTAACGTGAAGGGCTAGGGGACCGTTAAGTGAAAGCACCGGGAGGGTCTTAGTCGAGGGGAAGGAATCCCGGCCTTGTGAAGAAAAAACCTAGGAAGAAGAAAATCATCAGAAGCCCATGTCGCTTGGGAAACTCTATAACAATCCATCGCAAGGACCCGGGAGCCGCCGCAGCCAGAAGCCTGCTGGCAGGGGAGAAAAAAACATGACCGGGCCCGCGACACTTTGGAATGAGGAAGGAAAAGGCTGAAAACCGCATGGTGGGATGCATTGTCCTAAGGATGAACCAGCGTCTGAGTTGCGCAAGATCGGGGCGGCCATGCTGTCCTAGGGGGGAAGGGGAATTATCAAAGGGGAAAGCAGAAAAGTTGCGCCACAGACGATGTGTACCTGCCATTCCTGTAAATGAGGGAAAGGCCGGTCTTGGATCCTTCTGTAAAAGTCGTTAGCCAGCGACCGCTATCAAAGAGGAGCCTGGGGAAAGAAGGGGAGGGGGAAGGGATCATCGGGATGGGGATGTGATTTACCTGTGGGGGATATCTCTTCTATGGGGAATATGGGCATCGGGCCGAGGAGTGAAAAGAAGAGGGACCAGAAAAACGTCTGCTTCACGCATAAAACGAAGACCAGGGAAAAAGACGACATCCGCAGATATAGATCATACGTTTCCATAGGGTTTCAAAAGTAGGGAATCGGCGCAAGGGGTCAATAAACGAGTTCAGAGCCACGTGACCAGAACCGAAGGGGGATTTGAGCGAGTCGGCGTGCAATCTCTGCTAGATAGAAGATTCTACATCTAGTGAGGTCCGCCGTAAAAAAAAAGCAAACGCGGAGGCTCACATCCCACACGGAAACTCGCAATCCGCTGTAATTAGATCGCATCAACGAAGAGGAAGCGCGGGGAAGTTCGTATAAAGGCGTGCGGCGGCAGAATTAGATGAGCGATGAAAGCAGAAGTTTTTTCCGGATTTGCTCAATTTGCCATGGAAGGAAAGACCGGTACGGTGCGGGAAGCCCTTTGGTAAAAAAACGAAAAGACAAATCCTGGGCTGTCATCCGCAGGGGGAGAAGTAATCGGGGAACCGCGAAAACAGGAGGAAGACTGAGAGAAACCAACTGTAAGGGCGCCCCACCGCAGGGCGCACGAAGACAAAGCAGTAGGGACCTTGTCAATTCGTGAAAAAGGAAGAGGGGAAGGAACCGTCACACCCCGTCTCTAGGGGGTGGGATTCACAATCAGGTTGTGTGAAAAAAAAAGATGAGGAGGGGAGGCCTATGCAACTCAGGTAATTTCTCTCGGCAGGGACGCTGAAAAGAGCATCCTGCAGGCGAACATCACCCACACCGAGAACCAGGGAAGCCCGTGCTGCCCAGCTGCAAGCGAACTCTCTCAAAAAAGGAAAGAGCAAAGCAAAGGAGGCTTAGGGCAAATTCGACTGGAATCAAAGGTAGGTGACGACCAGAACGCCGAAATTGTGCTGCTGCGAAAAACTCTCAGAGGACCCCAGAAAACAAGAACATAACCTCTGGGGCGACCGGTGCCAAAAAAACTCCTGCGGGGGGTAAGAATGAAGTACATCTGCGATACGGGCAATAATTTCATAGACTATTGGGGGGGGGCACTTCAACAATAAAGACGAATGCCGAAAGATCTTTGACTGTTGTGGAGGGGGCCCTTCTGCCAAAGTGGGGTAGGGATCTGAGAAGGTCACTCTGCTTGTGTCGTTATTCGTGCATGAATCATGACAGGTCAGAAGAGGGGGGGGGGGGTGGATCGGCGATTGGGGGCCCATCAAGATCAGAACCTTCCACTAACAGCTGGCGTCCGAAGAACACCACCATAATTCGAAAAAAGGGCAAGGGGGATGTCCAATGGACGCTACCGAAGGTATAAACTTCGTGTAAGGGAGGAATGAATCTCAGACTGCCTCGCGGCTTGAGGGGGGGGGTAGGATCTCTCCAGAAGGATCTACACCTGAAAGGGTATGGGGGGGACTGGACGTGTCCCTATAAGCCATTTTTCGCAAGCCCCCGTTCTGGGACCAACGTCGACTACGGCGAAGCATCAGCTTCAAGAGAAAAACTACAGAAAGGAGGCCAGAGAGAACGAAGGGGTGTGAATCATCGACACCATCATGAGGAACTCCACTAGGAGCGTCAGCATTTCTCCGCCCATTAGGGGGACTTCCGAAACGACTATTAATGCTCCACCACTGAGGGAGGATTAGGAAGAGGGGAGTGAGACACATCTCCATTCCCAATTTTGTATTCCATATATGAGAGAAAAAGGATCCTCTCGGTTCTGGACAATCAGACCTGGCAACTGGGGTCCAATCGAAGCAAGGATTTAAAAAACATCTTTCTGCTTTCGTTGTGTCGAGGAGGCAATAAGGTTCAGAACAATCACTTCAATATGTCTATAACCAGTGTCTCCTGAAATTCCTTTAATAGAATATAAACAACCACTGGAGGATATGGGTCGAGCAAGAATGGCGGAAGCGCCAATGGCAAGAGCGCGAGTGTGGGTTGCGAGAACAAAAACGCGGACCTCGAACCAACACGGGGAGACCGGCAGTGGCGTCACGGGAAGTGCTCACCTAGGACTTGGCCAGGCAGAAGGAGACTGTAGGGGGGGGGGAGAACCCTGCGACCTCGCCGGGAATATGTCTCATCAATGGGGGGGCCGGCGCTGTTGGGGGAAAAGTTCGAAGGCCTGCATCTGGCCGGGGTGTCGCTAGAATAGAAGGGAGAGGAGAGATAACTGGGCTAGAGCTCCAGAAGGTTAAAAAAAACGGCATTGACACGTTCTTACATCATTGGGGGGGTTTGGCGCTTACTCAAAAAAGGGGGCTGTAGGGGGAAGGGAAAGATGTCGCCGTAGGAGGCTTCGGGTGGAACCGTTTGAAATTAAGCATGGGCTGCAAACCTTGCTGATGAAGGCCGATGCTCATCCACCTGTCGGAAGGGGAGGGCGAACTGGCTCTCTAGTTTTGGGTGGGGTTTGGGGTGGGTTTTGACACCATTGCCTCAGCCGCGAATCGGGAGATTAAAAGGAAGGATCCTGCCGGAAAGAAGGTAGAACTGCGCGCCGGTCGCTCTGGTATGGTTGAAACTAAAATTTCAAAAGGTGCTGCTAATCTCTGCTGTCTCCTTTTCGTGAGGCCCTGCGCTGGGGGTCCTGGGTCCGAGGTCTCTTTCCTGCCAATGTCGGGAAGGCACGGACCCAAGCGCGTGCTAAAGAAACAAGAAAGAAAGCCACGACTCGCTGGGCGCCTCTTCGAAAAAAAAAACATGGAAAAAGAACGAGAGAAAGTGCTGGCAGGGGTAATATGGCCCCCAACGATGAATTCTTCCCGAGAATAAAAGTCATATTACACAAAATCCGAGTTTGGGCGGGCGCAGGGGGCAAATTCTAAAGTGTCCACCGTTCTGTGTTCGGAGCATGGCTCACCATACCAATGGGGCTCCTGTACTCGGGGGGTCCCGCCTGAGGTTCAAGCACGTCTTATAAGAAATGGTCAGGAACGTGCGGTGGTCAGTGCCGCTGCATTTTCAAGCACGAGTACCGCCATCACTTGGGTGGAGAAGGAGGCCGGGGTTCGTCAGCGCGACAGCGACTCGCAAATTGCGATCGAAAGAACGGGAAAAAAGAGGAAAGAAAGAATCAGAAACCAGCAACAACTGCTAGGAAGCAAAACTTCCGAGCGGGGACTGAGACCAAACGATAGGGACTCAAGTCAGATAGGGGGTTAAGGAGCCGTTCCAAAGGAACGAGGGGTTGGTAAAGGGACGCCGCTATTTCAGCGGTTCGTAGGTGACCAAAACCCCAAAAGGGCACCGGATGGAGCCCCGATTGGCGACTTGGAAGAAAAGGCAAAAAGGACAGAAACATAGGCCATAAGACCAAGCGTAAAAAAATTTAAGGTAGTCATCGCTCATCAGAGATTTCAAGAAGCACGCAGCGCCGCTATACCGCCCGCCAGCGAACGCGGACTATGCAGAAGGGGGGGGTCAGAGAAAAAAAAGACGGGAGGGACTGGTTTTATCGGGGAAGAAAGACGGAGTGCTTTTAATGTAAGGGGGAAGGGGAGAACCCCAGAGCTCGGAGGATAGAGAGGAGCCGACAACATCGGCAAATCTCCCAAGCATTCGACATTCTGGACTAGTCATCAAGAGAGCGTGAGGAGGGAGGACGAGGGGGAAGGCCAGAGGGGAACGCATGAAACAGATGTACTCTCTCTTTAATAGAGCTGGAGGCGTACTTGTGACAGAAGCGGCCGCCGACACGCGACGCCGCACGCGCGCGGTAACTATGGCGGGCAAAGAAAGCCCAATGAAGAAAAGCAATGGAAGGAACAAGCCCTCAATAGGAGTTCAGGAGACCAAAACTCTCTGGAAGCTCGTGATATAGAAAAAAAAGGAAAACGTTTAAAGTCGTCGGCAAGAACGGGCATCGGCGCCTCTACATGAATCCTGCCCTCGTAAGGGGAGAAAGGGGCTCTATCGAGGAGGAGAAAAAGAAAAATTCACTAAAAGGACCAATGGCCACGCAGATGGACACCATTAAATCAAACGTCGTAGACGCGGTGCGAAAACATGAAAGAGGCCAGGGAGCCACATTTCGTCTGGCGCCGTAGGAACAAGCCGCTGAGGGGGGGTACAAGGAAGATAAAGGGCGGCCAGGGGGGGAGTCTACAGGCTTAATAGGGCGGCGAGGAGCAAAGTTCCATTCTAGGGCTGTCGCGAATTTCAATTCAGAAGTGAAGGGGACCCGGGCCCTATGGCTGGGGGCCTACGCACGGGAGTCAAGAAAAAGAGAAAAATCCGAAGAAAAGGGGGAGGGGTGAAGCAGGCGGCCACTGAAAGAGGAAGCACGTTACCATCTCCCTGGTGATGAACCTAAGAGGAGGAGGGCAGAACTCCGCATAGAAGGTACGCCGAAGAGGTCTGCTTCGTAACCCATCGGCTCGGTGGGGGTCCGGAAAGGCAGTACCCAATAGAGAAAAAAAGGAGGTATGAAGAGATATGTGTTCAAGTGATGATAGGTGCCCCTAGCGGCCTTCCGGCCGATGGCTGACGAAACGGGAGGAGTGAGGGAAAAGACGCGCTGATCACGCTTCTGAAAGGGGCGATTCAGTGGGCGCCTCAAACGTGGGACAGAGGGTCATGCGGAAGGGAAGAGGGGGGAACAAATGCTCGGTGAAAAGAAAAGGGGGACGGTCTTATTTTCCTTTGAGGAGAAAGAGTATTAAAAAGAAAGACCTGGGCGCGATCCCATGTCAGAGGGGTTGAAAGGAGAAGTAAAAGAGGAAAGAAAAACCATCATTTAAAAAAGGCCTCTCAAAAAAACTGGCGGCCGAAGAAACCGTTTCTCTAAACTTGTCCTTCACAGCCCTCACGTGGGGAAGAAAACTACGGATGTCATTGCCGGGCATGAAAGCACAAGAGGCGAACGGAAAAAGAGAGTTGGACAACTGGCATAAGGGTTCATTAATAACTTTAAATCCGCAAGGGGTTGAACGCTAAGGGGCGGCACATGACGTGGGCCCGGCCGGGAATAGAGGCGAATTACGTTCTGTCAACTCCAACCCATCGCCCGATCAGAAGCTGATCCTTTCCTCCGGGGTGTCTCCTGAAGCCGATCTCGGAAGTCTTCTGTGGAGGAAAGGGAGAGGCGCGGGAGGGGGGGATTTGAGAGAGGCCGGAGGATCTCTTACCATGAGCCTGCCGTCCAGAACAAGAATGCACTTGCACAGTCGTGTAATGCAAAAGGCGCTCCATCAAAAGATTACCATAGGAAAAGTTCTGAAGAGGCCGGAGACTCAGGAGAGAAAAATCGGGGGTAAAGAACGCGGGACATTCTATGAGGGTGAAGAGTCAGAATGTGCTATTCAAGGGGGAAAAATTCAAAGGTCCCCCGCGAAATAAGAGTCCGAGAAGGGCGGGAGATCAAGTACGGCAACTGCGGCGAGCAAAAAGATTCCAACCAATCCCAGAAGCGACCCTGCGTGAAAATCACGAGGAAATACTTTCGAAAGGTGCTATGGCGACCTGAGGAGGGGAGTGAGGAATGAAATCTCAAGACAGGATAAGGACTTCCATCCCTGGGATTTGAAATGAGAGGGGAAGCCTGCTGAGTCCCTAGCCTAGTTCCGGGAAAGGAAGGAAATGCCCTCAAGAGAAGAGGGACAGGTCGGGGGAAAGACTGCCATTTTGGGGACGGGGGTCGCTCTGAACTAAGAACAGCATTAATATAGTCAGATGCTCTGAAAAAAGAGTGCTTCAAAGAGGAGCGGCGCAGATAAAAAGGCAAGCAGGTTGTCGCTGCGGGGAGTCACAGTCCTTCAGCCAGGAAGGTGCATCAGAGGGGGGGAAAAGGAGGGGGACAGGCCAGCGGCTAAGGGGTTCCTTGCTGAGCGGGACAATGGGGGAGGGAGTCAGAGGGCATTTCCGCAGGCTACATGCACCTAAAAAAGGTTCTTGTGAAAAAAGGGTGGTAAAAGTCAGCGGACTAACCGTCAATATCAAATGGAAACAGCTTTATTGTGTGAACTAGCGGTGACGCACAGCACCAGGCGAAATGGGTGTGATTGAGCGGCATCGAGGGAAGAAACCACAACAGTCAAGGCCGATCAGCACGAAGTCCCCTAATTCCCCACTCCTCGACTAGGTTGTGAAGAGGAATCCAGGCTGGGCTTCTCGGCCCGAGTCAAGCGACGATTTGGAACTTCAGAAAACAAACCTCAGACGTGCGCCCGATCCGTAAGAAGGGGACTGGGGTTGTGTACGGCCTGCGCCCATCAGAAGCGGTCGGGATCGGGGAGTTGAGGAAGGCTTGGCGCGTGTGGAAAGAAAAAAATGGGGAGGAAAGCAGCCCACGAAAGACGAAAAAAGGGCTTCCGAATCAAGACAGCCGACCTAAAAAAAAAACAACAGCGCGCCGCCCCCCTCGCACCAAGACCGCCTGTGAAGGGGTCTTGAACCACGCTAAATTCTCATTAACATGACGGAGAAGAAAGAGAGGCCCCCCTCCTGCTCTCGGCTGAGGCAGGTAGTAAGAAAAGCAAAGTAAGCCACCGGGCCGAGGCTGGATCTGAACCCTATCAGAAAAAAGCGTAGCATGAGGGGTAAGACTAAAAAATCTAAGACGCAGCAGTCAAGATTCAGAAATAAAGAAGAAAAATAATTGGGTAAAGAATATCCACCAACATCATATAAAAACACCGGGTAGCTCATCGGCATGGGCGACACGCCCAGTTATCGAATGCGGGAATCTCCGCGACACAAGTAGCCTAGAGAGAGAGCACTTCAAACCAGCGAAAAGGCCCAAGGTCCAAAAATATTCTGGAGAAGGACGAACGGCTCAGTGCGTTCCCATAAAGAACGGAAAAGTAAGAGACGAAAGAGGAGCCACTCATATTGAGCCCAGACTAGGTAGCGTTAAGGGGGGGGCGCGCTTCGGCTCGCCAGCACTTCGCGGAAGAGGTCCCAAGGGGGGTCCAACAGTGCGCAGCTCCTCACCACCACAACTTAGTAGGGAAAGGTAGAGGTACGAAGAAAGAAAGAATTGAGGGGGGCTCCACTGCGAACGATCGGCCTCGACTTTCTTTCGGACATTAACTAGTAAATAGCCAAACCTAGGGCGACGCAAGGGGCTTAATTAGGGCGTCCGAGCTGTTCCATTCCGTCAGTCCTATGAGACCCGGATATACTTCGCGCGGAATAAGCTGGCGAGAGATTTGGGGGGCCTGCTCTGGCGAAGGGTGTGTCATCGGGGGTGGAGGCTTAAAGTGAGGAGTCTGGAGGACGGGGATTGGGAGGAAAGTTCGCGTCTGGGTCTGGAGAGCTTGGGAGAAAAGCGTTCGCATCATGTCTGGGGGGGGTTTCTAGGATGAAAAGTTAGGGCAAAGGAGGACTTAAGGGGCGGAGCGCTTGCTAGTGGTCACCGCCTTCTACTTGTGGTCACGCCAGCCGGCATGGGCGCGATGGGGACGTGATGATCTGGTCCGGGAAACAGCGTCGGAGAGTTGCGGGGAGGGGAGGGAACTAAAAAAGGCCAGCAACCAAGAAGGAGGAAGTCCTCACCGGACTGCCGCCAAGAAAGTGGAGTCGCGCTGGCAATGGTGAACCGAAACCAGGGAAAAGGATGGGGGTCTCTTTCTTCAGCAGGCGAAACCTTTTCGTTCAAAGAGAGGGATGGCTGGGCGCCGCGTCGCCGGAGGAACCGCTCGAAAAAAGGAGGGGGGACATCGAATACTCAAAGGCTTTCTCACATTCCAGACCAATCGACAGGCTGGGGGAGAAAAAGAAACAAGGCAAGAGGCCATCGGCTCGATGCAAAGTGATTAAATTGTGTTCCATGGAAAGAAACACCTCTTAAAAGGCGGTGACACCAACAAACTTCATCAAAAAAGTAAAAGGTGGTTCATGGGGGCGAGGAGGGCTTCATAAAGGGAGAAGGTGCGGCCTGTGGACTGAAAGAGGAGAGACTGGCGCCATCAAAGAGGCCGAATTGGTGCGCGTGCGTCACCACCATGAGGGGGAAGACAAAAAAAAAGTCCATGGTCAGGTGGATCACTCTAAAGGGTTTCTTCAGTGCCTGACGTTAAACAGGAGGGGCAGCCATGGTCTCTTGGGGGGGAAAAAGGTCGGATTGAGAGAAAGAATTCGAATCTCGAGCAATTGGACAGCTGAACATGCCCTGATACGGGGTACGAGAGGCAACAACATTGATGCAGCCTAAACCCTTCCGGACGGGAGGACGTGGGAAAAAGGGATGCCGAGACACGTACAGCATTGGTTTGTCCGCGAGCAGCCGGTGGGTATTCATATGCTCGGTGGGGTCTCGGAGATGGATCGGCGTCTTTTCTCGAAGAACGTCTCCATTAGGAGAAAGAGCCCGGATGTGGGGAGGGCTTTTTCATCCGGGTTGGCCTGGCGAAGGAAGCATTCCTTAACGGTAATGCTGATGGAGGAGAAAGCCGTGAAAATAATTGTTATGGGGCAGTCCTCTGATTTCATCTTTCAAGGTGAAGCAGAACCGGGTAAACTACCGCTCCTGCCATTAGAGGGACGACGCTGCAGATAGGGGATTTTGCGGCGAGATCGCAAAAGAAAGTGTCAGGATGGTGGGGTTGCCGGGGCTGGGGGAGGGAGATACTCTTGCAAAGGATAACAAGTAGAAGAAGGGGAGAGGGTGGACGATAGGACAGGGAAAGGACTCGTCTCAACTCTCCCCTCTTCTGGCTGGCTCCGGAAGGCCGACCGGGAGGATCGCATGAAAAAAATCAGGAACGCATAGTAAACATGGGAAATGCTAGGAGAGCTGCGGAAAAGGGGGGAAGCGGCGCATGCGGCCGTTGCCCCGCGTCGCCGCACGTGAGGGAGAAGAAACGAGAACCAATAGGGAAAATATAAGGGAGGGGGGCAGACTCAGGACAGGCCAAAAAAAAAAGCTCGAGGGAGGACCAAAAATGGACGGAACGCTGCCGCGAGATGCTGGATGGCTACTAGCTGCACGGGGAGAGGAAAACATAGAAAGATACAGGAACGGGGAAGGGGACACAAGGGAACATGAAGACACTGATCACGAGAAAGGAAGGGAGACCGGTCCTCCTTAGGCCTGGAAAGCAAAGAGTGCGCGGAGGGAAAAGGAAGTGCTGGACATCCCATTTCTGTTCTCCGTCGGCAAAGACAGGATTTAACATGAGGGACAGTGGTGGGATCAGGAAAAGGGATTAGGAAGCACCGGGGAGATGTCGTCGGCGGCAGACAGGCCAGGCGAACTGTGATAACCGCTTTCCCAATCCCATTTGGCTCGGACTGCAAACGGGGAAAATAAGGATGAGGTCCGAAAAGCGAAGGCATCAGAGGTACCGCATGGCGTTGTCTTGTCCCCGAGTGTCGTCCAGACGAAAGCCGTGACAAAGCGACCCGGGTGAGGGAGAACTGACACATCGGATGTGAAGAGAGGAGGGAACTAAGTTTCGGCGTCGGGGATCGGGGTGTCATCCTTCACGACCGCAGAGGAACACATCTCTACTAAAGGGGGAGGAAGGAAAAAGAGATGTCGGGATCACGTTGCAAGTCGTGCGGAAGGAAAGAGCCGTTGTGAAGGACGGAGAGGGAGTAACAGAGGCGAGACAAAGATCTGAAAAAAAGTCGAAGAAATTAATTTTCAACCAATCAATTTCTATGGGACACAAGAGGAAAGGGGGAGGCCGGTGAAAAGACAGACAGGTTCGGGTACGATTTGATGAGAGGACAGGAACATAGTTGCCACGTTGACGACAGGACCAGGTAATCCCATGGAAATATGGTGGAAAGCGCGAGACAACAAGACACAGCCAGCATGGCCCGATCCGCCAGGAAGGAAAATCCAAGGGACAAAACGAAAAGGTCCGCTCTCAGGGACCTTGAGGGACTCTCATCGTCACTTTGGGGCCCGGGCTAAGGGGAGGGAAATTAAATGCATGCGCCACCGCGTCTCGCTTTCGAAAGATCTCGTGGCATCTTGGGAGGGGGTAAAGGGGAGTACGAAGGGAAAGGGGGCAACGGGAATGCGCCAACCAGGGGGGGGGGGACAAACGTACCTGTAGAGGTCTACGAATTTCCTACTCCTGTCACGAGACGCATACTGAAGTATCTGGACTCCTTTGCGGGAAAGGAAAAGACAAGCAGAGGGAATGTTGTTAAAAGGGTAGGATTGGGAAAATATTGGGGTCGTATGCCATCTATCGGGGGACCAGAGAAGCGGCCTGGGAAAAGGCAAAAGATGCCGACAACTAGGCAAAAGGACGAAATCATCTCGAACAAGAAATACCTTGCGGGAAACTCGGTCCTTCTACATAGGAGCTATCGTTCAAGAACGCGGGTCTATGAGGGGATAATAGCAAAGAATGGACTATTTGGGAGGAGGTAACGCGAGTGTCAATTCCTATCTTCTTCAAATGTGGTACTCCGGCACCTGGAAAACGCGGAGGCGAGCCCACCAGCCATAAGGGAATCACCTCTGCGTAGAAAGAGAGAAAACTGAGTCTGCAGTTCCGAAAGTCGATGTAGGAGGAGTCTTGGGCCCAGGGAGAGGCGGGGACTTAAAGCTCATATACCTGTAGCGAGGAATGATCAAAGGGAAAGGTGGGGGGGGGCTTGATCATTCAAGGCATAAGATGGAACGTTAAAGTACTCCGATTCCGAAATGAACTTTGGGAAAATCCCTCAAATCCGGCTTCTTTGACAGCCGGCCATTGTGGGGCGCAGTAAAGGGGGGGTCGAAAGAAGAGGAAGAAGTCAGCGGCTCGAGACATCAACTAGATATCACCAAAAGCCGGAATCGGGAAGAAAGAAAAGTAGGTTGAATAAATCTGAAAGGGAGCGGGTAACTTCCAAAAACGACCCTCGCAGAAGGTGGGATTCCCACAGAAAGGGGTGCCCATTCTTCGAGAACGCCGCGCAATAATCAGGGTCAGTGCTGTAAGGGGAGGGTCGGCGGGTAGTTATGACTGGGGCGCCCCTCAGCAGTGCCTAAGGCGAATATACCAGGGGATGGCAGGGGGGCTCTGACGAGAGGCAGCACGGACAAAGAAGACTCAAAAAGAGCCCCATGACCATCTCGTGGTTCTGAAGGATCATGTATGGGGGGAAGCCCCAGGCAAAAATAGTCTGAAGAGAGGGTTCTTCTGCTAAGGCTGGGGGGGGGGGGAACTGGAAAGGGGGAAACACCAGAAACAATTAAGTGTACCGAGTAAATAAGAAAATCCATTCCCAAAGGCAATCGACGAAGGAATGAGAAAATGGTTCATCGAGAAGGGGGTGTTTTCCGTCGGAAAAAGTGTCGGAGGTGCAGCCGATGCGATCTTTGTAGGGGGGGGGATGGGCTAAAGAGGAGAGGTGATCGAAGAGGCAAAGCAGATTTAGACTGTTATTCGGTCGGAAAGGTCAAGAGGGCGACAGAAAAAGAGTGAGAACCAGGACAAGCCATCCGTAACTGACACGAACACGCTACAGTCGCACGCCAAGATTACAATCAGGGGCTCTGAAGATTGTGAGTGTCTTACCATTCAAATCGGCGAACTTTTCCAAGAAGGGCCAAGACGGAGCGCCCGAATGCTCAGGTTTGGGCGTCGTCTATAAGCTCCAGGCAAAGATCCACCCCACAGCCGCCATGGGGGATCAGGTGGATCTGCCTGGCCCTATCATAAAAACTGTTGAGCGTACCAAAGGGGGTAGGTTAAGAAATAAGAAAAAAGTCTACCTTGAGGCAGGGGACAGGGAGAACAGGAATGCCAGGCGGTGAAGCTCCATCCAACCTTTGGTGTGAAGATAAAATAGCCAAATAACAATGATTTTCCTACAAATCCGTATCTCATTTCGGGGTCTTGGAATATAATTATCGGGGGCTCCGCCGAGCAGCGGATTATGAGGCAGGATTTACGATGGGGAGCGATCTCCTTCGAAAAAGCGAAAAGGACCCAATTTAAAGACTGCCATACTCTTTAGGGAGGAAGGGGAAATTGGAGTCCAATCCGGCCTGACTTTACCAAAATCTGATAGAGGAAAATCGTGGTAATGAGGGACGGGGGGTGCGAGTCTTTAGGACGAGATGGTATAATGTGTCAAAGGTCAAAGCCGATCGGCCCTGCTCGTTGGGGCGGGTTTGCCCAGAAGGGGCTTTCTAGAAAGATCTATCAAAAAAAACACAAAAAAAAAGTAGGATAGAAATAGAGGCTCTAGGGGAAAAAGTGGGGCCACTGCGGGCCAGAGGACTGCGAGCGGTGCGGTGTACGATTAGAAGCGGGATCGCCGCAGAAACAACGCATCGACAGTGCATCGGAAAGAGGGGGGGTCCCGATTCAGGGCTTGGCCATTGCCGGGGGCCTAGGGTTATTGGTACGATGAGAGGGGAGCTTATTTTGCTGTCTCATAAGGGGGGGGGGTTCCTGCGCGTGCTACCGCGATAAAACGGCGTGGGTGTGGGACCATGTCGCCCGGGGGTCGGAGCTTCGAGGCCTTGGACGTGGGTAGCTCAAAAGATGAGGAGGGCAGACTGAGTGGCGTTTTGGGAATAAAAGGAGTGGTGGGTCTATGCTAATGGTCGGTGGCGCTCGGATGGGCCATCGTAGGGGCAGCTCTCGGATTGTGATTGAACTATAAGGGGGAGGCTATAAGGGTCAGTGCTGCGAACTTTGGCTTGTGAGAAGGGGGGATGGGGAGTCACCAGCCGGGAGAGATCACCAAAGGTGGCGGGGGTGATCGTGGGCTGGTATATATAAAAAAATTTTAATGAAGGAAACTCGAGCCGTTTCGCTTCCGGAAGGAATGAGAAGCACGCCGGGTGATCCGAGCCGTGGTCGCCTGGTCATTGGGATACGAGTGGTGGTTATGGGAGATGAATGCTGCTCGTCTTTCTGGATCTGTTCCTGGGGGGGGGAAATTACCGGGGGGGGGGGGATGCGCCTGCCGTCCCTCCAACCCACCTCCCCCCCCAACCCCACCACCACCCCCCCCCCCCCCCCAAAACCCTGGTTTTTTGTGTTGTGTTTTTGTTGTTGGGTGTTGGTGGGTTGGGTTGGGGGTACCCCCCACAACCCCCCCCCCAACCCACACCCCACCCCACCCCCCCCCCCCCACCCCCGCCCCCCCACAACCTACCCACGACCCCCCCCCCCCACCCCAGCCCCATCCAAGCCCCCCCCACCCCCCCCCTCGAACCACCCAAACCCCCCCCACCAAAACCCCCCCGGCCACTTTTTGTTTGTGGGGGGTTTTTTAAAACTTTTTTTTTTTTTGTTTTTGTTTTGTTTGGTTTTTTTTGTTGGGGGGTTTTTGGGGTGTTTGTTGTTTTGTTTTTTATTGTTTGTTTTTGTAGGTTTGGTTGTGTGTGAATTTTTTGGTTTTGACCGCCCACCCCACAAAACCCCGGACCCCCCCCCCCCCCACCCCCCCCCCCCCCTCCCCCCACCCACCCCCAGCCCCGCCCCCCCCCGAAAAACCGCAAACAAAAAACCATCACCCCCCCAAAACCCCCCGGCCTCTCAAAGGTCGTCAATGGAACACAGGGGCTTAAATTCATCTGATCCAACCGTATCTCAGCGTAGCCAGAACACATCACCCAGGACAGATCGCCATCGAAAACTGGAGGCAATGTCGGGGAGTTTCCGGGGAAAAAAATCGAAACGTCTTGGGAACAAAGAATCATACTTGTTTGGGTGGATCGAAAAAAAAACTGGTATCGAGGGTGGGGGGCGGGCGAAGGCCGTGCGCTCGGCAGAGAACGGCTGGCTTGGACTGGGAGAAGTCGAACTGGAAGCCCATCACAGGGAAACGAATGGTGGCGCTGAGACCGCCCATGAAGTTCAGAAGCTTCGAAAAAAAAAAAAAAAAAAACCCCGCGGTCAGGGAGGGGGGGAGCGCTGCCGCGGGAGCCACGGCGGCACCCATGGGTCTGATGTGGAACGAGAGTCATGTGGAGGGACAGAGGGCTCCCTTCTAATGCTGCGTCGAAAGAACACCGTGTCAGCGGCCGTCTCGGCATGGGAACACCATCCAAAAGAGAAAAAATTGGATTTCCCACTCAAAAGGAAGACAGTCAAACGCTAAATGCAGGGGGGAATAAAGCCGCTTCCGGCCGGTCTCATAGCATTGTTGAAAGAAACTACGAGGTTCAGAGAAGAAAGAAAGGGAGAAAAAAAAAGGGGCAGGAAAAAAAGGGGACGGTTGCAGGCTTTTTCAGACCAATCAGGGAGGACGGGAGCTAGGCCAGGGCAAATGACCGTAAAAAAGACATCATAGGGAAATAGAGGGCTAGAGGAAGTCCTCGGCCCGACACAGGTACATAAGCCTCACAAAGGACGCACGAGTTGATTCTTGGCGAGGCTAGCTAGAGTAAGAGGGGGGGAGGGACGGAGAGAAGGGCGTTTAGGGGCGTTAAGGGACTGCCGAGTTGAAAGAAAAGAGAATTATCAGGGACCGGGGGAAGAAAATCGGAAAGCTCCCCCGCTTCTACAAGGATTGATAGAGGAACAGAAGAAATGTAGGGGAGCAAGATCAACGCATATGTAAAAAAAAATTTCCACGATTTACGGAAAAAAACTTTATCGCTTGAGGGGGGGAGTGCCTTGTGGAGAGGAGTCCCGGGGCCGCCGACTTACGGAAAGCAGGAGGAGTAACATCGGGGGTAACAAGAGGGAGAACAGAAGACAAGGAAGCGCTCTCAAGGACATCAAAAGCCCTATCTCTGTCTTGATTATACCGCGCAAAGTAGGAAGAAAGGCTTCAGAAAATTGACGGGAGTCGGCAAGACAACTTATCAAAATACAGGGAAAAGGTCCCCATCATTGGGCTAAATCGATGCCTTGCTCCCTGGGAGAAGAACTAGGGAAGGTAACTATGAAGAAAAGGATCTTGCGAAAAAAAAAAATAAACTGGTCGGTATCTGTGTACGACTGGGGTCCCCTAACAGTTGACAGAAAGACCAGTGTCAGGGGAGTTAACGGCCAGATTCTTAAGAGGGCGGCATGCGGCGCCCAGGGACATGCTGCTGGGAAGGGGGGGGAACTCGGGATCCAAAGACCCTACATGGGAGTAGAAGCTGAATTTCTTCCCGGGCCCCTAGGCAGGAGTGTCAACGAAGAAGACAAAGAAACTCAGAACCGCCTTTCGGTGCTTTTCACCGGAGGAGGAAAGGAGAGTCTGCTGGGAAAAAAATGGGGAGATTCTCGTCGATTTGCAAGTGTATCACCTCTATAATTACGAAAAGTGAAAGGCGTCTTGGAAAAGCTAAAAAGGGCAGGAACACGGCAACGTAGCCCCGACAAATCAGGAAAACAAAAGGGGGGGAGGTGGGGGAAAGCTAGAGGGATGTGGGGGTCGGGGGGATCTGCTTGGCAGGCAGGTGAGAGGGGGGAACAGGAGTGGGCCGTACGCAAAATCTTGACACGGGCTTCTGAAGCGGTGGATCACGCTCTGAAAATGGATGGAGCCAGACCGGGTCGATGGTGAAGCTGTCCGCTAGCCGTGGGCCCAGAAGGGTTAAAGTAAAAGAGGGGGGGAAAAGGATGGACTTTGGATGACTCCTCGGGGACAACGAATAAGCTGTGGGGCCCAGTCCGAGGAAAGTTCAGGGAAAAAAGGCTTCTTGGAAAGAGGGAGAACAGGCCAGTCAGACCCGCATGTGCAAAAGTAAGTGCCGAGCCTACCCAGCGGAAACTACAAGGGCCGGGGGCCGGGCTACCATTAGGTGGAAAGAAATTTGGTGTCACTCAGCGTCTTGGAATCGGCTCCCCAGACCTACGAGGATGGGTGAAGGATGCATTAAATCCAAGTTGTCTCGTAGGGGGAGAGAACGATAGGAGGTGGATGATGCATGATTGTTCGTGAGGTTTGTTTTAGACCTTCATTTTGTAAGGGAGAGGTACATGTCAAATAGTGGAGGTCCCTTAGGGGCCGACGATGGATGTTGCTCCGGAATAAAAAGCGCAGTAGCCCAGCGGCCCGGACTCCTTTCTCGGCTTCTGGCCTGGCCGGGGGGGGTCTAATACAAGATGTCGACGTCGGATGGGAGGGAAAGGGGAAAGGGGAAGGAAAGGAGGGGGGGGGAATAGTCATCGAGGGCCGAGGTACGCGCAGGGTCCCGAGGTTAGCGTGGTGCAGCAGGCTCCACGTTGGAAAGCACGGCTCTCTTCGAGAGATTCCAAGCGTGTCAAGCCGTGTGCCTCTCTGACGTGTCGTTCGACTAGAGGCGAAAGACTGCAAATCGGCCGGGAGAAAGGGGGGAGAGTGGAAAAAAAAGGGAGTGGGGGGGGGGGGGGGGGGGGGGTGACCGTCGTCTATATCGAAGGAGAAGAAGTCTATCAGTACGCCGGCAGCGAGAAGCAACGCCACCGGCGGCGCCCGAGAAAGAAAA
>Ga0179593_1240340_pt1 | contig 19482 bp, 33 predicted proteins | sample CZODoug2_1_08_16_FD_185931 | JGI IMG/M metagenome (GOLD analysis project Ga0179593, IMG submission 185931) | Vadose zone soil fungal communities from Angelo Coast Range Reserve, California, USA - CZODoug2_1_08_16fungal (PacBio error correction) | ecosystem: Environmental > Terrestrial > Soil >...
GAGAGAAAAACGGAGAAAGTCATCGCGCGCAAAGAAGGGCAAACAGAAGGTTCTGCGCACCTGGGAGGTAATCAAAAACGCTGCTTAGTGCTACTCCGGAAAAGAAATCAAGAAGTCAACAGGCCCCGCAAGTGTACGCGTACGATAGACAAGGGGGCCGAAGCGAGCACGAAGAGGCCTTAGAGACAAAAAAAGTTGGCAAAAAAAAGCGAGGAAGCCTACTGGAAAAAGGGCGAATACCCACAGCGGAGAACTGGCACCCAGTCTAGGGGCCCAACGCTACATCGCAGACCAAATGAGTCTCAAAGGCGGACAGAGTGTGGTGACAAGAAAACTTCTGTAGGATTCTGACTCAAGCCAAATCAAGGTATTTAAGAAGACGGGGACGAAGAAAGAAATGAGAAAAGTGGCGGAATAACTTCAGAGAGGGTGGACACAACGGGGTCTGCTATGACGGGGAATAGAGAATCTAAAAAAGTGTGAGGAGAATAAATCTAAAAAAGTCAAAAAAGGGGTGGAAGACGATCGAAAGCGCGCGTGGACAGCGATCAAAGATCTAGTAAAGGGGAGAGGAGTTGCTGTCGAAGAGCGTCGAGGAAAGGCGGGCAAGAAGCACGTTTGGAGGGAACGGTCAGGATAAAGCACGTCTGTCGAGCTGAAAAGAAGGGGGAAAGAGTAAACAGGAGGATAAAAACAAAAAAAAGCAGAGGAAAGAAAAGTTCAACGCTTCGCCAAGGAGAAAAAAGATTTCGAGAACCAGGGGGAAAGCCCAAAAGAAAAAAAAAGTAAAAATTGAAGAGGGGGAGCTTCACAAAAAATCCGAAGGCAACGGCACGACGAATCCAAGTCAAAACCAAAAAAAAAAAAAAAAAAAGGAGGCCCTAGAACAACATCGCCAGGCTGTGGGTTCAACACACAACAAAAACACGTGAAGAGGTGTCACAGGGCGTGACGCGAAAAAATGGCGGGTGCAATGGGGCCAAGTCGTACCCGTGGAAAAGAAGGGAGGGAATCACCTGGGAATAAAAAGGAAAAGGGGGAAAACGGGAAGGGAACACGGCAATTGGAAAATGGAAAAATGCAAAGTTGGGGGGGTTGGAAAAGCAAGACGGGGGAGTGGGAGCACGAAAGGCTTACGACGCAAGGGGGGAAAAAGGAACAAGGGGAGGGGAGTGCGGATGATGGTTAAAAAGCCTGAGGCCGGGGAGTCCAAAGGGGGCTTCCACCGTAAAGGGGGAGCGCAAAAGGGTGAATAGGACGACGCAAGAAAAAAATAGAAAAGTCTGAGGGGGGGGGGGAAATCACCGGCGGTCGTCAGTGTCGGCAAAAACGCGGGAAAACAAAGACAACTTCTCGGAAAAAAGAAAAACTCGGGTGGGATACAAAGCTTCACCCAAAAGGAGAAACTGGGGGAGTCGGGCTGAAAAAAAAAATACTTTAAGACAACAAAGGGGGAACATCCTATAAATCGGGCGAAAGACCAAGCACCAACGGAACGGTCCACACTTGGGGACAAGACGGGAAAACAAGAGCAAACAAACACAACGGGGCCGGGGGCTGAAATGTGAAACCGGGAAAAGGTAGGGTGGGGTGTTTGGGGGGGGGGGGTGCCGCAGATGGGGGGACCTCAAACAAAGGGGAGGTAGGGGATGGTCATCGAAAAGCAACCTTAAAGAAAACAAGCTGTTCGGATCAGACTGGGGAAAATAAAGTGAGTGAAAAAACAAGGGGGCGAAACTGTGTCTACGCGCGCGGGGAGGGGGGTCTCCAGGCCGCCGCCCGACTTGAAAAAATGGACCGGAAAAAGGGATTGTACGGGGAAAAAAACGGGAAAAGTAAAGAAAAAACCAAAACGAAATGAGCAGATCAAAAACAGGGGACCCAGAAAAAAAAACCGTGTTGTCAGGGAGGGGGTTCCGCCAATCAACGGAGAACCCCGGGAGCAAAAGTGAAGAAGAAGGAGAAAGAGGGGGGGGGGGGAAAGGGGGGAGAACGGTTGACAAGAAGAGGCAGGGACAAAAAGCACAAAACAAGCATCGAAAAAAAAAGGGTGGGGTGGAAGGTTCAAACAAGCAGTCCCAAATCGTATAGTTAACTAAAATCCGAAGGTCTCGCACAGGCTGGGAAAAAAAAAAAACCCAGAAAAGAAAGGTCTAAGTCGAACGGAGGGGTGAAGGGCAGTAACAAGAGGGGAAGAACAAGCCCCGGAAAGGTGAGATGAGGGACGGCCGCCAGGGGGGGGCGTGAAAGGAAGGGGATCAGAATAAAAGGAGGTGGAAAAGGGAAAAAAAACAGCTTAAAACAACAAGTGGAGAAGGATAAAAAAACAACAAAGGGATTAAGGTCAAACAAAAGAAAAAGGATGAAGCTTGGGCGGGTGTCAAAAGAAACCAAAACAAAAAAAGGAAATTGCGCCACAGACTAAAACTCGAGGGGGGGAAGCTAAAAACTTCAGGAAAAGGATCGGCGGAAAGAGGAAACTTCGCGGGGACTCAACGCTCCCTGGAACCCCGAAGACTACTAGAGATTCAACAAGAAGGGGAGAGAGGGGGGGGTCGAGGGAAGGAAAAAACTGACTGGGAAAAACTGGCATGCATGGTTGACACAGGGGGGAACGACCGGGCCGAGGTGAAGAAAGGCAAACGCCGCGATGGGGGGGGTCAACAGAGAAAGAACCAAACAGAGGATCAAAGTAATAAGAAGTACTCAAAACATGGGACTGAATGGGAGGGGGAGACCAGCGTACAAAGGGAAGAAAAAAAGACTAAACACCCGCTGGCAAAGGCCGACCCAAAGAAAAAGAAAAGTGTAAAAAGGGCGAAGGCAGGAAAAAAAAACGACTGAGAAAAAATAGAAGTGAAAAAGGGGAAACCGTTCTTACTATAACATGGACTGGACCACCGAGAAGGAAACTACGGGAATGGAGGGGGGGAAATGGATCCGTAAGAATAATGTCAAAAGAGAAGTTCGACAAAGAAAGGCGGGGGACCCGCTTTCGAGAAATTTTCGCGGGAAACGATTTGGGGCCCAAAAAGGAAAAGGCGGGACCAGCAAAAGGGGAAAGTTCGATGGAAAAGAAAGAAAGAAGGGCTGACCTTCGTCAGATGAAGGGTCGTTCAGCGGGGGAAAATTAGCTGGGGGAAAACGCGGAGACGCAAAAGGAAAACAGGGAAAGTAGACAAAGTTGATGGGTACCCCGCGTTTCGACGAAAAGGGAAAATCTCCGGTTGATCACAAAACGGGACGCGTCACGGGAACAGAACCAAGCGCCCCAGAAAACAGAGTGAAACCCTCAGAGAAGGAAAACAGCCGCCCCTGAAAAGGGGGGGGGGAACGGACTTCCGTCACACAAACCGAGGACCAATTGAGGTGCGCACGCAAAAAAAACCGAAAAAACGGCGTCACAAAAACCCAAGAGTAGGGGGGGCATTCGTTTTTTCTTTCAAAAACAGACAAGGGGCTCAGCCGAAGGGAGAGTAATGGAATCTGCAGGAAAAGGGCCAAACAAAAGAACCTGTCAGGAAGCCGGAAACGGAAGATCAAGTCCTAAAAAGAAGAGGAGAGTGGGACTGGGACTGGAGAAAAGGTGGGGGTAAAAAGGGGAGCTTTAAATGGAAAGTGGAGACCAGGCTGTTTCAACAAAACGAGTTAGAAAACGGCAAAAAACTCAGGGTCAAAGGAGGGGGAAAAGTTTCTGCGGAAAACCGGGGGAGATAGTTGTGGGGAAAAAATGGACAGGATGAAAAAAAACACTCGAGAAGGGGGGCTTGGTCTGAAACCCCATACAAAAAGGAAATCCTGCTGGGGGGGAACCGCCTGTTGGTGCGTTTCAAAACAACTCCAGAAGACTCGGAAAGCACTACACTAACTCGAAGAGGTAGAACCGCAACAAAGGATCATAAAAGCAGCGGACAGGGGCTAAGAGACGGCCTCGAAAACTGGCAAAGGGGTTAGAAAAAACAGTCTCGGATGAAAGTCCTCAGTCGAAAAAGACTGGGGAGAAAAAAAAGGGAAAAACAAGAGCTGGGGGCTAGGTCAGGGAAAAACTCCTCCGGAAGTAGCAAAAACCGACGGAGGCGACTCGAAAAAAAGGAGGGTCGGGAGTGTCAGGACGCAAAAAGAAACAAGGGAGGGAAAAACCGTCCTTCCCGACAAACTCTCGTTGGGTGGTAGCCAGGAAAATGCCAGAGAAGAGTTGGGGCCTCAAAAGGGGGTGAAAAGGACTAAGGTGACGAGCTCCAATGCGGTTCAAAAACGAAAGGCAAGGGTAGGGACCCGGGAAAGGGGAAGGGGGCAATCTACAAGGGACAGAAAAGCTAAAACATGCGCGGCGTACAAGGAAAAATGAAAGGCACGGCCTTCGCAAGAAAGGGGCACGGGGAGGAGGACGAGAACGAAACCGGGGGGAAGAAGGAAAGAGCCAAGCGAAAAGGGCGGCGAAGGAAAATACGCCCCACTTGCCACGGAAAAAAAAGGTTGGAGCGGATCTTCGGAGGGGACGCCCGATTAAGAGAGGTACGCCGAGACGGGGGGCGTGAAAAAAAAACTCCCAAAAAACCAAAAACCGACAGCAAGGGATAAAGTTGTGGAAGGTCGGGACGGTAGGAGGGGGAAGGGTAGGCGTGCTGAACGCTAGGAAAAAAAAAGGGGTCCGGCATGGGAGGGGGAATCCACAAGGACAGGAGGCACCACAAAGAAGGGTGAAGAGGCATAGGAAGGGAGAAAAACCAAAAACTAAAAACGGTTGGACACAAAAGGCACTTAGACCTGCCAGGAGAAGTAATCACGAACAGGAACCTTGGTTCACCTCATAAACTCCCGAGAATGGGGGAGAGAAAGACATCATGACCGACGCGCCGGGGGGGACCTCGTCAGACAGAGAAAGAAAAATAGCTTCATCAGAAGAAAAGAACGGCCGCCAAAACGGGAAAATGGAAACAGGCAGTGTCAAAGAAAATGGTTGGAATGGTCCTCTCACCCGGGAAACAAAAGAAACTCCAACGAAAAAAGAAACGGGAATCTAAAAACAAAAAACCACCTGTACGACGGAAAAAGGGGAAGGCGACAAACGGCAGAGGCGATGGAGGGAGAGGGGGAACGCAGCAGCGAGGTGGGGAAAAAAAAACGGACATCAGACGGGAAGTGGGAGGGGGGGGAGGGCAACACAAAGAAAAGAGGGACATTAAATAGGAGAGGACTGCAGTGAAGGGAAGTAAAGGAAAGAGGTATATCAACGGTTTTGGAAGGAGTGAAAGAGTGGGCGGAAAACGGGGGAAAGGGTCGACATGTGACATCAAACATTCACAACAAAAGGGAAAAAAGATCAAAAAAAGAAGAAGAAGAGAAAACTTCTATAAAAAAAAAACTCATAAAAAGCTCAGGTGCCGGGGGATGGAATTGTCAGGGTCTCTCAGAAAAAAAGCGGGGAAGGGCAATGACGGGGGTAAAAACCTGACGGAAGTCATGTACGACTTCAGCCAACAACGGAAACGAAGGGGGGGGGGGGGATGTGAAACAGTAATCAAGAAGTAAAATCGCACCCACTAGGAAAAAGGGGAAGGAATTCCTGGAAAAAAGGGGAGACCGCCACAGAAAAACATGGGGAACTGGTTTATGGCGAGAAGGGCGAAAAAAAACAAAAAGAAAAAAAACAACGTCGGCGAAAATACGCAAAGTGTTCGGCGTCCTCAAAAGACCGGGGGAAAAAGAAAAGAGCAGGAACGGCAAAAACAAAAAATGACTTAATCAGGGGACATATAACAAAACGACTGAGATCAAATCAAAGAAGGGGAAAAAACCCGCCAGGGAGAGAGAAACGGGGTGCGTACCCGTCCACTGGGGGGAGGTCTTTACGGGTCAGAGAAAAACGCAATCGCAGAAGGAAGACACCAGGAAAAGTAAATAAAATAGAAGTGGACGAAAATGACAGAGTGAGTCTACACGAGAACAACCTGAATAAGGGGGGACAAGCTGGAAAAAAACACGAGCCCTTGGAACCTCAGAAAAAAGCACTCAAGAAAAAAAACACTCAAAAAAGAGCACCCAAGGACGTAGGTAAAAAAGGGAAAAAGAAAAAAGAAAAAATAGAAGCACGAAAGAAAATCGGGGAGGGGAAGTCGATGCGAAAGGGGGACACAGATGCGGAAGGAATTACCACTCAAAAAAAGGAAGCCCGGATCTCTGGCGCTAACCGGGTGGGAAACGGGCGATAAGCAGGGGGAGCTACCAGGACCCAACAGAGGCCGAGCCTAAGTCACAGCAAGGGAGAATATTAGAAATATTCGGGCAAATTGCGGAAGAAAGGGAGGGATGCGAGTCGCGGGGAGAAGGACCCACAATGAGCGAGTGGACTGGCCGGGGGGGTTGAAGGAATGATGGGGTCTTTTACAAAAAAAACCAGGTCCTCGCGAATGGGAAGGGAAAAGGCTATCGAAAGGAGAAAAAAAACGTGGGAAAAAAGGAGGACAGCAAAAGAAAAGAATGGAGTTGCGAACGCCCCGAAAGGAAAAAAGGCCCTTGTCGACCCTCAGTGGGGAGCGAAAATATGCCAATGAGGTAGACAGGGAACCACCTTCCCCCCCGACAAAAAAGGGGGCGGGGGAACACCCACCGGTTAAGAAGCCTTTCACGAGGCAAAAGGAAGGGAAAAAAAAAAAAAAAAGAAAAAAGACCGTGGGCAACAAAGGGGGAAAGAAACCCCGCCCCGTGAAAACGTGTAAAAAAGTACGGGAAAAAAAGAGAAAAGGGGGAGAGAGTTCGTTCGGGCAAAACCAGAACATGGTTGCCAAGTGAATCGTGTGAGACGAAAAAAAAAAGAAAATGCAAGAAAAAAGTACGGATATATAAATATTCGCAGTCTCCGGAAATTCGGACAAGAAGGGTAAGACTCTATGAGGGGAGGACACGCGTGTCATGCAAAACAATACGTAAGGTCCCTCACCAAAGCAAAGGGCGGACGCGACCCCTTCCCGCCAAAGCCGTTACGTGAAAGGAGGAAGTGGAAATGGAATCAACACCAAATATCCAAAAAGAACAAAAAAAGACTTGGAACCGGAGTCAAAGGAAGTAAAAAGGGAATAACGTGTTCTCGCGGAAGGGGGCCAAGTCTTCAAAGGCGCAGGGGGGAAAGCTGTTCGGATCAAAAACAGAGGAAAACGGGGCGCCATCCACAAGGAAAAAAAGAACAATGGTACGGAAGAAACAACCGGCACCGGGGGGAAGGGATGCCTCTGATGGAGTAGAAGTAGCCTTTTAAAACCTCGATGAACGAGCTTAGTGGGAAACACAGCGTGGGACACGGCCAGGGAAACTGATGTTGAAACGGTGGACGAAGGGGTTTGGGACTTCGCCTGGAATGATGGGCGGAAATAAAAGGCAAAAAAGAAGGATGTGCGGGGCCCGAGGCAGGACAAATCGAGTCACCAGGTGGGCAGAGGGTGAACGCGGGAGGACAAATGCAAACCCACGGCTCTCGGAACAGGAGGAGAAGAAACTGAAAAAAAAACCTGCGTGAAAAAAGGTCTGGGGAGTAAGCTTACAGCTTTAAAAGAAAAAAGACAGAAAAAACAACAGGACCATGCATAAAAACAAAAAAAGACAGACAAAAAAGTCACACCGGACTCAGGGGGGGAAACGGGGGGACGGGGACAAAAAAGAAACAACATTCGGCGTCTCCAAGAATAAAGGCAAGCAAAAAAGCAGGCAGCGTGAAAAAAGAGAAAAGAAAGAAAAAAACGGAAGGGAAAAGGTAAAAACAAGGATTAAAAAAAACAGGCCACCCTGGGCGAAAAGACACAAGTGGCAGATATTGGTGAACGCACGCCGGAGGAAAAAGAAGGTTGAACGTCCAAGCAACTTCGCGTAAAGAGAGAAGACGAGCAAGAGACCCAAAGAACCAGTAAAAGTGGGGGGGGAAAAATGACCAATTGGGGTGGGTAGAGCGCCAAAAAGCCGGGGGGAGGACAAAACCGGCCCTTCCGAAATACCGGTAGGGACTAAAAAAAAACAGGGGGACTCAGCACACAAAGATCCATCCCAAACGAGGACACATTCTTTGCAGCAAGAAAAGGAGGGGTTCAAAACAGAAACTGGGGTCCGGGCGGACTGAGAAAAGCCCGAATCAGGACGAGGGAAAAAGACGCGTCGTCGAGGGGAAAAGGACAGCTCCAGCGAAGGTAAGGGAACAACAGATTGAAACGAAGAAGAGGGGGGGGGAAAGATTAGGAAAGAAAAAAAAGAATCTCTTTCCGGGGGGGGGGTTCAGGGGGGGAGAAAATAGAAGTCAACAGTTTTGAGAAACAAAAGAGGAAGCAGGGAGCCAAGAAAACAACGGGAAAAAAAGACCAAGGAAATGGGAAAAAAGTGGCGAGTATGTGCAAAAAACGGGAAGCGGGACGGCTGGCGTTCTGACAGGAAAGAGGGCGGCAACGCAGCGAGAAGCCGGGGGGAATTGGTAGAAGAAGGAAATGGTCGTTTAAAAAAACCACTGTGGAGCGGAGGGCCAAAGCGGAAAACTCGGATCAATGAACGATCTAGAGCAACAGGACAGAAAAAGTGAACACTAAGGGCAGACGTCGGAATATGTCTACCGGGAGGAAGAAAAAGCTCCAACCAATCCAAAGAGGGACAAGGCTGCTAAAAAAAAGACACAAAACACAGGCAAAACCCCATCCCTAACCAGAAAGAACACACGCCGCTTCAACAGAGGGAATGACCAGAGAAAAAACGAAGAAACCAGCCCAAAAAGGGGACAGGGCGCGAAGAAAGGCCATCTGAACTTTAACAAACTCAAGACGGACGCTTGAAAGAAGCCGGGAATGAACATTTGAAAGGGAAAAAAAAACCGGATCTGATGGGGGGGGGGAAAGCCGGGCGGGGAGAGGTTAGAAAAACAAGGCAGGACTAACAGCACAGTAGGAAAAAAGAAGTGTGGGGCCGGACGCCGGGGGGGAAGGGGTTCATCGGTGGAAAAAACGAACGGAAGGTTCAAAAACAAAGTAAAGCTGACACAATGGAGTGAGGGTAGGGTGAGACAACCTTGGATTTGACTGGGAGGGGGTGGAGGAAAACGAACTGCGTGGGAAAAAACATCAATCAGGCAAAACCAAAGAAAAATAGTCAGGAATCACAGCAAGCGAGGTATACTGATCGCAACAAAAAAAAACCCGCGATCGTGGGGGGTAACTGTAATAGAAGAAGCAGGGAACACGATCATCATTCGCTCAGGACAAAAGTTTTAAGCGACGAACAAACCAGAGCAACGCAGCCATTGGAAAGAAGCGGTCGTCCCGAAAAAATGTCAGTTGTGGGGGGCCAGAAGTAGGGGGGAGGCACAGCGGAGAGGTGTGAGATACCGGCCATAACGAAATGAAAACGGGACAGGTTCCGGGATCTGGGAGTGGGGGGGAGGGCATTGGGTGAATCGGGTCCTGAGAGGAACGCAGCCACCTTAGACCGTGGGTCAGGGAGCGCGGAGTCAGTCTTGGTAAGCAGGAAAACCACATGGAAGAAAGGCGTCGTAGGAAGGGAAAAAGGAAAGAGAAGGGGTCCTGGTCCGTGGGCAGGGGGGGGAACGGCCAATAAAGAAAAAAAAAAAGGAGCGTGGGGAGACAAGGTGAGGAAGGGTGGAAGGGATCTACGGGGGACTAACGAACAAAACGGCCCCGCCAGAAAAAAAGAATAAAAGGATGGGAAGATTCCACCACGCCGAAAAACAGAGGACCGGGAGGGCAGAGAAAGTCTCCGCAAAAACAAAGCAACCGCAGAGTGACATTGTTACAAGCGGATCGGAAGAAAAAAAAAAGGCAAAAGTCCAGGATAAACGTGAGACCACGAAGCAGGGTAGAGGGGGAAACGGAAAAACGAACTTTGGTGAGGAAAAAAGAATCTGGTGAGAAATACAAGGAAGAGCGGAAAAAAGAGTTAAGTAACGCCCACCGCGACGTCTCAACGGATAAAAAAAAAAAAACAACGAGAATGAACAAAAGAGAAATGACAAGGAGGGCAAAGCTCGGTCAAAGGTGGCAAAAAGAAAGAGAACTAGAAAAGCATTACAAGAAGCGCGTAAAGGAGGAAAGCGAGGCTCCAAGGAGCGAAGAAAGCAAAGGAAGGGGAGGGGCTCGAGAAAAACCAAGAGCAGGACCGGGGAGGGGGGAAGGGAATGAGAAGAAAGAGGTGCATGGGCGCGGGGGGGGAAGAACTGGCACTCAGTGGCCTGCAAACAAAAGTGCGGGTTCCCGAGATCGAAAAAAGACGGGGGCAGGCTGGCACAAGAGAAAGACCTGGGGAAAAAAAAGGGGAAAAAACAGCAGAACAAAGGTCCCCAGAACCGACGAGGCTGAACTGGGGTGTAGAAACGTCCTACCACCAAGGAAAATTTCACGAGGGGAAGAAAAAGTGAACAACAACTAGCTAAAAAAAAAAAAAAAACCAAGAGCGGAACGGGAACCGGGGACGAGGGTGGACGTCCCTGAGAAACGAGAAAAATGAACACACCATCTAGTCAAAAAAGGAAAGGGGTCATAAAACGGGAGGGAAACGAACTTCACTAAAGACCTGAGCCGAACAAAAAAAGAGAGGAAAAACAGACATTCGGACCCGGTAAGCACCCCACTTTGGGGCGCATGAGAGGCAAAGACCTGGTGGAAAAGACCGTGAGAACGTGGGAAGAGGGGGTTCTCTCAAAATAGGGAACTGACCCTATGGGACAGAAAAAGAAGGGATCTTGGGGAAAAAGACAAAAAAAGGGCCCGAAGGGGGGAAAGGCTGATGTCACCTAATACGTAAAAAAGCGAGAGTGGCATGTGATCAGAAACGAGTTTCCGCGCAGAGGACGAACAAAAGGGGGGGAGGACCAGCAAACGAAGTTAATTTATCCGGGCGAGGGTGCGACCAGCAGTACCGAAACGGCGGTGGGAAAAAAAAACGATCAAGAAGGAGCAAAAGAAACCCAAGAAGCCGAACAAGGGGGGGGACTGGGACTTCTGTCGAGCCAAAAGTCGGGGGCTAAAAAACATGCCAAGCACAAAAGGAGGGTGAACAACGGGAAAAAACAAAAACAAAAAGTGGTGTGACAATGGAAGGTTCTGGGGGGAACGACGCCGGCTACAAGAACAGTCGCAAAGAGTGGAGGGGGGCCGCGTCGCGACGCCAAAACAGAGTAATGCTTGGGGGGTGGGGGGGAAAGGCGGGGGCGAAAAAAAAGGAGTTTTAAAGCCGCACAGGCCTTCGAGAAGGGGACGGGAACGAGTCGTAAGGGAACGGAAGACCGCGCCTGAAAGGGGGAGGACCGGTTGGCAAACCAGGGAAGAAAAAAAAAAACAGCGAATAGGCAAAAGGTTCTCGTGAGGAGGGGCAAGATGTGGGAGCCAAAAAAAAGTGACGGAAGCGGCCATCAGCACGGAGAAGTGGAAATTGAGAAGAAGTCCCCAAGCAAAGAAGACGAAAGGAACTGCATTGCAATAGGGGAAGAACTAAAAAAAAAACGCAAAGGAAAAGGAAAGGAAATGCTCGATAAAAAAAGGAAGTGTCAAACCAAGTGAAGGAGTCCGCAGCAGGCTCCCTTAACAAGAGCGATCGAAAACGGTGGAAAAGGGAAACTACCTGGGTCGGGGGGAGCAGAAAAAAGAAAAAAAGACATTAGAGAGCGTCCAGTCGATCGAACCAAGGAAAAATATCGAGGGGGAAGGGACTCACACCTCGACTCCAGAAAAACGAAAAAACATCAACGAAGGACGTGAGACTTCTAATTCGTGAGTGGAAAAAGAAAAACGAACCTAAACCAGAAGGGGCTGGACCAAGGCGTCCAATTCGACCTTGGAACAAGAAAATTCCCGGTTAAGAGGGGGAGAGAGAACTCGTGACCGAAAAGGAGACGCTGAAGGACAGACAGGGGAAACACAGGCAGGCTCAGAACGAGGAAAGAGGGGGGGGGCACGATACTTTCCTAGGAATAGAACGCTAGGGGGATCAAGCTGGGAAAGACTTTAGGCACGGGTGAACAGAAAACGTTGTAGACTACCTTAATGAACACAAGAAGAACAACACGGAGAGCCAGTGGGCTCACGAGGAGAGACAGGCACCAAAACGTGGAGACTGGGTGGAGACTCCTGGTCAGAAGCCATTCGCAAGCCAGAGCACTAATTATATACATACAAACGATGCGGCGTCAGAAAAAAAAGAAAAAAACACATGATCAAGGGGACCAGGACACTAGGAAGAAGGAAGGTAAGGGGGGGGGGTCCCACAGCGGTCTTGCACTAACCAAGAAGGAGGGCGAGGTGGGCATTGAAAGCTCTCGGCGGGCCAAGAAGAAGGAGTACATAATAAAAGTAAAAAGAAAGACGTGAGCTGAAAAACGTCGACTCTAAAAGATGAAGAAGCACGGAGGCATAAAAAAAACAAAAAAAAGGGTGAAGGGATAAAAAGGAAAAGGCAGAAATAAGCAAAAAAAGGAAGAACCCCTCTGGCCCTCCGGGGAGCAGAAAACGGACATCAGACCGCGGGAACAAGAGATCACTGGGGAAGAAGGGCCCGGCTGACAAAGGTGGGGGACGGAAAAAGATGTGGACAGACGCTCAAAAGGAAAAGACAGGATCAAAAAAGGAGCGAAATAGATGGGGGGAAATATCCGGCTACAACAAAAAGAGTACCAGGGACAAACCAAAGGGGGGAGAAAAAAAACGAAACTTTGGCTCGGAAGAGGAGGGGAAATAAAGGAAAAGTTTTGAAAATGAGTTCAAAAAGGGAGAAAAAGACCAAGAAAAGGAGGAGTAACGGGAGGGTCTAAGTCAAAAAAAAAAGCGGAAAAAGGACTAAAAGTCTCAGAAAAAGAAACAAAGAAATAATTCCAAAATAAATCACGGTTGGGGAAAAGAAAGAGCAACTAAAAGTGCGCTTTCGAAAGGGGTCCATCACGGAAAAACAAGGACTGGAACACGGAGTCCACAAAAAGAGAAAGACAATAACAGGAAAGAGAAACCGAAGAGAAACTAGGCCGGAGAGGGACGGTCACAAAGCAAAAAGGAAGGTCAGGGGTGTCAGGAAAAAGAAAGGTGAGAAAAGAGGGAACCAAAACGGGAGAGGGGCGGAGGGAGGAATGTCGGGAAAAAAAGATGAAAAAGCGATCCAAAAAAGGGCTCACCCAAGTCCATGCGGGGAAAGGGAGGGAAAACGCCAACAGGAAAGGGACGAGCAGTTTACAAAAAAAGGGAGGAGATAAAAAACTTAGCCGTTTGAAACGGCATAAGAAGGCGCAAGGTGAACAAAAAGAAGAGAAGTGAAACGTTCAAAAAAAATAGGAGGAGGCGCAGGAGTAAACATATCGGGGGGGGGGGGGGGGGGCGGGGGGGGGGGGGCGGGGGGGGCGGAAAAACACAGGGAAACGAGAATAAAAGAAACAAAGCTTGACAACGGGGCAAAACGACGCTCAGAGGGAAGCAAAAAAAAAAAAAGGCTTCGCCGTTGTCTGAGGAGAGTCATCACGTCCCGAAAAGGAAAAAGGGCAACTGGAAACAGTGTTCCCCGAAAAAAGACTAAACGAAAGCTTGAAAAGAGGAGTGGAAACGAAAACAGAAAGTACAACCGAGGAGACTACATCATCCTGGGTAAAAAAGCGCCCCCTCGGTGGCAAAGAAAAAAAGACATATAGGGGAGAGACATCAAAGAACCAAACGGGGAGTTGAAGGTCAAAGACAATAAGGAAGGTTTCCGAGAGGACAGAAAAAGGGAGGGAAGGCGATGAAGCCTTGCCCCAGCTTGCACGGACAGGGAGGGGGGAAACCCCGCACACTAGAAAAGACGGATAAGGGGCGAAAAGGAATAGGCAAAAAAGCGGAAAACGAGCGAAAAAACTACAAAAAGAGACCGCACATTTCAGAAAAAAACTCGCACACCGTCCTTGAAAATCAAAATGAAATAGAGGAAAAAAGTGGGGCGATGAACCACGGTAGAAACGGAACGTGGTGAGGACGTTCTAAAAAACAAAAAGAGGGGTCTTTTACAAACCAAGGTTCAGCTATGAGAAAAAGAAAAAGGCAACGGAAGTGAGAAACCCAAGCCAGCCTTGAGTGTAGAAGGAAGACTCCCGGAAAAAAAAAAAGGAAAATGTCCGAGGGGGGTCGAAGGAGGTGGGGGAAAAGGTTCCAGAAGAAGAAGTAACGAACATGAAAAAATAGAACCAGAGAAAAAGGAACACGGGGGGGGGGGCTTGCGCCGGTAAAGACAGTTTAACGTCAAAAAAGGAAAAGAGGGCGACACCTCTCAAGGAAAGGTGGGAAAAAAAGGCCTACGAATAGACCAACAGAGAAAAAAAAAAAAAGAAGGGGAAAGACCGTGGCCCGTGCAAGAAAAAAAAGGGTGTTAGGGCGGGGACAGGAGGACACCCTCACTTGGAAAAAAGTTTGGAAGGGAGTGGGGAAATTACACTCAGAGGGCAAACAGGAAGCAAGAAAGAATATGACCCCCCAAGAGAAAGTGAAATCTACATAACCGAAAGAGAGAAAGGGAAGAAAAAGGGAGGGGGAAATCTGCGGCAGGAAGAGGTTGGTGCCATGCGTTAAACAGGTGTCGCCCGTTAAATCCAAAAAACGGTGAAGGGAGGACTGGGAAGGTTGCAAAATAAACCAAAACGAGGAGGGAGAAAAAAGTCTGAAAAAGACGTTTCCAGGGAGGGGAACAGTGCGTGAAAATCGTAAAGGGCCGCTCCTGTTACTGGGGGAACATCTTCTGGTGGAAGATCAAGAACAGAAAGTGTGAGAAAGAGACCAAGAAGAAAACCACAATGGAGCTCAAACGAAAAAAAAAAGAGCGACCACAACTTTACTAAAAGAGAAAGGGATAGAAAGTAAGAAGTTTACTCACTGGAGGACTGTGGAAGCGCGTCAGGACCGGAAAAGGGGTGTGGGCGTACAATTCGGAACAGGCGCGGTTAAAGGAAAAAGTAAAAAACTTCAAGGGAGTGAAAGAAAGAAGCAGAGTACCTCGAGTGAGAAAAAAAAGGGGCGAAACGAAAAGAACGCACGGGGAGGAAGAAAAAAAACTGGGTAAAAAAAATCCGGGCAAAAAGAGTCAAGACAGCACCTGAAAAAAAAAAAAAAAAAAACCCTAGAGCAAAGCTGGACTGTCCCATGGGGGGAGGAAAAAAAAAAGACAAGATTAAAAATAAAAAACATAAAAAAGTAGGGGAAAGGAAGAATGCACGTGCAACAAAAGGAGAGGGTTTAACCGTTGTTCGGGGGGTCACCCAAAGAAACTCCCCAGAGGAGGCTTAAAAGATGCAAGACCCATCCTCTACAAGAACTAAAGACGAAAAATATCCGCGACAAGAACGGAAAGTTGGCCGATAAAAGAAGGAAAAAAAAAAGAAGAAGAAAAGGTCGAGGAAAACTTCGGAGGTGAAAGGAGGAAAAAAAAAAACTGAAAACTCGTTCAGCATGCAAGGAGTACCCGGAGCAAGTAAGAAATGCTTCTCTAAGAAAAGAAAAAAAAAAACAGGAAGGGCAGAAGTTCACCTAGGGCAAATGGGAAAGAGGTGCAGTAGACACGGGACACGGGGCCAAAACCCCAGGAGTCATTCGCAGACGCTGCAAGCGAAAAAAAAAACAAAGGGAAAACAATGTAAAAAGAACAGAACTCAAGCAAAAGGAGCGAACACCGGAACCCTGCGGAGGGAAGAAAAGGGGAAACAAGCCAGGGAGGTAACCCAAAAAAAACATCCCCAAAAGGAATCTGAAAAAGGGAACACAGCGAGGCATCAGCTCTGGAGTAGATTGTGTGGGGGAGAAAAAAAAAAGGGGAAATGGTCATCGACAGGATGGGGGAAATAGAGGAAGTTTAACCCTTGGGAAAGGTCGGAGGTTTTAGTAAGAGATCAAGGTCAAAAAGTGTTTTTCGAGTAGGGTAGGAGGTGAAAAGGGGTCAGAGTCGGCGAAGGAAAAAGGAAAGATGGGGAAGGATCGATTTTCGTAGGAGATGGGAAAAAAAAGGCACGGGTACATGCGGAACAAAAAAGCGGAAACAAACAAATACAAAGAAACTGAAGTGAAGGGAAAGTTTTGATGTGTGAAAAAAGACAAAAGTGTGAAAAACGAAAAAAAGCCAATCAAGAAAAACCAAAAAGAAGGAAAAGAGACTTTCCAAATGGAAAAAAAACTAGAGAAAAAACGACAAAACCAGAAAAGTGCACTAGGAGAGAGTGGGGAAACGCGGCAGACTCAGGAAAAAAAAACAACCAAAAAGGAAAACTCCAGGGCGAAAAAAAAAACCAAAAAAGTACTGGAAGACCAGGGGAAAAAGAAAACGAATCTAGACAGGTCAAGACAAACAAGGGTAGGGGGGTATCAAAAAAACCCAAGAGAAAACGGCTCAAGGAATAGGGACCAATTAACAATCACAAAGGCGGCTTCAGAGAAGAAACAAAGTAACGGGAAGGAAACGATAAAGAAAGATTTATCTCTTGTTTAGGAACGGCGGGGGCAGGGTATAAAGAAGGCGAGACGCCAATTAGACTACAAGGAAAGGCGTAAATTGTGTGGGAGGGAAGGAAGTCAAGGTTGGTCCAAAAAAACAACAAAAAAAAGTCCGTGTGGAAGAAGGGGTCGCACCAACCGAAAAAAAAAAAAAAGAAAGTAGCGGGGGGATACATTGAAAGGTAGGGGTTTCGTGAGAGAACCGGAAACAAGGAAACGGGACAAGAATCGTACTGGACGGGACAAAAGACGCCCTTGAAAAAAAAATGTGGGGTCGCTGAATAGCGACCATCGAACCCGACGTGCAAGCCTAGGCGAAAACACAGAAAACGACCAAAGTTGGAAAGGAAAACCGGGGGAACGGAACACCAGGGGCACGCAAGGGACAAAGTTGGGAGGAAGGAGTGAAAAGAGGGGGGGGGGACCGGAAGGGGGACAGGGGGGGGGCCTATAGAAAGGAGTTCATAAAAACCCTGGAAACATCAGGACAGGGTGGCGGAGAGACGGGGGAGGACTACGTAGACAGGGATGTGCCAGAAAAAAAGGGATCAAAAAAAGAGCGCGCGTCAGTGGTAGAAAAAAACCACATCGGAAGGTCGAGGTGGCCCGAACCGGGAAAACACAGAAGGTTGAGGGGGGCCGGGTTGTCGAATGGTAGAAAAGGAAAAGGGACAGGCCATTTAAGTTCATCCGAAAAGGAAGGAGGGAGGATCTGAACGTGGAACAAAAAAAGGCAGAAAAAAAAAAACAACGGGGGACTTGAAAAAAAACGCACCTGCCTCAGCCGTGTCTCGGAAAAGAAGAAGCGAACCGTGAAGAAGATGAAGGTTGGTAAACAAACATCTCGAAACGCAACGCAGGAAATCTAGGGGGAAGCCACCTCACCAAGAATCACACGTTTGGAAGGAAAGGAACGGGATAAAATCACCAAGATACAAAACGCAAAGTAGCCTCGAGAAAAAACAAAAAACAACGTAGAGAGTGAGAAATGTGGAATCCACATGTACTGAGGAATCGTAGCCAAAATTAAAGGCTCGGGAAAAAAACGTCACTTCTACACTTGCGGAGGCTAAAAAAATCAGCTGGAAAGAAAAAAAAAACAAGCGACAACCAGGAACGAGGGAGAGTGGGGTCTCAGTGAGCCTGAAAAAACGGCCAAAATGCGTTGTGGCAAGGTGAAAGACCCGTGGAAAGAGTGCGGCAACTGAAAAAGGGGACGGATGAAAAAACTGAGATCATCAAACACGTCGTAATGCAACGACTCAAGAAGCACTGGATGGCGACAAAAGAGAAAAAAAGGGAAAACAAAAAAGATAATTGAGGAGGGGGACAGAAAAAAACAAAACGCCGAAAACCAGTGTAAAGGGGTGATCATGGGACCTACAAACCGGCGCGGGATTGCCCACAGACGTGAGGAAGAAGAAAAAAAAACCGGACGAGGTCAAGAACGTCTGTTTCACGGGATGACCGGGTGAGAAATAAGGGGACAAGACCGTCATGAAAAATGAAAGGGGAGGCGAAGAAAACCCAAGTAGGGGAAAAAGCGTCAATGACCACTTGGCGGCTGCAACGGGTGGGACCGTCCCGGCGACACGGACCCTTTGCATGGGGGGTACTCAGAAGCTAAGGAAAAAAGATGTCATAAGGAGGAAGAAAACCTAAAAAGGCCTAGGGCAGCGACGGATAAAAAAAAAGGGACCCGATTGAGACGTTTGAAGGGCAAAATCTTTAACGGGAACAAACATAACCGGTGATACACAGGGAAAATAAAGAACGAAAAAAAAAAGCAAGACCCAGACGCCCAAAGGGAAAAACAACCGGGGGCAACCCGCGGAACCAAAAGAATCCGGAACCTGGTAAAAACCTGGGCATGGAGGGCCAAAGTCCAAGTGCCAAAAAGAAAAAAAACCAAAGCAAAAAAAAAAAGTCCCTATCAAAAAAAACGTGTTGAGGGGGGGGAAAAGTAGTCAAGGGAAGGCAATCAAAAGAGAAGGGCGAGTGGGAAAGGGCAAGCAAAGGGAGGACAAGACCAGTAAGGGGAAGGAAAAAAAAAAAAAGCGTGGAGGAAGTCACTCTGAAAAAGTGCCTGTGCCTTGGGTGTCGAGAAAGAAAGGTCAAGCACGCTGACCTGGAGGAAGACCCCGCTTGACAAAAAAAAAAACCAACACCCCAGGCCATGAACAAGGAAAAACGATAGGCAAAAAAAACGAGCGTCAGATCGATATTGGGGGGGGGGCGTCTATTTGAAAAAGAAGTACAAAGACTCGGGGACAAAAGGGACCCTTTCGACTAAAGGACAAAACACACAAAGAAAAAAACGTCAGGTGGAACAATCCTGTGGCTGCAGGAGCCAAAGAAAAGAACCTAACATCTCCTGAGAAAAATCGAGGATCGGGAAGGGATCGAGGAAGAACAAGCGCGCCAGTATAGATCGAGAATCATAACGGGGGGGGAAAAGAGTTAAAACAGGAGAAATGGGAGATTCTGCCTATAGAAAACTTCCTATGAACGAAACCAGGAGACACAGATAGGCTTGAGCGGAAAAGGAAAAAACCTCGAAACGGGGAAGGGGAACCGAGGGGAGGGCGATAGCCCTAGGGAGGGAGTCGCAGAAGGGGAATAGCAAACCAGATGGAAAATTCAAACAGGACACTGATGGGAGTCCGAAGGCGGAAGGCTCGTGTTGGGTCCTCTGAAAACGGAAAGGCCGGCGATAAACGGACGTTCAAAACAGAGAACGCAAACACGTTTAACGTTGGGTGCCACTAGGGGAAAGGAGTAAACAAAAAATCTCGAAGATTCTGAATCAAACTTAACAAAAAAAAAAAAAAAAAAAAAACACCACAAGAGTGGGCGAGAGGACTCAGTGTCTGAAAGGGGCCGGCGAAACGGGACCTGCTCCGTTGGGGAGACGCAGAAGAACTGGGCCGACAACGTGAGGGAGGAGGTCCTGAACCTAGTATATAAATAACAAAGAGGTGAAAACCTCAAAAAACGGCAAAAGCAGGCCGCTTCA
>Ga0179593_1458171_pt1 | contig 19482 bp, 25 predicted proteins | sample CZODoug2_1_08_16_FD_185931 | JGI IMG/M metagenome (GOLD analysis project Ga0179593, IMG submission 185931) | Vadose zone soil fungal communities from Angelo Coast Range Reserve, California, USA - CZODoug2_1_08_16fungal (PacBio error correction) | ecosystem: Environmental > Terrestrial > Soil >...
TCGCGTATATTCCCGTTTGGTACTGACAGACAAAAACTTTTACTGAAGCTAGAGACGGGGCACGACGTCTACCGTACCGTCAAAAGACAGTGGTCCCGTGGTCCCTGGGGGTGCCAGATGCACCGGGACTCCCTCCTGCGCGAGGGCGTTTTCAAACCAATGGGCAGCACAAGACGGGGGCACAAGGGGTGGTTCGGTTGCGTGTTGGGGATGAGATTTACGGTTGGAAGTTACTGGGCCCAAAGCAATGGCTAGCGCAAACGGCTGAGGCGGCATGACCATGGTTGAAAAAACTTTCTCGGCAAAAAAGGGAGGGGGGGGAGGGGCCAAGGCCGGCAACCCAGGAATATTACAGGCACAGCGTCGTTTTTGTAGTGCCGGGGAGGGAAACAAAGAAGCCGACTCCGGTATGGCAATCTGGGACCAGGGTAAGATAAAAAGTTCGGGTACACCGCCGGCCAGGGACTGTGTGGTAAAGCGACTAAAAACAGATGGGCGTGCCGGTGTTTCACAAAAAGGAGGGCGGAATGTCTCAAGAGACGCAACAGGAAGAAATACACGAGCCCTCAAGAGGGAAAGTTGGGCCTCATGGGAGGAGCAAGGGACATGGAGGTGGGGACCTGTGGAGAGAGGGAAAGAAAAAAAGACTGAGGTAAACGACACCCTTCAAACATATAAGCAAGGGGGGGGGGCCCAAGAGGGGCGTGACGCGAATGGCGGTACCACGAGATCGCAGGAAGAGACACGTAAAACTAAGGCGTACCAATGAAAAATGATAACGATAACCCAAAACAGCGAATCGCGCTGATCAGGAAGACGCCGGCAGGAATGCCTCGACCCAAAAGAAAAAAAAAAAAAAGACAAAGGACATTTTGTTGGGGGCCCCGTCATTGTAGCACTCGGAAAGAGAGAAAAAAAAAGGATGGCATGAAGAGAGGAAAAGACGCTGACGCGGGCAAGCACAAACAAAAGACACGGCATGCCTCACTGTCCCCCAAAATCGTCAATACAATGCAGCGCAAAAGAAAAGATCGGGTCCCCCACACGCATTGAACAACAATGGGGATAGCAGTGTGAAAAAGAGGCCGGGTAAAAGCATATATGCGCGTGCAATGAGGTGAAAAAACCTATCCACACCGCGTAGTTGCGATAAGGTCGAGGCGACGCAGATCAGACCACACAGATAGGAACAGGGGTACCCGGCCGCCCCCCAGATCGACAATCGGTAACGCGGGCAAACCGGTGTCCGTATCGAGAAAAGCAGCAAAAAAGGAGGAAAAACGTTGCGGTTTGTATCCTTGAGAAAACGCGTCAAAGAGAGGGGAGCGACGTCAAAGAGAAAACAAAAAAAAGGGATTGTTAAGGGGCTAGCAGAAAAGGGACTGAGAAAACTCTAAGACCCAAATAAAAAGAGCAGAAAAACACACACTCCAAAAAAAAGGGAAAGAGGGAGGAAATTACAAAATCGATAAACGGATTGGTAATCATGGACGAAAAAGAAGGAGGACAGCCTGGACGTAGAAAGAAAAGTGGTCCGAAAGAGTGCCACGGAAACGTCGTCGGAACGGGAAAAAAGAAGGGACAGAAAGGAGCGTTGCAAAACAAAACCTACCCGACCCTGCCAACGAGGTCAAAAAAGACAGTGGCCTCAAAATTCGACATAATTTCTGCCGGAGGGTACTAAGAAAGGAGAGAGGCAGGGGGAAGGACAAGGAGGGAATTAGCAAAATCCGGAAGGGGTCAAGGGGGCCGCTGAAAAAAAAACGGCAGGAAAAAATCCAGACTGGGCGGGGCGTTCTTTGAACAAAAAAAAGGGTGGGGGGGGCAGCAAGGCAAAAACCGGCGTAGCATAATAACTCCCACGTTGAGGGGGGGGGGAGTAAGAAAGGCATACAGGATGGTATCCCTCGGAAAATTGAAAATCGACACCGGCTGAAGAAACTTTTCAAAGGGGGAAAAACACATTCTAAACAAGGTCCACACCGGGGAAAGCCAAAACAAAAAGTGGAAGAAGGGCCCAGCCGAAATTGATAACCTCGCACGCAAAAAGGCAAAGGAAGCGCAAATGGCGAAATAACGATCGTGGGGGGACCACGACTTCTTCACAAGGAGCCAGGTACGAAAGCCCCCGGATGACATGAACAAGAACAACCACAACGAAACCAGGGAAAAAAAAAGGGAAAAGAAAAGATGGGCCGGAGAAATATGGACTCCACCCATTAACACGCGTACATCCAGCATGCAAGAGAAAAGGTAAACCCTGTCCGAAAACCCAGGTATACTTACAGAACGTAGGTATCATACCCTAGGGCTCCCCGGAGGCCGGCGTGAAATTTAAGAAACGGTTCATTATTACACTACATCGGACTGCGAACTTTAGTTCCCCCGGGCAATTATCAGTAGAGGTACCAGATGGAAACGCAACGCGCGAGAAGGGACTTAGGGTGACGCGGGAGGGCGGGGGGTGGGTCAACAGAATAACGGGAACCCTAGATTGAGAAAAGAGAGTTTGGTAGCAACTTACGGGTTGGCAAAACGTGGGGTAAGGTACCTGGAAAGCCATCAGTGCAACGTGAGGGGAGGGAGGGTAAGAGTCACGCGATACCGGGAGAGATGGAAGTGTAGGGACCGCCTGATAAAAAAGCGACGGGGGAACGGTAGCGAGGGAGAGAGGTACGGGGCTGGGAAGGTAACACGTGGGCGGCTAGGCAGGGAGGGAGGCGGGGAGGGGTTGGTGTCGGTCCACAAGCGAGGCGGGAGGGATCTGGGAGGCATAGGGGCGGCGCGCTTACCGTGGGAAGATTGTTAGAGGCAAAGTAAGAGAGAGTTGTGCCCGAAAGCCTTTTCTCCGGCACTGACTGGTCCTTCACCTGTGATGGGGAAGAGAAAAGAAAGTTCCGACTAGGGTTAAAGTCGAGCGTGGAGAGAAAAGAAAAGCCCAGTTGAAGAAAAGGACCAGCACAAACCAATGCCGCACCAACCCTAATTGAACTAAAAACCAGAAAGAAGAGCAAGAAATCACTATTTTCGTGCAATGGAAAAACAGAAAGGGGGTGCAGCGGGGAAGGCCTCCCAATGAAACCCAGAAAAGGCACCAACGAAAAAAGGTCATGAAAAATCAGAAAAGAGTCACACAGGAAACCAAGAACAAGAAGTGCAAATCATCACAATTCACGAAGCAAAAAAGACCCTCAGGAGGCAACAGTCGCAAAGACCAATATCAAAAGCCTCAAACCGAAGAGTCAGACGTGTTCGGTTCAACTAACGATAATCGCCCAAGCGTGAAAAAAAGGGGGGAAGGGGGCTTGCGAAAGATTCACCTCGCCGCAAGGAGAAAGGAGTGGGGGACGACTAAATTTTTAAAAGGTTTCGGGGCGATGTCTAAAAATGAAAAAGGGAATCAAACGGCGAAAATAAAAATGAAAAAATGGGCGCGTAAGTTGGCGGGAACACAGAATCTTAATGGGAAAATGTCCCTAAAACGAGGCCTGGGAGTAACAAAAAAAACAGACCGTTTACGGAAAAAAAATCTCGTAGTGAACCAAATAGGCGAAAAAGTGAGGGGAAAGTTATCCACAAATCCAAGAAAAACTCCATAAAGGAATAAGTCGAGAAACAGCAAGGTTGAAAGAGGACGGGGCCAGACGCGGTGGCCGATGGGACACCAAGAAAGGGAACCATAAGGAATGAAGCTATCATTGTGGAGGAGGGGAAGGCTCAAGGATGAATAACCGATAAAAAGTGGGAGCAGGAAGAAGGGGGCCCCACCAAAAAGAGCGAAAGGAAATAAAATAGGCCACATTCAGGCATAAAACCCATCATGCTAGAGTCAGAAAGGCGGGTGGAGGAGGCGAAGCAACGGAAAATAGAAAGCGGCAACAAACCGGCTCAGGCCGAGAAACAAGAGTGATCCGCCTGGGAGAGCCAAACGGGAACGAAGTAAGAGGGTTCATATAAAAAAAAAACAACGATGAATAGGAAAAAGAGATAGTATACGATAGCGGTACGAATATAAAAATACACTGAAAAACAACGGGTGGAGACTGAGGACGCTTGTTCCAAGGGCAAAGTAAACGCTTACTCTCAAAGAAAAAAGACGCACCCAAAAAATCGAAGCGTGGGAGAATAAAAATAATGGAAAGCTCCATCAAAGAAGGGACGGATTCAAAAGAAACACAGTGATATCTGTGCCTGGCCAGGGAAAAAGAAGCCATCATAAGGAACTCAGGAACTCATCAGGAGAGGGGAAGAAGGGTATGAAGGGAAAAAGAAGGAGGTCCCAATGTCAACTGCAAGCAGCAGGTCTCAAAGGCTATCCCCTTCGAGTGGGAACCCCCGTCTATAGAAAAACTCAATGTTGCAAGACAAAGATGGGCACCACTAAGAAAGAAAATGCAGGGCGACTCCTGGGGCGGGACAGCAATCTCCAAGGATAGGAGCTGAACAGAGTGGAAAAAAAACACAATCACTAGACCCATTCTGAAATATGAGACCTGAAAGTGGGAAAAAATCTCACCCAGAGACATAATGTGGACTCGACATTCACACAATGGGGTCTTCTGGCAGCAACAGGACGAAGAAAGTGGAAAAACTTCTAGAACTATTTGAAAGCTGGTGTGGTGAAAACGACGCAAGCAGGTAATCATTCTTGGGTTGAAGGAGAAAAATCACACGGGAAACTTAACATGTCAAAACTCCCGCGGGCAAAGGTGGGATCGTAAGGTTGAGCCCTGGGCCTATCAGACCGTGAGAAAGATCTTGGGCGTAAATGGGGCATGGGTCTGATAAGGGAAAGGAAGGTCCCCGGGCGTGCTCCTTTTCACATAAAAGACAAAGTGAGGGGGATGTGGGCCGCGAAGCAGCAAGACACCAACGTGTTCCAGTGTTAGAACAAAAATAGAAGGGGAGAGGGTAAACGAGGGGGTGAGCGCGTGGCGGGGACACGCAAGGGTTCATGCGGCAAGGTACCAGGGTAGAACGCTGTAAGTCGCGGCAAAGGGCAAGAGAGTCCTGCATGTCCAGTCACAGAAGTAAAGGAAACTGAAAATGGGTGAGCGTACAGAAAAAAAACCCGCAGAGAGGGGCCAGGGAAACGCTGGATCGAAATCAGGGTGACCTGTACCCAAGGAAAGTACTGTGGGAAGCAGCACCGGCAAGACTCAGGGGAAAGAAAAGGATAAGAAGTCGGAGAAAGCCAAACAAACAAGAGGTCAGAAAACCCGTGAAAGAAAATCCGTTAAAGAAAAAAAAGGTTGCACGAGAAGGGCCAAGAAGTGGGACCTTGTAGCTCTTTAAACAATCAAAACCACAGGTTTAGGGGGGGGTAACACCGAAGAAAGGTAAATGGGGGTGGGGTCCAAGTTGAAAAGTGGCCGATCGCCCTAATGAAGAAAGTAAAGGAAGAAGACATCCTGAGAATAGAGCCAACCCAAAAACAGAACGATCCGCCATCATGCACTAAAAGTGTTAAGGAGGCAAAGAAGGGATGGAAAAACGAGAAAAGACCAGAAAAGGGACCCGCGTTTGGGGCTAAGACAAAAGAAATGAAATTCCTTCAAAGGTCTCTCAAATACAAGAAGCCAAAAAGGCCCCTCTCGGAAGAAGAAAAAGAAAGGAGTAGATGTGGGAAATGCAACCCAAGTCTTAAAAAGCTCCTTGGAAGGTGCCCGGGCGAAACGAAAGAATGAGACACCTGCTTCACGATAACCGCTTTTCGTGGAAAAGAAAACGTCCGACCACCAAGGACCAAAAACGACAAGCCGAAACCACAAAAAATCGAGAAAAAAATCGCCATTTACCGTGTATAGCGAGAAAACAATCATAAAATTGCGGGTAAAAAATTTCGCGAACTGGGATTCCCCTTGAAAAGGCGCGGAGACGGCAATCACCACAGACGAAGAAAAACAACAAAAACGGAGGGAGAAAGGGGCCAAAAGCAAGAGAAAACTCTTGAACGGAAGATTGAAAAACGGGATAAAAGCTACAACAGGAAAAAACGGCAGGGTGAAAAACGCGAAGCGTGTGCCATCAACGAAAAAAACACACGTACAGCTGTAGATGGCGACGATCCGGGCTGTCACTGTGTAAATGATCACATGGTGGGGAAAGGTCGAGGTCAGAAAAAAGAAACGACAAAACGAAACGAAAGCGGGGGGGGGAGAAGAGGAACCTCTCAAACGAGCGTACAAAAGACCAACGGCAATCGCAAAAAAAGCAGTGGAAAATTCAATACGTCGCGGGGAACAAGGAGAAAATGACGGGAGGAAGGATTGCCCGACTCATCCATTCGGAGGGGGGCAAAAAAAAAAAAACAGACGCAGGGACCGTCCTCTAAATTGTGGTGGGCCCGTCAAAAAGACAAGCCATCCCAGGGGAGAAAAAAAGATAAAAAGAATGATAGCAATGATAAGACGGAGGGAGGAGGGTGGGGGGGTGCTCTAATGGCTCACAGTGAGGTCAATTACGCGTAAATGTTACGCAGGCCCCTGTCAAAAAAACAAAATTCGACTTAAGAAATAGACAAACACATGAAGGGAAAGTGAGGTTAAATAAGTGGCGGCTCGATTGGAAAACGGAAGGGGAAAACTCGCCTTTCTGAGCAAAACTGAAGGCGGAGCGTGCACGAACTGTGAAACGAGAAAAAAAAGCGAAAAAGGAGACCGGGAGGACATGAACGCCCGAACAGAAAGAAAAACGAAAAAAAAAACCAGGTGAAAAAACACTGGCCGGAAGAGTAAACGTTAAACGGGGAAAAACCAGTGGTGGTAAGGGAAAAAGTGAGGAAACAGTGACTGAATGCGGACGGTCGGCTGTGGTAATCGACTTCGCTACAGTAAAACGGCGTTTGGGGGCCGAAGGCAGCAAGGAATGGACGGCGAAACAAGGTCAGAGAAAAATGGTTAGATCGAACAAAAACGAGAGCGAACGACTCACCGAATTTACATAAAAAGAGAAAAAAGAAATCACCCTCCAGCCCTCTGGGGGAGGTCAGGTCCAACGCAACACGGGCGCCGACTCCCAAAAAAAAAAACAAAGGAAGAAAAACTGGGTCCAAACGTAAACTTCCTGGTAAGACGGGAACAGGACCATCACACCCGATAAAATCGAAAAGGCAAACAACAAAGACACCTCTCCGAACAAACCGTCGAACTTCCATTAACAAAACAAAGAAAGGGCAAAGCAGGTGGGGGAAAGGTGAAAATAAAAGATCAATCGCCAACACAAAAAAAAAGACCCTAGTTGACAAGGATAAAAAGCTCAAAAATTAGGCCACTAGCAAAACCTAGACGTAAGGGTGCTTGGGACCAACGACGTAAAACCTGGAAATCTGGAGGGTCACAAAAAAGGGAAAGGCGAAGTGAGAAGGGAAACCGAGGGGGACAAAGAAAAGAATAACTAACGAGGGTGGAAGAGGTCGTGTCCAAGTCGGCAATTTCGAGTTGAACCCACCGAAAAAAGGGGTTCAGCGGTAAAAAAACGTAATAAAAACGTTGTGTGGAACGTCCTGCAAAGCGGAGTGGATGCAGCAGATGGGCAAGCGGGTCACAGTGAAGGAGAAAAAAAGACCAGAGAAACGCGTTGTCGAGAAAAAAAAGAAGCGGCGCGCAGGGCAAGACACGGTGACAAGGGCCGCCCCTCGGTTGACCAAAGTACATGACGAGATAAAGGGCATTGGAAAAAGTGCAACGACTGAGTCACGCGGGGAAAAAGGATACAGTGTGAAAAACAAAAAAAAAAAACCATCTGGCGTAAGAGAAAAACAAGGTGCCAAGTGGCAACGGGAAACCAAGCTGAAGGAAAGTCTGAGTGCGCCAACAGACAGGAACGGAGGGGAGGAATAGCACTGAAAAAGCCGCCCAGGACGCACCCTCTAAAGTAAAAAGGGTGGCCTCACTCCGCCGCGTGGGAAACCGCCCCATCTCCTACAATATCTCATAAAAGAAAAAACACAAAACTGAGGAAGGAGGAAAAATCGCAATGAGGAGCCCGTTGTCTAGAAGCTCCCAAAAAAGGACAAGAATGAGAGCCAGTTGAACGTCCTCTACCAAGCAGACAAGTCAAAATCATCCTAAAACTGGAAAAAAAAGCAACCATAAAATAGGAGGTCAGGATTCCTTTGCGGACCCATATGTCCAAATTAAAAACCCCGAGGTTTCCACTTCGTCAGGACACACTTGAGAAAACTGAGGGAACAGTCTGAGACCTCAAAAGCAATCGACTCATAAGGGGAGGGGAAATGAATGGATTACTGGACAAACCGGAAAACCATCAGAGGGCCGCAATAAGCAAAAAAGACGGCCGCAACGAGCAAAAGTCAAAAAGGGTTGTACAGACCAGGGAGCCACTGGAGTCCAAAGAAATGTAAAATACAAGGGAGGAAAAAAGGGGAGATGCCAGGAAACGCTGGGGGTCGTGGTACAGCAAAAAACTCTGTAAGTGTACACATCGAAATGCCAAAATCGAAGAAATAAAGGCGCAAAACGGTCGGACAGGACGCCCTATGTTAAGGGAAGACCTCGCAGTCAGAGGAAAACCAAAACCGGCACAGGTCGGTAGGGAAAAGAACGGCTGAGGGTAGCACCTTCGGATCGTTCGAAACAGAAACCGCGCGGTGTGGAAAGGAAAAAGATGCTTGAAAATAAAAAGGGCGGGCGCGTTTGAAAAGGGAGGTAGCCCTTTGAGCGACGTTGCCGCGCAGGTCTTTTGGAAGTGGCAAAACGGCGGGGAATAGTCGAAAAAATACGATGGCGACAGGTCAAAGACGTTGACGGGGGGGCAGGGTTGACGAGCAAACAGGAAGGACAAGAGTACGCGGGGCACTGGGGCCCGTTGGATAAAAACTGGCAGTAGGGGTGCGGCGAATGGACCGTGGGAAAAGGCGGTACGGTGTCAAAAAATTGGGAAGTGCCAGCCAAAGTTTGCGAACGCAGGGGGGGAGGGTCAACCGCAGCCGATAGTAAAGGGGACAAAATCCAAGCCATTGAAGAAAGACAAGGAAAAAGGCCAAGCGGGGTAGAGAGGAAAGCAAAAGTGGGATCCAGGGGGGGACAGGGTTTAGCCTGGGGAAAAAGGGGGACAGCCAGATCAAAAAAGGTTCAGAAAGATGAAGAATACACAAGTCGAAACAATGACCGAATCCGAACAAGTCCGGGAACTTGTGAAAATCGCAGAGAAGCCATGGACAATCACCAGGGCGGATGGGTGGGTCAGCATTGAAGTCATACGACCGACGCAATAAGAAAGAATAAGAAAAAAAAGCCTTACCATAAAAAAAAACAAACCATCAAAAAAAAAGGGCGGAGAAAGGATCAAAGACAGTGCCCCCCGGCTGCAAAAGGAAGGGGGGGTGGGCAAAAAGAAAAGTGAAGCAAACGCAAAAAAGTCAGCAAAACCTACACGGGATACTTGGAACAGTCGGCACAGAAAAGCACGCCAGCGCAAGAAAGTCGATTAAAAAAACCCTAACAAGAGGGACCAGAAGGGGGGCCAACTTCCAACTACCGTAATCCAAAAGTATGGGCAAAGATAACTTACGTTAGAAAAAAATCCTAGGCTTCGGTTCGGAGGAGAAGAGGAAAAACCACTCACTGAGATCCACCTGGTAATGCCCCAAGCAAAACCGGGAATCTAGAAAGCGAACACTGTTAAAGATCATCCCAGAAAAACCGCGAAACGGTGCACAAAACAGGTAAAAAAAAGGGGGGAAGAACATTACGGGAAATCCGCGTTACTCGACGAGCGCGATAACAACAAAGAAGGAAGAGAAGAGAATTCTCTCCAAAACGCTACATGAAAAAAAAAGAAACGGGACACGGGGGGTGAAAAAGCGCGCTTTGAAAACGAGAAAAGGGAAAACTGTTAAAACACCCAAAGCAAAGACGATATTCTGTAAACCGAAAAGATGGGGTAGATAAGTCGAACGACAAGAAGAAGACGGTAAGAAGGGACGCGGTCACGTCATTAGGTTCACAGAACCCGACACAGGCAAAGCCCCTCAACCGAAGCAAATAGGAAAACTACCACGTGCGCGGGACGGACTGAGAGGCACAAGCGGCCAGGGGGGGGGGGAGATTTTAAAAGGGGTTGTCGACGCTATGGAACCCTGGCGGGGGCCGAAGCCAACACAGGTCGGAGACCGTTCTCTGGGAGGTTTTGGGCAAGTCTGGGGAAGACCCAGAAGCCCAAGGGGGCAAAAGGGCAAACCTGGCCGGGAATATGAATCCCCAAAACGGGGCGGATTGGGGGGGAAAGAGGACTCAAGAATGGGTGTCTAGCCTGTAAACGATTCGACCAGTGATGGCATATCTTTTCACACTGGGCCAAATGGAAAAACCAGACAACCCGGTGACCAAGCGGATGCTCATAAAAAATCCAAGACATCAAAACAAGGAAACGAAGGGGCCAGGGAAAATATCCGCGCAGACAAACCAAGGGACACCCGAAAAACTTGGAAACTGGGACAAAAACGGTCCCGAAGAAGAACCGTCTGAAGAACTAAACACCAAAGCCGAGTCATAACCCGCACTGACGACATCAGTTTCAAAAAAAGAAGGGCGACAAAACAGGGGACGTGCCCCTTTTGAAAAACATTCAGAGTCAAACAATGGAAGGTAAAGCTACGGAACGATGCGGGCAACTCGGTCCCCAAACTACCAATCAGAAGAGTTTTCCTACTGTGAAACAAAGGGGAACCATTTTTTTTAAAAAAAATTAATATGAGTGTTTCGAAAAAACGAAACCGGAAGTAAGAGGAAATCACACCAAGAAAAAGAAGAGGTCTGGGCATTCACAAACGTTCGCAAAAAATGCCTACGAGGCCAAAAACAGGTAACAGGGGGGGGAATTACAATGTAAGAAGGGAACAGGACAAGGAAGGGAAAAAAAGAAAAAAACAAAATCATCAAACCCGCCAAACCCGAGGTGGACCCATGGCAAAAAAGACCAATGAAACAAGTCGCCTAGAAGAAAAGAAAGAAACCGGCTCCAAACACTCAGACAAACATGGGCCAGGGGGGGTCAAACCGAAAAAAAAAATTAACAAACAAAAAAGGCATCACAGGGGCAAAAGATCAAAAAAGGCTACGAAGCACCCCTAAGGAAGTGTGGGTCCTAAGAATTAAGTTTGAAAAACGCAGAATTAGGGGGTGGGGAAGTCCAGGAAAACTCACGAGAAAGATGGGGCGCGGGTAAAGAGGGGTGGACTGCAACAAGTTCGTTTGGTGACCCGTGCCGCGCTTTGCGGGGTAACCGTGCAGAAAGGCAAAAATAAGGACTCTTCAGGGAAGAGTCGTGAGGTGAATGCACAGGCATCGACCCGCACAATAGTGTTTTGACAGCGGAAGGGGGGGCCAAAGAAACAGGCCCCCAAAAAACAGGGAACGCGTTTAAGAAAAGAAGAAACCGCGGAATTGAACCTCCGCAGGACCCAAAAAGGCACGAACAAAAAAAAGACACGAAGGGGGTGAATTGGCGTGTAACACAGGGAGCCCGGACTTGAACTGGTAAAGAAAAGACAGTGGGAGAAAGGGCAACTCAATGAGAAATTCATACATGCCAGTGGGCGGGAACCTCGAAAGAAGACGGGAAAAAAGAGGCAGACAAAATCCAGGGTCGTGGAAGGCCAAATATCAGCGGTACCCACACACCCTAAGGGGTAAACAAAAGGTTGCGAAGGAGACGAACAAAAATGGCGGGCCCAATCAAAGTCATATAGAAGGCTCAAACAAACAACAAAGGAAGGATTATAAGAAAAGAAGAAAAACGAATCGCAACAGTCTACCAATGTAGGAAACATGGGGCGGGCTGAAGAGGGGACAAAATCGTCAACAAGCGTGGACGGACCAGGGGTCTACTCAGTACGACCGAGTTTCCGGAGCCCAATAAGGTAGGTACTATGTACCAATCCGGATAAAATCGGCAGAGGAAACGGCAGAAAACAAAGGGGGATAGGGGAACGGCAGATAGGCAGAAGACTTCACAAGGCATGCGCCTTCAAGCAGGTCAAGCAAAAAATAACCGGACATTTGGCACCCGGGCGGGGACAATTTCCCGAGAACAAAAAGAAGAGAAAAGACTCAGAAAAAGAGAAGGAAACACACAAGGTACCAAAAAGGAAAAAAAGTCAGTCAACCCAGAAACGATGTGATCCACTAAAAAAAATAAAGATGCAGAAACTGGTTGGGGGTAGCCGCAAAAAGGGAACAAATCGAAAATGAAGAGGGGGGGGAGACACGGCAACAACCCATTCGTCCTCATCAAAAAAATAGGGACCGGAAGGCCAATCGCCAGAAAGACAAAAAGCAACACATTGCCGTCGGCCCACGACCCACTAGGCGTAGGCCGAAGCGGGGCTTGAGCCAGACCCAGGGACGTCGTTCATTGAAGAGACAAAAACATGAAAAGGGAACAAAAAGGGCGGAGCGTGGGGGGGGGGGGGGGGGGGGGGGGGGGGGGGGGGGGGGGGGGGGGGGGGGGGGGGGGGGGGGGGTTGTGTTGGTGGTGGGTGGTGGTGGGGGTGGATGGGTTGGGCTGTGTTTTCTGAGTGTTGCCCCACCAACTGGTGTCCACCCTCATAGGTGTCTCTCTGTCTGGGTCTGGGCCCGGCGAAAAACAAACAAACGGGTTCCTACTAAAAAAGGCACGAAGGTCTGTACCGAATCCTGTTTGGTGTACTGTGGCTCAACACTTTGGCCTGCGCGAAGTTAAGCTGGAACCACACGTTGGTGCCGTGCAAAGCAAGAAAATGCCTGGTCTGGTGGGGAGTATTTAGATCGGTGTCTGTACACTGCGGGTAACGGGCTGGGTCAATTGACAAATTGAAAGAACGGCGCCAGCAATAACGGTGACTGCAAAGTGGAAACGTCAGACAAGGCAGGAAAAAAAGTGCGGAAAGCGTCACCCTGCCGTACTCGGCGTCAAAGAAAAAATAAAAACAGGTGGGAAGAAGTACGGTTGACAAAAAACCTGAATGGGGGGAGCAACGCACGACATGGGGGGGACAGCTTTCAAAAGGGGAAGAAGGGACGAGGAGGGGGGCTACGATCAGCAAACAAGTTAAACGACCGAGAAGAAGGGGATGGGGAAATGGAATAAGTGAAAACAGGTGACCGATCTGGACAAGTGGGACCCTTTGAGAAAAATCGGGAAAAGACAAAAGGCAACTGAGGTCACGAACGTGGAAATGGAAAAATGGGGGTGGCAGATGGGAAGGAATGCCAGAACAAAAAAAGAAGGCGAGACTACGAGATAAAAGAGATAAAAAAACAAACGAAATCTGCCTAGTCCGGGGCGCAAGGGAGGACACACGGGAACGGGCTGGAAAAGAAAAAACAAGAAGGGACCGCGGGGGAGGGGGTTGCAAATGAAGAAACAGACCCCCAAGGCGAGAGAAACACGGGTAGGACACCCCTTAGGGAGAAAAAGCCATGCAAGCATCAATCGTACGAACTGGGAAGGAAGGGGGACAATTGGAGCCAGGGCCTTAGCAAACGTGTGACATTGAGGATGAACCGACAGATCCAGAAGAATAAGAAAAAAGTCCCAACAATGACGAACGGGGAACGTTCAAAAAGCGAAAAGAAGAAAAAACACTGGCCGAGCCTAACCTCACGGGGGCCCGAGAAAACATGGTCGAAAAGGGAGGGTACCTTGTAAAGGTGTAGCCAACTGACAAACAGAAAACGGTGCAGCCGGTAGGGGAGGTAATGCCCGTGAAAGGGGACGGGAGAGGCTTCTGCCCTGGAACCCTGCAACCTCAACAAAACAAAAGAAGGAGAAGTAAAATAATAGAAAAGAAGTAGGAGACTCTAAACCAAAATTAAACAATAGCAGGCATCTACAGAAAAAAACGAAAAGCAAACAACCAGTCTTTAAGCCTTCACGTCCTCGGGTGTCCTGAATAACGGACCACGCAAACAAGGTCAAGTCGAAAAAACGGACGGGAAGCCTAAGTTGGTGGTCCCCAAATCGATCCGAAACAGAACGAAAGCGGTGAAGGATGGAAGGAAAAAACTGGCCATGGAAGCGTTAAAAAGGAACAACAACGCGGCAGCCCATGGGGCGGTCACAAATCGACAGAAGGTTCTGGCGGAGATTCCTAATCGCAAGAAATCGGATCCCGAGTTAATATATGCGGACCAGGCAAGCGGGGGGTGAGTTGCAACCCGCCTGCCAAAGCACAGCGGGAGGGCGGCGGGGACTGTGAAAAGCGGGTTGGGTGGGAAAACCCGTGGGTCCAAGAACCAAAAAAGGGTAGAGCCATATCAAAGGAAGAGAGGTGGGATAAAGATGGGGAAGAATGTGGGGTGGGGGACCGAAAGGAGAATTTACTCTCGCGTTCTACATTAAAAAAAGACGGGACACAGCAATTACAGCCCAAGGTTCTTAAACAGTGAACAGATGCGTGCAGAGTCGAAAAAAAAGGGGGGAACCCCTGGCCAAGGATCGAGAAAACTGGGACTCAAAAACAATACATGTGCAACCAAGTGGAGGGGAAACGGAGAAAACAGGAGAAAAAGAAAAAAGCCAGCTCGGGCAAAAACAAAGGGGGAAGCGTGCACAATCTGTCCAAAGGAGCTGCTCAAAAAAAAATGCCGGGGAAAGTGTAACCGACTTCTACGAAGGGGGACGGGGCAAAAGTAGCCGCGTAGGACGCCGAGAGCTGCGTTGGAAAAGGAAATGGGGGGAAAGCAAATTCCTTTTCAAGGAAACGGCAACAAATCTAGCCCCGAACAAACCGAAAAGGAAACGGAAACGATCAATATCCACGGAACAAAACCGCAAAGGTAAGGTTTTCCCTTGGCAAGAAGCAACTGACATAGGCGGGGCGGAGCCAAAAAAAGGAGGGTGAAAAAAAACGAGGGGACCAAAAACAAAAGTTCAACGGACCACACAAGGGTTGGGCTAAAGACGGGGCAAACGGTGAGGTACCGAGTCAAAAATAAAGGAGAACAAAGAAACAAAAGGCTACACAACATACAACCAGGTCCGTACCACAAGATTTATTACATCCCGTGCCAAAACAGAACAAAACACACGAAAAATAACACCAAAACTGGCGGGGACAATAGTGGGGGTCAACAAACGAAAAATACAGAGGGCGGGCCAAATAAGTCTCACGAGACCCGAAAACCGGAGGGGAGGGGAGCATCCTGCGTAAAAGCAAGGCATGACTATGAGGCCCTACAAAAAAACCGGAAAACTGGACGGGGGACGAAGGTGAAGGGGACAGTGGACCAGGGAATCCCATGAATGGGGGAGTATCGGCGGAAATGAAACTAACTAAAGGGGCTGCAAAATGACTGGGAGGCGCGTAGATCGGTCAGTGGACTACAGGCCAGTGAGTATAGGACGGAAATGTGCGCAAGGAATTGCAAAAAAGTGATCCAAAAATTATGAACCCCAGAAGGGAAGGAAAATTCAATACAGAAAAGGTTGGGTTGCCAAATCGGCAGACCGGAAGAAATCGATAAAGAATCCGAATGGTTCAAGAAACGGAGCCGAACAGAGTGTTCACACTATAAAAATCATATGGGCGGAAAATAAAAACTTAGGACTAGCCAAAATGCGGTGCCCCGTAAGAAACAGACAATTCTAAAACTCTAAATTACAACTATTCAGGAGGTAGTGGTTCCTCTACTGGGCGTTGAGAAAAAACCGATACGGTGGGGGGCAGAGTGACAAAAGCGGGGAAAAAAGAAAAACAGGATCTGTCGAACAACCAAAATCACCGTCGTGTATACTCATAGGGGGATGGGATCGGGGCAAAGTCGCGGTAGCCGCTCAATCCTCAGGAAAAAAATTGGTGTGTCGCAAGAGGGGAAGATTGCCCCGGATCAAGTCCCGGATCACACAAAAAAAAGGGGGCGGGTATAACAGAGAAAAAAAAAAAGGAGGAGGAAAGAAAAATAAAAGAAATATCTGTCTCAAAGAGTTTGCTGGGATCACGAAAACACTCGGTAAAAAGAAATGGTGACCTTAAAGATAGGGGGAGTCCACTACCAAAAAAGCCTTAAGAAATCACTATCTGGTAAAGCCAAGAACGACATGTCATAGGGGGAAAATTGTACAAGGAATCAGCCTGCTTCACCTTCTATGCCAAGACCCACTTGACAGGAAAAAAAACGGCGCAGTAAACGCGGAAAGAACCCAAGCTGCAATCCCAAAAGAAAGAAGCGCTGAGCAATTGAGGTCCTTGCAAGTTAAATTGGCGGCACAAGAAGGCAAAGGAAGACTCCTAGGGAAAATCAAAGACCGAAGATTTCAAAAAACGAAGAGAAGCAACGGATCAGTGAGGGGGGTTCCTTAAGACTTTATCATTCCCAGCAGGTGAGAAACCGGATTGAAGAAAGAAGAAGAGAAGAAAAAGAACGTGACGTGGGGGGCCGCGGTGGGACCGCGGCGGCAGAATCGAAAAATGCAATGGGTGGGAACGAACAAGCCCAAATGCAACGAAAGAGAACCGCCGTGTGGGAAAAAACGAAAAATTCGCAAGGACATTTACTCCAACCCAACAAACCTAAGGTCAGTTCGCAACCGTTCTAGGAAGGGAACGGAGCTTGAAAAAAGAAAGAAATCCCGTCGACGTGTGATGGTGACTATTAGAAATTGAAGGGCCACCATTAAGGGGGGGCCGTTTGATTCGTTTGAAGGAGATAGGCTGTGAGTCAGAGGTCTTTGGTTGAAAAGGCCCGCGTGTGAGGTGCCTTGGGGGGAAAGGATAGGGCGTGCCTAAAGACGGAAGATTCCGCGAAAAAAACACTAAAAGACCAAAAACTTAATAAGCAAAGATACTAAGGGGGGGTTGCAGGGTGTGATCAGGTTCTTCAACAATTTCGGGGGGGGGCAAAAACGCAGTACTTGCACGCGAGTCAAAGGAAAAGGGGCCAGAAGGAAAACCGGTGCAAAGGGGTAAAGGGGGGGACAGCGGGACAACTCAGAGCGGCGTCAAGTAAAATCGCTCAAATCTAAGGCAAAAATTATAGAGTTTCCGGGAGGAACGGAAAAGGGGGTCCGGTGAGCAGCTAAGGCCAAGGCGCAGGCCCAACGTGGAAAAACCGGGAGGGCGGCCAGACATGTCTCTAAGTAAGCCGTCAGTGTACGTAGAGAAGGGGAAAGGAACGAAAGAAGGGAGTGGCCACGAACTGAAAAAACAAAGAGAACTGACCCAAGGGAAAATCGGACCAAGCAACTGGTAGGGGAAAAGTCAGGGGGCAGAGTGGGGGGGAAAAGAAACGGTGAAAGGTCAGGTTAGCCCAAACGACACCGAGTAAAGATAGAGAAAAAACCAAGAAAAGAGAGACACCCAACCCTCGAGAAATACCCAGCCCAATGAAAAACGACATCCAACGTTGAAAAAAACTTAGGGCACAGGCTTGAAAGACAGGCAGCAATAATACTTTCAAAAGGGTTGGGGGGATTGGAAAAAAAGACGCGACAGGCATCAAAAGGGTAAGCATACGAAGGACAACAGAACTGAGAGCCGCTTCCCACGCGCAACGTCCAGGCAAAGGGGATAAAGATAAGGCCAACTGTGTCTGCTCAACAATTCAACAATTCAGGAAAAAAGGCAGCAGGCGCCGCGTTTCATAAGCCGGAAAAACCTGACTGTCGTTTTATGGGAGGGTGTGACGTCCAGACGGATCAGCACCACGGAAAAAAGAGTGGTAAGAAGACCTTTAGATCTGGGTACCGGTTCCAGGGAGGGCGAAAAGACCGCCGACAGCAGGTCAAAAAGCGTGGGGCCGGGCTTTGGATAAAGGCAAGTTAAAGGTCAGGGGACCGAAGTCTCGGCACAAAAGCAGGGCTCAGAGAGACTCAAACAACAAAAACCTGGGCAAGAGAAAGAGAGTACAAAAAACAAAAAAAAAAATACAGAGACAAAACAAGGACAATCTAACAGCACAACACAAAAAGCATCCGGTGACGCGCGAAAGTGCTCACCAAGATAAACAGAACACTACAAAAAAAAAGGGACGAGGAAAAAAGTCCGGGCGACCGGGGGGGTTAAAAAAACGGCGACGTGTTGGTAAAAACGGAGATCGGGCTGTCGACACATAGGTCGTAGAAAAAAGAAGGGGAAGCAAATGAGGAGGGTGAACAAAGCCGAAGGGAAATCGGAGGTAAAAGCAAAAAAGGGATCATGAGCCTACAAAAAACGTGGCTGTCAACGAGAAACTCTAAAAGATAGCATTGCTCGCGGCACTGAAGAATAAGGGTGCCTAAAAAGAACACAGAGTCTTTAACAGGATAGGGCAAACAAAATCAGAGCCAAAAATCAACTTCTGGTGCCGTCTAAACGACGTGCAAAGGAAAAAAGTCGAGCAATAGAAGCCGGATCGATGGGGAGCCAGGGATGAAAAAAAAAAACAGGAATTTCGTGCCAGTCCAGCGCACTGCGGAGGGCCTAGAGATGACAAAACTCTAAAAAAAAGTCAGGAAAAAACCAGCACAGTGAATGATCGAATGTTGCCATGCAATGCAACAGACGGCCAAAAGAGGATCCAACTGCTCCAACCCGAAGTCCGTCCCAGGGACGCTATAAAATAGAAAAACTGGCGCCGCAGAATACAGTCCACCCTGAAAATCTCACACGAAATTACCGGATCCTTATCAAAACGGATTGAAAAAGGTAAGGGAAGTCATGCCACATGGGAAGCTGAAGGGAAAGCGGCTCGGGGGGGAGACGAAAAAAGCGGCCGTTGCCCAATGGGGAAGACGCATTTTGTAAAGAGACGAAACAGTGGACCCTTAATCAATCGGACCGGACACAACGAAGGCGGAACACTAAACGATCAAAAAGCAAACCAGACAAAAAAGGATGACGTGGGCAAACAGTGCAAAAGTGTGCCAAACCCATGAGACCGACCCCAAAAAGGAGGGAAATGAGACCGGAACCAAGAGCCCGGACACCACGTAAAAAAGCAAAAATCAACAACAATGGCCGGAAATGAAAAAAAAACTCGCCAACACCGTAGCCTAGTGATTCGCCCACGACACGGGAAGCAAAAGCATCTACAAGTTTCGGACCTAAGCCGTGCGTCCAACCGAGAAAACACGGTTTTGTTTGAAGTAAATAAAGAAAATCGTGCAGAAAACAAAATACAACTCTCCAATCCGGTCGCTTGGGTGGGGCTCAATCAAACCTGACGCTAACGTCCGAAGAAAAAGAATGGTCAGGCCGAGCCGTGTCCGAATGGGTTCCTTCAAGTAATGGACGAGTCGAAACCCGGTGGCGCCGAGAGTACCTATCCTCGGACGTCGACACGGGCCATCGGGACAGAAAAATTCGACGCACTAAGGAAACTTTTGGGGGAATGTAAAAAAAACAAAAAGTCTTTCCTGAAAGCCAAATGACGCTGGAAATGCAAATCGTCCGAAGTTCGGCGTTGGGGGAAGAAGACCAAGGGGAAACGAAGTACCGTCTTCTGCCAGGATTCGGGAAAATAAAAAAAGGGACTGAAGGGAGGTCCATCCGGTGGAAAA
>Ga0179593_1304257_pt1 | contig 19481 bp, 16 predicted proteins | sample CZODoug2_1_08_16_FD_185931 | JGI IMG/M metagenome (GOLD analysis project Ga0179593, IMG submission 185931) | Vadose zone soil fungal communities from Angelo Coast Range Reserve, California, USA - CZODoug2_1_08_16fungal (PacBio error correction) | ecosystem: Environmental > Terrestrial > Soil >...
AACATCTGCCCTAGTGGATGAGAACTGAAGGTCCGGCAGGAGGAGGGGAAGTCCACTAGCCGATGGGACGTTCGAGGATCAAGGAAAAGGAAAATGAACGAAAAACGATTAGATATGGGGAGGCCTGGCATGTCCATGCAAAAATATCTCGCCACAAAAATAAGGTTTTTCAAGAAAGGGAGCGAAGAAACGCGACTAGTGATAAGGAAATCACATTGGCGGGGAAAAGAGGGGGGAGGGGGCACTTGGGAAAAAAAAAACCTCAAAAAACTAATCCGTGGAAGAAGCCCGGAAACGAAGGTGGAAGGCGGACACGCGAGAATTCTCCTGAGAAAGGCCAAAACAAGGAGGGAGTTCCTGGGAGGGGAACATAAAACCCGCAGGCACTGCGATGTCGGACAGAAAAAATTCGCCGGGCGAGAAGAAAACACGGCACCAATGACTTCAAACGGAGCAGCTGGAAGTCTTCGCCAAAACTGGCGCTGGGAATAAAATGTGCGAAAAAAGGGTTCCAAAAGCGGTTCAAGTAAAGAAACATTGCCAACGCGATAAAGAGGTGAGAAAAACGGCGTGTAAGTTAAAGGAGGAACGCAGAACCCACCTCAGGAGTAAAAGGGGGGGCTTAGCTGCCTGATTGTAATACGACCGTAGAAGAAGAGGAGAGGGGCAAAGGAAAAAAATTTCGAGGGAATGTTGGGGGCGGGGGGCGCGGCTATCAAAAAGCGAGGGACGAAAATTAGGAAAATAAAGCGGGAAATGAAAAGGGGACAACTCATGCTATTGGGCTATTCAGCTATTCTGAGGGAGAAATTTCTGACACGAGGATCTTAAAAACACAAGGGGTGGAGGGCCTCCCGAACTAATAGAGGAAGAAAAGGAAGGAGATAGAGTAGAAAAGGGAAGTGCTATCCGGGAATCACCGATCAAGCTGGAAAAAAAAAAATGGAGTCGCTAAAAGGACTTCAAGTAAGGTTGAATAGGGGGGGTAATCGATAAATCTACGCGAAGGAAGAAGAATGAGACCTTAGGAGTTCATAATCATATTAAGTGAGAGTGGCTCCGTGGGGGAGAGGGGCATCTGATTACAGGGTAGAATAATTGCCATGACGACGCACCCTGGGAAAAAAAAACATTTCGGGCTTCTTGGCGCTACTCCCGACACGGGACGGATCGGGGCCCAAAGATCACCGCGAACACAGCCACCGGGCCGTCGCAAGAAGGGGAGGGGGGGGCTGTGCGAGCCACCTTTTGCGCAGGGGAATCAACAATCAGGATAGCAAAAAAGTATCCCGGGCAGATCACTCATAATGAATTGGGCGGACAGTTCATAAAGAAGGCCGGAAGTCATTAGAAGGGAGGAGGGGAGATTACTTGCCCTTTGGACAGGCCTAGCTCACCAACCAAAAGAAGCTGTAAACGAGAAGATGAAACGCCGTCGAAAGTCAGGGTGGGACACACAAGCAAAAAACTTTTCCAAACTTAGCCCCAGGGGGGAAGAGAAAAAGGGGGCGAGGCTCCAGGGATAGTTCTCTGGCGCTGATTGGGTTGACCGTTATCAACTGAAAAAAAAAATAGCAGGTCAAGCAGAAACCACTCTTCTGGGCGACAAACGGGGAGGGGAGGGACCTCCGCGCCTGGGTGAAAAAAAGAAAAAAATCGGAAAAAGGCAATTCGCGCAAAAGCCTAACCATGTGGAAGGCCGGCGACCTTCCTGAGCACGAAGACCGCTAGTGGGAAAGGGAGGAGGGGACCCGCCCCCCTAACAAAGGCAAAGAGGCTGCTTCTTAAGTGAAGTGCTAACTTGCTTCCTTAGGCGACGGGAAATAATCGTTGACTGAACTGTAAGAAAAAGTCTTTCATCCTTGAGGGACCAGCAAAAGATGGATGCCTTGCCCTATCGTAATCCAGCAGAGAATAGAAGGACTGTGAAATTGACATTGGGCCTAGGAATATTGAAAGGCCGGTAAAAAATATAAATTGTGGGGGGAAAACTGGAGTGGGGGGGGAAATGAGAATAGACAGGGAAATTCTAACCTCGAAATGTACTCAAGGGGTGGCCTAGGACGATGAGCACGGAATGCCGAGCCGACCTCGGGAACTCGGAAAGAAACCATTTACGGCGCCCGTCAGTGACTAGGGACTTACAGCGCCGTCCCCTCCAGGCGATCTGCATGAGTCAGGGAAAAAGGGAAAAAGCCGCAGCACGATGGTAATGCGTCGCAAACAGTTGGGCAAGAGGGGGAGGGGTCCGGCCACTCGGGGAGCAAAGGGGCGGGAAATGAGCGCCGTCCACTCGCGAAAACGAGAGAAGGAAAGCTTACGCGTCTGCTAGGGAATTGGCGAGAAAACCTACGGAAAAGAGGAAAACGGGCCTCAATGGCCGGCAGTTGAAAAGGAGGGGGGACCACTGGTAAGCGGCTGGGGGGACGAAATCGATCAGCGTGTAAATCTGAGAAAAATCAAAGGACAGACTCAACTTGCCGGCTCTTTAATCAAAAAAAAAAAAAAAAACAAAGGGCGAGGAGAAGAAGCAAGATAACGCACCAAGTTCCGGTCTGTAAGGTGGAGGTTACGCGCGGCTTCGAATAAAGCTTAACCAGAAGTTAAAATCCCGCCAAACTTATTTGTAAGGTGGTGGGTCGATGCATCCACTGTCTTCTATGCAGAGATGAGGGAAACATCCTCCGCATTTCGGATGGACGGGACTAGAGCCTGGACAGGGAAAGACAAAGGACGTCTTCAAAACGCCTAGTGAGGCTAAATGGGGACAACCACGTTACGCCGCAGAAAAGGGATTGAGACTTAGCGGAGCGAGGGAACAGCCACGGTATGAAAGCCACCCGTCAAACAGGGGAAAGTAGGAAACCCGCGCCAAATACTAGTAGAGGGGGGGTTCCACTAGGTGTCGACCCCCCCAGGGCCCTGCTTTCCTCGCCAAAGAAAAGAACAGCTGCAAAAAACCTGACTTAAGCAGGGTAGAGGGGGGATGCCGATCCACGGTAGGAGGAGAAAGGGCCTCACGCTCTTCAGTGGTCCTCGCCGAGAAGAGAGAATTGGAGAGAATAAAGAAAGGGGGGGGAGGAACTAAAAAAGGCAAACTTGCCTCTCGTAGAGGGGGGTGGGGAGTCGAGGGAATCCGCAGGACGAGATGGACGGTCGTGCACGGCGTTGACGAGCAGCAATATCGCTGGGTCGAAAAAAAGATTGGGGTTCAGCGTCCATCGTCCGGGTTCGCAATAGTCTCGAGAGAAAAGGGGAACGCACACCGGGGGGGAGAAAGGGGCCGGGGGTGACTGAGGAACAGCAATGCAAACAAAACCCTCTCTATCGGAGAAGTCGGGAAACAGGAGAAAGGCGGTTCCTTTTTCAAAAACTGAAAATATCTAGGAAATCTGCAAGGGGGCATCGCCGTCTGAAAAAAAGGGGGGGTTTCGTCGGTTTGCGATTGGTAAAAGGAAAATTTCGGCGCACTGAAGGAAGAAAGAAGGACCCTGCTTAGGAGAGGGGCAGAGTTATCCCCAGGGGAAGTGAACCTTTGCTAGGGGGGGGGCCAGGTCTGAGGGAGGAAGGGGGGCAGAGGGTTCTTCATTGGGGAGGAGAATTGAAAGATTCGCTTAGTAGGGGTTGGGGGGGGTTTGATCGGCGGGACTTGGAGGGGGTCCGCCGCGGCAATGGGTGGGTTGGGGGGTAATTACTAGAATATTCGCTATCGTGGAAGGTCCGGGGTCCTTTCAGGGGGGCCTACAAAGGACCGGGCGTCAGAAAAGGTTCGAAAGCGGTCGAAAGTTTCTGGGAAGTTTGGGGGAGGAAGAGAGAAAAAGAGATGGATCGGTTTGGAGGCTAACTCTGCGCAATTGAGACAGGAGGGGGGGCAAAACAACCAAGGTACTTGAGGGTGTTGACATACTCTCCTACAAAAAAAAAAAAAGCTAAGGAAAAGACCTCACTTTCACCAGAAGTTTGGGGTTGCCGAAAGAAAGAAGGAACGAAAAAATTGCTGCCGGTTCGACCTCAAGACCAGGAAGGGGGACGGAGGCTCCGAACTCAACCTCAAACACACAGAACAAGTTAGGCCGCAGCCAAAAAGGTCGATCGCTTTTCGTTACTAAGGAGGAGGGCACAACCAGGAAGACAAAGAGGAATACCCAGAAACACGGCTCAATCTCTCCTACAAAAAACCCCAGAAGCCCGCGCGACAAACTTCTCGCAGAGGCAAAACACAACCAGAATGGAAAACGAATTAGTGGACCAGCCAATTTAGAGGGAGAAACTAGACTAGCGGAAGGATACCGAAATCAAGGGAGGGGAAGAGCAATGGAGACAGGCGCCATGCTCGCAGGCAGAGCGGGATAGGGAAAAGGCAGACTTGCTATCAGGAGGGAACTTGACTTGCCCTTTAAAAAGTACGAAGGGCAATCCTCAAGAATGCAAGATCCAGCGATTCGACATGAGAGCGGCTCGGGATGCTGCTTCAAAGAGGACGAATGAGCAAGACGAAGCTGACAGTAGGAAGGAGGGGGCCGTTCAGATCGTCAAATGGCTGTAGGTCCTGCGAGAGGCTTCGCGCTCATTTTTAAACAATCAAAACCTTAGGAGGGGAATTTAGAGGACCAACGACGAAGCTAGGTTCTCGACCGCAATACAAAGAACAAAAAGAACGGCGCGGTTCACTCGCCGGGGAAAAAAAGAAAAAAACAGGCTGCCGAGAACTAATTTGGGCAACTAACGCAGGGCGTTCGATGACAAAAACCGAAGAGGAGGGACGGAAGAAAGAAGGCTTGAAGGCAACTGGCCGCAACGAACCCCGGGCTGAGACCCGAAAAACATATCCGTCGGAGGGGAGGCAGGAGCGAGGCGAGGAGGATCCAAATGGCACCCTTCGTGAAAAAAAGGATCGCTGATTCGGGGGAGGGGCCAAAAAGAGACGCGACGGCGATGAAGGGGGGGACTTGCATACGGGGGTCAAAAAAAAACCTCTATCCAGCGCAACGTTCTGATTGCCTTCCTGAAGTGAAGGAAACCCTATTGGGCGGAAGACCAAGCGAACGCCTCTCTCCGCGGGGGAATTCCAGTACTCTGGCAGGCCGAATTGAGACAGAAAACTCGAGCATTTTCTCCTGGAAGGGGGGAAAAGGACCTCAGAAGAGGACCACGCATGTGATGATCGCCACACTCAAAACGGGGGAGGGGGAGTCGTTAAGCTTGGGTTCCGCGATCCGCCGCGCCATAAGGAATAGACGTTGACGGCCGGAAGCCGTAGCATGCTAAAGTCTGAAAGAGGAAAAAGCAAGGGAAGGGCTTTTCGGACAATCAATTGAAACATAAATCTATGGAGGGACCAAGAGCGAACTACAGGTCGGGCTGACGGCAGGAAAAGGCCCCAATGCCAGGGCGGAGATCATCTGGGCACTGTCTTGAATCGGGAAACCGCGCAGACTATTGAGGAGAGCGGTTCCACAGGAAATTGGACGCATCACATGCACCTGAGTTCGATAACTTCAGAAACAGGACACTCGGGGGCAACCTTTAGACGCAGACATGAGAGAAAGGGGAGGGGCTGGGGCTTCAAAAGGTCCTGTATTGGCATCGGCCGGCCTGCGAGACTAGCGATGAAGACTGGGATTCGAGTGAAGACAGGGGGGGAGTTTTCTCACAAACCAGGGAGAGACCGTCGGCCAAACGCCGCTGCTCGAATGAAGGGCACCAGTAGGCGCTTAGGGCTGCAGGGGAGAAAAATTCCTATCTTAAAAAAAAAGGGAGGGTCGTTCGAGGGGACACGCCGCCGGCCCTAAATCGTGTAAAAAATAAACAAAACCAAGGACGGAGGGGAGAAACAGGTTGCATCTCCAAGGAAAAGATCGAATATTCTCTCCATCCTCAAGTCGATGGTTGAAGCGTGGGGCGGAGAAGATCTAACGACGGTGTTACTCAGGGGATAAGGGAGAAGAGACCGCAACTCCGGAAAGATCACTCTGGAGAGGACGTACATCCTGGCGCGGGGCTACCCGACTCTAATCACTATCAGACTCCTTAAAAGTCACCGAAGAAAGCGCTACAAATTCACCAATTTAGGCTTCGGCGAGACCACGAAAAGAGGAGGGGACGCGGGGAAACTCCCGGCGCGAAAAAACCAAAGGCAGCCACAGCGTTGCCCTAAAGAGTCGCGGAAAAAAATGGGTTCCATATCAAATCGAGACAGAATATCCCGGCGGAAAAACAAAAAATCCGGGCGAAGCGAGAATTGAGGAAAGGAAGAGTTTCGTTTGGGGCAAAACGGCGTTCATGAAAGACAACAACAACAACTTAGGGGGGAAGGAGGAAGAGAGATGAGCAGGACTTTGAAAGCGGCTGGCCTTTATCCCAAGCCGGGGGCGGATGCATGAACGCCCAACCATGTGCTCGAAGCCAGGGTGTTCTCGGAAGCCGATTCTTTCTAGTAAAAGGACGAGGGGAAGGCCGCATCTTTGTGCGACCGAGGTGAGGCTGGTGGAACGAGCAAGGCGCGCCGGGGTTAAAACCCATCTGTCCCCGCCTCGAGTCTGAATAAAAACCGTTGTAAGATCTTAGAGAGGCTCGGAGGAAAGAGCCTACGGACCTCGCGGTCGGGGTGAGCCTCGGCCAAAAAACAAAAGGGCGACGGGGTCGGCTTCTGCCTATTTCCGGGTATAGGCCACGGAAACCAGGCGGAAAAGAACCCCAACATGAAAGCAGAATTGAAGCAGTTTCGAAAAAGCATCGAGCTTGAAAAATGAAAATCGCCCGGCTGCCATCTCTTGCGGTGTTTGGAACTCGTGCACAGGACGTCGTAGGGCACGGCGGTCAAAAAAAGAAAAAAAAGGTTACACCTGTGGGAACTGTCCTCGTTAAGGCTTTGATCAAAAGAGTACTGCGACAGGTAATACTGCGCCTTCAGTAGGGAAGAGAAGCAAGAAGGGAGATAACAGTCGGTGGTGTGAGAGCCCCGACAACTACCAGTGACTACTTATTTCGGGAAGAGAGTCGGGGACGAAGGCCATCAGGAGTTACCCGGACGTTTGACCCCAGCCAGGGGGGGGGTGGATGCCGCTTTTAAAAAGCTCGCAAGCTGGCGATAATGGCAGGTTCGGATGAAATCAGCCCTCGTTGTGCTAAACGGCCAGAAAAAAACGCCGTGTACCCTGAGCTTGAAAAAATCTTCAGGAGCGACCGTACCGAAAGGCGGTGGGGAGACCGCCAGCCTCGTCGGCTTTCATTTTTGAAGTAGGACCGACAGGTAGGAGAGATAAGGCCTGACATAGTACTGCAAAATTTGACAGGGGAAGAAAAAGAAGCCCTTAAGGGGGCGCTCCGCGGAATGCTGAACGATGACTACGCAAAAAGCTTCGTGCGTGCCGAAAGGGAAAGCGGCACCATACCACGACCTAGGGGGTATTTGGGGGGGGGTGCGATGAAGAAAGGGAGGAGGCATGAGCCCCGTACGGCTATAGGAAAAAAATCAGGACCTTCGCTATGGAGAGATCTAAATAGTAAAAAACCAGAAGAAGGAATTCGCCCCATGGCGGAGAAGGAAGACGACCAATCGGTTTACGCGCTCGCGCTCGGACATTCAATCTGGATAACCAGGTCGAAACGCTCGAAAGGTATATCGGAGTCCGCTCCCATAGCTGAGCGTGTGGCTGGGGGGGGCGGGTTCGGGGCACCCGGACCGGCTTGCATCAAGATCGAAGAAGGCTACCTACCATTCGGAAAGGGTATCATCCTCGAACCGGGGGGGAGGTCAATCGGCTCCTGAATCTCTTCTTCGCGAAAAAGGCGGGAGGGTTCGGCTATCTCGCCGCGTCTGCTTAAGAGGGCCATAATATATTAAAGAAAAGCAGGTTGACTGCGGCGGGTGCTCCGCGCAAAGGATATGTGGCTACCGGAAAGCGATACGGAAAGTTCATCTAAGGGAAGAATCCGGCGTGCCGGTGAAGAAATGTAGCGCCGAGATACTGGCGAAAAAAAACTAAGGGGGAGACCAAGTGTTGACGTGCGCAAAACCAACGAAAAAAGACCGGATCGCTCCGGCAAAGGAGAAGGCTGGGTTCGATGTAGAAGCCGTGGCGTCACTCAGTTCGCGACGCTCCGCCCTGTAAGATGGGGATGAAGCGACCCTCCGCGTGTTAAGCGCAAGCTTGGGAACCCGCTCGTCGCAAGGCGATTCGGAGTGAAGACGTTAATTGTCTGGAAAAAAAATGCATGGAGGCATAAGGATTTTGGGAATCAGGGATAGAGAGAAAAAACGTCGCTGTCCTTCGTGTGTTCGTCAAATGCTGGACGTGTTCACTAAGTAGCTGAGTGAATGTTGGTTTTGGTGGGGGGGCAGAGAGAAAAAGGCAGGGCGTTTTGTCCGCCGGTATGGGTTTTTGAGAAAAGTTAAGAGCTCTGGCGATTGGGAGGAAGGGGGAGGGGGCAAGGAGATGACTCAGGCAGGATTTCTGCCAAAGCGCGAGCCTTGCCGGGGTTGGGGAAAAAACGGTATTCCTTGATTTTTTTGATGGCTGAGAGCGAACGAAGGATGGTCGGGGAAGGGGGATGCTGGAGTCGGCGTCGGACAGGGGGGAGAACACCAGAAACGGAGTGGACAATTGGAGGGTGGGGTGTATCATCTCGCTCAACAACCAAAAGAGATGGACACACTAAGGTCACCCTCCTTTGCGGGGGGGGTGAAGAAATAAGTCAAGAAAAAAGGAGAAAAAAAAGTTCTCCCGCACCTAAAGAAAATAAGGGGAAAGGAATGCGATCGGCGAAGCAGACACAACCGCTCCACAATTACCGGGGAGGCAGACAACAAGAGAGCTGGTTTCGAAAGAACGTGATCGAAGGCACAAGGCAAGGACATCTCGTGAGCTTCCGGGATCGAGAGTAAGAAAAAACCACAGGGCCCCATCAGGCCCGTCGGAACTCAAAGTCCTTCTAAAAGCCGGAAAACCCAAACCATGAACAAATGTACAGAACTAAAAAGAGACGAGAAAAGGGTAGGTCACAGTGGCAACGCGACGGGGGGAGAAACCCGCCGCCGCCGGCAAGCATACGTCTGTCAAGCATCGATTCTATTCCTTACACGGCCGGTGAGCCAGAACGCCGTCCACACCTAAGGGAAGCCAAATCCCCTCGGGCAAAGCCCTTCTATCCCAGGGGGCGATTTAACGCTCACGATTGCCATGCTTACAAAATCGACACTCCCCTGATGCAGACGAGCAGTAGACTTCGCTCCGTCAAGGCTGTCGATGTACAACTCAAGGGTTCTGGGTGAGCCAAATAAGCGCTTCCCGCACGCCAATGGAGGGGGATTGCGGGCGCTGCCCAGGCAACGCAGCGCTAAAGTGCGACGACCGCTTTCCTATGAACTGCTCGGCGGGAAAACCCGCAAGGACTCAAAGGGAGGGGACCGATATGTTTGGGATCTCAGAGATCGCGGCGATGATCGTCAAGCCTCCTCGGATGGGAGCGAGCGAATTCAGCTGACGTATCGTCATCGACCTTACCCTGCACCGGGCCTTCTTACAATGCGACCAGCCTTCGAAGGACTCGGTGGTCGTCAGCGGGCGTTCCGGTATCTCAGAAACGATTGATCCGTGAGGGAGAGGAAAGAAAAGAAATACGGCGCCTCCGAACGAGGGGGTCCATCTTTCGCGAATCCGTCACGGAAAAGTAAACGGCCTAGCCGTAAACCATTGGGGGTTGGGGGGGGTCCGTCAGCGCCGCAAGCGGAAATGGTCGGAATGCCGTCCGTTCACTCCAGGAGAGAGAGGCTCCATCGCGAATGGCCGGATGGTGGAAGTGAGGTCTCCTGAGAATCAGTGTTCAAATAGAACCAAATTAGTGCGGGGGTGGAGGGGTTTAATCTGGTGCCCTCTATCCGAGGTTCAGGGCAATAACGTGCATAATGGACGCGGTTGCGGTAGCTAAGAGAGAATACAGATAAATCTTCCAAATTGGGCGGCAGCTAAAGCCAAGCAAGTCTCCCGACCGGGAAAAGGTCGGGCCTCCGACGCCAACTTTCAAACGAGATGTCCATAGCGGCTGGAGCGAGGTCGTACAACGTGTCCGTGGACGGCTCTCATACTCTCCTCTTAGGCACTAACCACGCCGCTGTGGCGCAGATAAGCATTGCCCGAAGAGTCTATTCCACGGAGCATCTCAGCACTGCTTGCAGAGACCAAGATATTCTCTAAAATTCGCTTGCGCTTCATGTATTTTCTCAAGCCTTGGCAGGGAAAAAGAAGAACGTGGTCGACAGAAAGGGAGCTTCAAACGAAGGTCTGCTGATTATCACACCCAGCTGCCTGCCCCCTGGGGGGAAGAGGTGTGTTGGTAGGAGCGGGGAAGAAGGACAAAGGAGTGGGAAAGGGAAAGAGGTAGGAGGAGTTGGAGTAGCGAGGAGGGGTGGGGGGGTAATGAAGAGGGAGAAATGGGGGAGGGGGAATAAAGAGGGGGGTACGGGGGAAGAGGGAGGTGAAGGGGAAGATTATGAGCAGAGATAGGACGAAAAAGGAGAAGTGAGGGTGGAGGAGGGATAGTAAGAGGGGGTCACGTCTAACAAACGGGAGAGGGGGGAGAAGAAGAATGGTGGAGGGAGGGGTAGGGGTAAAGGAGAGAGAGAGAAAAAGAGATATAGGATAGACGTGAGGGGCAGGACGCATGAGGGGGGAGAAAAGGGGAGACAAGGGGGAGGAGGAAGGAGAGTGGGTGGATTAGGTTAGGGAGGAAGGGGGATGCAGTAAAGGGGGATTGGGGGGATGGTAGGGGGGCTAATTTAAAAAGGTGGCATAAGTGGGAGGGGGTAAGGGGAAAAAGGTTGGGCTGAGGGCGTGTGAAGGGAGGCGTGGAGGGTAGGGGAGAGGGGGGAGGGAATGGAAGGAGTTGAGAGGGGAGTTGGGGAAGGGGAAGTGGGGGGGGTGAAAAGAAAAGGTATGCGGGGGAAACAAGAGGAGGTGGTAGGGAAGGCGAAGACATTGGAGGGGGGTGTAAGGGGGGTGAAGAGATGGCGGGGGAGACAGACATGAGAGGGAATACTGTAAAGGGGGAGGAGGAGGGGAGAGGGGAGTGAATGGACAAGGGAAGGGATGGGTAGAAGGGGTTGAACTGGGGGAGGGGGGGGTGGGGGGAGGGGGAGAGTTAGGGGAGTGAGAAGAGGAGCGGGGAGGGGGAGAGAATGGGGGAGCGGGGAGATAGGGAAAGGAGTGGAGGGGTTGGGGACATCAGTAGTGATTGGGCGATAAGAGGGGGGAAGGTAGGGGGGGGGGGGAGTAGGAGGGCGGTAATTAGATGGATAGGGGGGTGGGGGGGTCGGGGGGGAGAGGCGGTGAGGTAGGTGGGGAAGGGGGGTGGTGGGGTAAGAAGGAGGAGATCAAAAGGACGAGAGGGAAGGGGGGGGAGCATGTAGGAGATAGAATGGGAGGAGGAGATGCAGGGGGAGAGGGTATTAGATGAAACTGGGAAGAATTAGGGGGAGGCGGGGAGGATAAGTAAATCATGGGGGGGGGAAAAGAGAGATCGAATTGCAATGGAGGGATGAGGGAGGGAAAGGAAGGTGAGGGGGATGCTGATAAGGTAGTAAAGACTAATGGGTGGGTTAGAGGAGGAGGGGGTAGTGAGATAGGGAGAGGGGGGGGCGGTTATGGGAGTGGGAGGAAAGGGGAGATAGAGTTAGGGGGATGGGAAGGTAGAGATGACAGATGGGCGGGAATAGTACGGGGGGAGGTGGGGGGGGGGATGGGAGGGCATGAATGAGTGGAAGGGGAGATGAGGACTGGTTGGGGAGAAGATGAAAAAAGAAAGGAGTGAAGGAGGGGCGGGGAGGGTTGAAAGAAAGGGGGAGTGAGCTGAGGGGGAAGGAGAGACATGGAAAGAGAAGTGGAGAGTGAGGAGGAGGGGGGGGGGAAGAAGAAGGGTGGGAAGGAGAATGTAGGGTTTCTTCTCTCTTCCGAAAAAACCAATACAGGGATCAGGAATTGAGGGAGTCACTTAGGCTGCAAGCACCTGCTTTGAAAAAAGACAGCTTCCCCCCACGGGGAAAAGGGATACTCTGACCGCCGCGGTGCCAGTGCGGCTAGTGTCTCTATAAAGGCAACCAAGAAGGGATGTCCGGTGGAAGACTGTCGGACTCTAAAGCATCGAGAGTGATGTCCGCCACGGCTTCAACTATTGTTACTCTTAAACTTGATAAAGAAAGAAGTAGAGAGGGACCGGACGCCTATCAGCGCTGAGACCGCCGGCCGAAGAAGCAGCTCTTCTACGCTGGGGCGCCGGGGTCCTACCGAGAAGAAAAGAAAGGAAGAGCGAATGCAAAGAGGGCTAAAGCGCGATCAAATGGTTAGCCTTTCGTCTCTTCTCTCGACGAGCGGGAGAGCGGGACGCCCGGCGTAAAACCTCGGGTGGGGGGGGAAAAAAAGCAACTAGGGGGAAGAGGGCGCCCAATATCGGCCCGAAGGATTACCAGGCCGGGATGAATCGGTAGATATCCCGTTCTCTATCACTTCCATATCAATTGGGGGGGCCAGGAAGGCATCCCGACCTAGTCAAGGGGAGCAATTCTGCACCAGGTTCTCTAAGGGAATAATTGCAAAGGGGTCATACTATCTAAAACAACAACTTATTATGAGCTTGAACGCCAGGCATCACGTCCCTTTCGCCAGAGTAAGAGGCGCAATTAAGTGCCCGCAAGGAGTGAGCCTCCCCCAATGAGATGAAGTGATCCGAGCCCGATATGTCTCGGCGCTGGGGTTTGAAGAACGGCTACAAAGGAAGTTAGAAGCGCCTGAGGGGGGAGGGACGCATAGGTGAGGGCGGTACCGCGCACACGCGCAGGGGACATGTTCACAGACCAACGGACCGCCCGATACGCCAAAGAAAAAAAGAAAGGAACAGGGGGGGATAGCACGGATGGAACTGCTCATCTCACGCGATGTCGGGGAAGTACCCTGCGAATCCTCGCCGAGCTGAGGCTGCCCGGAAGGGAACGCATCCCTTATAGGCGGAAGAAAGCACTGATGCGTAAAAGAAGAACGGTGGCGAGGAAATGCTTTCGCTGCGGCCGATCGGTCCCCAAGACACCGGAAGATGCCTCGGCGGGGAAGTGGTGATAGAGGTAAAGTGTAAGAACAATCTAGGTTCCCCGGTGTGATGGACTCGTTAAAGAGCGCGCAGTCTGCTCCTCGGAAATACTCTCTTGGGCAGCGGAATCGAGTCATCTGAGAAGGCAAGGAAAAGGGAGAGACCGGGGGTCCGACCCCCAGTATGACGCGCCCGTCGGTGACAGGTACATTAGTCTTCCCGCCGCGGAGAGGATAAAAAATCGGCAGGACGTTGAAGGAAGCATCCGGGGTAAGGTGGAAATCAAGCTTGGGGCTGACGTCTAGGCTGGGTCAGGTTCGGAAGAGTCCCTCTTTTTAATTAGCTCGGCCGTCACACAGCGCGTGGAAACCGAGCGCGTTCCCAACTGAAGGGACGTCGTCGGAGCAGTGAGGAAAAAAAAAAAGAACAAAAAAGCTCCGGCTACGTCATTGACCGGTTCTATGTCGGCCGAGTTTCGGGAAGACATGAGACAAGGGAAAAGCTTGTCAGGTAAGTAAAACGAAACAGGGAAGATGGCGGCTCGCGCGGGAATTCGAAGAGAGGCTACGCAAAACGCCGGGGTCAGGCTCACGGACCTCAGGTCGTTGGTTCGGAGGGACACCCCAAGACTTAACCGCGGCAAAGCCCGCAAACTTATTTTTATGGTTTAGGACTGCCATCACTCTTCAAGAGGCTATGAAACTCAGGTCGGGCATAGAGGGACACCAAGGACCAGAGAGGAGAGTAGCTGGGGAACTAAACAAGACGGACGAAAGCTATGGCATCGGCTTTGACGACCAACGGGTTTACGGACCTCGCCGCCGGACATTCGACTGTTCAGTCGTTCGAAAAGCAAATGGGATTTGAAGCACCTCGCTCGAATACCTCGCGCTAACGCCAGGGACGTGGGGGTTGACACCTTCGTCGGAATCAAACCGACACTTCCTCCTCACCCCCGAGGAGGCTGATTTTCTCAGCCTAGGTAAAGTGGAAATTTCGTATCTAGGCTTTGCGAGCAGTCTTTGGGCTAGATAGAGGGGGAAGCAGCTCAGTGTCAAGAGCCTCGTCTAAGAAAGGGGGCCCAATATAGAGGGAAAAAAGGGGGACTGTTTATCAGGGGAACGAAGCCGCCGCGGAGAGATGGGAAGTGGAACGGATGCGCACAAGCGGGAGTCGCCAAGACTTGGATCAGCGGCGGGGAGTGCCGGGGAAGAATGGCGCAGCCGAGATACTGTAGCCAACAGGAATAGCCAGTTTCGATCGACAGCCTTGAGAAAAAAACAAATAAACCGCCTCCGCCTCGTCGGCATAATCTTAGGCCTCTGGGGAGATGTAGAAGACAGGAGACTAGACAGAAGTCTAAGCGCAGACGTAACATCTGCCGAGGGGAAGGATGGCGTAGGAAATCCACGGCGTGTTCGGCATCCACCGCAAGCTTTTAAAGGAAACCCTAAGAAGAGGAGAGGGACGTGCATCTTCCTGAAAAAATGGGAGGCATCGTCCGCTTAGCTTCACTTAGAGGGATAGACGAGCACGGCGCTGTAAAATTCAGGGTTAGGAAAAGAAAAAGGGGGGGAGGAGTGAGGGGGATGTGTTCACACGTGTGGTTTGGGTTGCCTGGCAGGAGTCAGTTGGCGGTTTAGCATCTTTTCAGTGGTTGTGTTAGGAGATGCAGATTCGAAGAGCGAGTTTGGGAAGGTTGGATCAGAGGGGGGGGGAAGGGAAGGGGGGCGCGGTCGGGAGATCTATTTGCGCTCGAAAGGAGGGTCTGAGGAAGGTAAGGAGGGGGGGGGAGGTGTTTATGATCTCTGCACTGCGACGGAATGGTCATTGGAGGGGGATTTGGAGGGAGGACGAAACTCGGCGCGTTGTAGGGACAGAGGGATGAAAACAAAAAACATTGAAAGTGGGGTTGAAGAGAGAAAAAAGAAACGGTATGAAGAGATGGACACCACACTAGAGAAAGAACTTGCTTGTAAAAAACTCCGACAACGGCGCTTCGCCGACAACAGAAATACCCAACACTTCGAGCAAGGCTATAGAAAGAAAAACAACACCGTTACCGGGCCGAGCCAACAAGACGCTGGGGGCTGAACCAGGGCATCGACTGCAAGGGGCTCGGAGACTTCTCGCCAACGAAGAGTCGAAAATCTCATCTCAGAACAAACCAAAAGGAATCCCATACCAAGGCCGGCCCCAAAAACGAAACCCAATTCGGGAATACATCGGGAAAGAAGAAGATCTGGGCTAAAACTATAGTAGATCGTAAATGAAAGGGCAACCGAGAAGGTCGGACAAAGGAGCTAAGTCTGGCTAGCCGACGAAAAAAAAAAGAAGGGCGTTGCGGAAACCCGCCTCCAGGCCGGTGATAAGCACTACACCGAGGTCGACAAAATCATAAAAGAGGAAAGAAGCCAGGCGTGCGTGCGAGAGAGGTCATCGAGAAAAAAAGAAAAGCTTACAGACACAAGAGAAACGCCTTCGAAGGGCCGAAGATGATGCCGGGGGAGCGATCCGGCACGGACTGGCTCTCTGAAGAAGTGCTGGAGATCGTCCACACAGGGACCGGGCGGGTGCGAGTAATCTCGAAGCCTTTTCCCCGGCACGCCCCCCGAGTCGAGCGGCTCAAATATGGCTGAAGCAGCAAGCGGGGGAGAGAACAGCCGTCCATCGCGCTTTCACTCCGGCCGGCCAGACCATCCCTGATGAGAGCCGATAGGAAAGTCCAGCACGGCGTATGATAAAAAAAGCCAGGGGACTCTCGCCTATTACAGCGGACAAAAAACGCAGCTACATGGGATGCCGCCGCTTAAGGGGAGAGGGGCAGGGGAGACCCGCACCGCTCAGAACCAGGAGGGGCGTTCGTCAGAGTGAGAGAATGGGGAATAAAGTGAAGGTTAAAAGGAGGGCATCCACAGAAGGATCGCGGAAGGTCGGAAAGACGAGCGGAGGGTGGGGAGGAGGGAAAAGAAATATTGGGATCCAAAAAAAGGCGCAATAGGTCCCATTCCGAGAGGTAAACACAGATTGGGGTACGGATCCATAGGAACATCTCCCGAAAAATGCAAAAATGCAGGAAGGGTAGTCAAGTCACGGGAAGTTCAACCCAGCCTAAGATTCGCATCCATTCTCTATGTAAGGGAGGGGGGTGGAAATATAGAACGTCGCGGCAGAGACGCAGGGGGAAGTCATGGTCCGCACCCCAAAATTAAAATAAGGTTTGAGGGATTTGAGAGGTTATCAGTGGGTCAAGGGGTGACATCACGCAGGAACGTAAGAAGGTAAAACTTTTGCTTACAATGCGGAAAAGAATTCCGCTCGGACAAGGGGAAAAGAGGAAAGTGCTGGGGGGAGGCATCATGAAAGCATTAATCTTGAAGGAACCATAATCATCTACATCGGTCGTCTCGAAAAAGCAGGGAAAAAGAAACACGGCCGCTCTTAGGCCCGGAAAAGGAGATGACTTTCGAAAAAAAAACAGGCACGCGCGACGATGGACGCGCTCGTTGGAAACAGGAAAATGGTGGGAAGAAGAGCAGTAAAGTGCCAGCTAGGATACGGAAGGGACGAAACAGTACAGATCTGGCACGAGCTGCGACTCAAATAGCTCAAGTCAAAAAAAGCTGCGGCCTCGTCAGGATTTTTCCCCGATAAGTACGGGAGAAGTACACTGACGGGGAAATCGGACCGAGTCAGGGAGAATTGTCGGAAAACGATAAACCCCCCGCAGGAGGCGAGGACATCGGCGGCCGTTCCGATGACTGGAAACCGAGGAGGGGTTTAGTAAGAGGGGCACTAGGGGGATAGTCGGAATGCTTAACTCCTCAAACGAGGGAAATTAACCCAAAAAAGGGGGAAAAAAGTTCAAGGAGGGGGGGGAAAACGGGAAAGAGAAAGGGATACACGTGAACGAGATCCCGTCTAGACGAGGCATCTGGCCGGTGGAGAGCTGGAACCTCAAAGGAAAGCAGGGGCCATCGGCAGGGAATGGGTCTTGAAAAAAAGGTGTGACGCGGAAAGCGAGAGGCTACGGTCCGCGCCTATCACCCTTTGAGGGCCCTATAACAGAAAGGGCAATAATTCTAAGCGTGAATCGGGGGGGGGCTCCAGGTTTCCCGAGACTACAGCGAGGCCGTAATGCGAAGCGGAGGAAAAAAGACGGGCGAAAAGGGCTCCAAATGAGAACACCGTTCGGCTTCGGACTAACGTAAGGAAAAAGAAGCGGGACCGAGCACATGGTTAAACGACAAGTAGAGCCTCTCTGGCGAAGGTGATTGCCTAAGCTTTGGGGGGCGTGCGGGACATCATTTATCGCCCGATCAAAATACGAGAGGGACCTAAAAGTCCCTTTAAAAAAATCTGGGAACTTGGGGGGGGTCGAGGAAAAAGAGGCGTGTCAAAGGGACTTATGGTTTCCCGGAGGGATGCCGCCGTGGGAATCTTAGACTCAAAAAAAAACACGGAGATGTAAAGAAATATAGATGAAGGGACCGGGGAAAAAAAGGGGATAACCACGCAATAATTGTTCCGCAAGGGGGAGGAACTTCCGCAAAGGAATTGGAGAGCAGATATTTTCACGGCGATCGGTTGAAGACCCTGCTATACCTGCTCGGGAGCAGACAAAAAAAAGGGAAGAAGGGGAGGGGAGGGGAGGCCCTCGGCCGGGCTCAAAAAAACCGGAACGCAGCCGTCGGTCTTAAGAGACGAAGGCCGAACGGGGGGCCGAAACAAGGGGGGGGCGCTCGGAATCCGGAAAATCTGAAAACTCTGCCTCAAAGGAAAGGAGGTAGACCAGTCCCAAAAAATGACGGGACGAGGAAATAAATGCTTCGCCCGTGCCACCGAGGACGGCGGGTGGGAGTGACCACGGCTTCTATCTCTGGCTCGACGTGAAGGGAGTCACCATAGGCTGAAGAAGGTCTCGGAAAGAAGACCTGCATAAAGGAAAGGAGGGAGATAGCTAAGAATCAAATTCATCCCTCCGGGAATGACTTTGATCTCGGGTCAACTGTGGGGCAAAGTAGATGCACAGCGGTCTTTCTAGGGACTGGGTGGGGGGGGAGACGGGGAAGAGGGAAGCATGGTCAACTGAAAAGGAGTCTAAGTACTCTAGGGGGGTTGTGACCTCGGAAAGAAGAACTGAAGAAGGTCGGGAAAAAAGAGAGGGTGGGAAAATCCAAAGACCCCCATTAGGACTCTCCACGTAAAACGAGGGAGGTTCCCTCGAGGAGCCCGCGGGCTTAGAAAAACATGACTTCTAGCCGAATTTGAGAAATGTTATGCTTCTAAAAACATGGACGAGAGGGAAGATAGAAAAGAAAGGAAAGATTGGGGGATGACACGATCATCACATTCACCGAAAGAAAAAATAGCCTGCGCGACGTGTAAACGAGGGAGAAAATCTTAAGACACTCGGGCAGAAAATCCTTTCATTAAAAGAGGTGGACGGGAGGGCCACGGAAATGGGAGTCGAGCGGAGGGGGGACTGGGAACCGCACGGGGGGGGGGGGGGACGCTGGGGAAAAATCTAAGGGGGAAAAGACTAAGGGGAAGAGTCAGTTCGCTCGAGGATGAATTCTCGCTTCTACAAAAAAAAGAGTGGGGAAGGGAGGAATCTCGGGGGGAGGGACTGAGGATTGTAAATGGTCAAACCCGTGACGAGTCAACAGAAAAAAAAAATTCGTTTACGTTGGTTTTAATGCATCACGGCGGCTCGTCATGCGGCAGGATATCTTCCCACATCAGACGCCAGTGGATTGGCGGAAGGAGACATGGAAAAAGGCGACTTCTACGCGGAGCAAGACGGGAGCACTGTTCGGAATTGCTGACTACAAAGTTTACGTATCGAAGGAAGGGACGGGGCGGGGCGAGGGGCGGGTGCTGGACCAAAGATGCAACACATTACGTGGGGGGGAATGGGGGGAGATGCCTCTCCCCTGTGGATGAAAAGAGGTGACGCCCCGAAATTTATCCTCAAGGCCCTGCGCACCCAGCTGACCCGAAAGAACAATCTGCCAGTCGGTAGTTCTCGGGTCTCAAAAGAGAACGGTTAAGGAGGCCAATGGGAAAAAAAAAAAAAAAGCTAGGAATAAGTTTGTGCGGCCCCGCCGAGAGAGGGGACGGGACTGCTTCATAGGCAGGGGGAGGATCTTAAAGGGAAAAAGAAGAAGAGGGTGAACAATGGGGGTCGGGGGCGGGGTTACGGAAGTCTAGTATTGGAGTTCCACTTGAGCAGGGTAGGAAGAAGGAGAGTCAGCGGAACAGCTTGGGAGACTCCAGGTAAAGACGGGGAGGAAAAACTGCAGAGAAGAGAAACAGCACCGGGAGCACTCTGGTTTGGAAGAGTCGACAGCAATTGCTAGAAAGATGTACCTGAATACTCTAGTCCTCATACTGGGAGCCTT
>Ga0179593_1563894_pt1 | contig 19481 bp, 22 predicted proteins | sample CZODoug2_1_08_16_FD_185931 | JGI IMG/M metagenome (GOLD analysis project Ga0179593, IMG submission 185931) | Vadose zone soil fungal communities from Angelo Coast Range Reserve, California, USA - CZODoug2_1_08_16fungal (PacBio error correction) | ecosystem: Environmental > Terrestrial > Soil >...
TTCGAAATACATTAGAAGAAAGTGATTTTCGCGACTCGTGGAAGGGTTTTCCAAAAAGGAAGATGAAAAGCCTAAGGTGGTGCGTGGTCATCTGCTCGCCCAAAAGGCCTAAAGTTATTTTAGGGCGAAGGCGACGAAGAGTTGAGCAACTCCATGGAAATGGGATCGCCTCGATAGAATAAGAGTGGGGGATACGGAAGGGGATACATGCAGAGAGCAGTAGATCGGGAGAGGAAAAGGAAAGTTTACAAGGACAAGATCTCCGCTCTTGGCCAAGGGAAAGACGAAACGTGGCTCGGATGAAAGTGCGATGACGGATGGAAGCCCCTAAGAGGGAACCGAGAGATCTTCGCCGATTATGAAAACGAATACAAAGATGACGTAAGGGAAGTCAGACGGAATCGATCGAGAAATACGGTTCCGAACCTGAAAGAAAAGGTGGTTCGGCTATATGCAAAGGAAAAAGTGATAAGCCTTCCACCGAGTCTGGATACCCCAATATGTGCCCGCAGCCTGAAAGAGGAAAACAGTTTTTAGAGATGGGGACCAGACGGGGGCAGGACGAGGGGGCCTTTAGAATAAAAGGAGAAAAGGAACCTTTTTCTGCTCACAGCAGAAACCCTTAGCCCAATCCGGAGAAAAACAAAGTAACTGGACGCCAGAGAAACCTATATCGTCGGTTGAGGGAGTTTCTGGACGGCACATCTTCAAAATTGGCTCGGATGAAATAGGGGAGGGATTCCATGTAAGAAAGCCCTACTGACCTAACGGGGGCGCAACCTAGGGATAAATAGGTCCTGTGCGGGGATTCCCAGTTGATGAACCAAGGAGGGGGAGGAACGGTGGGTCTGGGGAGCGATGATGCCAGTGAAAAGAAAACGGGGCAACCAGGAAACAAACAACTACACAGAGGGGCATCTAACGAAACCTGAAACTAATCAAAAAAGAAAGACACGTTTTGACCGGGGAGGTGTTGTGTGAAAAGGGGAGGACAAGTGTGACACACGCCGGGTGTAAATGGCAAATTCCTGAAAAAGGGGCCAACCGGGAAGTACAAAGAAGGGGGGGGAACTGGAATGCGATCCAGGGCCTTGCGGACGGGAGGGGGAGTTATTACCCGAAAAGAGGGAGAAGTTGGGACTGGGCCGACATTGAGCAACGAAAAAAGGGAGCTTGTGGGAGGAACCACGGACACCTCCCCAGTTTTCAGTGGGCCACAGGAGAAAGGTCATCGCAAGGGGCCGTGACCAGAGACCGTTGCGCTCCTCCAGGGAAGGGGGGGGGGGGGAAAAACAACATGTTTGTACAAGAAACATGAGTTACATCCAAAAAAAACAAAACCCCCAAACATCGGTCGAAAAAGGGGAATTGAGTGTTGAGAAGGAAATCGAAATGGGACGGAATATCACACCATCTGAGGTTGGACAAGTCCAGCGGGAAGGTCGAGAACGATTTGGCCTCGAGGGAAAACTTTTCTTCTCAGGAAACCGAAGCGCATGAAATCGACGCGACGGGAGGAGGGGTGTAAACTTGCTGGGTAAGAGAACATGCACGAGGGAAAAAGCCAGGCCCTCCTCGTCCTCCTCAAGCGGACAGGGAAACAAGGGAATTATGGAAGAGGGGGGGGGTCCTAGTATCGATGAGGGTGGAGATATTGGAACCTGCTGGGAAGGGGGTTCAAGAAACACCTGTTCGCAGGGTGAACACCCAAATGGCCAGCCTAAAGAAAGAAGAGGCCGAAGAAGCGTTTCGGGGGGGGTGTACTTCCATATATATCAGGAAGCATAGATGCAAGAAGAAAAAAAGAGGCTGGAGTTCCCTTGGGGGGCCATCGAAGAGAGCGGAGGCGGAAGGGTCTTCATAAATCACCAACTAAGAACCCATGCGGGTGGAAGAAGAAACGAAAAGTCCGAACTCTCCGCCCTTCCATCCTTTGGGGGACTGTCGCCAAAGAGCAATCGGTGGTAAAAGCAGTTTCCCGGGAGAGGGGAAACCGAAAAACAGCGCAGGAATCGGGGGGGCAAGCGATCGTTACGGAGAAACAAACGGAAGAGAAGGTTCAAGAATGCGACAACTTCCAGCTAAGTGTTGGTTAGGGCAAGCGGGTGAAATGATGATGTGTAGGAAGCAAAGGAAAATAAGGTAGTCCAGGGACAAGGGGGGGTGGGGCACCTCTACAATTAGGCAGATCGGATGCTGAGAAGAGAAAAAACAAGGATCGAAGTCCACAACCACAAGCGGAGGGAGAAAAGAAGGGGGGCTGGTCATCAGCATCCGATGCTCAGGAAGAAGGGGAAAAAAGGGAAAAACAACCCACCTGGGAGAATCCCGAGAAAAAAGGATGGACAGCCTCATCACCTCAGGGAGGGTCAAAGGAATAACACAATTTCTTTCGGGAGTTTGTCGAAGTAGGAAGGACAGGAGGAAAGGAGGGAAGAGAATTGAAACACTCGGACTCAAACCCACCGCTCATGCGATTTCGTGGGGGAAAAGGGAGGGCAAGGAACGGTTGTCCTCCGGAGAAAATCTGCCAGAAATGGGGGGGGGGCCCCCCAAAAGGGAAGGGGAGAGAGTTCTGACGGGGTAAAAAGGTATGACTTCTTCCGCACGATCGCATGGTGGAATGAGAGGGGGGGGTCAGTGCGCTGCTGGGGTGAAAATCCCTCCGCTCTCGAAAAACCAAAGTCGTCCCGGTGCATCTTTGACCTATAGGCTTCCTGGAATTCTCCTGCGGGAATCAGACCCAGACCCTCTTAGTTTGGGTTCGCCTTCGCAGTTGGTCGTCGCGCTAAAAAGAGGGGGGGTTCCTTTGGGAAATCACACAGGAGTTGTTCGAAGCCAGTGCAAAAAGTGAAAAAGGACTCTCAGGGAAGGGATTAAAATCGATATATGGAAACGAAACCCTCTCGTATTCCGGGGTTCCGGGTTTAATAAACAAAAAGGGGTCGTTTCTTCTACGCCGAGGGGTTACGAAGAGGTGTCGAACGTGTCCTGGCCATCGGCACTTCTACCCCCAAAAAAGGGAATCTGTCATTCTACGTCGAAGCTTCGAACCAGGGGGGGATTCTAACTTTCGAGGAAACTTTATACGAAAAAAGGAAGGCTCCAAACTCATGAAATGGAGGGGGCGATAGTTCAGAGGAAAGTCGTTGAACTCCCTCCTCCAAAGCGCAAGCGGACTTTTTACCTCGTGGGGTCTAGAATAAAAAAAAAATGGGTCCTGTTCTCAAACCGGAAGCGAACGGACTTCTCGAAAAGGAGGGGGGGGCATGGGACCCGGATTCAACTGGGAGAGGGGGGGGGAGGTTCACTTATCTCCATCTAAAAAAGGGGGGAAAGTAAAGAGGACGTCCATTTCGTGCCAATCAAAGGGATCAACTCAAAGCGGATACCCGAATGCACGAAAAAATCCCAGGCAGCAAAAACGCTCCGAGCTGCCAGGGAGAAGCTCAAAATCAAATGCTGGGATGGTTAGGGGGAAGGGGCCTGCCAATGCCCGCCAACCCCTTCAGGTCTGATTGGAAAGGGAAAAAACTTACTGGGGAAACAACTGCGGCCGGAGCAACGGGCGGGTCAAAGGGGAATTGGACGAGGCCTGAACCTAGGCGAAGTCTGTAGGTGTTAGTTGGCTGTGGAAAGGGAAGGAAAAAAAAACACATTCCCTGGTATTGAAACCATGGCTCAGGGCAGTCCAGACACAACAAAATCAGCGGGGGGGTCCGAAGGGAACTCAACAGAAAAGGACCCTAATGCCTGGATAGTAACATGGAGTGGAAAAGGATGGCTGAGAGTGACTAAAATCAAGTTGACGAGTGCCGTACTGAGCAAGTTGCAAGGCCGGTAACCTCCAAAAAAAAACGACGAACCGGATCGGCAGACTGTTATAGTTCAAAATATAAGGGGACGTTAATTTTGGTCTGCTGCCAAACAGGACGGGTCTCCCGGCATTCAAAAAATTAGGAGGGAACATTCGTTGGATCTCAACTCAACAGGAGAACCTGAAGAGGCGGGCACCACTTGGGGGCCCATTGTCAAGGTTTGTAAGGCAAAAAAATCGCTGTGCCTTCTCCGTGTCATGAAGGAAACCAGTAGCCCGTGCTGGGGCAGTGGGATCGTTCCCCCCATTGAGGCGCTTAGTAACGCCAGAAAAAAAGGAAAAGTGGGGGGGGAAACACAGCACGGGGAAATACCGTTCATGAAGGCAGCGAGCAAAGGAGGGGGCGTCCCTTGAGTTCTCGCCAAGGCAACAGGGGGTAAATATTGGCAAGGATCTACGTCAGGGTCCCGTACATGTTGGAGGGAGAAAAACTACGCTCTAAACGACACCCCTGTCTCTAACGTACCAACGCATAAGAGAGGGACACGCTGCAAAGAGCGTCCCCGCACAGGGGGGAGTAAACATTCCAGGACCCATCAAGGCAAGATAGGGAAAAACCCAAAGTCTTGAACCACCTCTTATGGTCCTCTTCCTGTCAAAACAGAGAGAAATACGGAGAAAGGATGTGAGAATCTCTCTCAAAAAGAACAAAAGAGGAGTCGAATACTTAATAAGGTAAACGGTTCGAGGGACTATGCCGAAAGAGGACATAAAATTGTGGGGGAAGGGGGGCATCTGCACAGGCCCCGAATGGATTGGCGTTAAGGCATTGCGACTCAATCAGTAACAAAGAAATGAGCGAGAAGGTCCGCGTAGATTAGGGGGAATTGATCTCTTCATGTGATAGGAAGAAAAGTAGCGAAGAAAAAGGTACGGTACGTGAGTTCCGACTTGGAAGGGGAAATAAATACGTGCTCTATAGAATGTGGGTCGAGACGTGAGCCCCGAAAGGGACTCATGAAATTCAAGGAGATGCCGTGCTGTGTTCCAAAGAAAGGACTCAGGGTGATGTCCTGTGTTTGAATCGGGATTAAAACGAAATAGGTGAAACGCAAAAGACCCTGCATACTGGGCAGGACTAAGGGAGAAGCATGACAGGGAAGAACCAAGGGTTCCGCTCGGCAAAGAGGTCCGCAGCCGAAGTACGTGAAAGCTTGAACGACGGGCCGGGCAGGGGAGATTACACTTTTACGGGGGGGGGAGAAACGCTGGTGATGAGCGAAAAACACCTTAAATAGACCCCCTACCATCACGGAGACAAGACCAATTAATCGGTCGGTGTTGCTTTGAGGCAAGCGACAAAATTGGGCGGAAGGCTCTGTGGAAACGGGATGAAAGATACGGGCGAAAGATAAAACATTTAAATGAGGTAAGGTCGGTTTTGTAAAACCACTCAGGGGGGAAAAGCAATTTTTCTGAGAGGGGGGGGAGGTGAGGGCCATTGTGGACCGAGCAAGGGAAGCTTGAACTGCCAGACCCCTACACCCTTACGGAGGTTCCGATCCGCGGAAGAAAAAAGCTACAGGTGACCGACACGATTCAAAGGGCAGTCCGGGGGGCTCCTCAAAAAACCAAAGTCAGAGCCGTGATTGGAGGCAGTCAATGGAAAACAAAAGCCAACATGGGGTATGTGATAACTGGCAGCTCAAAAGGGGGTTCAAGCACTGTTCTTGGCGGGAGAGGCATCGTAAGTAAGGTACCAAGAAGGGGGAAGTCAGTTGAGAGGACTAAGAAATGGAGTTGGAGGGGAGAACCTTCCAAGCAAAAAGGTGTTTCAGAATTGCAAAAAGGGCAGGCAACCTGACTGAGCTTGCGTGAGTCTTCTCGAGAAGAAAGAGAGCCGCCTTCCTTTTGTGAAAAAGAAATGGGGGTACATGGGAAACCAAAGGTCCCAAGTTCATCCACAAAGCGGGGTGGCGGGGAGGATCTGGGGGGAACTCCGCAGATCGAAAGTGAGGTTGAGCAGAGTCCAGAGAAGAGGGACGCAAGAGGTAAGTGGCGACGCCCCAAGAAACAAAGGCACCACACGCAAGATAAAATCAGAACCGATGCGGCGGGGGGAGAAAGTGACACAGCACTATGAAGGCACGCAAAAAAACGCAAGTCCTCGACGAGAACGGCGGAAAGAAGCGGATAAAGCCGAACGGGACATCCGAATGCAACGCAAGTGGAAGGGTCTAGTATCGAAGCGGGGTAAAGAGGGAACCTGCTGTTTGAAAAAGTGGCGAAAAAGAGGCCCAGTGTATACAAAGACAGCATCTGGGACAAAAGCACAATTCTCATCCAAAAAACTAGAGGTGTTGTGTTCCCAGTCGGAAGACCAGATAAAGAATATAAAGCTGGCAAATAAACCAAAGGACGGGGTCACGTTCGAAATCGAGAGAGAGAGGAGTGGATTCCAACATATCCTCGAACTGATCAAATAAGTTAAGACGGGTGCGGAAGAAGGAAATAAGAAAGACGAAGAACGATCCCTTCACCGTTCGGTGGAAGGACACAAAAAGCTCAGTCTTTAAAAGGGGCGAAGCGGACGGTAAGGAACCGGACCGAACCGACAAAGAGAAGGTGGGAAGCCGAGTGGAATAAGCGGGGAGAAACCGAAAAAAATCATTGACCTCGGACTTGCGGAAGAAAAGGAAAACTTATCAGCCAGACTTCAGAAAAAGGAAAAGTGCTACAGGAGGAGGCGAGACAAGATATCCGAAGGCAAAGAGTATCAGGTGGGGGTGGAAAAAAAAGGCTGGAGAAACCTCCTGAGAAAGGGAGAAGATCAGGAGTAGGAAACAACACAGCAAGAAACGCAAAAACAAAGGAAGGAAAATAGAATAGGGGGGGAGTGTGGGTTCGAAGATCTGCCTCATTAGATAGAGTGCTGAAAAAACCCCCCTGGAGGAATCACTACGGGGAGGAGAAAGATAAACCTGTCCTCGCTGGTAAAAAGCATAACCCAAGTAGTTCGACGTTTTCCAAAGAAATGTCAGTCAATTTGGGGTGTAAAAAAAATGAGATCGCTCAAACCGGAAATCCAAGGCAGCGCTGTTCGGTTGCGGTACCAAAATCCGTTGGACCGCTTAAGGAAAAAGACGGGGAGTGCTCCCTTTACCAAAGATCAGGAGTTCTTTCCCGTCTTTCGGTTTCATTCGGGGCAGAACCCTCAGGGGGTCATAAGGTTGTATCTTGAGAGTCTGTGAAGAACGGACCGCTTCGCTGCGAGGCGGAAACCCGTCGATTCGGGCCCAGAATGAAAGAAACTATCGCTGCCTTGTCCGAAAGTATGGGCCGACGTGGAGGTCCAAAAACCAAGAAAAAAAAGGTGGTTCGCCTCGCCTTGGCGTATAGAGGGGAGATGGAAAACACTCTTCCCTTGGGGATTGGATGGGGCCTTCCCTGTTGGGAAAACGCAACTGGGTCCAGCTCTCCACGGGCAAACCTTCCCCAAGTCATCATCAGAAACCAACTCAACTCAGCCTTGGAAGAAGAAGGATACACGATTTTCGGAAAGCCGATGGGTCGGACGAGAGGGTCTCTCCCGAAAATGTAAAAGACGTGTCCTTGCCTCGTGCTGTAGGGATTGAACCACCCGAAAAGGGGGAAAAAAAACGAATCGTCCAGTCTGTCGATCCAAAAGAAGAGGGTTCTCCTGGCGTTGACGGGAGACTCAAGGCACAAAAAGGCGGTTCCTTTCAGTTACAGACCTACTCCTGAGATGGCTTTGTCGATAGGGGAAAGTCTTGAAAACCTCCTCCCCGAATCCAAGCTACGAGACTGGCCACCTCGGTGGGAATGGAAAGGCATTTTCCTGGTCGCAGTGAAAGAGCATATCCTCGGAGAAGACTCACCATTGCTCGAGCCAAGGGGGTGGGACTCAGTGACTGGACAACTGGGGAGTTCGCCAAAACAACTTTCGTCGAGATTCATACCCTCAACCCCCAGTAAAAACGGTTAACCGCCTTAGGCGGACGAGCAAGGCTCCGCCACCAAGGGGACTTGATAGTCAAAAAGATCATGCCAGTTGATTCCATCGCTGGGACTTGGAAAAGGCGTATGGGACCACTTTGACCGGCCGGACGAAACAGGTCTGCTGGAATGGTCCAAACTTCAACTTCGCACACAGAAAAAAAAAGGCGGGGGGAATCCGGTCAGGGTAACTGGCGAGGCCTTCTAAAGGGAACACGGGCTGTGTGTTACCTGGAGCAGAAGCTCGTTCCCGTGAGGGGGAACGCGGGCAACATCTTAGAACCGCTCCCCCCCACCGGGGCAAAAGCCTCGGGTTCCTCAAAAAAGCGGAAAAAACAAAAGAATGCTGGCCTCTCGGGAAAAGGTCGGGGGGTTCCTATGTGGGGGGAGTCAATTTCTAACATGCCCGTTTCACGAGTGAGTTGCCAGATGTTTGGCCAAAATCCAAAAAAAATCCAGATACTCTGTGGTGGTCAGGCGAATACTGTAAACCGGAGAAGGGGGGCTTTAGGGGGGCTTGGAGAATCCACGCAGGTGTCGATTCCCCCCGGGACAAAGAACTATAAAGGAAATGCCCCTTCTGAACGGTTCTTCAATCGTTCAACGGCACTGTGAATTTCCCTTTCACGGAGAACGTGGGGGGGATCCAGGGAACGTCAAGGGGAACCCCCTGTTCTCTTGGGCCTCTCCGGGGCAGGAGGGGGCCGAAAGACGAATTGTCTTTTCGGTGATCGGCAAACCGTAGAGCGAAGCTTCGGTAAGCCCATAAGTCATGGCTTCCTCGTTGTGAAAAAAGTTCGGCGAAGCATCTCATGAAGCAAAAGGTATCTTGGATTCTTCGGAGAGAACCATTCCTAAAAGTCAATATTGGCACAGAATCGGAATTTCCCTTAACCTGTGGAAAAAGCAAAACGAGGGCTTCTCTTCCTGGCCACAAGGCCAGTTCAATCGAACGCGGGCTATAGAAAAAATCTAGGTCATTTTCAAGAAAAGAGCCCAGCGCGAGAGCGGTAACATCAAGGGTTCCAGGACCAAAGAACCAAAAAAACTTCAAAAAACTGGAATAAAGTAACCCGTACGAGCAATCGAGAATAGCGAGTATTTCGAATGAGAGCAACACAAAGGAAATAGAGATTCGAATACTGTGCCCTTGGGGGAGGTCTAGGGCGCGTACTGTTTCTCACCGGAAGAGGGAAGGAAGGGGGAGGGCGTCATCTGAATCGCCCAGATTTTCCGGGCCCTTCGACTCCAGAGTGAGGGAGCAAAGAAGAGCGACCGCGATAGTAAAGTAAGGCGAGGAGACGGAAGGGGAAAGACGTAAAAGAGAAAATGTTGCTTCTCGGCAGCAGACAGGGAAAGGGAAGATCGACATCGCAGCAAAGGGTTCCCTGCAAGAAACCTAAACAGAAATTCGAGACGAAGTGAAGGAATAATGCTCACTCATGGTAGCCGATGATGCCGTGCTGGGGAAGGAGGCAGGAAGGAAGGTCCTTACGAGGCGATTCGCGAGAGATCCCCCCTTAACATCAGGTACTGGAGGTAAAAGGAATGATGAAAAAGGAGAATGGACAGAGGGGTTAATGACAAACGTTGTTGCAGAAGCTACACACACTGATTTGCCGAAGGGGGAAGGTCACAGTGCACTTCCGATGACGGAAGTCCTTGACTTCGATAAATGGTGCAAAGAGACACGATGTGGAGCGTCAGCAAACCCTTAACAAAAAAGAAGAAGGGAACTAAAGGTCGTCTACCTACAAAAGAACCAAGAGTAGGGCTGTGAGGTCACATCGGGTAGACATTCGTGAGGAAATAAGGGTAAAAAGGGGGAAAATATGGCAGCCATCCACGGAAAACAGGGAAAAGGGCTTATCCAGTTGGGGCGGAGTCCCGTTGAGGAACAATAGGAATGTTCTGCGATGGTGGGGAGATCAGGGTGAAAAACGGGCACGATCTGAACGGGGAGGGAATAGAGCCGCTTTTCTTCTCTATCGGCAAGGCCGAAGAAAGAGAAGACCCGCCAAAATTTCGGGGAAAGTGCAGGTTAGACAAACTTTCCTCATCAGACGGCCGGGGGAGGGATAAAAAATGGACCAATAAAAACACGGAAGTCCCAGCAGTGCCGGAGGACACTGGCAGACGTGAGGCCAAGGAGAAAGGGGGACCGACGAAAAATTCGTAAGGAGGCCGAAGGCGGACGCAGAAGACGACAGGGTAGCTGACAACTCCCGTTGGTTTATGCAGATCCGCAATGGCCTAGGCAATGGATCCGATCCGATGGAAGGGGCAAAAAGAAAAAAGGGCGCGAATGCAGGTGTGTACAGTGGCCACCTAAAAGTCATAAGCCTCGTATAGGGGTAGCGGGGCTAAAAGACTATCGACAAAGAGGTTGAGGGCAGCCGTCACGAAAGGAACAAAGTTTACGCAGACCCCCTTGTCATCTCCCTCCCTAAAGCACATGGATCGACAGACTATCTTTCACTCTGGGGGTTACATCGACAAGCACGATGGGAACGAAAAAAACGTTATCTACCCTCAGAAGGCACGAAAAGAGGAGGAAAACGTACGAACAATCCATCGATGGGGAGTAGGGTCCGAGGAGAGTTAAGAGGACCAGAGTAGGGTCCCCCTGCTGGGGGTAAAGAACCCACAGGGGGAGGGGGCCAAGTAATGACAAGAAAAAGAAAAATAACTATTACACTGCGAGGCCGAACCAACGAGGCGGGTTTACGGTCCACTCTGCCAAAAGGAGGAAAGAGACCAGAGAGTAGTAGATGGGAATAGAGGGGTGATGGGAGACGTAAAAGAAGAGGGGCGGAGGATGCACGAAGTAAGGCAAAAGGGGAGAGGGTAGGGAAATGATTGCAAAAAGGGGAGGGGAAGAAGTCAATGGGGGGGGAGGGGGAGATTTAAAGGAGCGCACGAAAAGAACGGAATGAGGGAGAGAGCAGAAAAGACAGGGGGTACCCAGGGAGGGACGAAAAATGCAGAGAAGAGGTAGAAAGGGAGGTGAAGAGAGGGGGGCGCGTAAGGACAATGGAAAGGGGGAGAGGCGGGGGGGAGAGAGAAGTGACTGTTAAAGAAAAGGTGCAGGAAACGAGGACAAAGGGGGGAACGCGGGAGGCAAATACCCGTTCCTTCCTCCTCTCGCTGAGGGCAAAAGAACAACAACTCAGCGGGGTCATGAGGAAGGCAGGAGAGTTTCTTAACAGGAAAAAAAGTCAACACACGTCGAAAGCGGTAAAAACGTAATAGAAATACCGAAAGGACTGGGAACCGAATATTCGACCTTCATAAGAGCAAACTATTTCTGGAACCTGTTTTCGGGAGTGACGTACGGATACGAAACAACATAAACATACGCGTTTAGAGGCCGAGTGGGAGCGAGAAAACCAAAAGACCGACTTGCAAGCCTATGAGGGGGGTCACTACGTGGTGTGAAGAATGTGGGGGGGAAAAGGATTGGGGACTTGATGCTGCTAGAGGGGCCAACGAAAGAAATGGAGTCCTAGGGAAAAGTGGCTCAGCCCTATCTCGAAAGTCAGAAAGCGGGAACCACACGCAAATCCTAAGACATAAAGTTCTTTGGGGGGCCTAGACTTAAAACAAAGTCCGCAGGGAGATAAACAAAGGGGAAAAAAACCTTGAGGACTCAGTTCCGGAAGGGGGAACTGAGCCTCATCACCCTAAAAGGGGAATGCAAAAAAAAAAAAACTTACCGGACACCAAGGGGTTGGAGTTGTCGGGCCCGCAGGTCGAGTCAGGGGAAGGGGGGTCACGATCGAATCAAAAACGGATTCCTTTGGGTGTGGTCTTATAAGACGTCCCGGTAAGAGCGGGGGGTGGAAAAGAGCTTGAGTGCGAAATTGACCAAGGAGAAGATGTCTGACTTTTCCCCGTCTTTGAGGAATAATCCGAACACGCAATTGGGTGTCAGTTGTCAAAGAAATAGAAACTCTCCGCGAGCGCCTGGACGGTGAACCAAGGGAGGGATTCAAAAAAGAACCGTTTTTAAGCTTGACCCATCATATAAATGAAGGTGTCTCCGTCTGCAGATGGACGTAAACCCCCGAAAAGTGGGGTTGGTTCGAAGAACCTGGAGGGTGCGGGACGGCAAGCTGCTGGGGTCTGGTGGAAAATGACCATGTTGTCAAAAACGAGCCACGCAAACAGCAGTCAATCCCACGCTTAACCCAGAATCGATACTATGGGAAAAAACAACTCTCCGTCTTCCAGAGGGGTCCCGGAAGGTCTGCAGCCGCCGGGGCTTAGGAGGCGGGGTCTCAAGAAATTTCTTAGGGGGGTCCTGGACCATGGCGAGTATTCGAAAACAATGAGCCGCAGAGGTAAGTGGGGTCTACAATGCTGCAGGTCTGCCTTTCGGGGATCAGCCCTGGGCTTAGACTGGTTCGAAGGCCACAGAGTGACTCAGGAGCCCGGGAATGATTTGGCGATAGGCTGGAATTCAGGAAATATCAAGACTTCAACAGTGGGGACATCAGTTAAAAGGGAACAACCGTGCGGATTACGTAAAACACTCTCGGAGAAGACTCACGCAATTCCGAAGGGAAGCCGTCCGAAAGAGACAACTGGGTGTCAGGTAAACCCCAAAGGCCACTCACCTTTCTTCGCGTCAAGCTCACAGGAAGCCTCCTCCATCGGAGTTACCCTCGGAGGAGATCACAGAAAAAGCATCAGCCCGTCTGGCTACCAGAGATATGATCAAAGACACTGAGAGAACGTGGTAGGCCCACTGTTGCTGCAGAGGAGGACCCTTCAGGTATGGGAACTGGTACGCTCGTTCCACCAACCACACGAACGAAAAGGGACGGCTCCTCCATTAGTCCAGAGAGGACCTGGCCGAGTAGAGGAAAGGCAAGACGGCTGTAGGGGGGGGGGGGTTCAGGGGTCTACGACCGGTAACCAGCTTGCCCGTTAGGGGGGTCACAGGGATCATCACACCAGAAAGAGCCCACCGGTTACACCCTCAAATGACTCCCCCACATTCAAGAAGAACGGGTAATCAAAAAAGGGATTTGACAGAGGAAATTGCATTCTCCCGTCTCCGTTTCCAGAGGAAAGTTTAAATTGCCGTAACCGAACGAAAGAACAGTAGGTAGGTTTCGGTCGAAAGAAGGGGTGGTACCTTATCTTGGCGTTAAGGTTGGTCTCTGCAACAGGTGTCGAGGGGATGGATCCCGGCAACCCTAGCGCAGGCAAGGGAACAAGTCCCGGAACAGTGGATGAAGGAATTTCCCTGGCAGGCTAAGACATAGTGTGGGGTAGCCGAGAAGCAGGGTCAAAAGTCATGTCTCTTGCCAGACTTTGGGTCCACGTGTCTTTTCCGGGGGATCGTAAAACATGGGGACGCTATCGTAGGGCAACCCAATCACTTCCGATTAGAATCAGGGGGAATCGGGGAAGCGAATCGCATGGCAAGAAAGGTGAACTTCACGAACGTCTCGGACTCGACACTAGGCGGTAAATTGCCAAAAAAGGATCGTGTCCTGGGCAATCACAAACCCGACCTTCTTCCATGACGCAAAAAAAGAAGATCATAGGACGCTCTATCGCGTACAATCCTTAGAGATCATGACCATGAGTGCTAAAGGGAAGGATTAACATCAATTGCCATGACACCGACGCAGAGGGAACCCCCCAAGGAGGGAACGAGGATTCTTGTCCTTGCCGGGTGAGGAACCCGTACGATGAGAACCCTCATAAAGGCATTCAAGGAGGGTCTACAAAGAGGAGGAGGAAAAGAGATATATGAATTACGGGGAAAAGGAAAGGCTCTACTGCTCGTATGCGTTCTACAGGAGAGACCAGCAAGAGAAGGGGGGGGGGGGAGGGTCATCGGAAAGCGGCCAAAAAATGTTGAGGTGACCGGGGGCATCTTTAAAGAAATCATCAATTATAACGTCAGAAGCGGTACACGGATAGGAGTGGATAGGGGAGGTAGGCCTGCTCGTGAGCAAAAAAGGGACATCAGTCCCCGCAGCATGTCCATGGGCACATGATGGTCGGAAACCGACTAAGGGTCGGTCCGGACGAAATTCTCCGAGAGGAGAAAACGTGCTTCAACGACAGAGAACAGGGCTGGGATTGAGGAACCGGAAGCGAGTCGAGTTTTCACAAACGGAAAAGCCACACAAAAACCACGCCGACCTGGAGGACGATATGGAAAGGAGACAGGAAATAATGACGGTTCTCGGCTACCAAACACACGAAACAGGGGGAAATTCACATCGTGAGAAAGGGGAAGAATTCAAAACCTTAGGAGAATAGCGGAAGGGGGGTGCAGTGGACAATGACTGTGAATAAACATGCTCGGGGCCAAGAAACCGGTAGTAAAAAACAATACCATAGGATCTGCGGTTCGGTTAAAAAGGGGGGCACAGAAAAGTTGCTCCGTGCGGCGCACAGCGGGAAAAAAGGAGGGAGACATCTAACGCATCATTGTTGCTAAAGGATTATAAAGTTGAATGGTGGGGGATCACGTTTGAGAGGCTGGAAAAGTACAAGCAAAATGTCTGAGGGGGGGATGCCGATGATGCAATGAGAAACGTCACTAATCTTGGGAACGTAAGGACCTACGCCCGTTCGTTAAGGGTAGAAATCCTCGGAGAAAACAAACAAGAACCCGCCCATGGGGGGTCCCTAAGAAAAAAGGTTGGTGGGAGGAAAAAAGCCAACCGTAAACAGTTGTGAAGAAAACCTTCCCGGTATTGGGGCGACGCAGCAGCAAGGGAAAACCAAATAAAGGGGGGGGGGTCCCCCGCAAAAACAGTTAGAGATGTACAACTGGGCAGGCTAAAACAAAAAAAAATTGCCTTTGACTGGGGGAAGACGAGAGGCTCTGAAGGAAGAAAAAACGGGTAACTCCAAAGATGGAAAGGTCCAGCAGGGGAAGGGGGAGGAAAAAAACAGACGCTGAACAGAAAAAGGGAGAGTTGCTAAGCCCGAACACCGAAACCCAAACCCAGTTGGTGTTCCAGAATTGTGCAAAAGAGGGAAGGTGGGGGGGTGTGTTCCCCCAGAAACAAACACCAACAACCAACTGGCCCTCGGCAAAGTGTGGTCCTTCCAAAACAAAACGGGGGAAAAAAAAACCGCACGTGACCAAAAAAAAAAAAAAAAAACCCCTGGTTGGCAGGGAACCAGGGTGGACATTGGAGAGAACCCAAACCCGTACGTAGCTGGGATAGCGGTAAAAAGAATTGACAACGAAGGCCATCGGAAGCCCATAACAATAAAAGATGTGGAGGGCAAGCAGAACGAAAGTGGGAAAACACAGAGAAATACTCGGAAAGGAGAAAAAGCACCCCAAAAGGGGATTGAAGCCGGTAAAGGGCCAAGCAAGCATTGACTAAGGCAAAAACGACCGGCCGGTGTTCTGACCAAAATTTGGTCTAAACGACAGCACTGGCACATAACGCGAAAAAAACAGGATAACCTCCGCTTCCAAAAGGAAAATCGGAGCAGTATAGTCAAACACCTTTTAAAAGAAGATTTGGAAGGGAAAGGGAGTTGTGGACATGATTAAAATCGATGGGCACCAAATGCCCCCGTGGGAGAGAAAGACCAGGCTTTTGGGTTTTTTTTTTGAAATTGCTGGAAAACAACAAAAAAGGGAGCAGACTGGGTTGGAACACCATCCATCTTGCAAAGGAAACAGCCAAATCTACTAAAGGGACGAAGCCGAAGGAGGAAGTTTTCGGTGGGTGGGGGGGAAGAAGACCTGCAGGAACACTACATTCAGGAGCCTAAAAATGGCAAAATAAGGAAGACGGAGGCGAACGGGTGGGTGTCCACGAGCAAAACATCGATAGACGAGCGGAAGAGTGTTTGGGCAAAACAATCATAAAGAAACAAAGCCAACAAGTTCAGGGGGGGGAAACAAATGCGGGTAAGTAGAAAAAAGACCGAAAAAAAGGGACCAAAAAAGAACAAAGCAAAAACCTGCCCGGTCCAAAAAATGTGGGGGAAAGGAGGGCCAACTCAACTCACGGGAAAGGGGATTGGGTGGTTCGAAGGCTGCCTTACCACCAAAGTACGGGAATTAAGAACTAACAAAAACGAACATGGAGGGGAAAGTGAGAAGAAAGGGGGCGGGAATGCGGATAGGTGGGGACTGAACAAAAATCACACATCGACTGGGAAACTACTGTAACAACGTCAACCAAAAGGCACTATGGGGTTTGAAATGCCAGACTGAGTACACATGAAAAGGGAAAAAAAAGGGGGGGGGCAAGATGAATCTACAAGGCCACAACCAAGAGGAGGGTTGGCCGCGGTTGGTTCCCCACAGGGTTTTAGTAAACCTCGAGCGCAATCACAAGAGACCCATGGGGGAGACGGAGATACCCACACGCGACTGTCTCCCGACAAGAGGGAAAAGAGAGAGGAAGTTAGGGGGGTCGATCGTTTTCAGAAAAAAGAAGACCAAAGGCCCAAGAGTGAGATTAAGGTGCAAACACCTGAGGGCAAACAGAAGGAAATCCCAATTCCTTCAGGGGGGTGGGGGCAGGATTAGCAGCCCTCAAAAGAAAAATCCTCATCCTGATCATTCCACCGGACTAAGGGGTAAAAAACCACAAACGCTACGTTTTGTGACCAGAGGTAGGCCCAGTCAGAGAAAGATTGGTTGGGTCCGAAGCGAAAGGGACTGTTCCCCAAGAGCTCCAAATCAAATGCGCTGGTTCGACGTACGGTCATTATGCCAGGAAAAAAAAGACGGTTTGGGTTGGAAGTCCCAAATCAAAAATCGGTGTACAATGGAGCAAATGTGGGGGGGGGAAGAGGAAAAGAAAAGGGACAGAAATTCATCGGTGGGGGGGGGAAATCAAGATAAAAAGTTTTCACGGTCCCAACCGTTCGTTTTCTTTCCAATTATGGTAACACACCCGTGTCTTTCAAGACGCAGGGGCACGATAATGTTTTGACGTTTTTGTTGGGAACGGTCCTCTGAAAAAAAAAATCCAAGACCTACACGTGAGCGGGTCCGATGCTAAAAGAAAACCCAAAACCGGATGCCCGGGAAGGGTGTTTTTCCTGGGGGGTGGAAAAGGTCAGGAAAGTGTTCCCCCCACGCAACTCAACGGGGGACGTAACACAAACCCAGAAACTTTGGGTTGGGGGGTTGGCACAGCCGAAAGGGCCCCCCCCCAAAAGGGGGTATAGGCAGAGAAAAAAAAAAAACTCAAAAGGCTGGCAAAAAAGCAAGTGTTGTTGAAAAAACGTTTGGTCAGATCCAAAAACCCCGGGGCCTAAATGGTGTTTTTGGAAACCAAATGCAAAAACAGCAACAAAACGTTTTTCTGCGCCACGGAACCAGCCATTTAAAACCAAACTGGTCAGAAATCGGGGGGACCACAACTCCCAAAAACCAAAATCAAAAACAGAGGGAAAAACCCCCGGGGTGGCCGGGGGAACGTGTTACGGAACAAATGTGAGTCTTCGGGAACAAAAAGGGGTCTGACCTCCAGGGTGTCCCTTAAACATCGGGGGAAAAACACCTCACAAAAAAAAACAAAAAGGACCCAACCCCCCAACCTTGGGAAAAACCCGGAAAGTCAAAAAAGAACCAGTCCCCAAAACTTGAAAAACAAACAGCTGCTTTTTAAGAAGTTTGGAAGTCCCCCAAAAGCCAACCCTTGGGCGGGCTCTAAAGGCCACAGGCTGAGTGTCGTTTGCGAAACCGTATTTAGGGGTTGCAAAAACTCAGGATGAAAATGGACCCTTTGTTGACCGATAGGCAAGTTAGGGAAAAAGGCAACGAGGTTTTCTCCCGAAGAGTCAAAAAGAAACCCTACGAGTGCAAACTCAGTGACGGTTTTTACAACTCAAAACCCACTTTAAAACCTGAAGGGGAAAGGGTCGACAAACGGGACGTGCGGTAGTCAAGAAAGGCTCCTAAAAGAAAGAAACTATGGAAAAACAGGCCATGCAAATGGCGGAATGCACTTCTGAAAAAAAACAAAGGTTGTTTGGGGGGGGGAACTTGTTATCCCTTCAAAAAAAAAGCCACCCTGACCCTTTCTGGCGTCGGTAAAAATTGCGGTCCACATCAAAGATGACAAAATGTCAAACAGAGTGTGACCCCGACGCGAGTACTACAAAAAAATAGCCTCCCATGAACAACCCCGGACCTGGGCTGTTCTACGATGCTTGAAAAGTTTTGACAAAAAAGATGCTGGGACGGAAAACCGTTTGTGGGGTATATGGGCCCACAAGTGAGGCGTGAAAAAAAATACAGGAACACCAGGGGGAGAAGGGACAGACTCGTAAAAAAGTTCACCACCAAATTGTCAAGGCCGAAAAAAAGGGGGGCGGGGGAGGGGGGCATGGGTCTTTGTGAGGAAAGGGGAACCGACGAAAGATGAAAAAAAAAACGACGGGGAGCCTTGGAAGTGTGAAGGTGCGGGGGGTTTTCCGAAACCTTGAGGGGGCACTTGGTGTGCACAGCCGGGGGGGTGTGAAATAAAAAAATCCGGGAAATAACCCTCAGGCCACAAAGGCAGATTGGGAACAAAAGGAGCGGGGTCCGTGGAACTCAGGCAGGGTCCAAAAAAAAGGGTGGGGGGACGCGGGAGGCCACAATGGGAATTTTCCTAGGAAGTGCAAATATGGACCAGAGACACCAGGTCAAAAAAACCCGTTGGTAAAGAACCCCACGAAGGGTTGCCGAAACTGGAGAAAAATGGGGGGCCCACAAGTGTGCCAGAACTCCGAAGGCAAAAAAAGAATACTCTGAGGGTTTGCACGGGGGGGAAAAATTACATACGTAGGGGGGGGGCCCCGGAAGCACGGGGGGGTTTCCGGGCTCATCCAAAAAAGGGAATAGTATCGATCCTTCCAAAACCAACACAGAAAGGAACAATCGCGTCCCAGGACCCCCGTTAGGATTGGACACCACTAACTTAATGGATTGCCACCGGTGCAATGTGGAAGAAATAGGCCTGGAAGGGCAAAAAGGGGTGGGGAGCCGATAAAGCAAAAGGTCATTCCCCTGGTCAAAAAAAAGAAACGAATTACCGAGGGGGCAGATAAAAACCAGTAGAAAAAAAGTGTATGTTGCAAAAAGGGTTGGAAAAAACACCGTTGGGGCGAATCGAGCCACACCGGTAAACAACTCAAAAATAGTTGGCACTAGTCCTACAGGTGGGTATGTTGAACAAACAAACGGTCCAAAATCGGCAAAGAAAAGCAAGATCTCATGAGCCGAAACCTTAAGTCGCGTGGACGTTTTCACGGAAACCAATGAAAGAAAGGGACCACCGTAGCATGGACAGAAAGAGGATCGTCCATCCCCAAAAACCACCGGACCGGGGCTAAAGAAAATCCCTACGCCACACTTAAACCCAAAATGGTATCCAAGACAAACCCCGAAGTGCAAATGGGAGGGACTACCCTTAAGAGGAAGTTGGAAAAAAGATTTTTGCCTACCCCAAAGCAGGGGGATTGAGGTCAGAACGCGGTCACAAAGAAAAAAGTCACCGGGGGCCCCCAGAGTTGGGGGGGAAAAAGAGAAAGACAACTTCTTCCAAGCGGGAGTCGAAACGAAACGGGTTCCGAACCCGGGAAGGCCCAAAAAATCCGAGAAAGGGTAGTAAAAAAAAAAAAAAAAAAAAAAAAAAAAAAGGATGAA
>Ga0179593_1675539_pt1 | contig 19480 bp, 28 predicted proteins | sample CZODoug2_1_08_16_FD_185931 | JGI IMG/M metagenome (GOLD analysis project Ga0179593, IMG submission 185931) | Vadose zone soil fungal communities from Angelo Coast Range Reserve, California, USA - CZODoug2_1_08_16fungal (PacBio error correction) | ecosystem: Environmental > Terrestrial > Soil >...
GCCCTATTCACGTCGCCTGTTTCCGGTGATGATTACGGAAACTCAGGTCGCAGGGGTTGATCGCTTTTTGGGGTCGGAAAAATCAGAAGACACACAGATATAGGGGACGGTTAAAAGGGGGGGGAGAGGGTTTCTCAGGAAAAAAGGATAGGGGGGTTGTGGGTTCGGAAAAAAGGAAGCAAAGCGGGAAGAGCCTTAGAAACAACCACAAAGAGCCCAAAACAGCAAGAGGAGTTGTGAGAAAGATCCATCAAAAGGCTCAAGATTTGAGTTTAATGAGAAGAATTCGGGAGCAACTTGAGCGACTTGTACTACGACGGGGAAGGCTTCAGGATAAAGAAAAAAGGAGGGTGTGAGCATAACAAACAGAAAACCAGGGGAAAACCGGTCTATTCCGACCAGCTTCTAAGGAAAACCAATGTATGAAAGACGGGGGGGTAGGTAAAAAACCGAAGAAGTTTAAAAGACCAGGAAGCATAGAAATGAAGCCAACAAAAAGAAAAAAACTGACTTCAAAAGGGGAGGGGACGATCGGGAGTGCGAGGAAACAAAGTGTAAAAACCTCTAATCCACTACCGCAAAAGGTCGGGGGGGGGGCCGGGGGTCGTAGAAGAAAAAAATTGACGAAGGAACAAGAAAGAGGGCACAGCGGCCAAACATCTGCCTCTGGTTGATGGAAAAAATCAGATCTGTAAAAAGAAAAATATAGGAAAAATAGGTACGAATGGAACCGGGAACAGGACACCGTGCTCCTCTGCCTACCTAGGGGGGGGACAGAATAAAAGAAGAAAGTCACCTCCGCAGCTCTGGGGAATGCTGATATTGCCTGGAAGAAAGATGAGAGGAAAGATGGGACTGAGGCGCTTTCCACGTCCGACGTGCCATTTTATACCGGGAGGTCCACAAAAAGGCTAGTAGAAAGCGAATGTCTGAGGGGGGACAAAAAAAGAAGGTCCGAGCAGAACTGAAGGGGGGAGATGCAGAAAAAAGGAGCGGCACGAGAGGACTGAGAAGGAGCGCCGACTTTGCGGGCACCTTCGGTCAGTGGTGGAAAAAAAGGAAAGCGCCATGAAAAGCGTGAACGGGAGGTATCTATACTCTTTGAGAAGAAGGCTAAAGAGGATCAGGGGGGGGGCTCCCGACGTTAGGCGGTGGTTTCGACCAAGCAATAAAGAGTAAAGCTACTATCCCAAGGATTCATCGACGAAACAGAAATTCGACATGGACGGAGAGAAAGGGTCCTCGGTCGAGAAGGCCAGCTGAGTGGTCAGTAACTGAGCCTTTAGAGAAAAACTATCCGAAAAGACCTCAGAGAGCGCGTAATCGCAAAGAAAAGTCGATAGGAAGGGAAGGGTGGGGGACTGGATGACACCGCTCAGACACTTCATCAGAGTTAAGAGAAAAAAAGGAGCGTCGAAGGAAAGGACCTGCGGGGTGGGGCTTGGAGTTCAAAACGGGGGGGGGGGGGGAAAAAAGACGGGGGGGTGGATTCCCTCGTCAATATCCGAGGGATTCCTGGACGTAAAAAGGACTCTTGAAAAAAACTGAACAGGCCTGGGTGTCTCAGGGGGGAAAAAAAGACAGTTAGATAGGGGACTAATAGGGGGCCGAAGACCTCACACCAAGCCTCCGTAACGGTGGGTGCCTTCCTTGAAGACTAGAGGAAAAGTGATCTGACTCAAAAAAAAATGAGAAATAAGGGAGTCCTCGAAGGAAAATTCCACCGGGAAGGGAATGGGAGAGGAAAGGGGGGAAAAAAACGGGCTGAGACAACGCGAGCAACATTCATGGTCTACTTCAGGAAAGAAAAGGCGCTTAGGCAGAATGAAACCAGGAAAGAAGTAACTACCTGGAAGAAAGCCCATCCATTAGTGGACCTTACGGTTGGAAAGAAAGGGAAAGAGTCTCTGAAAAAAAAATCCAAAAATAAAAGAGAGGAAGGAAAGAGCAAGCAAGGGATCCCTAAAAAGGGGGACTGATTGAAGTTGTTGTGAAAGCACTCTCTAAAGGGGTGTTCGATATACAGATAGGGGGGGGGGGACGATATTGTCCACTACGAGGGTTATTATCTTCGAAAGGTGTTGAAAGAGAAGTCCAGAAGAAAAGAGTGCAAGAAAACCAGAGGGGGAGGGACATAAACTGTCGGGTGACTGCTGGGCTTGAGACCGGGGGACTACACTATCCTGGCATTACAAAAGAGTGTTCTCAGGAGGGGGGGACTCTGGAACCGCCGCATCGCTAGGGGTTTCTGAATCTCCACCTGGTCATAAAAAGAGGACCTCTGGGGGGGAAAAAGGGACTCAAAATAACCGTTGAATCACTGATGAGTAAAATGGGAGAAAGTTAAAAGAACCACCTTGCCTCCGGTTGCAATTTCTGGAGGTACGAAGTCATCGTGGGAGTTGCCGCGCGAGTTTCACGGCAGGAAATGAGGTAGAACAAAGTAAAGGGCGGTAAACCAAGGGTAGGTAGGGTGATTGGGGACTGGAAATCACTGCAAGCCTAGTGGTCGGCCACAAGAAGGAAGGGGCACGTCGCGGTTTGCGAGCGCTAAGACCTGGAAAGCGTTCAAGTTCGAAATCCGAGGGAACGGGGGAAAGAAGCAGGTGACACCCCGCCGGGGGTGACGTAGATTGTTATAAAGGAACATGTCGGCACCGGGCGAAGAAAAAGGGACGGGAACGATATCCATGAGTTGGAGGTATCTTTGGAGAAAAAGTTCCAGGGAAGGGAAAGAACAGCGTCACTGATATAGGACCTCGAACTCATGGTGGGTAACACCTTAGCGCCGGCACACTCCCGACTTGCTCGGTAAAATTCGAGGGGAGGTTTTTGAGCGATCAGCCCGAGGTCCTGGAAGAGGAGAAATGTGCTCGGAGTGGGAGGGCAGCCGCTAGGACCAGCGTCACCGTCCTAGAGAAGGCCTGACGAAGTGAGGGGGGAGGATTTCAACACAAAAACGTAGGGGAAAAGAAACCACAGACCTCTCGGTCGCGAGGGTCGAAAAAGGTTCTACAGCTGGGTTCAGGAAGAGAAAGAAACTCCCGAGGAAAAATAAAGGGGGGCTTAAATCCTTTCCAGTGCTCATGCAAAAGCGAAGACCGTGAGCAGGCTCGAGTCTAAAAAAAAAAAACTAGACCTGGGACTGGGTGAGAATTGGGGAGGGTCTCGGGATCCAGGAGTAGGGCATTGGGAGCAAAATGTCTTCATCGGGCTCGGGCGTCATAAAAAGGGAAGCTCTGAAGGAACTGAAGAGGGCTTTGAGAAAAGGAACAACGGAGGAGGTACTCTCGGTGTTTCCTCTTAGCCTTTGTTCGGAGGGGGGAAAAAGACTACTTCAAACCAAAAACGCGACGAAAAAAGGAGATATAGGAACCTGAATCATCCACAACCTAGAAAGTTTAAGAAAAACTCTTCAGAAAAAAAGAGTGAGGAAGAAAATTCAAGAGGAAGGTGTCCAGCTGGGTGAGGCTTCATGCAAGCGGATAGAGGAGGGTCGAATAAGTGCGTGGAATTAGGGAAGGAAAAAAGTAAGAAAACGCGAGGGGCCGACTTGGAGGACTTTGCTCCCTGGAGCGGGGGAATAAGGGTGGGGGTCAGGATCGGGCAGTCGGAGCGAAAAGGGGAACCAAAAGGAAGGCAAAAGCCACGAGCAGCAACCCCGGAGGAATCCCGGATCGGGTGGGGGAGAATGTAGACGAAAAGAACATGTGAGAGTCCTGACACATTAGAAAACTTGGAAATAGGTGGACTACCTAGTTCCTGACGTATTAACTAGTACAGGATAAGGACAACCCAAAAACAAAGGACAGACCACGTTGGTCGAACGGGAGGGGGGAAGGGAAGAAAAACCGCGCAACAAGACACGGAAAAGGTAGCAGAAGAGGGGGGGGACCCGGGGCGGCAAATAAACACGAAAATAACGGACGCAACCTAAAAAAGGGAAGGGCCACTATCGAGGAAGAAAATTCAAAAACCGCGACGCCGGAGGCGAGACTGGGGTGCGTCCTGCTCAGACCGGAATACACGAAGAGAACGGGGGGAGGAAAGTCGAAACGGGGTTTCCGAGAAGGGAGGTCAGGACAAATACAGCAGATGCAGCTCTCCGGGGGAGACTTTGGGAGGAGTCGGAGTGCTCCTGGGGTGGAAACGAGAGAAAACGAAAGGGGAGGGTCAAATGCGAGGAAAAAGCACAGTACGGATCGGGGTTCTGGGGTTACCTGAGGGAAAAAACTTCAAAGGGACTCTAAGAGGCCGGTACTTGAGAATACTAGAGGTGGGGCGAAAAGGTCACTGGAGGACAGGGCGGTTCGGAGCAGTAAAATTAAATGGCGAGAAGGGGTGGGAATGAAACTTAAAAGGAGAGAGTTAAGACTTCACGGGAGAAGTCGATGACTTAGGCGCGTGTGTGGGGGGGGGTTTGGGGGTTTATTTTGAGGGGTTGGTTTTGCCTTCAAGCAAGTTCTGGGGTGGGGGGGGGGGGGGGGGCGGGGGGGGGTTGGGGGGGGGGGGGGGGGGGGGGGGGGTGGGGGGGGGGGGTTGCCACAAAAAACCCTGGGCAAAAAAAACTCTGGAGGAAGGATCACAGGAAAAAAGTTACGGGAAGAGGATCAAGCCAGGGAGGGAAAAAAGCAAAGAGGGCATCTACTCCCGGTCGCGTCGACCAACTCTTTGGCAGAAGGGGCAAAAAAGGAATGCGGGGAAGAACTCTCGTCGGGAAAAGACCGAAAACACGAGAACAAGAAGAGGGAAGTAAAAGGGGAAATTCGTGAGCTCCCGGAAAACATTCTACCACAGCGGAGGGGATCGCCCGAGATCGAAAAAAAGTGCAAAAGAAACAGGGGAGGGAAGAAAGCAGAATCTCGGTCTAGGAGAGACCACTTCAATCCCTTCCGGTCCGGTAAAAAAAAAGAGGAGCTCATAAAAGGAACTCTGACCTGAGAACTCGATCTACCCTGCATAAGAGGGGGGAAATTTTGAAGGGGGCAGTAGATGTAAAGGCCTCAGATAGGAGGGCACAGGGGGCTCTTTCGTACTGAAAATTTACCACAGGAAGGGGGGAGTATCCACGGGCTCGAAGGGGGGGAATCATATTCAAAGGTAAAAAAAAAGGGAATCCTGAAGGAGGAAGGGAGGGATCATTATACCCAATGCCGGGTCTCTCTCACCAAAACAACAAAGGGATACACGCATTGTGAAGGAAGGAAAAGGGGGGAAGGAAGGGTACTAAAGGAGGAGGGGTGAAGGAACATGTGGAGCCGGAGCTTATACACTAAGCTGGATAAAAGAGAAAACCAGGCCAGGGGGAAGTCCGGGAGAGTACCGTCTTCCGAAGGAGTCCAGAGAAAAAGAAGGCTAAAGGGAAAAACTTGCCACCCTGAAAGAGTTTACAAGGAAGGGGCCACACGAGAGAAGTCTCCAACAAAGCCATAAAGGAGAGCGACTGAAGGGGGCCAGAGGGCTGCCAGGTTCAGATAGGCAATAGCAGAACGTTCGGCCGGCGGGGGGGGCGTGCTTGAAAACGAGTGTGTAGACCGATCAAAAACCGACGGGGAGAACTAGGGGCCGGTGTTCAGTCTGAGACGAAGCGGAAATCAGCCCAACCGGTACTTTGGAGGGCAGAAAGGGAAAAGATCTAAAAGTCACAGGAACTGACCAGATTGGGAAAGGCTAGAGAGATCACTAGGGCGCTGGTCTGAAACCTCATACGGCGTCGGGGGAGTAATCGAAGATCCCGGAAGGAAAACGCATTAAAAAGGAAAAAGGAAATGTGGAAGGATAAGAACCCGAGTAGCTCATCTGAACAACCCGGGTCCGGTTCCCCCAAGATCCGGGGGGAAAGGGAATTCGGGGAAGGGTCCTAAAAAAGTCGTCGGGGCCCAGGCCGAGGGCATGGAGAAGAACCACTTTGTATTAAGGGCTCTGGGAAAAAGTGGGAGTAGGGAGGCCTAAGGGACCATTAGGTGGAATCTTTTCTCAAAGGATAAATCAGGACGGGGGGGCGAAAAAGGCAACGAGGAAGTTAATCCGACTGGATCGAAGAAGAAACAAAAAGCATCGAGAGAAAAAGGGCCCTCAGGAGCACACAACGCGGTGGGGCTGGAAAAAAAAACTGGTCGAACTTTTGACCTTTCGAAAGAGACAACAAACCTGATCGCTAGGGGGGAGAGGGGGGAGAGGGGGTCAGGAGGAGATATGAAGAATCCACAATAAGGGGAAATTAGGAAGTCCGAACGCGTGTCGTTGAAAAGAGAGGGGGAATGGGGAGCCTGAAACGCTCACGAAAGGAGAAAAGAAAAACCTCTAAGGAAGCGGGAGCTTGGGGGAAGTCCGGAAAAAAAAGAGAACGGGGAAGAATAAAAGTCTTAGGAGTTTTAGGGCAGAGGTTCGGCTGGAGTTAAGAAATATCTGGAGAAAACCAGGGGGAAATCGGCTGGAAAAGGGCTTAGCACAGGGGAACACCCGGGACTTGGGGGGGGAGACACAGCCAGGGAAGAAACGGTTTAAACGGGGGGAAAAAAAACGTGGGGGGATGGGTAGGGTCATCTTGGGGCTCATCCAAAGAAAGGGAAATCGGAGAAAAAAATGTTAGTCACCAGAATTGAGAAGGGCAATTCAGTAAAAATCGAGACAGGTTTAGGGAGGACAGGACTGCATGCAAAAAAAACAAACACAAAGAAGGAGTGAATGAGCCCAATCTTGGATCGGAGGGATACAGATATGGTGCTCCGGAGTGTCTTAGGAGCGTAACCGGTTCAGGCCACAAAACGGGAAAAGAGCAAAGTCGCGGATAGGGAAACAAAAAGTAGTTCACTCAAATTTAGAACCTGGACAAGGGGGAACAAGCGAGGGGGGGGGGGGGAAGGCTGACTGGGAACACGAACCATAAAAATGCTCAACAAACGGGATTTAGCAAAAAGCAGAAAAAAACTCCTGAAATCTACAAAAGGGGGGGTGAAGGAGGCCACGCTGATTCAAGGTCGTTGAATTTAGGGGGGGAGTATTGCCCTGCTCGGGGGAGGCGAGGCGGAGGGGGGGGGGTTGCGAGAAGGGAATGCCACGGACATCTGAACCCTCTCTTGGGGAAGGAGAGACTTTGAGGAATGGGGATAGGAATGAAAAAAAGGTGAATTAAGGCGGGAAGGAGGTGGAGGAAAGATGGGGGGTGGGGGGAATGATCTAAAGGGGAAACCTTAAATTCAAGGAATAGAAACGCGAAGGCAGATCAAAAAAAAAGAGGGAGGGATTTGTTGTTGTCGCATGTAGCAGAAAGTAAGAGCCTCTACAATAAGGATGTCGAGAGGTGGCCGGCGCGTTCAAGATGTAACCGACCTTTAGCTAAGAAAAGAGAGTGTGACCCCCGAAACAACCAAAGGAAATCCACAATTGGCGAATAGGCCGGCCATTCGAGAAAGGTCCCGGGAAAAAGCCTGGGGAGACGGGGACCGGGGGGGACGAAAAGAACGCAAAGACCTGAACTTGCAGGGGCAGGAGAAAGAAAAAGCCTAACCAGATCCGCAAATTGAAAAAAGGTCGAGAGTCAAATTCACAGAACTCCGACGCCATCGAAGAAAAGAATTTAACTCCGCGGGGAGAAAAAACTGCAAGAAGAAAGACAAGAAGGGGAAACGGGACTCAGAGAAAACGGATTTTGTGACCCAAGAAGAAAACGCTTAAAAGAAGGGGAAAGACCACGGCTAGGCAGCGAGGGGACTGGAAAAAACCAAAAGGGAGGACCTGACAAGCGGAAACAATGACGTTTTCTTCACGGGAAAGAGGGTCAGCACCTGTCTTATCGGAGTGAGGGGGGGGGGAAAATCTAGGGATAGTCCAGTCAGGATAGAGGAGATGACGACTCCCGAGCTTGAAAGATTCCCTGGCAGGGACCACTACCGGGAAAAGGAGGAATTTCCCGAGGGAGGGGTGACCACTTGAGAAAACTAATTGGAAAGAGCATAAAGAGACAGGGGGAGCGTATCATGAACCTATTTCACTTCGGCGCAAAAACTTGAGGAAGGGCCCTAGAGACGGATACGGAAAAAAATGCGTATGAACAACAATAGGTTGGGGGAAACATTAACCCAGGGAGGGAAGGGGTCAATATACTCTTTCTTAAAAAAGGTTCAGAAAGGTACCAAAAAAGAAAAGAGAATCGGAGAAAACCGACGCCGCATTAGGATTGAACTCCAGCAAGTTCTAAACAACGGTTCATCTGGGGAGGAAGGAGGGGTTCTGGAGAAGCGCACAGGAAAAAAGGTCCGCCGAACAGCGAGTTTAAAAGGGGGGAAAAAAGATGTTCAGGGGCCACTGATCCGTCCTACCACTCGATCGGAGAAAATTCAGCCAGAAAAAAAAACTCTGAGAGTAAAAACCACTCAAACTCCTGAAAGGAGTATCTCGACGAGAGGGGGGAGATGCTGGCTTAAAAAAACAAAATCGTAGTTCAGCTTGAAGACTCATAGACGGTTTTTTCGATTCGGAGGGGGGGGGAAATCATATAAAAAAAGAAAAAAAAAGGGAATGGGACACGCACTGTCAACCTTGCCCGGGGGGGGCCAAGGGGGGGGGGGATTCCGAGGGGAAGCCGAGGAGGAGAAAAGTCCTGATAAAAACCTTTAAAAAAGAATTGCATGAAAGTTCATAAATAGTAAGCGAGCCCAGTGAGGATACCGGGAAAAAGGTCAATCTTACTTGTGGGCCCAAAGGGAGGGGAGTATAGAGAAAAAGTGTATCTCTGACTAAAAAGGGAGGATTGCCAGCCAGAGTCAGTATGCCGGGGTCAGACCGGTTGGAGACGGTAAGAGATAAACTATACGGAGGGAAAAGGGAAATCCACCATGAAAAGGGAGAGCGCCTCCCTGGAAGGTGGAAAAAATCCAAAAAAAGGGGAAAGAATTCCGAGAATTACTCAAAAAAAGCATGGCTTAGTGGGTTCCCGGGGAAAAGGTACAATCACAACAGGAAAAAGAGAGCTCTGAGAAAGTCCGAGAACACATAAGAGAAAAGCAATAGAGGAAAGGAGCGAATGTGGTGACTTCCGGTCCTCCTCATTCACGGGAGAAAGTGGGGAGAAAAAAACGTTCTTCTGTGGCGGGGAGGGATGTCACAAAAAAGCGGATTGGTTCGGGGGGGATAGGCTCCAGATCGAGTGTTAGGAAAATCCTTAAAGCGAAAAGGTTCTTTGGGGATGACCAGCTCCAACGTGAGGGGAGACTACGAGAAGGGGAAAAACCTAAAACTATGAGGGGGTGGAACCCGAAGATGGGAAGCGTTTTAAAAGGAAAGGGATTCGCTGGGCTAATCAGCGGAGAAACTTATCCAGGGGAAAAGGTATCACGTAAAGAATTCGGGAGCTGAACAAGGTGATTCTGAAAATGAGAGGAGAAGGTCCTCCAAAAAGCCCAGTCCTGTGAAAAAGGGGGAAATGAGGGGGAAGCAACCGGCATGAAGTCGACCGTGGGCGCCAGGCAGGAAAATCCTAAAACTTCGGAAATGCTGAGGGGGACCGGGGGGGCACCGGCAAAGATCTCTGAGGTGCAGGGAGTCAGGGAAAAACCGGGATAGAGACTTCGGAAAATCTAATAAAAGAGGGGAAAGAGGAGAACACTGTCCCAAAGTACTACCGTATCCGGGGAAAGACGTGACAAAAAAGGACCGACAAAAAACCTTCTAGGGGAAAAGAACAAGATGATGCAAGAAGGGCAAACACGGGGTCCTTGAAAGGGACTAAGAAAAAGGAAGTAACCGCTCTATTGGTGTCCTTAAAAATGATGGGAGCAAAAAGACGTAAACAGGAGTTATCAGTGGTTTCAAGGGTCTTCAGGACCATAGGGCCTGAAAAAGACAAATTCCAAAGAGGGGGAGAGGGTAGATGAGTAGGGGGGTGACCGTATGTGAAGATCATCCCTAGAGGAGGGGACCTTCAAGGAGGGGGAGGAAGGGGGAGGTCCGACTGACGGGTCAAAAATTCGAGGGAGGAAGAAAATAGAGATAATGTAGGGGACTCGTTAAAAAAAGGGAAAAGGTCTTGAGGCAACCCGGGGAAAAGCAAAGGAGAAGGTCGTGGACGAAAAGGAAGGGGGGGGAAAAACGTTGGGGGTTCCGGTCGGTCTCAAAAAAATTAGAAGGGGAAAAGGTAAACAGGAAAACATGGCAACCTGGGAGTGAAAAAGAGGAAAAAAGGGGACAGGGGGGGCAGAACGGGAAGGAGTGAGGACATTCAAGATCAACCCAAGAAAAAAAGAGGGAGATCAAAATCTCTGGATCGGAAAGAAATAGGGTAGGCCGAGTTTCTCCAGGGAGCCGGAGGGGGGAATCTCCACTCATGGGGGCGCCGTACAAGGGGAAAAGAGGGAGACAGTTAGGAGATGGACTAAGAATCAGAAAAAAAAAGATTTAAGAAAACATCTCCAGAAAGCCAAGAGAAAAGGAAAATGTGTAAAAGGGGGGCAAAGAAAAAAAAAACCCCCGGGAAAATCGAGAGAAAACGCGATCGACGCAGGGGGGAAGAAAAAGGGGCATCAATAAAAGAAAAAAACCCAAGTCTCAAAAGGAAGGAAAATTCACGGAGCCGCAATGTTGGGGGAGGAGGGCCTTGGCTCCCGGCCGAGAAGGCTTTGGAGGGAGGAGGTGATAGAGGAACGGAAAGAAGGCCAAAAGAGGGAACAGCTGAAAAAAAGGAAGTCCCCGCTTGGGCGGATCGGGGTTTAAGGGAGTCTTAGAAGCGGGGGGGGGGAGGAAAAGGGACCGAAAAGGGGAAGACCGATTTAGAAAAAGATCATATCAAGAAACGCAGAAAGAAGGCCGCCACCGTAAAAGGGGTTGAGCAGAAAAAATCTAGAACGGGGGGAAAAGAGCCAGAGGAGGGTGTGTGGAGGCATGTATCGATCCTGGGGGGTTAACAAAGGGTCTCGCAGGAGAAATGGAAGGTTGGACTCTCATTTCAGGAGGAAACTTGGGGAAGAGAAAAAGAGGATTTGGGATGAAAAACCCGACGCCATAAAAAAAAAAAAAAAAAAGACATGGAACCCGGCGGAAGAGAAGGTGACGAGAAGGACAGGGGGAAGTCCAAGGAACGTTGGGCTGAACGGCGGAAAAAGGACGGGGGGGAAAACCGAAAATGGATAGATATGATGAAATACCACCTACATGAAAAGACCATCACCTAAGAAGGTTTGGTAAAGATCTGTAAAGGGAAAAAAGGGAAAAGCTAAATCTACCTCTACAGGGAGAGGAGGGCCGGAAAGTTTTCGTGAAGGGAGGATGGAAATTACTAAGGGAATCTAAAGGGGGAGGAGGAACTCACGTAGGAGGGGAAAAATGCCTCAGCTCTCCCTCGGGAAGGAAAAAGCTACCTAAAACGAGAAGAAAGATCCGTGAAAAGCTTCGAGCCTTCAGAGAAATTGAAAAAAAAGTGGTGGAAAAAGAGACGGGACGCACTCTTTGGGGAGGAAACTTCGAGAAAGGGACCGTCGGTTGTGGGGGATCAAAAAAGGAAAAGGGTACGAAAAGGGCTATCACACTTGAAGGAGTGACCCTTGGAAGAAGGGAGGTTTCAGAAAGAAAAAAAACCGAGGGGGAAAAGGCCGGGGGGGACCTTAAAAAAAAAAAGAAAAAAGGGTCAAAAAATCTGAAACGGGTTTCATGCTGAGCCAGAAAGAGGTAAGAGGAGAAACTTGGGGGACGGAGAAGGAATATCGGAGGCCCTCAGGGAAAGGGCAGGGCACGGGTGCAGAAAATAAAATGGGGAAACTAGGACGTCACTCTTGCTCCGAAAATAGCCTCAAGGTCAATGCTCTTACGGGAAAAAAGAGAAAGCTCGAAGGAGGTCCTCCTAAAAAGTCAGAGGAAAGAAAAACCGGGAAGAGGGGGAAGAGAACAGCGCGTATAGGGAGGAGGGTACTAACCGCAGACGGGATCGGCCAGGAGCCGCAAACAAGAAAAGGGGGGAGGGGGGAACGCTCGGAAGGACACTCGAAAAAAAAAGACTGTAAAAAGACGGTCGAAAAAAGATTCTAAAGAGAACTACGCGTTTAAAAGATACCCACCACCGCGGCGGCACGTCCTGAAGCTCAGAAGGGAGAAGGGATTCGGCGGAAAAAAGGTAGGAAAAGGGAGTATCCGTAAGCATAGAGGAGGAAAAGAGGGGGAGCGACTTTCAGGTGGGATTGTCCCCTTAGTCCACTTAGACACTTGGAAGGGGGGGGGCTCTTCCTAGAAAGGGAAAAGGATGAAAATTAGGCACAGTTAAGAGGGGAGAAATCAAAGGAGGGGGTGAGCAGCCGGTTGGAAATCAAGAGGAACCCCTGGGAGGAACTGCACCCTCGGCAGAGGAAGTGGGAAGGAGGCAAAAAAATCTCTTCGACACAAATAAAAAGAGGAAAGATCAAAAAGGCCGAACCGGACTAACCGTAAGAAGGAAGTATTTCTGAGAAAAAATTTGAGAAAGAAAAAGACTACTTCTTCCAAAAAAAAAACCCATTGAAAAGGAACTACCGGGAAAAAAAAATGGGGGGAAAAACTGTTTCCACCTAGACCTCTTCTACAATGACGAAAAAAAAAGCCCCAATGAAAAACGGGACGGGTGTCAAAAAGGTCGATCGAATCAAAAAAGATTTACCGCCAAAGAGACTTCTAGAGAGGGAGAGAGAGGAATCGTGATCCAGAGGGAGAAGTGGTAAAAAAAAATACCGAAAAAAAAGACGTTAGGAAAAAGCGGAAGAGAGTAGGTGGGAGGAGGAGAATTCTAGCCTCTCGGGAGGTGGCTAAAAAAGGAAAAGCCTCACCAAAGGTGAAATGCGAGGAGAAAAAAAAGAAAGGGCGTCGCCAAGAAAATTTTAAGGAAAGGACTCTCCGCGCCGACTCGCTGGCCACTGTGTGCAGAGAGGGGGACTGGATGTCTAACATCAGCGAAAAAAGGGAGAAAAAAAGACAACCGTAATCTTAGGACAGCCTCTAATAAAAAAAGAACGTTGTTTCTCGAAGGAAAAAAAGAAGGGCCTCTCGAAGGCCATTAAATTGGAACGGGGCGCCAGACGATTGGAAAGTAAATAGAGCCGAGCCTTGCAGAGGACTTGGAACCGCAATCAATGGACCACGGGAGGAAAAGTGGAAAAAAAAAAGTGGGATGTAGAGGGTCCAGCAAAAGACTCCCGGAAAAAAAAGAAATCTTAGGGGGGACGCACCAGAAGGAAGCAAGGAAAACTTACGAGAAAAGACTCCTAGACTCTTATAAGAAGAGGAAGTTCATGGAAAGAAGTCGAACTACAGAAAAATAATCCAAAAACGGGGGGGGAAAAATTTCCGAAGGGGAACACAAACGAGGAGGGGCGTCGTAAGGGGGGGCACCAATTAGAAAAGAGTCGAAGAAGGAAACAAATTACCTGGGAAGAACTTATCGAGGGGGGGAGCTTTGGGCACTTTCCAAAAGTTATGAGAAACACAAAAAACTTTCTCGGGTAAGGTCATTCCTCCCTCGGAAGTTCTCGTGAAAGGTTCCAGGAGGCGAAGCAAGGCCAACATGAAAAAACCTCCCGACGGCGCGGTTAGGGGAGGGGAGGGTTTGAGTGCAGGGAAAAAGCAGAGGAAGTGAAGAAAGGCCAGTAAAAAGTAGGGGAAGGGGTTCTTGGAAGGAAGTTGACTTGGAGGGAGCGAGAAGAAAAAGCTGGGAAGAATCAAGCTAGAGGCAGAGGAGGGCACAAAAGAACCAACGTCTTGTGAGGCTCACCCGGCAGATCGAAGAAACTTGAGAGACGACAGGGACTACAACAAGTTGAGTTTGATGTCAAGGGTGTCGGGGGGGAGAACACACTCCGGAAGGGGGGTCCATCAAAGGGGAAGGGGGGAAGGCATGAAGAAAGGGGGAAGTATAAAACGAGAAAACTTTGTGAGAAAAGGGGACATCTCTAAAGACATGCAAAAAGAAGAAACTGGCCTGGGAGAGGGGTAGAGGAAGGGGCGTCTCAAAAGCTCGGGTTTTCGGCGGAGAGTCGGGAAGAGAGAATGGGAGGGGGAGAAGAGCTAAATTTAGGGGAAAAATTTCATTTAAAAGGCTGTGAATGATAAAAAAAAAATTTCATCTAAAAAGGGGGACTTCCAGCTCTGTGGGGAAGCTTTTGTAGGAAAAAAACTGATAAAAAAACGAGGGAAGCGAAGGGGGAAAAGCATAGACTGTCTTGAGGCAAAAAGGGGGGGCTCAGCATACCAAGAAAAAAAAACTAAGAAGAATCTCAAGAACCCCAAAACTGAGGATTCGAAAGGAACGATTCAAGAGGGGGGACTTTCGGGGGGGGAGGGATTCCCTTGGCGGACAGAGGAGATAAGTTTTCGTAAAAAGGGATCTGAGTGGGCTCAGGAGGGCCAAAGGCCTCGAAAAGCTGCAGGAGTTCCGCCGGGGAGGAGGGATCACGAATGAAAAGTTTTGGGGGGGGTGAAAGAAAGAGAACCAAAGGAAAGCGAACCGGAGAAAAAAATATTTGAAGCTGAATGGGGAAGGCCCTAAAAAATACATGCATTCAAAAGAGGAACATCGCCGGTTTAAACGAAAGGGGGGGTCAGCAAACAGTATGGGGGGGTTTGTGTAGAATCTCCTCAGAAGGGGGCCTGACACGAGGAAAAGTTGCGAAGGACCCGGGGAAAGATGAAACGATTAGGAAGGAAAAAGGGGAGTGGTCGGGGGAAGAAAAACCCTCCCGACAAGGAATAACCAGCCAAAGGTGGGAGCACCGGCGGGGGACGAAAAGAAAGAGCGTAAAAAGTGAGCACGGTGTACCGGGTAAGAACGCAACGGAAAACTCCTGAGCGAGTGAGACGGGTCCAGAAGGCAGAAGCTGCTGAAAGAAAAAAACGAAAAAAAAACCCGCAAAGAAGTATGTAGAGAAAAGCGTTGAAACCAATAACTAAAGCCTCCACGAGAACGAGAAGCGAGGATGTAAAAGAGGGAGCGTCCTGAAACGAACGGGGGGAGGAAAACATAGGCCCAAGAGGGGTTTAGCCTCATAAGCGAAAAGGAGGAGACCACAGAGAAAGGAAGCGAGAAGATTTAATAACAAAAAGGGAAACGAGAAGGGGGGGCCAGGCCGCGACGGCGATCCGCAGGGGGGGGGACACCTTGATAAGGGACGGGGAGAAAATTCAGGGAAAGAGGGTGAGGAAAACGTGCCATTAAAGAAAGGAAACTACTCCGGAGCGCTAAGCCAAAAGGCCAAGGGGAAGGAAACCGGGAGACGGGCTTGGCGCAAACAGAAAGAAAGAAAAGATGGAAGAAGGCTGTGGAAAGGGGTCACGAACAAACTCGCAAACCGCAGGAAAAACCGAGAACAGATCTGGGGGGGGGAAAAAAAAATTCTTGCACTGCGGCGCGAACGAGACTGCACTGGGAAGGAAGACTTCGAACAAAAAAAAGGGAAGCAAAGAAGGGGCCAGGACAAAAGCTGCGAAGGGGGGAGCGGGAGAAACGCGCGACGTTAGCCTAAGAGGGAAAAGGTCAAGGGGGGGGGGAGGCCCAAAAATGACGGGAAACTCAAAATCGCGCCCCCCGGGGCAAGGGAAAGAGGGGCTTGGGACGAAACGAAAGGACTTCCGGTCACAGGGACTAAAAGGAATGCTAGAAAGGAAAGGGTTCCTCCGAGGAAAGACCGCTGCGTGAGAAGGAAAACAGGAGAGAAATTGAAACAAAATAAACCCTCCGAAGACCTTTTCCAGCTGAGAAAACCAATCGGGAGGAGAAAGGTGCTAAGGATACGAAAGAACTGAAGATGCAGTGAACGGAGGGAGAAGGCGATGTTTTAGGGGGAAAAGGGTGTTGGATAATGATCTATCAAAAAGGGTTCTTGGTAAACAGTGAAAGGCCCTCAGGGAAAAAGGGGGTGGCGGGAAAAGAGGGAAAGGTGCCGAAGAAGGGGAAGGTCACAAAGAAAGGAGAGGGGGAACATGGAAGCCTTGTGGCTCAGGGGATGCACTCCGTAGTGGCATCAGCAGACGGCTTCAAAGGGGAGAAACCTGCACCAAGAAGAGTGGAAACGTTGAGAAGACCCAAAAGGAACAACAACAGGGGGAAGGAAACATATGACGCCCTTCAAGAAGGAACCACCGGACTAGGAGAACCTGGGTTTCAGGTCGGGGGAGAACAAGAAAAAGGAAAGGAAGAAGCAAGAAAAGCACTACAGAAAGGTGTAAACGGGAAGGAGGGGAAAAATCATGACACTGGGACCCTGCTTAAGACTAAAAGACATTTAAGAATAGAAAAAAACCACAGGAACGGAGGGGGAAAGATCAAGAAAAGGCCAGAGAAGGGAAACAAACCATCTCCCAGAGGAAAGCATAGCCGACAGAACCGGATCCCGGAAAGGAAAAGGTCCTCCAAAGAAAAAAAAGAGTCTAAAAAAGTCCGGAAGAAGGGGGGGGCCCACGACTCGGAAAAAAAAAAAAATTTGTCGAGGAAGAAGACGATCCGAGAGAGGGACGACCGGGGAAGAAATCACAAAGACATAGGGGGGAACAAAAGAGGAACGACAAAAGGGTTCGCATTGAAGGGGAAAAGACTATCGTTCTTCAAAGAAGAACCGACCACTCGGACAAAAAAATGGGGAAACTGGAGGGAGAAGAAGAAAGGGCTTCGGTAGGAAGAGAAAGAATCTCGTTGAAGAACCTCTTAGGGAGCCAAAGGAAGCATGAGATGAAAGGGGGAATTCAGGAAAAGAGTCTCAATTGCCCAGGTGAAACAACAGGGAAAAGCCGGTTGCAGCACTGAGGCAGAGGTAGCATTAAGAAAAGAAGAGCATGCCGAAAAGCAAAAAATGGGAAGGTCATTTACAAGGAATTTTTAGGGGGGGAAAAACAAGGCTGGGGGGGGAAAGGGATTAAAGACCAACTTTACAGGAAGAATAGGTGCAGAGGAACCAGCCCGGTATCAGAGGGAGAAAAGGAAAAAAGTCTCACCGAACAAAAAAATCCCTCGGGTCACGAAAGAAGAATCGCGGCCCTTTAAAAGACATTTTCACAAAAATTCCGTGAGATAAAAACAGCTTCTCAGGGCAAATTCTCACGTTTTTCCTTTCTCCTAAAACACGGACACCGTATCGGAGGGAAATATCTTTGGGGGGGAAAAGTGCAAGAGCGGGGATGTCAGCACCCAAGGAATTAGGCAAAGACAATCTCGAGGAAGGGGGTCCGTCTTAAGGAAGGAGCCAGTAGACACGCCCAGAAAGATCGGACAAGGAAGGGGTCTTCAGGTGGACACGGACGAAGCACCCAAAGTTGGCGGCTTACGTGAACGCGGAGGGGGGTGGTCCGTCACAGGGGGGATTGAAAAAGAGGGGGAAGGAAATAGGAAGTAAAAATTAAAGTTGGTTGAGAGGGAGCCCACCTTTAAAAGGAAAGCCCGACTCACCAGGGAAAGGGAAGCTACTAAAGTTCTGCCCGTCTTGACCGGTTTTACTTTTTTTCTTGTGGTCCGGGTTGCTCATAAAAAAAGGAGAGCCAGCTAAAAGGGAGGATCCAATGAGCATGAAAAAGAAAAAGAAAGAGGAATCTCTCAACGGACGGATGAGAAAGGAATATCACACCACGACCTGATCAAACCGAGGAAATCGGAGAAAAACACCAAAAAGGAACGGAGAAGGCCTAAGTTCAGGGGGAAGTTGAGCGAAGGTGCTCGAAAAGAGGGGGGGAGGACAAGGGGAAAGAGGATCAGGAAAGAAAAAAAAGGATCCATGGAAGAAAAGGAAAGTGGACGAGCGCCAGCTCAGGTTTCAGAGGGAAGTGTCTGAGGTCCGAAAGAAAAAATCGGGCAGGAAAAAATCTAAGAAAAAAGGGATACACGGGAAAAAAGAGCAGCACCCAATTCCACGCCGTGAATCCCGCGTATCTAGAGCAAAAAGGTATTAGGGGGGAGAGAAATCCAGCGGAGGATGGACAAATGATGAAAGAAAGAAGGCGTTTTAGGAGGGGAGGGGGTCTGAGTGGGGGGTTGTCAAGAGTCCTTCGTGCCACAAAGAGTCATATGAACCACAGGCCGAGAAGGAGGGAGGGGGAAGAAGGGGTGGAGATAGGTTTCATTCAATAGGGGAACCTGACTTCGGGGGTCAACCGAGGTAGAAAGATGCTCCGTGGGCCTCAGGAAAGGGGCCGAAAGAAGGCCGAAAAACGCAATCAAAGAAGGCGGGGGGGGGGGAGATAAAGGACTCATCCAGGGGAGAGGCCTACACTAACAAGTGGGGGGAAAGAAGTGTGAGTAGAAGAATGCCTGGAAGAGACGCAAACAAAACATGGAAGGGGCCACCAAACATCAAAAAGAACGTTGTTCTACACCAGGGGAGGGCCGAAAAATCCGACGGAGAGGGAAGGGGGGGGGGAGGGGGGGGGGGGGGGGGGGGGGTGGGGGGGAAGAGGGGCCTTTGAGTCCGCCGACTTTTTCCCGGGAGTGGACGAAAGGGTATAAAGGAAGATTCCCGGGGAAAAAAAAAACATATAGGGAAGACAGAAACAAAACAGGAGGTTGCGGAATGTCCCACCAATCTCAGGGGCTTCGAATGGAAAGAAACTACGAAGACTACAAAAAAGAGAGTTCTAAAAGGGATCCCTCCTTCAGTACTAAAAAAGGGGCTAACTCTATAGGACGTCATAAATCAAATCTCCCACGGAGGGGGGATGGGGGGGAGAAATCGCTGCAAACAGAAAAAAAATTCGAGACGGGGGGGGGGGGGGCGACTTGGGCTATCGACCAGGGGGGGGAAACTTGGAAAGAGAGCAGCTGTGGGACGGCAGGGGGGATTCAAGACGGGAAAAAGGCTGAGGAAGGAAGTTCGAAAGAAGGGGAACGCAAAGGTCGAAAAATGGGGAAAAATGGATCCAGGGAGGCTGCCAAAACAGGAACTCCGAGGGAGAAGGGTCCCGGAGGGGATGACATCCAAAAAAAAAAGAACACAAAATATAAAAAGAAGGGACCATGAACGAGGCTCGAAAGTTAGAAAGGGAACTTCTCGGCGGAAGAGAACTCGAAGGGAGGAGGAACCAAGGACAAAGGGTAAGATTGACGAAAAAAATCCTCAAAGGGGGGGTGTACGCTCGGAAGAAATATATCCTTGGAGAAATTAAGAAAGAGCTTGTCTGGGGGAAAAGTACTCACAGCGTCGGGAGAAAAAAATGGGGGTGGGAAGCGGGGAACGCTCGGAAAAGGCGAAAAAATCAAACGGGGAGTATTAACGGGAGACGTTGTCCAAGAGAGGCCGGAAATGAGGGAGGAGAACAGGGAGAAGGGTCGGGGGGGGAAAAAAAGTATCGAAAGGGAACTCCTCGGAGAAAGGACCCTCTCCCACCGGAAGGGGGGGAGATCTGAAAAGTCGCGAGTTATCACAAGAAGGGGAGGGCACAGTCGGGGGGCCCGCTTACACTGAGGGGGAACTCTAAAAGGAAGTGCTTGACCCGAAAGAAAGAAAAGCACTGGGATGGGAAACTAGAGGAAGGGGGAAAGTGCATTAAA
>Ga0179593_1642785_pt1 | contig 19479 bp, 18 predicted proteins | sample CZODoug2_1_08_16_FD_185931 | JGI IMG/M metagenome (GOLD analysis project Ga0179593, IMG submission 185931) | Vadose zone soil fungal communities from Angelo Coast Range Reserve, California, USA - CZODoug2_1_08_16fungal (PacBio error correction) | ecosystem: Environmental > Terrestrial > Soil >...
GGAAGAAAATTATCGAAGGTGAATCACCTTTGGTGGGGAGGAAGAAGACAACATATACGGGGGAAGCTTTGTATACCACTAAATGGGAGGAAGGCGGGCCTTTGGCCGCGATGAAAATTAGGGTTCAGGGCCGGAGGCGGGAAGTCCTGATGCACCGGAAAACCGGAGCGAAAAGACGTGGCAGATTACCGAAAACAACCTGTGGGGCAGTGGACTCTTTCCCATAGAGACCAGGAACCACCAGGGGATAAGAAGGGAGGGTACGAGACCAAACGCATCAGGGGAGCATTTCTAAAAACAGTGGGGGTCCGAATTTTCAACGGGCCAACGCCCCGAAACGAAGGGAAAGGAGGAAGACGAACGGTCGGAGATCTACCTGTGAGAATGAATTCCGGTAGGGATGATGAAAAAGAAGGGCCCAGAGTTGGCGGGAAGGGAACTCCTGAAAAAAGAGGAAAGTGGGGTTCGGAAGAAGGGGGCCAATCGATTAGGTCCCTACCTGGGGAGGGGACGGGGTGACGGAAAGAAACTGTAGAATCGGGAATAGCGACCCCAATGGGGAGCCCAATTAAGAACCATTGGGAAGGCGGGACGGGTTGGTCCAAAGAAAAACACGGCCAGCGTTCAGGAAGAGACGCACACTCACCACGGTAACGGCGATCTGGGGATGTAAACTAGGCGGGGAGGCCGCTCGAAGATGTGGAGGGACTAGCTAAACGCGCAGGGGGAGGGGGGGGACTCGCTGGAAACAAACGCCAACCTAAGTAATATGCCGCTCCGCCGTAGCGTGGCACGAAAGTAATGGACCCAAACTGCCGGGGGAAGCCACGACCAACCTGCGTGAACAGCCCGGGACTAAAGAAGCAAACATGGGATAAGGCTGCCCTCTTGTCGCCCCGCAGGGCCAAGTATGAAGGTCCGAAAAAATCGGGGCGTTCGGGCCGGGCTTCAAGGTGAGAGGCCCTAGTGTAAAGACGTTTCACCCCTTATCCAGAAAAAAAAGGACCGGGGGAAAAGAATGCAGGGGGCAAAAGGGTAGGGCTGGTCTTGGTTGAGGGCCACACGATTTTATGCGGGAAAAGTTGGTTCGAGGGAAAATACTAGCGGCTTCCCACGGGGCCCGGGGGACGCGGGCACCTCAGGTAAAAGTCGTCAACGTAAAAAGTAAAAATCTGGAAACCCGGCGATAAGGCCTCCAGCAACGGGCTCCCCTGCCCCCCTCCCTCTCCTGTAACTATACTGGGGGATGTCTCTCGGGAAACGTAGTGCGCTAAGGGAATAGCGGATGACAGAGGAGGGGCAAACCTGGTGTCCCCCTGAATCTCCATTAGCGTTCAAACATGCCTGGAGAACTCTAGATCTCGGAACTTTCCTCTCCCCAATTCCTCACTCACTCTCGTCCCCGGGGGATCAAGGTCTGGCCCCCTCTACTCTCATATTCACCTTTCTTAGGCCGGACTCGTCTCGACCAACAAAAAATGCCCCAGGCAATGGTGGTCGAGGCTCTCCCCCCGCTTTTTGGACCTCAGGGGGGAACGCTCTGATGCCTTCGTTGCCCCTTTCCTTCTTCTTCTGGACGGGGCTGTTAAGGAGCTATTAAACGTTAGGCTGATTCTAAGGGGGCTACCGATGTGGGCCGAAATCACGGGCAAACTGGGCAATACGCCGCGGACTATACTCAAAACAAAGAGGGAACGAAGAGTACCGGGGTCATCAGAAGCACAGCCATGTGTCGGGCTCGTGGCGGCCCCAGAAAAGGACCCCCAAGATACTGAAAGAACGCCCGGCGTTCCAAGGGGGAGAGGTCGGTTACTCGCCACCAGGGGCGCTACCGGAGACAACGGACTTGGGGCGCGACAAACAAAAAAAAAAGTCGCGAAGGGCCGCCGGCCGGCCGAAAGCCGCCAGGCAAGACCGTGGCATTAAAACGGAGTCGAACGCTCGGCGCACGGGGCCGGGAAGTTTCTGGGCGCAATGGGCTCCCAAACATACCCGGGAGCTATGGGGCTCATATCCACTACGTTTCTCCTTCGAAAATAACCCCATCGCGGTCTTGGGACTTGCGTGGAAGAGTATTAGGGGATTCTGACTCTTCACAAAGAACCTACCGAACTATTTAACTCCCTGAAGTCAAAATTACGTACCTCCCGCTGAGCATACCCCGGGCCGACGAACCAAAAATGACGATTGGGGCCAAAGAACCCGATCGCAAAAGTGGGGGGCCTTCCAGGAGGTTCGCCCTTCTTTTGGCACAACAGGGAATTACACTAACTTCTCTCCGCCCTGAAAACGCAACGCGATAGAGGTGCGAGGGTCGAGGGAGAAACCGCAGAACGAGCGAGCCGACGGGGGGACTTCACTGGGGCCTCAGGGCTGCCCGGGGATCCCTCGATACCCCCGGGGGGCTGCTGGTGTCCGAGTTAAAAAAAGGCAAGTGTTTATGACACGAGACACAGAGTACCGCACACTGAACGCAGCTCGTTCAGGGCCCGACAAGGAAAAACCTGCTGACGGGCGGAAGAACGACAGATCCAAACGCTGGACATCATGGTGGCTTCCCCCGGGGGGCGCTGACACGAAAAGGGACCGGCTCTTAAAGCCGACAAACGAAGGTCGATCAAAAACTCGAACCGTAAGTAAAGGAAGCGGCCAGGGAGGAAAGAAAGGAAGGTAAGGGGTGGGGGAAGTGGGGAAAAGGGAAGGGGAGACGGGATGGCGGGGGCTAGAGAAGAGAGCGGGGGTGGGGTTGAGTGGAAGGGAATGTGGGGGGGGGGCTGAGGGGGACGAAATTGGGGAGTAGCGAGGAGAAAGATAGGAAGGACGGGGGGATGGGGTAGATAAGGAGAGAGGGTATATAAGGATAGGAAGAGTGGGGAGGAGGGGGGGGAGGGGTTAGGGAGGAGAGAGGGGGGGGATTATGGAGGCCACGGGGAGCGTAGGGTGTAGGGAGAGGAAGGCGTTGGAGGAGCTCCATCTTGCCGCGGACATGAGGGGGGGGAGTAGAAGAGGCATAGGTACTGGGGATACAGGTGTGGAAGCAAACATGGAGGTGATAAAAGTCAGTAGCATCAAAAAACGGACAAGGGGTTGGGAAGAAAGAGACCAGAGGGGGGTTGGGCAATGCAAGGATCTCCACGAGGGGAGGTAGAGTAGGAACATAGAACAACCGAAGTCCCCGGATCATTGAAAAGAAGTCAATGACGGGAACGCGGGACGCAGTTTCCCGCGCCGGAAAAAAAAAGTCAGCCAAAGATCAAAGAAAAAGGTTCGACACAGGTATAGGGGGGGGGAGGAGAAAACACGGTCAAGTCGAATAGGGAGCATCACCAAACAAAAGCGAGGCGAGAGGCTGCAGGAAAGGGAGAGACATTGATCACCTGGGGGGTAAAATAAGAAAAACCATAAGGTAAAAATCTTTATGACTAAATGGGCGACGAAAGGCGGAGGGGAAGGCTCGGCGAAGGCTAGGGAGCAGGGAGGCCGCCAGAAGAGGAGGAAGACGACTCGGGAAAAGACTCAGACCCCATTGGGGGGGGGGATTCCTTTCGACAAAAAAGAGAGAACGCCAACGGGGGGAAAAAATCGCGACAACCTGTAGGACGTTCAACAGTCCGGTGTAACGGGGCAACAATTCGGCAAATCGGGGGGGACACGGCCAGAAGTCTATCAGGGAGGGAAATGAAGTTGGGAAGATGGAGTGATCGGATATCTCAAGACGCTGGGAAAGAGAAAACCGCTTCATTGTGGGAGGGAGGGTAACCACGGGTTGAGTCAAAGAACTTTGGGCAGGGGAATGTGGTGCAAAAGGGGAGGGGGGAAGAAGATCCGGGGGGAGAGGAGAAAGAAAAGGAAAGGAAAAGAAAGTCAAGAATCAAAAAGGGGGAGGCAAAAAGCGGCTGTTGAGCGTTCTTCAGTCCACGGGGGAGCAAAAATCCTAGAACCGACATCCTGGGTAGAAGAAGACCCAGGAAGGAAAAAAATAACACGGCGAAAAAACCGCTGTTTTGATAATATGGCATAAGGGTAATCCTCGAAAATCCTATAATAGGCTCTTGTATGCCACCCTAAAAATGTAAGGAGGGGTGAGCTCAACGAGGATAAGAAGGACACCGCCACAACGGATCTCTCGGCCGGAGGAAACGAACTTCTGGGGGGGTTCAGAGAAGGGACTGACATACCAAATTGAAAAAGGTTTGAGACAAACAGGAGAGACAAGGCTCAAATGGGAGCAAACTACGGCCGAAGGTGCGAATAGACAACTGAAAATAGGACGGCAACCTCATCAATCCTTAAGGGGGGACTTGTCGTGGACATACGGGAAGAAGGCATTGGGGGGCGACAGGAAAAAGGGGGGGGCTATTGCATGTGTGTACACCAACCTTAAGGGGAGGCCAGGGTGAAGAGGGGCCACACCTAGGGGGACGAGAGGTCTGGGAAGGCCCAGGATTGGTCTTGAACCTGTGAAGGGGAAGGGGGGAACCGTTCGGACAGGACCTAAGGGGTCCAAGGAAAGCGGGTCTGTACGGGGAAGGGAAACTAGAGGCGGAAGGGAAGAATGTCGTAGACGTCATTAAAGGGTAGAGACCGGGGTCAGGTTTGGTGAATAGGGAGATACCAAAAGTCCTCACCCTTGCACCAGGCCCAGACAAACAGTTCAATGGAGAGATGGGGAGGATCCGCCGAAGAGACAAGTAGGCCGAGATACAAAAAAACCAAAAAAAAGCGACCTCGAGTTTAAAAAAAACAGGGTCCTGAAAAAAAGAGGTTCGCAAAAAAAGGGCGAACCTTAGGCCCAGTGGAACCAGCCCTACTAACTCGAGCGTCCCCACTAGAAAGATAAGACGAAAGAAAACCGAAAAAGAAAACAAGGTCCGTCCGGTTCTTCAACTAAAGTCGCTCGGCCGGAAGACTAAAAAAGAGCCAGTGAAGTCGATCGAGGACGGCAACCTGAAGCCCAAAAGAAGACCGAAAGACGCTGAAAAGGTGGTGAAAGAAGCCCCTGCCAGGGGGGGCGGTCCTCGCTAACGAGCCCTTAAAAACCGGTAACTGGCCGTGAAGGATTAAAAGATAGTGGGGGGGGGGAATGCAGTGCAAGTACGAGGGGGGCACCCGACAAGAGGACAACGAACTGGGAACTTGAAAGAAAGAGGGAAGGCGCTGGCGAAAAACAACAAAACGAGGATGAAAAAGAAATAGATAGAAAAGGGAAGGGTCAGAAAGACAGGCCCCCAGCGGCAAGGTAGGGAAATGAGGGATGGGGTTCTCAGAGATAACGTACTTCCAGGCTGGAAAAAGAATCAAACTAACAGCCCGGCCAAGGGGGGCCGGGGGGGAACCTGGAAAAAAAAATCGGAACTATAGGGGGCCCAAAAAGGGTGAAGGGCAACCCGCAGGTAGCCGAGTTATTGGGAATGATAGACCGGGTGCTTGAAAAAAAGACTCAAGAAGCTTAGGAACAGCTCCGAGCGGAAGGTAGAAGGGCGGGCATCTCTCGAGGCAAATGGTCCTACAAACGACGACCGTTGGAGGGAGGTCATTGTCTAAAAAAAAAAGGGGAGATCGACAGAGAAGAAGGATCTATCGGAAAAGGGCCTTGAAAGCCCAGGAAAAAAACGAAAGGGGGGGGAAACCTCATGTGGAAAGGGAAAAGCCTTGGGTAGAGATCTGGGGAAGAGGTCGGGGTCTTTAAAAAGATCGATCCACGAAGGGGGGAGAGTCAAAGGAAAAACCCACCCAAAGAGAAGTGAAAAAATCGAAAATGGGTCGGTTAAAACTTTCATCCAGCGGGGTAGGAAAAAAAACGCGGGGATCGCAGATACACACAAAAGAAACGTCCCTATCAACGAGGGAGAAAAGGAAGCGGGGGACAAAGGATTACCTGGAGAAGACAGGGAGCAAAGAACCCCGGACATAAAACGGCAGCCAGAAACGTCAAAGAGAACGTCCCTGAAGTCAACAAAAAGCTCAAAGAACGGGGAAGAAAAACAAAGACCAACGGTGTTTGCCACAAAAGGGGGAACCACCAAAACCGAATAGGGGACACCCAAGTGAAACTAACTAACCATGGAACGCGCAAACTAAGGTTTAAGGGTGCTCATACCAAAAAGAAGAAACACCACTGAAATCAAAACCAAGTCTCAACCTGCAGATGAACCAAAACTCACTAAAAGACTACTAGACTTTCCGAGGGTGCGTCCCCGGGGAATGGGCTGATCGGTTGGAAACCAGATTAAACCTATTGCGACCCAATCTTACAGAAGAAACGAAACCAGGCGACGTGGTGACTCCCCAGACAGTTGGGATCGCAATAAGATCCGATGGAAACGCTGTCCGATTAGGAAGTACCTAAAAGACCTCGTAGCACGGGGATGGAGGGTGAGGGTGATAAACTAAGAGGATGTGACAACCGAAAAAGTACCTATGCGTGAGGTGACCGAAGCCAAAGAAGTGCTCGGAAGGTCAGGGAGTCAGAGAAAAAAAAAACCATTAAGAAAACACGACAGCGCCGACATGGTCGTAGGGGGGGGGAAGGAGAAGAAGACTCCCCCCTGAAGGTGGGGTCAGCGCTACCAAGGGAAAAAGGAAGAATCCAGAGGACCTAAAAGGGGGGGAGGAAAGCAATGGGAATTGGGATCATCGGGTGAAAAAAAATAAGGAGCAGGAAGTGCACCAGAGAATTAAAACCCCGCAAAAATAGGACCGAACAACCGAGAGGATAAAACAGGAGGCCGCCAACGGGGGAAGAGACCAGGAGGGGGAAAAAAAGGGAAAAAATCGACGGTCAGGGACATGAGATAATAAGAAGAGAAGGCAATCGACATAGGACGGCCAACCGGGCACAAGAAAGAACTAAAAAGTTTCCTTGTGCAGACTGCCCGGTAAAAAAACTGAAAAGGTGAGGGAAAAGCAGTCCGATAAACTGTTTTCGAGAAAAGTAAGCAAGACGAGGTACTGGGTTCGGACGTGGGGCTCAAACAAGAAAAACCTGAGGGGGGGGAGAGGGGATAAGATCAAAAGCAAAAAAGACGGCAGTATGCATGCTCTGAGGCCTGGGTTTGTCCCGCAGAAAGGCTCCGCCAGCGCCGGGGAAACGACGTTCCAGCACCTCGACGGCCCAGCGTTGCCCGCAGACGACCGAGAAAATTGAATTGTTCAAGAAAGGGGAAAATGAAGATGTTTGTGGAGGCACCAGAAAAAAAATGGATCGGGCTATCAGGCGCAAAAGACAGATCAACAACAAAAGAGGGGGAGAGGAAAAAAAGAGAGAGATGTTCCTAACAGGGAGCAGACTTTGGAAAAAGTTTTGTGCAGGGGGAAAAAAATAAACATATACTGGGAGAAATTTCCAAAAGAAAAAGTTGACTAGGAGAGGGCGGAGGAATGGGGCAAATCGGGGAGCGGGCAAAGTCGAATCGGAGGGAGGGAAAACCGAAAAACCCAAGACGGAGAGCAGCGACAACGGAAAAACTGAATGATCTCGAAACCAAACAGGGTGACAGTCTCTGATAAAAGGAATAGACAAAAACCATCGGATCCGCTGGGCGTGGTCCCAGAGTCGACATAACCCAGGCTCGGAGTGGGAAGGAAAAACTGGGTCCGGGGTAAAGGGGGGAAAAAAAGGGGAAAAGGGCGCCACGACGGGTGAAATCTGGCAAGGGGGGGAGGAGAGAAAGGAAGATTATTCAGATTGGAAAAGAGTAGACCCAGAATATGTACCCAAAAAAGAAGCTGGGATGAGGAGAATCGACGCCAATGGAAAGGGGTTGGTTGGATGAAAACGGGGGAAAAAATAAGGGGGGGGGGGGGGACCACAGGGCAGTTCCTTTTGTTCTGCAACAGGGAAGGACCGGGAACTACTTTCCAACGTGAGGGGGGGAAAAGCAGATAAGAAAACTTATGTACAGAAAACAAAAAAAACTTGGCGGACAAGAGCAAATGGGAGAAGCATCTGTGCACGTGTAGCTCTTGGGAGAAAAAGGATCGGGTCTCAGGTCGAAAGGCCAATAGAACCGTCGGAGGGAGAGAGGGGATATGGCTACGGGAGTCGCGGACCTCCCTCAAAGGGCAGTTGTCATCTATCACAACGCAAAAGGGGGACAATTGGGAGGGTGAACGCAAGAAAGGAAATACCGCACCGAAAGACCAAGCTCGGGTATAAAGGCCGTACTGAAGAAAAGGAGGTCCAAAGGGTCCTATTCAGATGAAAAAAATGCTGGGGGACAAGACCAACGGCGCGGGTAAGAGAATCGGAAAGAAGGTGACTCCCACTACCCGCAGTTGTGGGGCGCAACGAGAAAGAACCCGTGGAAAACAGGGGCGAACATCAGGGGCACAAGGACGAAAGGAGAGGACTGTGTCAGAGAGGGGGAAAGTTAGACCTTGGGGGGCACCCCAAGGGGGAGTTGAGAGGAAGAAAAAAAAGAACAATTAATATAGGAGAAGAATGGGTTTGAGGCGAAAACCTTCGTGCCGAGAGTTTGGGGGGGGTGACCTGGAAAAACGAAAGGGGGTTCGGGAAGGGCAAATTGAGATTGGTTAGAGGGAGGGAAGGGGAAGGGAACGCGCAGGGTAGCTGCACGAGGGGGGACTGGGAGGGGAAGGGACGACGGCGGAAAAGTCATTGTCAAGACGTGGAAACCGTAACAGGCGTCCTTCCGGGGAACGTAGGGAAACAAACCGTTTCTGGGGGGGTGTTGGGGAACATGAGGGTGGGAAGAAACCGATTCAGGGGCACCTTGACGTTAGACACAAAATACCAGGTAAGGAGGGGTAATTCGATCTGTGATGAAGGAAAGCCGGCCCCAGAAAACAGGAGGGAGTAGGGATAACGCCCGAAAGAGAGGAACCTAAAGTCTGGTGGCACCACCGCTGTGGGGAAAAAAAAAGGTGACAGAAATGATGTAGCGCCCCACAATTCAAAAAAGGGAGGTCAAGCCAATCCGGAGCGCGGAGGCTCCGAGTCAAAAATAGAGTACTGGGAAGGGCCGACCGAAAAGGCCCTCAAACCTGCAAGGAGGGCAGCAAAAATGAGAGCGATAGAAAAAGCCGAGGAAATGCACTGAACAATCTGGGTCCTTCAAGAATAGTAAAAACTGACAAAACATCAGGGGAAAGGGGAGCAAGAAAACCTCCGATAATAAGGGGGAAAAGACCCCCCGCCCTGGGGGGAAAACAGGGGCACCGAAGGACGGAGGGCAACGCAGGGGCCGGGCGAGGGGCCGACAAAGAGGGGGCGCGGGGTATTGTACCGTAAAGCCCCAGAGCCCACATGGGGGAGAAATACTCCCCGGGGTCAGGCGAGACCAAAAGGGAGTAGAATAGAGTCAACACAAACAGAAAAAAAACTTGAAGGAAGGGTAAGAGGGGCCACTGCGGTTACCATCTCAAGGCCATCGGGGAACTTCGGGCACTTCGGGGAAACGGTTCTGAAATAGGTGTAAATACAAAAATCGGCCCCCAAAAAAGGAGCGTAGGAATTCCCGGACGACAGGGGAAGGGGGAAATACCGGTCGAGAAAAGAAAGCCAGAGGAGCGTGAACAAAAAAAGGTAACGTGAGAGACCTGGATGTATCCTTAAATTGTCGGGCATCGGGTAAGAGCTTTGACAGGGACTACGTATGAGATAGAGAAGCAGACTTGGAGACGGCGTGACAATCGCGAGGGGGGAAAGTTTTCCTAATAAGACCTTTGGAAGACCTGGGGGGAAATAAAAAAAACATCAGAAGAAGAGACCTAGGTAGGACCAAAAGAGACTGACGGGAAGGGAAAATCAAGTTCGCCCGTTGGGTCTATAAAATCATGGTTGTTTCCATGGGTACCATAAGGGGGTGTACCCAAAGAGCGGGGGGGTTCAGAGGGGAGGGTGAAGGGAACTTATTAGGGGAGAACTGTGTCGATGGACGAGGGAAAAAGACTCCACAAAACAGAGAAGGGCCATCGAAAGGGGGGGCGGGTTGAAGAACGTGGACGCAAAAGGGGGTGGAAAAACGGAGGGAATCACTGCACACACCCAAAGACAGAGGTCACTCGAAAGACGGTAGAAGGTCCGGGAAAGAATGGAAACTGGGTAGCCAGAATCCGTCCTCCCAGGACCGAACCCCGTTAAAAAAAGAAAACCGAAAACAATGACGAAAGGAGAGGGAAAAAACTTCGAAAGCGGCCCAGAAACATCGTGGGGACATTGTGACCAAAGGAAAAAGAGGGAAAAGAAAGGTGGGAAAAAAAAAAATCACCATGAGGTCAATAGACGAACAAGGGGAGGGGGCTGGGACAAGCAAGGGAAAGGCAGACACCTCTGAATCCCAGGCGCAATGAGACTGAAGCAAGAATCAGGGGAAAGAACAACGGGGGGCCCTTGACCGAGTGCAACAATCGGGGAACGTGCTGAGAGGACTCACCAGCGGCCGGAAAAAAAGAAGGAAAGGAAGCTCGACTAAAGGGGTTGTCTTCCATAACCCAGGCATGTGGTAGATCAAGAGAGCCGCGGGAAAAAGACAGGAGGGGGGCCCTTCCATCTAGAAAGCGATCCGGGGAAAGGATGGATTTTGATGAAAATCGAGGAAGGGAAAGCACATTAAAGAGGAGGGGGTGATGACCTCCGGCATGAGGGGGAACGCACTACGGGACGAAATAAAAAACGCGGATCTCCAACCTGGTCGGAGTGTGTGTGAAGGAAGTAAAGGAAAGAACTGACCCGCTGCAAACGGGGGGGGACGAAGACTACAAAAGGGGAAGAGCGAAAATCAAGTCGCTGGACCCAAGTGTGGGAGGCCCACAAAACCACAAAAAAAAAGAATGGGGGGAGTCTATATACTTGAACCGAACCTAGGCTTCTTCGGTCAAGAGGAAACATTCAAAACCCCTGGGCAAGAAGAAGGACCGAAAACATCGAGAACAGTCATGTACCTAACAAAGGAAAGAGGGCCTAGGGATATGGGCGCCAGAGGGATCTTTACGTTAAGAGGGGGGGAGGGAAAATCAAGAGGAAAGGGAAGAGAATGGGAAATCCAACAGGGAAGAGGGCATCAAATACTGGTAAGGGGGGGAGACCTGGGGGGCATTGACAAGAAACCGAAAACCATTGGGGGGAAAACATCTCCGGAGAAGGTGGGGGTACGATAGGAAAAATAAGCCCAGGGTAGGGAAATTCTGGGGAAGAAAAGAAAACCGCAAAAAACAACCTGCGGGGGTCCCGGGATGGAGAAGAGGAGGGAAAAAAAATTAGCGGGCTAGAAAGGAAACGGTGGAAGAGGGAAGACGACCCAAACCAGAACCGAAGGAAGAGAAAACCCCCCAAGAGAAACCTACGGCCTCTCCAATTAGTGTTGTATGGGGAAACTGAAAAAAAGGAGATGTTGTATTAGTCGACACAAATTGTAAATAAAAAAGGAAGGCATGATCCGAACAAAAAACAAGGAAAGGGGGGACAAATAAACGAAAATGATCGAATGGATCACCGTTGGGGGGAGGCAGAAAAAAAAGTACAAGGAATGGGCTAGTTCGAACAAGTTGATAGGCTGAGGGCGGATGGGCCCAGCAGGGGGGAGGGGAGGGGGGGCCCAATAGGGAGGAAACGGAGGCTTACCGCCAACCACTTATAAAGACTCGTAGGAAAAGATACTGAATAACCCAAAGAGTTGTGTGCAGGGGGGAAATGGTATAACACAATAGAAAAAAGACACCTCGAAGAAAAAAGGAGTGTCTGGGGGACTCGCAGAAAAAAAACACAACGTAAAGTAGAAAAAAAAAAGTGTGCCTGGTATTGTTCAAGGACAAAGGAGCCCCAAGGAATTGTAATGACATCGGCACCGGTTGGTCGAAGAAAATAGCCATGGGTCCTAAAGATCGAAGGGAAAAAATGATACTCCTATGAAAAGCAAAAGCACTGGCGGCAAGACCTACTAGGGACGAGGGGACAAGTGGGGGGGGAACGGAAGAAAGGCACAGAAGAAAGGGGGGGGGAAAAAGTGGGATGCAGGGTGTTGTGCCGGCGAACCGTTAATAAAGAAGGGGGGAATTTCGCTATAGAAAAAAAAACCCAAAGGGGAGGTAACGAAACAAAATGTGCGGTCCCTCAATTGGGGTGGAGAGGGGAAGGGAGCGAGAGAAAAAATAATAGGGGTAGAGGGTCCCGCACAAAAAAAAAAACAAGACTACAACAGGGTCGGAAATACTGTTGGGGATCCTGCCTTCGCTGCAAATAATAGAAAGAGTGATCGGGTCAACGAAGCCAACGGGAGCCTGCGGGGGGTGGCACACCAGCGCGGAGCAAAGCACCAAGCCATCATCTCTATTTAGATACAGGTCCTGCAAACATCCGAAATCGTGAACAGCGAGGAAAAAAAAAAAAAACTGATGACAGAAAAAAAAAAAAAAAAAAACAAAAACACAAGGGTTTGGGGTTTTATCCGACCCAAGAAAGAGTCGAAGGCATCGTCAAGCCAGAAACTCTGCGGGGACGCAATAAGTAGCAAACGTTACAGAGGGGAGCCAAAGAGGAAAAGGACAAAAACGTCGCGGGCATCCTGGAAGGTGGCATAGGCCAGGGCGCATGGATAAAAGTACATTGGAATGCAGGGTGTGGAAAAAGCACCAAAGGCTTTAGAAAAGAAAGAAGGTTTAGTCAGTTCCCCCCTTAAACGTGCCTGCGAGGGGGATTGGTTGGGGACCATTTCACACCGAGAATGGTTTGGCGGGCGTTCAGCAGGTTTTTTTTCGATCCTGGAACTGTCCGGGCCGGAGCAAGGGGGGAATCTGCCAAGAGGTTTCTGGAACCGGGTAAAACGGCCTACTTGAGGGACAGGTAAAAAGCAAGGTCTGGAGGTAAGTCTACAGCGTTAAAGGGGGCGGAGGTATTGTTTGGGGGGCCAACGAGGAAAGAGTAGAGCCCGGGCTTTCCAAAGTCCACTTACATAAGTAGTGAAAAATCCCACCATGGATAATGTTTTGACCTGAGGGGGGGGATTGGGTGGAGACGGAAACATCAAGGGAATAGGACGTAGTTGGCGCAGGATAAGGGCACACAAGAGGACCGGATGCTGGTCAAAAAGGAGGGGGAAGGACACAAATGATTTCAGAGCCGGGGAAAACCCTGTCAGTTAAAGGACCAGATCCCTTATCAGAGGAGGGAGTCCCCTCCTGTATAACGGTGTATGACGAAAAAAAGGGGGGAAGCCGACAAGGGGCCCAACACGTAGTTCCTTCGGCACCCACCACGCCGTCGATGTGAAAGAGCCCCTCGAACGGATTGAAGGCGGAGAAGGAAATCGGGAGGCAGGTCCATGAAAAGGACCTCAGGGGAACGAGTAAAACAATCCGCCTTAGGAAGGGGGCCCGATCCCCGCAAAAAAACAAAAGGACACCCTGGTGGGGCCTAGACAGGAGACACGAGCGACGAGGAACCTGGAGGGGGGACGGGTCACAGGTCCCCCGATATGGACTCGGGTAAGGTACGTGTAGGCAACTCAAACAGGAGAACCGGGCGGGAACAAGGCTGGAATGACGGAGAACCACACGGGCGATCTCTAACTCAAAAAACACAAAAGGAAAGTGAAGAGAAAAGAAAACGAAGGGGCTAAAGGGTAGAAGGTAAAACGGCCCGAAAAGGCGGCTAGGGGGATTAAACAAAAAGTCACTTCCCCGCGAAACAAAAGGACTACGAGACCGCCCTTCAAAAACGGTCAAAGAAAGTCTCCTACTCGTAAAAAACATTGAACTGGTATAGGAAAAACGCTGGGGAATCCTTAGGGTCTGGCATCAGGGCCTATGGGAGGGTGAGACGCGGAAAAGGATAACTGAGAAGGGGGGAACGGGCACACGACGCGCCGGACAAGGGTGGAATAAAACGACTAAGGTTATGAAGTTCCACGGGGGGGGGGTAACTCAAGACAACGCCGCGAGAAAACATAGAACGATCGTAAAAGGGACTGTTGCAAAGGGAAACAAAAGGGTACTCAGGGGGCGAGACTATGGGTGTCCAGGCCAAAACGGGTGGGGCAAGGAAGGTCCATCTGGCGGGGGACCTTAAAAGATATCAGAGAAAGGTGTCGAAATTTGACGAACGAAACACCCATATCTACTTTCAAAATCGACTGGGTCTGGGAAAAAAGGGGTCACATCAATAGGAAAGGCTTTTGGAGATGGAACAATATGGAACCAAAAGAAAAAGGGTCCTCAAACTAACCGGAGGGGGAGAAAAGGGGCCAGTTTACTAAAAATAAAGGGGGGGGGGAAATCCGTCTCCTCCCGTACAGGGAACCGCGGAAGTAAGAGTGCTGAGGAAAAAAAATTAACTCCCTTAGAGGAAAACGGATCAAAAAAGAAAAAGGACCATAACAGCAGTTTCAGTCACCAGAAAAAAAAGTAGGAAAAAGGTGACAGCCCGAAAGGAGGTTCAAACCCGGCTATAACACCAACGAAGTTGAGGTGGAAATACCCCCAAGGCAGAAAACCTACTCAAGAGCACGAGAAGGGCCAGGAGGAAGAGAAGCAAACCACTGCGACGGGATCACTTGGACGAGTGTGGGAGCCCCCGAGGGGGGCACCCTTCTGGGCTCGTTTAGAAAACGGGAGAAAAGGGCTCCACCTCGATATAGAGGAGCCGCTCGGGGGTCCGGAGAAAATAAAAAGTTTGGGAGCAATCGACTCCTTCCAGGCGTTCCTGGACCGGGGGCAACACTGGAGAGAAAATGACCTATCACGGGGGGGGAGTTGAGTGAAAAGCGTAAAAATGGGGGGGTTTAGGCTCCCTGTCCCTCTGAGTTTTTCTAGAGAAAGAAGCCATCGTTGGCGGGGAGGAGGTCGACGACAAACGGAAGAAAGTGAAAACGAGAGGAAGGCAGACCGGGCAGAGGGCACGGGACTTAAAAGAAGGACAACGCTGAGGGGGGTTCAAAACCGAGAGAGAAAAAACTTCCAAGAGCAGAACGCTACCTGGGCCAAGGGGGAGGGGAAATAATGGTGTGAATCAACGAAAACGAAAAGTACCATCTGAAGGGGGCCTAAGGACAGTCAAAAAACAGGGGGGAATAGCGTCGGGACTCCAACCTCGAGAAAAATCCCGCAAAACAGGGGACGGCCGGGGCCAAGAGACCTGCAAGTGCTGAAATGAGGAAAAGTTTCCATCTACTGGGTCATCGACAGTGCTCTAGGAAGAAAACAGTGACTATTGAGCAAGAAACGGGAAGGGCTACCTGGGGCCGGGAACAAGACCAACGGAAAATGTTCAATGATCAAGAGCGGGGGGGTTGAGGGAGAGCCAGAAACGGAATCTCCAGCTGGGGAAAATGTGCCGGGTCATAAAACATGGTGCCCCACCTGCCGGGGGAACTGCAGGGTAAATTCAGGAACTAATTAAAAAGTTCGCTAAGTCGGTTGGGCCAAGGAGAAGAACTACTCTGACTGTCCCACACACAAAAAAAAAAAAAAAAAAAAAAAAAAAAAAAAAAAAAAAGCTGACCGAGAGCCCTTCCCCTCGCAATCAGGGCCCATTGAAGGGTTTCGAATAGAAAAAAATTAGAGGGTTTTGGAAGGAGACAAAAAAGGGTGGAAGCAAGTCGATCAGATCAACGCGAGACTCACACAAATTAGGCGAGATGCAAAATGGCTTGAGAACCCTTTTGTGTGCGAATAAGAACGTAGAAGTGCCGTTTACGAACAAGAAATGGGGACCGAGTCTAGTAGAAATACCGCACTGCGGAAAGGCAACGGATCGCCAAACACAAGGTATACAATCGGCGACTAAAAAAATATGATAAAGGACCCCCCGCAGGTGGTTGCAGGGGGAGGAGGAAAAACGACGATACCGACATAGAGAAGACTTTCTGGCATGCTCGAAAAAAAACCCCGGAGAGGGGAAATGTCCCTAACAAAGGGGTAAGGTCCCAGGGGCCAGGGACACCCCATGCCAGGGGAGGGAGAAACCATCGCAAAAGGGTACGGTGATAAAGGGAGAAAGGTCGATGAAGATGATCACAAAAGGAGGGGAACCAAGCGCATCAAATGGCGGGCAGCCAGAATACATGTTTGGGGGTGCGGTAACAGGCACTCCATCTAGGTTGGAGGAGAACCGCGATTGAGGGGAAGGTGTTGACAAGGAGGGAAAGACCGCCTAGAAGAAGGGGGACGTGCTGCAAGGAAAAAAACTTAGGGACAACCAGGAAACAGAATGGTGTGGATCTTCTTCCAAGGGCAAGTGTACTAAGAAAAAAAAACGGCAGAGGTGACGCCGGACCAATACCAGAAAAGGCCAGGGGGAGAGAACGTGGGAAAATACTGGCCCACGGGGGAAAATGAAACCAAACTCGAAGAGCTCGGAATCTAGCAAAAACGACTCTAAGGGCGGTTGATCCTCAGAAATGAAGTCAAAGGAACAGCCTCCCCGGCGCGGGGGCCGCAAAAAATGGGACAGGCGACCCAGCGTAAAAGTCTTGGCAAATAGTCAGAGAAGACACTGAGGGGGGGGGGAAGAAAACTTACGCCGGCAAGCGGGGGGGGTATCCCTCTTAGCGGGGGTGAGACACTCGAAGGAATAAAAGAGGGACAAAAATCGTCAGACCGTACCCGCAAAGTCGGCGGTTAGTTCAGTCATCGGGGAACGGCAGAGTGGAAGACCGGGGTGGGGGTCAGGCCCGGTAATTTAGACACAACTGAAAAGGCCTGGGGGATGAGAATACCTGGAAATCCGTGCCCAAACTTTGGGTGCCTCGGGGGGGGGTTGCGTGGTTCCACGTGACACACGGGGGCGGTCGATGGAAAGCATTTGTCGATCCGGGGCCCTTGGCCGCGAAGGGGGGAACGGGAACGCAGGGTCGGTAAGGGACGGGAAAAAGACGCGTCAAAGAAAGGTGAAAAAAAAGGGTAGTAGGGAATTCTCCTAGACTAGGAAACAGTTACGGGGGGGGTGGCATGTCCAAAGATGAACCCCGAGTGAAATACAGGTGGACAAGTTCGCCCAAAAAGAAAAGGTAAATGTGTCAAAGTGGGTGGGAACTGAAGCAAAAAAGACCGAGAAAAGGGAATGGATTCGTCAGGGGAAAAAAATAACAGAGAGGACCAGATCGGGGTCAACCCGGCGGGGGATGGGGACACAATGGTAGGGAGCAACCCACACAGGGGAAAACCCGGGCGGGTGGGAACCCCGCAACCGAACACGACATCAAGGGGAATGTCGATCTCGCACTGGTCGGTCTGACCAAAATGTACCCAGGCCAACAGGTCTTCCTGGCGTAAACAAGGAGAGGGACCAGAAGAAACCTGAAAAACCGGATCCGGATCGATCTATAGGAGGGGGAGGTCCATGTAACCGCCTATCCAAGGCCACCCTAACGGATCAATTGCAAGCTCCAGGCCTCCCTGGTTTGTACGAACATAGAATGAAAATAGCTCCTATTCTTTGACAAGCGGCTTGGCCTTGATGTGGGGCAAGAACCTAGACTTGGGCCGAGTTCCGTTAAGTGAAGGCAGTCCCCAGCCAACAGCGGGGGACATAACCTGGAAGCTCTTGGTAAAAAGAGACCAATGGATATCTCTCTCACACAAACGTGGGAGTTGGACTTGCAAAAAAAAGAAGAGGGTCTCGCAGCTTTCTAGAAGACCATAGTCCCCGTCATCCCGGAACTGCTCGACTAAAAAAAGTAACGGCACAAAGGGAGGGCAAGAAATAGGATCCAACACCCCACCACGAGTTTGCCCCTCCTTTCTCTAGGTCGAAAAGGACGAGTCCCAAAAAAAAGTTTTAGACGTCACTTCGTGCGGGGGACTGGGGCGCAGGGTCATAGGGGCGTGTCAATGAATAAAAGCAGATCGACCGCGACAGGCCGCCGGCAGGCCGGACAAGGGGATCAAGTCGGACAAAAGGGGGTTTCAGAAGGGAACCAACAGTTGAGGCAAAATTGACCAGGGTAAACGACGCCCGCAGGGAAAAGGGACGGTAGAACGATCGGGCGCAAAATGAGTCGGGACAAAAGGGTCGAAAAGGGGGATTAAACATCATGGGGGGGGGGGGTCCGGGGGAAAAAAAGGGTTAAGGCCTGGTGCAACCGGGGGTCTTGAACTGGATCGAGGGCAAACTACGGGGAAGAATTCAAGGAGGATCCTGCAAAAAAAAAGAGACGGGAGCTACTGTTGGCAGTGCAGAACTTGGGCTGAAAGGGGGGATTGGGAAAACGGATTTGACCTACTAAGTTCAACCCAAAGAGACAGGTATCTACAAGTCGGGCGTGACAGAAAGGTACACAAGTAAGAACCTGACCCCTTCCAGGTCCACGTAACCGAAAAGGGAAAAAAACCGGGGCTGAAAAACGTCGCAGGGACCAGTAAGCACTGAGCGAAACAAAAGGGCGGAAAGGGTACCTTACCTAATGAAAGGGAGTCATAACCACAAACCCGAGAGGAAAGAAGGTTGGCCGAACGGAAAAAACATGATGTCTACACGGGGAAAAGTTGCCCTAAGAAACACAGCCATCGAACCACTACAAAAATCGCACAAAGGACATGAACCTCGACTCACAAGGGATAAGGACCTTAGAGGTGCGCAAGTTTCACGGTAGGAATCGTCAAGCTGGACGGGCATACCCAAAAAGCTGAACAGAGCGCGCACGGTCGGCTCACCCATCAAGTGGGAGCGCATCTACGCGACTTTAAAAGAAATTCCTGCGTTCAGCCGTCACCGGCCTATACAGCTCCGGGGGGGGCGTTCCGGGGGGGTGATCCTCAGGGGAAAGTGTCACCTCAAGGGAAAAAAAACAACGCTGTGTTTAGGAGAAAACTAAGCACTAGGGTACAGACTACTCACCAAGATCACCCACGGCCCTCGCGTACGTCGAGGTGGGGGGGGAAGGGTCGGAACTAAGAACAAAAGAGGTGTGGGGACAGGACCACGTCACCTAGCATAATCAACAGCGAAAGGCAAAAAAGGTTGGCTTTGCCCTAATGTTTGAGTAGGAAAAAATCAATCTAAAGAAAGAGGAAGCCGTACTGTCCAAAGACTAGGAAAAACCAAGGGTAATAAAGCGAACTACAAAAAAATAAGAAAGAACGTCGTCCGAACAACTGAAGCGGAAAGAGGAGAGGTACCCAGAAGATTCTTCGGGAAGGGAAAAATGGCGGGAGAGAGGAACAAATCACGAAGGACCTAACATGTAGATAGACGCCAACCGGGAAGGCATAGAAGTGGGCCGGGCGTTCCTTGCAAGTACAGACCCTTACAGGGTGTCCATCCTGATGGGTTGGTTCAGTATTACAAAAGAAACGGATAGAAGGATGGGTGGGCGTCGGGGAAACAGAGACGGAACCCACCGGGGCTCGGGGGATCCAGTTCGAAGATCTGCTCCCTATATGTGGTAAGCCGCCACATGGCCCGACTAAAACCGCCTAAAGAAGTAACAAACAGCCCCGAACGTCGCCGCGCAAGGGAAGGGGTTCGACACTAGCAACAGGGTGGGGGGAGGAAGAAAAAATATCAATTAGAGCATGGAGACC